>Ga0172372_10009799_pt1 | contig 12398 bp, 10 predicted proteins | sample LakKiv5m_2_FD_114544 | JGI IMG/M metagenome (GOLD analysis project Ga0172372, IMG submission 114544) | Freshwater microbial communities from Kabuno Bay, South-Kivu, Congo - kab_092012_9.5m | ecosystem: Environmental > Aquatic > Freshwater > Lake | place: Democratic Republic of the Congo...
AACATCTACGACCAAAATTAAGTTTAATCTACCCAGTCTGCAATGAAAAGATTGGTATCTCGAGTTCCGCCGTTGTTTCTGTTTGAACTGAAAATCAATTTTTTACCGTCAGGTGAAAACATCGGGAAGGCATTAAAAATACTGTTATTCGTGATCTTTTCGAGTCCAGTTCCGTCCAAGTTTATCATGTACAATTGGAAATCATAACCTCTTGATGAATGGTGATTACTAGAGAAAATGATTTTCTTTCCGTTGGGATGAAAAAAAGGCGCCCAATTGGCCTTTCCTAAGTGAGTGATTTGCTTTAAATCACTGCCATCAACATTCACCGTGTAAATTTCCATGTTGGTGGGAGCCACCAAGTCTTTTGCTAAATAATCTTTGTATTTCTTGATTTCTTCTTCTGTTTGGGGACGTGAAGCTCTGAAAACCAACTTTTTGGAGTCTGGAGAAAAGAAAGCACCTCCGTCGTAACCCAATACGTTGGTGATTTGACGTTGATTTTTACCGTCAATATCCATGATCCAAAGTTCAAGATCGCCAGAACGTGTGCTAGTGAATACAATCGATTTGCCGTCTGGAGATACAGTTGCTTCTGCATCATAACCGGTTTGATTGGTTAGCTGTTTTATGATTTTCCCTGATTTGTTTGAGACGAAGATGTCAAAATCTTTGTAAATAGGCCACAAGTAAGCACCTGAGGTTTCTGGTGTAGGTGGACACTCTTTAGCGCCTAAGTGTGTGCTGGCATAAACCAATTGAGAATCACCAGGCATAAAATAAGAACAAGTAGTTCTTCCCAATCCGGTACTTACCAAAGCTGGTTTGTAATCGATTGCTCCCATGTCAGAAAGTTTGGTCCAGAAAATCTGATCGCATTGAAGTCCCCACTTCGGGTTATTGCTCTGAAAAACAATGGATGAATTATCGAAACTAAAATAAGCTTCAGCATTATCTCCACCGAAGGTAAGTTGCTTTAAGTGTTTAAGATGAGGTTCTGGTTGAACTTCATTTTCGACCGTTTGAGTTGGTTTATATTCTTTTGAAATACCGTGCCCGTGGCCTTCATGTCCTTGCTGAGCAAATAAGTTGCTGGCCATCATTAGGCCAATACTAAGAGATAATATCTTTATTTTCATCATTATTTTAGAATTTCCCACGCCATTTTGGGATAACCTTTTCTGCCGTTGTCGTCATAAAAATCGATAAATCTCATCTTGAACCAATTACCATTTTCGGTTTTTAATAAGTAATATTTATTCTGAACGATGGTGTATTTAGCTGAATTTTGATCGTAAACCTTCCAGTCGTAACCAATTTCGTTGAGGGTTTTTCCTAAATTTAAAGTTTGAGCCAAATCTTTCGTCATGCTTTCAAAGGAAATTCCCGAAGTACCAGAGTTTATTTCTAAAACTGAAATTTTATGAGGATTGATCAAGGCTCCTCTGATTATGTAAGGGTACGGAAGTCCGTTTACATCGTGAATTGATTCTTTGTAGGTAGTGAATACGATGTCCCAATTTTTATTTTTAATGGGTTCGTTTTCAACGGTCTTTAAAGAGCCAAAATTGAAATATGTATAGTTGTAATCAGGATTTGTGTAAATTTTAGTGATGTTTATTTTCAAAGGATTAAAAACATAGGTCCATTGAAATTCATACATGCCTCCGCGAACCGATAAGAATTTAATTTTAATAAATCGATTGGCAACCACAGAATCTGTACCTAAATCCAAAACATAGGTTTCATCTGGGTTTCCTTCGTAACCGTTTGTGGTAGGTTTAAAACAATTTGAGGTTACAAGTGAGTCTATGTTTCCATTTGGGTTGTCAAATCCCCAATTGAGTTTAGACATTTGAAGATTATGTATGTCATCGAAATGAGTATCGGTTACTTTGGCGAGAGAGTAACTTGTACTTTTGCCCGCGCAAACGATGACGTGTGGTGTTCCGTTACACGCAAAACCTAAATCCCATTGGCCAAAAAGATTGGTGGTTTTGGTTTGAGTTTCAAAGTCAAAATACAGTTGATTGCTGTATGTTTCACCCATTTCAAACGTCTGGGTTTGAAGTCCTGCCGCAACTTTAGGTTGAGGATATAATGGCTCTTCCTTTTCGCAAGAAATAAACACTGCCGCGGTGTAAAATAGAATAAAGGTTGTTTTGAAATGCAGGCGGCTGATGATTGACATGGATGAAATGAATTACAAATTTACGGTAAGCTGAATAAAAAGAATTCTACCCATTCCAATATTTACACCTCCGTTACCATTGCCATGCACTCCGCTAGTGTTTGCAGAAGCATTTAATTGACGAACATTAAAGAGGTTTTTAGTTCCCCATTGGAATTGGGCTTTTTTAAATAAACTATGACTAAAACTGAGATCTGCTAGGGTGAAAGATGGTAAAGTGTACAATTCACCAGAGGAAGTAAAACCTTGGGTTTTACCAGAGAAACGGCTGAACCAGAGAATGTTAGTATTTAATTTTTTTAAGGAATATTGAATGTTTAGAGTGTGTTGTAACACTTTCCAGTCATTCAATCCGCCGTCTACATTTACACGCGCCTGATTCTGGATATAGGAAGAATTCCAAGTTAAAGTCGCATCGTGTACAAAGAATTCTGATGAGATGTTAACTCCGCTTGAAGTCATCTCACCAATATTGATATACTTATACAATGCGGTACTTTGATCTACTAGGCTTAGCTGTATTTGATTGTTGATAGAATTGTAAAAGCCTGAAATTTTGAATTGTGCAGCAATTTCTTTGCTTATAGTATGTCTATAATCTAAGGAGGCAATAAAATTGTGTGAATTTTCAGCTTGTAGATTTACATTGCCTTGAACATTGTGATTGATATCAACGAACAAAAAATACAATTCTTTGGCTGTTGGAGCTCTGAAACCACGTGCGTAAGAGGCGCGAAACTGAGTGAATTTCGATATTTGATATTTTAATTGAAATGAAGGAATAACAGGCGCAAATTTTATGTGGTTATTAAAAAACTGTGGTGCTATTTCGGTACCAAATGCGTTGTTATAAGCAACACGCAAAGATGGCTTTAAATTAATTTTTGATGTTGGTTTATATTCTAGTGAACCAAATAGCGCAGCGTCCCAAATGGGCTTGAATTCTTGAATTCTTTGTCCAGTAATGTCTTCCCTTTGAATATCATAGCCTGCCATGAAAACCATTTTTTTATGTTTGTTGTTTTCCCACAAAGCTCTGAGGTTCATAAGGGTATTTAATGTGGTGTCTTGATCTGATGGACGTGTTACAATTTCAGACCCAGTGACCAAATTGCGCCGAACATTGATTTTTTCTCTATGATAAATATTAAATGCATTTATAAAACGGAAGCTATTGTTAGCGTCCATTTTATAATCAAGAATATAACTAACATCAGCGCGTTGGGTGTAAAAGTAATTATTGTAACCACTTACGCTAATCAAGTTAAATTCTGCATTGGATCTATCGGTTAACTTCTCATGAAAATAGTTGAAGTTAAGTTTATGATTGAGTCTTTTGGTTTGAAAACCCCAGCCTACATTCCCAAACCATTTGATTTTTGGTTTCCAATCAACCATTCTGCTTGTTGGGTTGAAATCATAGCCTTCGAAAAATTGTCTACCAATATTGAGGTCAAGCCACTGACCTTTGGTGAGGAAATATTTTACGCCTGCATCTTGGTTGAAGTTTTTAGCGCCATCAGCATAGGATTTGACAAAGTAGGAATTTCTATTTTTAACTTGAGTTTTGGTAATAATGTTGATCACTCCACCAATAGCGTCAGTCCCATAAACTACGCTCATTGGGCCTTCTACTACCTCAATTCTCTCAATGCTTTCGGTTGGTATTTGTGAGACATCAATGTTTCCATTCAATCTTCCTACCATGGGAATGCCATTGATTAATATCTTTACATTTTGTCCCCCTAAACCTTGAAGTTTTACCGATGAACCCAAACTCGGATCGTTTGAGATGATCATGGATGATTGGTTGTTCAAAACCTCATTGAGGTTTTGCGCAGCCATATTTTTAATGGTTTTGGAATTGATTACTTGGATTGAGTATGGATTGTCAGTTGCCAGTCGCGGATTCACGGAAGCAGTGATACTGACGGGATTAATCAACTCAATGGTTGAGTCGACTGAATTTGATGAACGCGTTGAATTTTGGGAGTACACAGTTTGTAGCACTCCCAAAATAGCAACTATGAATAGCGTTCTTTTCAAGGAATTGATTTAATGCTCAGTGAGAATTAGATCTTTGAGAAAGAAATCGCGCTTTGTCCAAGATTGTGATTTACCACAAGGATATACTGTCCAGCAGAAAGAGGAGTTAAATCTATAGAACTGCTAGTTGAATTCAACAGGGTACGCCCATCGAAGCTCTTAATGACATATTGGTTGGCAGAAATATTCTCTGGTAAAATTACATTCAGATTGTCTGAAGACGGTACTGGATAAGCAATGATTTTTGCAGTAATTGCACTTTTTATGCTTGCTTGAGACCCTAGTTTAACACGCTCTAAATAACTGTTCCCGTTAGAAGTTCCACCAAATCCAGTGAAACGAATTCCCCAGTAATCAGCGCCTGTCGCATTGGGTACTTCCACGATGTAAGCTCTGTCAGCAACAACTTCGAAGGCTTGTCCGTTAAAGGCTTTCCAATCAGAACCAACACGAGTTAGGTCATTTTTAAAACCTTTACCACCAGTTGTATCAGTATCGGTGATGTACAGTTCTGGTTTTGCCAATAGGTCAGCCCATTTCACGTTTTCAAGTTTGGCAATGTTCAAACCACGCTTAGATTCAACCCCCATGGTTAAGTAAGGTATATAACCTGTACCGGTAAATGTAGGAACATAGTAACGAGTGAAGTTCAAATGCCAATCTCCGCCTGCAGGTTCTACATTTACTTGGGTCATTTTTTGCATGTCGTAGTATTTGTATGTAGCGCCATTAGCTTTAGATTGTTTCATAGTGTCGGTAACTGACACTGGGCTACCCAAGGGTGCAAATTTGAAGATAAAGTCTCCGTTTGGTTCTTGTGAAATAGGCATAAACTTAACAAAATAAGTGTTTGCACCCACTGCAAAAGTGAAAAGATAAAGAGAATCGCCTTTGACTTTGTGTGATCCAGCGTCGTAAACACCCCAAGAAAAATCCCATTGATTGTTCGGGTCAAAATTTTGGTTCAATGCACCTTTTTCGTGAACGTGTAGGTCGTTCATTGGTTTAACCCATGATTGCCAACCTGCAGTGTCCATTTTATCAAATGCAGATTTGTCTCCCTTGGGATACAAATACACATTTACTCCATAGGTGTGATTCAAGCGAATGCAGTTGTCACGTGTGACAGAAGTGTGTGCAATATGCCATTTATTGATGGGTGAGGTATGTTTGCTTCCAGTAACTACATTGTAATAGTTGCTGTTGGCATATCCTGCACCCATTGACACGGTGTCAGCGATGACTGTTTGGGCTCCAACTGTCCCAAAAAGTGCACTTGCTAACAAAGTTGAAAAAGTATGTTTAACCATGGTGTTTTTATTCTGTTGCAAAGGTAACTCCAACCCATGCACATGAATTTATGACATTAGTCATCTTCATGTCATCTCATGTCAAATTAATGTCATGAAGTCCTTCAACAGAGTTTTGCGGAATGCGTTGTAATTTCGCAGCCATGGCAAAGATTGGAATTAATATCAAACAAGGCAAAATTGATCTGCCAAAGGTGATAGTGGGTATAGATTTGGGAACCACAAATTCTTTGATTGCTTACGTGCCAAATTCTTCATCATCTGAAAGTTGCAGTTCACCAGAAGCTGCTAGGGAACCCCAAATTATTCTAGTTAGAGGGCATGGGTTAGTGCCGTCAGTCGTTTATTTTGATGAACAAGGTATTCCCAGCGTTGGCCAATATGCCAAAAGTAAGATTGCTCAAGAGCCTGAGAGAACCATTTTTAGTGTAAAAAGATTATTGGGAAAAAGTTATAAAGACCTAGCAGATAAAGCTGATTACGTGAGTTATAAAATCATTGATTCTGATTCCACGTCAGAAGCCATGGTGAAGATAGAAATTGACGGCAAGTTTTATAATCCTATAGAACTGTCTTCATTGATTCTTAAGGAAATAAAAACTCAGGCAGAAAAGGAGCTTTCGGTACAAATTGAACAGGCGGTAATTACGGTGCCCGCTTATTTCAATGATTCACAAAGACAGGCTACACGAGATGCAGGAAAATTGGCCGGTTTAGATGTTTTAAGAATCATCAATGAGCCCACCGCTGCGAGCATTGCTTACGGCATTGCTGAGAAAAAATCAGGAAATGTTTTGGTTTATGATTTGGGTGGAGGGACTTTTGATGTGTCGATTTTAACCCTCGAAGAAGGGGTATTTGAGGTGCTTTCAACTCATGGTAATACCTATTTGGGTGGAGATGATTTAGACCGGAGTATAGTGGAATTTTGGTTGAAAAAGCATCAGTTAACGTCAAATCAACTTTCAAAAACCGAATTGCAGATGCTCAGAATGATTGCTGAAGAGGCTAAAATATTCCTCTCTCAAGATGAAATTTGGTGTCAAACAGAGGCCCAATTTGAGCAAGTCTTTCAATGCAATAACATCAACTTAACTTTGACGTTGAGTGTCTCAGAGTTGCAAAATACTGTTGCGCCTCTGATCGCAGAAACTCTTAAGTCTGTGCATCAAGCACTGAAAGATGCAGAATTAAGGGCTGATCAAGTTGATGAAGTTGTTTTGGTGGGTGGAAGCACAAGATATCCAGGCGTGATTGAAATGTTGAAGCCTATTTTTCCTCATGTTGACATCAACAATAGAATAAATCCTGATGAGGTTGTTGCTTTGGGTGCTGCAATCGAGGCGGATGTTCTGGCTGGAAACCGCAGTGATGTGCTTTTGTTAGACGTTACACCTTTGTCTTTAGGAATTGAAACTGCCGGCGGATTGATGGATGTACTCATCCCCCGAAACAGTAAGATCCCCACAAGACTGGCAAGAGAATATACCACATCGGTAGATGGGCAGGTTAATTTAAAGGTTTCTGTGTTCCAGGGAGAGCGAGAGTTGGTCGGTGAAAATCGCAAGTTGGGCGAATTTGTTTTAAAAGGTATTCCTGCCATGCCTGCGGGGCTTCCTAAAATTCAAATTCAGTTTGCCTTGAATCCGGATGGGATTTTAAAAGTTGCAGCCAAAGAATTGAGAAGTGGGGTAGAGCAGGAGGTGGAAATTCAACCTTCTTATGGACTGACAGATAGCCAGGTTGAAGAGATGTTGCTTGCTGGATTTCAAAATGCTCAATCAGATATTGAGTTGCGCTTGAATCAAGAAACCATCAACGAAGGAAACCAAATGATTTATACTGCTGAACGTTTCATAGAAAAAAACGGTCAATATTTGACTCAAGAGGAAATTCTTGGTACCAAACAACGAATTGATGATTTACGTTGTCTATTGCGAGATAAGGCCGAGCGAAACTCAATCAATCAACAAATTGAGTTACTCAATGATTATACCCGTCCGTTTGCTGAACGAGTGATGGATATTGCCATTGGACAAGCCTTAAAGGGAAAAACTTTAGAATAAATGCGTTATCTAATTCTATTTTTACTTTGGCCTTTGGGGGCGTCCGCGCAGTTAGCTCCGCAGGAGGTATCGAATTTGGGATTTAAAATGGGTTTTGGATTCTACTCTTTTCAGTCGGGAGAGTTGGTTAATCCTCGTCCGATGTTGGGTTACACGGCAGGATTCAATGTGCACAGCGATTTTACTAAAATGAAAAAGTTGTATTACCAAGCAGGACTAGATTTTACATTGAGGGGTGGAAATTTTGCAAATCCCGAAAAAATTGATAGCGCATTAAACCGGTCTTATGGTAAAATAACTTTGGTAACCGTAGATTTTCCAGTGAGCGTTTTGATTCCATTAAAGCGAGAGAAAAAAGCCGAGTCTCCAATGATTAAAGTTGGTCTAACGCCAAGCATTTTACTCAGATCTGTAGTTTACGTAGGCCCTGATAGAATTCCGTTAAATAGTCAGATTTATCAGCAAACATGGGAAAGTCTTCCACTAAAACAAGTGGAATTTTTATCGCATGTAGGTTATCAAAAAAAGGTAGCGGAGGTTGGGTATTATGTTGGATTGAATTTTGGGGTGAATAACTTGAATGACGGTAAATTTAAAATAGATGGAATTTACCCAGCAACAGGAACTGGAAAACGGATTTCTACGTGGTCTATCGAAGCGGTCATGCTTTTTTAGTGTAATAGGCCGATATTTGCAGTATATCTATAACTGTTTTGTCTCAATCTGTCGCATTATATACCTTAGGTTGTAAGTTGAATTTTGCAGAAAGTTCAACCATTGCTCAACAATTGATGAAAAATGGGTTCGAGCGAAAAGAGTTTCACGAAGGTGCAGATTTATATGTGATCAATACTTGTTCTGTTACCGACCACGCAGATCGAAAATGTAAAAAAGTGGTGAGTGAAGCTTTGAGATATAATCCCAATGCTTATGTGGTAATTGTGGGATGTTATGCTCAATTAAAACCCGAAGAAATAGCTAATATACCTGGAGTTGATATGGTATTGGGGGCTGCAGAAAAATTCCAATTGATGGATTATTTGCACAGTTTACAAAAAGAACCCAAGGCTAGACTCCACAATCAACCCATAAAAGATGTAAATGAGTTTGTACCTGGTTTTAGCGAAGGTGACCGAACCCGGATGTTTTTGAAAGTCCAAGACGGGTGTGATTATTTTTGCAGTTTTTGCACCATTCCACTAGCAAGAGGTAAGAGCAGAAGCGCGAATATCGAAACCACTTTAAAGCAGGTGCATGAAGCTACCGCCAAAGGAGTAAAGGAAGTGGTTTTGACAGGAGTGAATTTGGGCGATTTTGGAGTCAATCACGAAGAAGATTTTTACGGACTGATTCAAGAATTAGATAAAATTGAGCATGTAAAAAGATACCGAATCAGCAGCATTGAACCCAATTTGCTGACCGATGAAATCATTCGATTTGTTGCCCAAAGTGAGAAATTTGTTCCTCATTTTCACATTCCGCTCCAAAGTGGAAACGATGAACTTCTGCAGAGAATGAGAAGGAAATATTTGAGTGATTTATATAGAAGTAGGGTAAATCTCATTAAAGAACTTATGCCTGATTGCTGTATAGGGGTGGATGTTATCGTAGGGTTTCCGGGTGAATCTGATGAGCATTTTTTAAGTACTTATGAATTCCTCAATGAATTGCCTGTGTCGTATCTGCATGTTTTTCCTTACAGCGAACGACCCAATACCACAGCCCGAAAAATGAAAGACGTTGTTCCGGTGAAAGTTCGAGGACAAAGAACCACTATGTTGAGAGGGCTTTCAGAAAAAAAGAAAAGGGCATTTTATGAGTCGCAAGTTGGAAAAACAAGGACGGTATTGTTTGAGCATGATGTAAAAAATGGCAAAATGGAAGGTTACACTGATAATTACGTGCGAGTGGTTACAGATTACGACCCATTATTGATTGATGCCATAGTTCCTTTTTATTTACAAAATATAGATGCAGATTTCTTAATGCAAGGTTCTTTTGAATCTGCCCATATTACCCTTTAATTTGAACAATGTTTCCAACCCTATATCATTTCATCAAAGACACTCTTGGTCTAGAATTTCGTTTTTTAGAAATTGTTAACACCTTTGGGTTGTTCGTCGCTTTTGCCATTGGCGCGGCATATTGGGCCATGCAAACAGAATTTGCTCGTAAAACAGACTTGGGTGTTTTTGCTAAAAGAACGCAGCAAATCATCGTAGGTGAGAAATTTCCCATGAGTGATTACATCATGAATGGCCTTCTTCTTTTTGTTTTTGGATATAAAATTTTGTATTTGGCCATCAATTCGGGTAATAATTTTTCGCCACAAGAACACATTTTTACCTCCGAGGGAAACTGGTTATTAGGAATTTTATTGGCTGGCGGTGGAACCTATTACCGATATCGTGAAGATCTCAAACAACGTTTGAATCCACCGGTAAAAAAACAAATTGAAACCTCCCTCGCTGACGAAATGTCAACCATCACTGGGGTTGCTTTGATCAGCGGATTTTTAGGTGCAAAAGTGTTTCATATTTTGGAAACCCCCGAAAATTTTTCTATTTCTGCCGTTGTTAGTCAGTTGTTTACTACAGGAGGATGGACTTTTTTCGGTGGATTAATTATGGGTGCTCTGGGTGTATTGATTTACACGCAGCGCCGAGGATACCATTATTTAAATGTTTTGGATGCGGGTGTTCCGGCCATGATGTTGTCTTATGGCGTAGGAAGATTTGGTTGTCATTTTTCGGGAGACGGAGACTGGGGAATAGCCAATTTGAAACCATCTTCTTGGTTGCCAGATTGGGCATGGGCGTACAAATATCCGCACAATGTTCTTGGGAAAGATTATGGCACCGCGGGCATGGAGCCAATACCTGGTTGCGAGGGGAATTATTGTTTTCAATTGATTGATCCTGTTTATCCAACTCCGTTGTACGAAGCAATCATGGCGTTGTTGCTTTTTGGTATTTTGTGGTTCTGGGTGAGAAAAATGACTTTGAAGCCAGGACAGGTGTTTGGTATTTATTTGATTTTCGCAGGTGTAGAGCGTTTCATGATAGAAAGCATTCGTGAGCACGGAGATAGCCTTTATCGATTGGGTAACATGGTTTTCTCTCAGGCGCAAATGATTTCATTGGTTTTATTCGTTGTAGGTATATGCGTCTTATTATTGACTCAAAAAGGATTTCTCAAGCCAGCTTCTCGCTGATTTTTTTTATTTTCGGGGGATGGGCTGACGCTCAAACTCCCACACAGCCTTCGCCAAATCCACCGAAAATTGATGAAATTCGGCAAAAAGTACAATACAACCGGGATACCATTTTTATTGATTATGATAAAATTGATCCTGTATTGGTATCTGGGTCATTGGATGCTGAACATCAAAAGCAATATCAAATACTGAGAAGAAGGGTGATAAAAACCATGCCCTATGCGAAGATGGCCGCTTATAAAATTCAGGCGATGGAAGATAAATTGGCCACCATTAAGAATAAAAAAGATAGAAAAAAGTACATAAAACAGTCTGAAAAAGCCATCAAAGCTATGTACACACAGCAACTGAAAAATTTGACCATAGGTGAAGGACAGGTTTTGATGAAATTGCTGCATCGTGAAACCGGGAAAACAAGTTGGGAAATAATGAAAAACTATCGCGGTACCACAGAAGCACTATTTTGGCAGGTATTTGGAAGTATGTGGGGACACAATCTCAAACTTGAATACGACCCCGTGGTAGATTATCAGATTGAAAATATCATCAAGCGTGAAAATCTGGAGTGATATTTCTCCTAAAAAAGCTTGCAATTAATATTGGAGCCCCAATCAGAGCGCAAATGGCATTCACTTGAAGAATGCGGTCTGAAATCAAATAATGAGCTAACGAATCAGCTGCCACACACATAATGGCACCCGTCAGGAGGGTGGGAATGATTAGGTTTCTGTGGTTTTCGGTGTTGAACCAACGTTTAACAATGTGTGGCGAGACCAATCCAACAAATCCAATGGGACCGCAATAAGCGGTTATCCAACCTGAGCCAATTGCTCCAAACAAGATGAGCATTTTTCTTAATTTATTGACCGGGATACCCGCTGATTCGGCGTAAATATCACCCATTAAATAGTTGTTGAGTTGATGAGAATGTATGGCGGTAAATGCGGTTAGCAGCGAAACCGGAATGAGTAATGAATATAGGTCGCGAATTAAAATTCTTTCAAAACTCCCCATGCCCCAAAAAGAGAATTTTTGCAATTGATCGGCGTTTCCGAATTGTTGAATGATTTCAATGATTGCGCTGAAAACAAAGCCTAAAACCATACCCGTTAATAATAGCCTGAGGTGGTTTCCAAATCCTTGATTTAAGAAAATTTGCAAAATTAAGGCCATCAATGCTCCTAAAATACTTCCTGTCAACGGGTTTAAGCCCAAAGGAAGCGATGCGGGCAAGAAAATCATCAGAGCCATACCCAAGTTAGCACCTGGAGTTACTCCCACTAGGTACGGTCCTGCAAGGGGGTTCCTAAAGAGTGTTTGCATGAGTAATCCAGATATGGCTAGTCCCATGCCTGCAAGCAAACTACCAAGTACCCTGGGAAATCTAAACTCCCAAAATACAACTTCAAAATTGTCTGGACTTAAATTCCAATGAAGATCAAAAAACAGCAGCAGAAAGAGCAGAGTCAGAAGTGCGCTATTTTTAATCATGGATTGAGTTTGATTTGACGGTAAAAATAGGGCATTTCACCTGTGTTATAAAAGATGTTTTTCAGGTCTTTTAGCAA
>Ga0172372_10009801_pt1 | contig 12395 bp, 6 predicted proteins | sample LakKiv5m_2_FD_114544 | JGI IMG/M metagenome (GOLD analysis project Ga0172372, IMG submission 114544) | Freshwater microbial communities from Kabuno Bay, South-Kivu, Congo - kab_092012_9.5m | ecosystem: Environmental > Aquatic > Freshwater > Lake | place: Democratic Republic of the Congo...
ATCGCGATACCGACCCTGGCGGGCGCCATGACCCCGCTTGCCCGGCCGGTCGCGGACCTCCTCGAAAGCGATCTCCGCCGCGCCCGCCTCGAGTCGATGCGCACGATGCAGGAGACGCTCCTCGTGGTCGGCGAGGACCGCTCGAGCTGGTGGCTGCAGCCGGCGGGCGAGCCCTCCCGCGAGCAGGCGCTTCCGGCGGCGCTGCGCGTCTTCGGCGCGGGCACGCTCGAGCCGTACGCGGGCCATCGGGTCGCGCTCGAGATCGACGGCGACGATCCGGACACCGGAGACGTGGTCGTCGCCCGCTTCGACCCGGAAGGAACGCGCGACGCATCGGCCGTCGCGATCACCCTGGTCTCGCCGCTCGGCGGCGACGCGCTCGACACATGGCGGATGGAGCCGCGACGGACCAGATTGAGGAGCGAACCATGATGCTGACCCCGATCCGAACCCCGATCCGCAACCACGCCCGCGAAGGTGCATACGCCACCCCCTGCGCTCGGCAGCGCCGTCGAGGCATGGCGGTGCTTCTCGCCCTGGTCGCCGTCGGACTCGCCGCCATCATCGGCCTCGCCATCGCATCGAGCCGCGACTCGACCACGTCGGCGAGCGGCAACATCGCGCGCGCGGCCGAGGCCCGCAGCGCGGCGAAGGGTTCGCGCGACATCGCCGTCTTCATCGTCGAGCGGCACTCGGAGGTCCTGGCGGGCGACCCGACCGGCGACGCGCTCGAGGTGTTCGAACCGAAGACGATCGGAGCCATGACCATCTCCGCAACGGTCGAGGACGCCAACACCGGGCTCCGGCCGAGCACCGCGACGGTGGGCGTCGAGTACATCGCGTCCGCGACGCGCGACGGATTCACCAAGTCGTCGCGGTCGGTCGCCCGCGCACCGTGGGCCGACACCTTCGCGCGCGCCGACCTCGATCTCTCCGAGTTCGGAGTGCTTGCCTCGGCCGGGCGGGTCGACATCGAGACCGACTCCGAGGTGTCGGTGTGGCGCAACGCACCGCTTGCGAACCTCGGGCAGCCGATCGTGATCGGCGCAGCGAACCGCGACATCACGCGCATCTTCGTCGACTCGACCTCGCGGGCGCTCGGCGTCACCAGGATCACCGACGGAGAGTTCCCCACCGACGCCGCGGGCGTCGATGAACACATCGCCGAAGGGCTCGCGCCGCTTCCGGCGAACATCCACGTTCCCGCCGCGCCCATCCAGGAGATCCCCACGACCGCGACGGTCGTCGTCGCGACGAACCTCGCGAGCGTCGTCAACCAGACAGCGGGGAGCACGGTTCCGCGCATGAAGGTCGACGGCAACACGACGCTCGGCACGGAGATGACCGTCACGGGCCCGATAGACCCGGAGACCTGGCGCGTGATCGCCTTCGACGGCACGCTGACGCTCGATGGCGCGAACTGGACCTTCGAGGTGCCCACCATGCTGGTCGCGACAGGCGGCGTGACGCTCGCAAACGACACGCGACTCGAGGTCGCACCGGGGGGCGCCCTTACGATCGTGTCGCATCAAGGCGTCACCGTGGACGATTCGTACATCGGCATCCGGCTCGCCGACGGCGCCGAGCGCGACGCAAGCGGCGGCGCACCGTATGGCGGAGTGGGCGCATCACGCGTGACCATCTTTGCCCAGCCGTCGCCCGCCGCCGTGACGGTCGACGGCGGAAGCGTGGTGACGGGCGAGATCTACGCGCCCGGCGCAGCCGTCAACATCCGCGACGAGAGCGCGGTCTACGGCCGCGTCCTCGGCGGCGACGTGCAGCTCGACAACGGCCAGGTGTTCTACGACCCGGCGCTCGACACCGGGCGCGGGTGGCTGAACCCCGACAGCGGAGTCTACGAGGACGAGAACGACATCCGCGACGCAGTGCTCAACGTGTCCGTGCTCAACGACGAGTCGCTTGCGACCTTCTCCGAGACGACCTCGATCGCGGTCGACATGCCCGGCAACGGACTCATCGTCACGGAGCACGTCGACGCCGCGGGCGGATTTTCATCGGGTCCGCCGCCGAACACATTCACCGGCGGAACGGGCAGCGGACAGGTCCTTCCGGGCAGCACCGGCCTCGCCGGCGGCACGGGCCCCGCGTCGGACTACCCTGCGACCGTCGAGCTCACCGGCATCCTCCGCGACTTCCGCGAGGCGGCGGAAGTCGACGGCCACCCCGATTTCGAGGGCCGGGGGCTCACGCACGGTCTCTGCTGGGATCTCGTCGAGGAGACGCTCGACCCCGATGGCAAGCCGCGTCTGAGAAACGGCGGGTTGGGGTTCAGGTCCACCGCCCGATTCGAGGATCAGTTCAAGAACCCGATCGCGCCTTCGATGTACGACCCGTCGCTCGGGGACACTCCGGGCACGCGGGCAACGAGCCCCGTCCGCGCCATCAACAGCAATGCGTCCTTCGCGACGTGGTTCCGCACGACGCCCGGGGTCAACGAGGCCCTGCCCGTCAAGCTCATCGTCCAGCGTTCGACCGACACGAGCGGCCGGTTCGTCTACGCCTTCGACTCGTCGACCGACATGCCGTTCAAGCATGACGGCGCGGGGCCCGGACTCGACGGGTTCTTCCCGCTCGAGGGACAGCTCTTCGGAAACTCCGCGCCGCGCAAGAACGTCATCGACCGAAACTTCCACTTCACGCTCGAACTCGAGATGGACTTCACCTACAGGCGCGGAACCGGACAGGTGTTCACCTTCCGCGGCGACGACGACGTGTGGGTCTTCATCGATGGCAGGCTGGTAATCGACCTCGGGGGCTTCCATGGCGCGCTGGCGCAGGTCGTCCATCTCGATCGGCTCACGAACCTGACCGACGGCGGCGCCCATCGCCTCAAGCTCTTCTTCGCCGAGCGATGCCGCGGTGCATCGAACTTCAGGATCGGCGCGAACTTCCCCATCGCGACCCTGCGCCCGCCACCGCCTCCGACGGAGCCGCTGCGCGCGATCGACACGATCGCGACGCGCCAGGACACCGTGCTCCGGAACCTGCGGGGCGGCAGCTATCCCCCCGCCGGCGACTTCCGCGGCGCAGGCGGGGTCAGTGCCATCGAGCTGCGCGGCGCCGACGCCCGCTAGGTTCTCGCGCCCGCCCTTCCAGACGGCGTGCAGCGCCGTTTCGGCCTGCACCGCACAGAGCGTCCATGATCGCGGCGGGCAGGTGCCTTGAGCGTCTTCCCACTTCTTTCCAGCGGCAGCCCGCCCGATGAACGGGGTACGAAAGGCCTCGTCCTCGGCTCGACGGCGCATCCCCGCGCAGCGATCGATCCGTGGGCGGAGCCTTCCGCACAGGAGAGAACCATGCGTGACGACATCCGACGCACCCCTGCCCGCCGCCGCCGTGGACTCACCTTCGTCGAGGTGATGATCTCGGCGTCGATCCTGTCGATCGCGGCGATCGCGTCGCTCGAGCTCCTCGCGGCGAGCGACTCGAGCAGCCTCTCTGCGCGCCGCCAGGCGCTCGCGGCGGTCGAGGCCGAACGGACGCTCGCGCATGTCGCGGATCTCGTCAAGGCCGGCCAGCAGATTCCCGACTCCGCCACGCTCTCGGGCGGGCTCGTGGGGGAGGCGCTCCAAGGCTGCTCGATCGTCCTGACGGGCACGGTGCTGCAGGTCCAGTTCACGCTTCCGCCCGCGTCGGCCGGCGGAGCGCCGCGGACCGTCGATCTCGCCGTCAACAACCTCGTCGCGGAGGTCTTGGGACCGAACGGCGAACTGATCATCGCACTCGAACGGCCGGTGCCGCTCAACACCGGAGAGAACTGATCGCCATGCGGCCATCGACTCGCCTTCGGACGTCTTCTCGAACACCGACGGGGTTCACCCTCATCGAGGTGATGTTCGCGACCCTCCTCCTCGGAGTGGTGGGGATGGCGATCGTCGGCTTCATGGGAGCCTACGCCCGAGGCATCGAGACCCGCACCAGCATGAACGACCCGGCGCTCGACTCGACGCTCGCGGCGCGGCGCCTCTCCGCGCTCGCACCCGGCTTCTGCTACGTCCTGCAGGTCAAGGGTTCGGCCGCCGCGATCTGGCTCTCCGACACGGTGCCGAGCTGTACCGTGCACCTCAGCGAGCTCGCCGTCGTTCGTTTCGACGACGCCGACGGAACGCTCGTCTTCGAGATGGTCGATCCCACCGACATCGCCGCAGGCACGGCAAGCGACGTCGAACTCATGCCGAGCGCGACGATGGACTTCGTCGAAGAGGTGGCGCAGCGTGCGGAAGGCGGCGGGACGGTCCGCCAGATCCTCGCCGAAGGGATCGACGCGACGTCGTTCTCGACCACCGGCGTCTCGCCCGGCAACGCCCGGATCACGCTGACGATGCCGGGCGGCACATCCACCCTCGTCCTGAGCCCGGCCTTCATCGAGGAGCCGCGACGATGATCCACGGAGCGCGGCAATTCCTCGGTCGTGCGGCGCAGCGCAAGGCCTTCACGCTCATCGAGGTGCTCGTCGTCGCCTTGATCCTCGCGATCATGGCCGCGCTCGTCACTCCGACGCTGACCAATGCGTCCGCCCCGCTTCCCCAGTCGATCGCGACGCTGCTCGAGATCGACATGCGGCGCGCGAGCGCGGAGGCGGTCGCGCGGATGCAACCGACCGTCGTCGTGGTCGGCGCCGATCGCAACGGCTGGTGGATCGCGCCCGCGGCCACCCCGGAGACCGAGATTCCAGGCACGCGACGGCTCTTCGGCAACGGGAACCTCCTTCCCTTCGCGGGCTACACGCTGACGGTCGAGCTGAACGGCTCGGCCGCCGACAGCGGAAGCGTCTTCCTCGTGCAGTTCGACGCCCTCGGCGCGAGAGACGCTGGACTCGTGGATGTCGGCATCATGGAGCCCGGCGAGACCGAGCCCCTCGCGGCTTGGACGCTCGAGCCCCAGCGGACGAAGTTCTCGACGCCGGATGGATGAACGACGGCGGGCGGCTGGAACGGATGCTTGAAGTCACGACTCATGCCTCGATCACGACTCATGCCTCGATCCCCATTCACGACCTGACTCCCCCGACACCGACGTGCGAGGAGCCTTCGTCCGGGAAGGAAACTCCGATGAACTCTCGACTCTCCCGAACCTCCGACATCGACAGCCACGGCGGCCTCCGCCCCCGACGTCGTCCGCGCCCGCAGCGCGGCGTCGCCGTGATCCTGGCGCTGATCGCGGTCAGCGCCGCGGTCGTGCTCGCGGTGACGCTCTCCTCGACAGGCAACCAGAGCGCGCTGACGAGCGAGAGCCTCGTGCGCACCGCGAAGGCGCGCACCGCCTCTGCGGGCGGCATCGACATCGCGTGCGCGCTCGTCGACCGGCACGGGCTCGCCGGCTTCGAGATCCCGGGCGACGGGTCGGGCGGCGATCCCAACGAACTGTTCCCGAGGGTTACGATCGGAAGCGCGCAGTACGCGGGATTCGTCCACGACCTCGACGGCGGCGGGCCGATCGACTCCTCGACCCTGGCCGTGCGGCTCCGGGTCGAGGCGACGGCCGACGACCTCACCCAGCTCGCGACCGCGATCGGGCGACTCGTGCAGCCCGACACCGTGGTCCGCGCCGACCTCGATCTGTCGGAGTTCGGCATTCTCTCGACCGGCGGCGCGGGTTCGATCGAGATCGGCGCAGACGCGATCGTCGGCGTCTGGGCCGCATCGCCGCTCTCGGCACTGCATGAGCCGGTCCTACTCGGCTCCTCGACCCTGAACCCGGACGCCGTCGACCTCAGCGGAGACAGCGCGCGGGGCTATGCGGTCATCACCAGCGGTGCGTTTCCGACGAGCGACGACGAGTACAAGGACCTGCTCGCCGACAAGCGGTACCGGATCCCGGTCGGCGAGATCCCGGTGCCTGCCGCTCCCCGTCCGGGGCGGAGCGAGTATGCGCTGGTCGCGCACATCGACCCGCTGCCGAACGAGAGCGCCGACGAAACCGATTGGACCGAGTATCGCGACGACGTCCAACTCTACTTCGATCCGAGCGGGAATCCGTCGCTGCAGGCTCAAATCGACGACCACCGCGGCAACATCAACTTCGATGAAGACGAGGTCTGCATCTGCGGCGCACCGACGACGAACCCCTACCTCAAGCTGAAGCCGATCTACCAATCCAGCGCCGACGAGTATCCCACGATCGAATCGGGCGAGTGGCGGCAAATCGACTTCGCCGGAGATCTCGTCCTCAGAGGCTATGGGCTTCACGTCGAGGCCCCCTCCCTGCTGATCGTCCGCGGCGACCTCACCCTCGAGGACGGAGCCTTCATCACCCCCCACGACGGCGTTCCGCTGACCATCGTGGTCTTCGGCACGGTCAGTGTCGACAAGTCGCTGATCGGCAACGTCGACTTCGTGAAGGACGGCAGCTTCTATCCGGACGCGGGAGCCTCGAACATCGTGATCTACGGGACCCGCGACATCGATGAAGCAGTAGCGGAGAGCTTCAGTTTCACCGACGGGTCGAGCGTCGCCGCCCAGATCTACGCGCCAACCCGCGATGTCTTCGTCGGAAAGGCGGCGTTGTACGGAAGCCTCGTGGGCGCCAAGATCGAGATCGCCGGAGTCGGCGCCCGGTTCCATTACGACCCGGCCCTCAACCAAGCCCGCGGCTGGAGCAGCCCGGTCAGCGCGATGTGGGACGACGGGATTGCCCGGCCGCAGCTGCTCGAGGTCGAGGAGCTGACGGACCGCGCGATCGCGCGCGTGCTCGCGTCGTTGGAGACCGAGGCCATCGCACTGTCGATCGACTCGATCGGAAGCGGGATCTTCGCCCCGCTCCACGCCGGCTTCGCGGGCGGAAACGTCGCGAGGTTCTCGGCCGAGATCGCTGAAGTGGAGAGTCTCATCGAGACGCCGCCTTCGAAGACCGGCTTTCGCACGATCGGCGCCATCGTCCGCGACTTCCGTCCAAGCGACGACATCGACGGCAATCCCGATTTCGCCCGGAAGGACGGAGCCCACAGCGGGACGTGGGTGAACCTCGTCAAGCCGGATCTTGGCGCCAGGCAGCGCCCCGAGTTCAACGACGATCCGGGCGCCGCACGGAAGGCCAAGGACCTGCGCTTCGAGACGAGTGACGGCTACGAGATCCACGCATCCCTGTACAACGAGGCGCTCGGCGACGGGTCTTTCGCGATCGTAGACGTTGGCAACTCGGGAGAGCCGATCCCGAACCCAGGGAACTTCGCCACGTGGTTCGAGGACGACGGAGTGTCCAACAGCTCGCGGCCGGTGCTTCTTGAACTCGAGCGCGTCATGGCCGGACCGACGGAGTCCTTCGTGTTCGAGCTGAGCGAGACCGATCATCCCGTAAAGGGCCGTCTGTTCGGAGAGGTTTCCGATCTCTCCGAGATCGCTCCGGGAGAGGGCAATGAGAAGAAGAAGAAGCGCGCCTTCACCATGGAGACCGTGCTGGAGTTCGTCCGCGACACGTCGGCCGACCAGCGCTTCCGGGTGACGAGCAGCGGCGACCTCTGGGTGTTCCTGAACGGAAGGCTCGTCGCCGAGATCGGCGCAGGAGGCAAGTGCCGCCAGGAGACGACCCAGGTCGTTCCCATCGAACGCCTCGGGATCGCCGACGGGATGCCATGCGAGATCCGGATCTTCTTCGCGCACCGCGAGGAGAGCCCGACCGAGCGCGCCCGGCTCCACTTCGCCTCGACCTTCGAGGTCTCGACGCCCCTCGCCTTCGTGCGCGACACCCCCTACACCGCGCCCGACACCGACGCGAAGGCCATTCGGAACGCACGCCAGTCGACGCTCGACCTTCACAACGGCGGCGGACTCGGGACACCGCAGTACGCCGAGCGGCGGCTCGCGAACTGGATGCGGCGCTTCGAGTAGCCGGATCGCACGGAAGGCGCGCGTTCTTCCGCGACCTTCCGACCCCCGACGAACCAGACCGCCATGCAGCCCGAGCCCTTCCACCCAACCCCCGACACAGCGGAGCGCCCCCAGCCGCGCCGAAGGCCGGTTTCGCGGGGCATCGCGGTCATCCTCGCGCTCATCGCGGTCGGCGCGGCGGTCGTGCTCGCGGTGACGCTCTCGTCGACGGGCAACCAGAGCGCACTGACGAGCGATAGCCTCGCACGCACGGCGAAGACTCGGACCGCGGCCGCCGGCGGCATCGACATCGCGACCGCGCTCGTCGACCAGCACGGGCTCGCTGCCTTCGAAAGCAGGGCCGAGGCGGCGGGAGACAATCCGACGCTGCTCTTCGACACCGTGACCATCGGCAGCATCGCGTACAGGGGTCTTGTTTCCGATCTCGAGGACGCAGGTGCGATCCACAACCAGACCATCGCAGTGCGGCTCAGGGTCGAGGCGACGGCCGACGAGACCACGCAGTGGCCGTCCGCGGTCGGGCGGCTCGTCCAACCGAGCACCCTGGTGCGCGCCGACCTCGATCTCTCCGAGTTCGGCCTGCTTTCAACCGGCGGCTCCGGCTCGATCCGCATCGAGAACGGCGCAAGCGCCGGCGTCTGGACCGCATCGCCACTCTCTGCGCTGCACGAACCTGTCCTGATCGGCTCATCCACGCTCGACGCGGATGCACTTGAACTCTCGGGAGCGAGCGCCCGGGGATTCGCGATGATCCGGAACGGCTCCTTCCCGACCACCGACGACGAATACAAGGCCCTGCTGGCCGACAAGGTCTTCCGGATTCCGCTCGAGGAGATTCCCGTGCCGGCCGCGCCTCGCCCAGGGCGCTCGGGGTACGCGCTCGAGGTGGATCTTCCGGACCTGCCGCCGTCACCGCAGGAGTCGGACCTCGAGGCCCATCGCACCAAACTCGTCCAGTGCCTCTACCTGCCCGATGAGCTCCCCGAGCCTGACTTCGCGATTCTCGACGCGAACCGCGGCAACGTCAACTTCGTCGACGAGAACGTGGCCCTCTCCAGCACGAACTCCTTCGACGTGAAGATCGCCCCGATCCACAGCGACTCCGGCGAGGTCTACCCGACCGAAGGCTCCGGCCAATGGCGGCAGCTTGACTTCGCGGGCAACCTGCACATCGGCCTGTGCAGGCTCGATGTCCGCGTTCCGACGCTGATGATCGTCCGCGGCAACCTCTCGCTCGAACAGTCGACGCTCGTCGTCGGCGAGAACGCATCGCTCGCGATCGTCGTCTTTGGAAACATCGAACTCCGGGGCTCTGCGATCGGCGACACGACGGCCCCGATCGTCGCCGCCTCTCCGCCGGCGGATCCGCTCGACTTCGCGGCGAACTACCCGGTCAACGGCGCATCGAAGATCGTGATCTACGCGACGCGCGACCCCGCCACGCCGTCGGATGGCCTCCCTTCGAGCATCTACTTCGAGAACTGCGCGATCGCGGCGCAGATCTACGCCCCGACCCGCGAGATCGTCTTCGAGGGGTCGAAGCTCTTCGGCCGCGCGGTCGCGAGAGACATCAATCTCCACGGCTCGGAAGCGGGGTTCTTCTACGACCCTGCCCTCAACCAGGCGCGCGGCTGGAGCAGTCCCGTGAGCGCCCTCTGGAAGGACGGCGAGGCGCGGCCCGAGCTGCTTGCGATCACGGAGCTCACCGACCGCGGCATCGCGGCCGCGATCGAGAGCCAGTTGGCCTCGGTCGGAGGCTACGAGTTCTCCATCGACTCGTTCGGCAACGGCGTCGTGGTCCCGCTTCACGCCGGCTACGCGGGCGGCAGCCTGCTGCCCTTCGCGGCCGACATCTCCGAGACGCTCGCGGCCGTCGGCACGCCGCCGGCGCTCGGAAGCGGCATGAGACTCGGCGCGATCGTCCGCGACTTCCGGCAGGCGGGCGACATCGACGGCAACGCGGACTTCCAGCGGGGCGCGAACGGTCACGACCGCGCGTGGGTGCGCGCCGTCGGCAGCGCCCTTGGCGGAGACGGCAAGCCCGTCTTCAACGACAGCACGGCCAACCCTCCGGCACCGAAGGCCGTCCGCTACGTGACGACCACGAACGACGAGATCTGCTGGACACTGTTCAGCGCCGTATCGGGCGACTCCGTCCTCGGCAACCCGAACAGCGGCAGCGATTGCGAGCCGATCGCGAGCGCGCCCGGTTTCGCGACCTGGTTCGGCGGTGCCGCACAGTCGAGCCTCTCGCGCCCGATGGTGATCGACCTCGCCGAACTCAGCTCCAACGACTTCGTCCTCGAGCTGAGCAGCCCGGCCGACCCGACGAGGGGAACGCTCTTCGGGCGGCTCCCCCTGATCGAAACACCGCTCGTCGCAAAGGACGCCTTCACCGTCGAGATGTCGCTCGCCTTCGTCCGCGACGAGTCCGCGCCGCTGCCCCAGCGCTTCAGCGTGACGAGCAGCGGCGACCTCTGGGTCTTCGTCAACGGAGCGCTCGTCGCGGAGATCGGCTCCGGCGATCCGGGCAACCCGCTGACGACGCAGGTCGTCCCCATCGAGCGCCTCGGCATCGCGAACGCAGCGCCGTGCGAGATCAGGATCTTCTACGCGCACCGCGAGCCGCGCCCGGGCAGCCCGACCGAGTTCCGCTTCGAGTCGAACTTCGCGGTCACGACCACGGACGGATTCCTCACGGGCGCCGCCTACAGCTCGCCGGACGCGGCCGCGGCGCTCATCGAGGCCGCGCGAGATCACACGAGCTCGCTGTTCAACAGCGGCGGACTCGACACCCCGAAGTTCGCCGAACGCGGTCTCTCTAGCTGGATGCGACGACTCGAGTAGCGGCGTCGTCAAGCCACCCCTCTTCCCTCCGAGCACCAACCTCCCCCGCCCTCGCCCGACGACAGGACCTCCATGCACAGCCATCTCTCCTCCGGCCACGAACCCGATCTTCGCACCGCACGAACGCCCCATCGCCGCCCGCGCAGAAGCCGCGGCTCCCGCGGCATCGCGGTCATCCTTGCGCTCATCGCGGTCGGCACTGCGGTCGTCCTCGGCATGGCGCTCGCGAGCACAAGCAGCGCGTCGGTACTCACGGGGCACTCGCTCACCGTCACCGCGGCCGCACGGAGCGCGGCGGCGGGCGGACTCGACCTTGCCACCGCCCTGCTTGCGGACCCGGCGCGCCTCGGGTCCGACTCCGATCCCGGCACGGGCACGGTCCTCTTCGAAGGCGTGAAGATCGGCCAGGCCACCTACCGCGCGGAGGTCGCGGACCTTGCCACCCTCGCGGGCGCGACGGTCGACTCGGACGCCGTCGCCGTCATCGCGCGAGCGGAGTCGTCGGGCGTGGAGCAGGCGATCCGCTCGGTCGGCCGCCTCATCAGGCCCGACGCGTACAAGCGCGCCGACCTCGACCTCTCGGAGTTCGCCGTCCTCCTGACGGGTGCGTCGCCGATCGAGTGGATGGGCGACAGCCGCATCGGCACGTGGGCGCAGTCGCCCTACGCGGCCCTTCGCGAGCCACTGCTCGTCGGCAACTCGGGCGGCTCGCCGGCAGTCGGCCCGGCCGACCACGCCCGCATCAGCGGCTGGGCGCAGCTTGCGATCGGCACCCCGGCCGCGACACACGACGATGAGGACGAACAGCTCAGCGAGAAGCGGCGGAACATCGCCTCCCCGGTGCGCGTGCCAGAACCGCCGATGCCGCCCGCGCCGACCGGGGGAGTTCCCTTCGTGTTCCCCGCCGACGGCGTGGTGTCCGCAAGCGCCGTCTTGACCGGCGAGGTCATCCTCGGCTCGCCCGTTCAGCTGAACGACGGCGGCGGCCAGCCGATCGTGCTCGATATCGAACACGACCTCATCGTGGCAACCGAGGTCAACGTCGCGGGTCCGACCGTGATCGTGGTCCGCAGCAACCTGCTCGTCGAGAGCGGCGCGCGGATCATCATCGCCGCGGGCGCCTCGCTGTCGATCGTGGCCCTCGGCGACACCCAGATCTACGCGGAGACGATCCAGGGCGCCGAGAACTCCGTGCCGGCGCGCACCGACGGCACCGAGCCCTACGTCGCCGGCGGACCGCGGTTCTCGCTCTACTGCCATGGCTCGAACGTCCTCGCCACCACCGTGATGTTCGGTGAAATCTATGCGCCGAACGCAAGCGTCAAGCTCGCCGAATCTGTCGTCTACGGACGCGTCGTGGCGGCAGGGCTCCTCCTCAACGGATCGCGGCTCTTCTACGACCCTGCGCTCAACTCGCATCGCGGCTGGACGAACCCCGAGAGCGCGATCTGGGAGTCGAACCTCCCCGTCGCCGGCATGCGGCTCGAACTCGGAACGCTCGCGGACCTCTGCGACGCGCACGGAGTCGCCGTCGAGCTGCCGCGGCTCCTCGCGCACGCGCCCCTCAACACCGACTCCGCGCGCGACGGCGAGGCGAACCTCGACCGCGGCCGCCTCGAGACCGAGCGCCTGCTCGTTCGCAGCCGCCTGCTCGATGGAACCTACGACGTCCGCCGCGAAACCGATCCCCGCCGCATGGCG
>Ga0172372_10009806_pt1 | contig 12392 bp, 15 predicted proteins | sample LakKiv5m_2_FD_114544 | JGI IMG/M metagenome (GOLD analysis project Ga0172372, IMG submission 114544) | Freshwater microbial communities from Kabuno Bay, South-Kivu, Congo - kab_092012_9.5m | ecosystem: Environmental > Aquatic > Freshwater > Lake | place: Democratic Republic of the Congo...
TGGAGGAGGAGGCTTTATAGGAGGACATTTAGCTAAACGACTTAAAGATGAAGGATTTTGGGTTCGTGTAGTAGATATTAAAGAAAAACATGAATATTGGGACCATGATGATATATGTGATGAGTACATTCAAGGTGATCTAAGAGATCCTTTGTTGGTGAGCCGAGTTATGTTTGCCCCAAATCAAGAATCAGAACATGATAATATTAATTCATTTGATGAGGTTTATCAATTAGCAGCTGATATGGGAGGAGCTGGTTATATCTTTACAGGTGAAAATGACGCTAATGTAATGCATAACTCAGCCTTAATTAATTTAAATGTAACCCATGAAGCAACTAAAAAATCAATCAAAAGGATATTCTATAGCTCATCAGCCTGTATGTACCCAGAACATAATCAATTAGACCCTAACAACCCAAACTGTGAAGAATCCAGTGCTTATCCAGCTAATCCTGACTCTGAATATGGGTGGGAAAAATTATTTAGTGAACGTTTATTTTTAGCTTTTAATCGTAATTATGGATTAGATGTTCGTATAGCTAGATTTCATAATATATTCGGGCCTATGGGAACATGGGATGGTGGAAAAGAAAAAGCTCCTGCGGCTATGTGCCGTAAAGTAGCTGTATCATTAATAGATGATGAAATTGAAGTATGGGGAGATGGATTACAAACCCGTTCATTTCTTTATATAGATGAATGTATTGAAATGATGCTTCGATTTATGAGACAGGATAAATTTTTTGGCCCAGTTAATATTGGTTCTGAAGAAATGGTTACTATTAACCAGTTAGCTGAAATGGCTATTAAAGCAGCTAATAAAAGAGCTTATATTAAAAACATAACTGGAGATGAATTTAAAACTAAATATGGATTTAAATGTCCTGTAGGTGTTAGAGGAAGAAATTCTGATAATAAATTATACAAAGAAAAAATAGGGTGGGAACCTACCCAACCTTTATACAATGGTATAATTAAAACTTATCAATGGATTAATAATCAAGTAAATGGATAAGAATATATCAATTTTAGGAGTAGGTAAATTAGGTTTATGTTTAGCTCTTAATTTAGAAAAAAACGGATTTTTTAATATAATAGGTGTTGATATATCTGAAAATTATATTAGCTCTCTTAACAATAAAACATTCACTACCCCAGAACCTTTTGTGAATGAATATTTACAAAAATCTAAAAATATTACTTTTACAACAAACTTAAAATCAGCTTTAAAAAATAATATTATATTTGTAACAGTCAGAACCCCTTCTACACATGATTGGAAATATGATCACACTGATATTGAGAATATAGCTGATCAACTTATAAATTTTGGTAAACAACCTACTCGAAAAGATTTAATCATTAATTGCACCACATTCCCAGGATATTGTGATGCGTTACAAGAAAAATTAAAAGACTATAATTATTTTGTATCTTATAATCCTGAATTTATAGCTCAAGGAAGTATTATTAAAGACCAAATAAATTGTGATAATGTTTTAATAGGAGAAGCTGATAAATACGCTGGTGATTTAATTAAAGAAATTTATACTCTTATGGTAAATTCTGATCCTATATACAATAGAATGACTCGAATTGAAGCAGAACTAACCAAACTTTCAGTGAATTGTTTTCTTACAACTAAAATTAGTTATGCTAATATGGTTGGAGATATAGCTAATAGACTAGGATGTAATGCTGATATAGTACTAAAAGCTGTAGGTACTGATTCAAGAATTGGTTCTAAATATATTAAACCTGGGTTTGGTTTTGGGGGTCCTTGTTTTCCAAGAGACAATAGAGCATTAGCTAAATGTGGTGAAGAAGTAGGAATTGAAGCTATCATTTCTAAAGCTACAGATGAAATGAATGAAAAACATCTTCAATACCAAATAGAAGATTTTATAAAACAAAATCCAAATAAAGAAAAAACTATTAAAATAGATTTTGTTACTTATAAAAAAGATAGTATATTATTAGAAGAATCTCAACAACTTAAATTTGTTTTAAAATTAAAAGAATTAGGATATAAAATTAAGATTTTAGATCAAAGAGAAGAAGTATTAATCCAATTAAAAAATATACTCTAATGCTATATCATCAGATATCAGATTGGCTTAAAGACTATTTAGAGTCTAATAATCTAGACTATTTTATAATTGGTATTAGTGGAGGTATAGACTCAGCTTTAGTATCCACTTTGTGTGCTCAAACAGGCAAAAAAACACTTGTTATTAGTATGCCTATTCACCAGGCACAAGATCAATTACAAAGAGCACATAATCATATTAATTGGTTAAAAAATAAGTATTTAAATGTAGAATCATTTGAATTTGATTTAACTAATACTTTTGAAGTGTTTAAATCTTTATTCCCTATAGAAGATAAATTAGCATTAGCTAATTCTCGTTCAAGATTAAGAATGACCACTTTATATCAAATAGCTGGAACTTACAGAGGATTAGTTGTGGGTACTGGTAATAAAGTAGAAGATTTTGGTGTTGGGTTTTTTACTAAATATGGTGATGGTGGAGTTGATATTTCTCCTATAGCTGACTTAACTAAAACTGAGGTTAGGCAAATGGCTAAAGAATTAGAAATAATAGAAGAAATATTAATAGCTAAACCAACAGATGGTTTATGGGAAGATAATAGAACTGATGAGGAACAAATTGGAGCTACATATGAGGAATTAGAATGGGCTATGGATATGACAACAAAATTATTAGTAAATCCATTATTACAAACTAGATTAACTCCAAAAGAAATAGAAACATTAAAAATATATAAAAAATTTAACACAGCTAACCAACATAAAATAACCCCAGTCCCGGTATTTAAAAAATGATAACTAATTTAGAAATAGGATATAATGGAAGATTAGGAAATCAAATTTTTCAATATGCGGCGTGTTACACTACCGCTAGAAGATTAGGAGTAGAATTTCTTATTCCTCAAAAAAATATAGATAATATTAAACAAGATGGTTGTTTTAATTATTCAAATAATCAATGGATTCCATATAATTTTAGAATGTATGATTGTTTTGAAATAACAACACCCAAAGGTGAAGTTATGGTTAATAACATATTTAAAGAACCTCATTTTCATTACACTAATACATTTAATAAAATAACTGATAATACTTCAATACAAGGTTATTTCCAATCAGAAAAATATTTTATAGATTATAAAGAGGATATACTAAAAGAATTAACATTTAAAACTGAAATTCTTAGTGAAGCCAAAAAAATAATTAAATCCTTTAACAACCAAGAAATAGTAGCTGTACATATTAGAAGAGGAGATAACATTATAAACCCCGTTTTTCCACTTATTAGTTTAGAATATATACAAAAAGCTTTAAATGAATTTAATGATAAAGAGTATAATTTTATCATAATATCTGATGATATTTCTTATTGTAAAGAAATTTTTTCTGAAGATAATAACATAAGATTTAGTGATAGTAAAAATGATTTTGTAGATTTATGTCTAATGTCTTTAGTAGATCATAATATTATATCTAATAGTTCATTCTCATGGTGGGGGGCTTATTTAAATAATAATTCAAATAAAAAAGTAATAGTACCAAGTAATTGGTTTAAAGATAAATCTACTAATACAAACGATTTAATACCTAAGGAATGGATAATAATTTAAAAAAACCAAAAGCATTCCTTGTTATATCTAGATATAAAGAGAATGTAGAATGGATTAAATCATTAACAGATAATTATATTATTTATAATAAAGGAGAAGAATTATCTATTGAATATAAACAAATAGTAGCTCCTAATTTTGGAGGAAATCAATATGATATATTCCGTTATATATATGATAATTATGATAATTTACCTGATTTAATAGCATTTGTTCAAGGTGACCCATACGATCATTGCATCCCAGAAAGATTTAACACCTTAATATACAATGAATCATTTACATTATTGTTTGGAGATCCTAGATATCCTGATGGTAATTTAGGTGGGCAACCATATTGGGAACAAAACAGTAGTTGGTATATAAATGAACCCTTTAATAGCCACAAACCACCATGTAAATTTTCAAGTTTTGATGACTTTGCTAACCATATGTTTAGTGATTATACGCATCAACCCACAGTTACATTTCCTCCTGGGTCTCAATTTATAGTTGAAAAAGAAAGATGCTTACATTATTCTAAAAACTTTTGGAAAAAAATAATGGAAGCCGTATGCCAGGAAATAGGTATGAATGGTGGGAGGGAAACCCATATTATAGAAAGAGCAATGCAAATGATTTTTGAAAATAAATTTAATGAAAGATAATATGCAACAGAAAACTGAAGGTCGTAGTTTTACTAGTAACCATGTAAAATTATTAAAACACCTTGATAAATTAAAAATAATACAGGAAGGTAAACCACCTTCTCCTGTGATGGTACACATTTCTCTCATCAATGCTTGTAATTTAACTTGTAGTTTCTGTTGTTTTGCTAATAGAGATTTAACAGACCGACTAGCAACAGATCGAGTTAAAAAAGCATTAAATTCTTTTAAAAAAATTGGAGTTACAGGAATTGAATTTACAGGAGGTGGTGAACCAACTCTTCATCCTGATTTTCATGAAATAGCCGAATATGCTTACAATTTGGGTTTTAAATTAGGAGTTTGTACTAATGGTAAAAATATAGGTAAAAAATTTGGAAGAGAAACTTTAAAATTCTTTTCTTGGGTAAGATTGGGATTGTATGGATTTTATGAAAATTACAACTATGATTTAAGTGTATTTGAAGGATTAGATACCAAAATATCAGCAGCATATGTTTGGGATGAAGCTATTAATACTTCAAGTAATCCAAACATTACTGGAGAATGGACAGACAAAAATAAGAAAAAACTTGCTACTAACTTTCAAAAAAGAGAAAGCTTTATTAAAATGATTAATTGGGTTGAAGAAAATAAAATCCCAACCCGTATTGCCTTTAATGCAATTAAGCCTGTAGAACAAGTTGAAAAAGATATTGAAACAATTAGACAAGTAATAAAAGGATTTGATTTGAAATATGCTTTCTTATCAGATTTTAATTTTAAAGGAAATCGTAGAAATGATCATTGTTATATGCATATGGTAAAACCCTTTTTGTTTACTGATGGTTATATATATGCTTGTCCTTCTGCAGAGTTATCTTTAGAAAACAACTATAATTATGTTCCTGAATCACAGTTCATGGTATGTGATATTGAAGGAATTGAAGAATTTTATAATAAACCACCATCATTAAGACACCATGCTTGTAATTTTTGCAAATATGCAATGCAAAATGAACTTATAGATGATATTTTAACCCCAACCCAACACAATGAATTCGCATAACAATTTATTTAATGAAGATTACTATGAACATGGAGTAAAAAAAGGTATTAGTGGATATGAAAACTATCATTGGTTACCTACTAGAAGTATCCCAGAAGCCATTACAATATGTGAAAATATTAATTTTCAATCAGTTATTGATTTTGGATGTGCTAAAGGATTTCTAGTACATGCTTTAAATTTACTAGGAAAAAATGCTATTGGAGTAGATATTAGTGAATACGCTTTACAACATTGTTTGCCTCAAGTAAAAGATAAAGTTTATTTATTAGATAAACCTTTATCAGAAATGGGTCTAAAAGCAGATTTGCTTATAGCTAAAGACGTTCTTGAACATATTCCTGAAGAAAATATAGATGAAGTACTATTAGAGTTTTATAAAGTATGCAACCAGGCATTTTTAGTTATTCCACTAGGTGATAATGATTTATTCAGGATTAGAGAATATGAAATTGATAAAACCCACGTTACTAGAAAAGATGAAGAGTGGTGGTTTAATAAAATTAAAAAAGCAGGATTTAATCTTAAATATTTTAATTATCATTTTGGTAATGTAAAAGAAAAATGGATTCCTATGTATAAGCACGGAAATGGATTTTTTATAATTAATAAATAAATAAAAATATGGAAATAAAACAACACGGAATTTTATCAGAAAATTCAGAACACCACTGGCCTTATCTAAACACTGAAGGAAAAGTACTATTAGATTTAGGATGTGGAAGACATGATACTAGTGACTTATATCAATCTAGTGCAGTATATTTGGGTGAAAAAGGAGCTATTAAAGTAATAGCTATTGATGGAAGAGAAGGAGAAATTGGATATTTTAACGATAAAAATCCAAATAAAGAAAAATATACTTTCCTTCATAGATTTATTAACACTCCAGAGGATATAAGAGAACTATTACGTACTTATAATCCAACAGCTATTAAATGTGATATTGAAGAATATGAAACCAATTTCTATGATATTACTAAAGAAGAAATGGCTAATGTAGTTGAATTTGGTCTTGAATATCATAATTTAGATATTTTAGAAAAAATGACTGAAAAAATTAAGGAATGGGGATTTGAAATCCATACTGAGGCTAAATTTGCTTTTGTACATGCCCCTCAAATGGGTGTATTATTCTGTTCTAAAAAATAACAATATGAATCCTTTAGTTAGTATATGTATTCCTACCTATGAAATGAAGGGAAAAGGAATAGAATATCTAGAACATTCCTTTAAAATTCTCCAACAACAAACATATACTAACTTTGAAATAATCATATCAGACCATAGTCAAAATATATTAATAGAAGATTTGTGTAAAAAGTGGAGTAATATATTAACTATTCATCATCACTATAATGAAAATAATAGAGGTATATCATCGTCAAACATTAATAATGCTTTAAAAAAAGCAAACGGTGAAATAATTAAGATATTATTTATGGATGATTTCCTTTATGACAATATTAGTTTAGAAACAACATTAGTACACTTTTTAGGAAACCATAATCACTGGTTAGTTACAGCATGTGCTCATACAAATGATAGTATAAATATATTTAGACCCCACTATCCTAGATATCATGATAACATCCAATATGGAGAAAATACAATTAGTTCTCCTAGTGTATTAATGTTTAAAAATGAAAATATATTAGAATTTGATGAAAATTTAATATGGTTAATGGATACTGATTATTATAAAAGACTATATGATAAATTTGGACTTCCAAGCATTTGTAATTATATTACCGTAGTAAATAGAGAACATTCTGATCAAATAAGTAATACATTAGCTACTGAAGAAAGGAGAAAAATAGAATTAGATTATATAATACAAAAATACAAATAATGAAAATATACGATGGGTTTTTATTTTATAATGAGCTGGATTTATTAGAAATTCGCTTAAATGTTATGAATGAAGTAGTAGATCATTTTATATTAGTAGAATCATCCGTTACTCACCAAGGAGCTTCTAAACCATTTATTTTCGAGGAAAATAAGAAGAAATTTGCTAAGTTCTTACCAAAAATAACTTATATTAAAGTTACCAACACTCCATCAGATTTTATGAATCTACCAATAATAAATCCTACAACTCCAGAAGAACAAATACTTGCTAATATATATGAAGATATAAAGAAAACAAAATTATTTAATAGAGCAACAGAACAACATTTTGGTAGAGACTTCTTTCAAAAAGAATGTATAAAACTAGGAATGGTAAATGCTAATGATAAAGATATACTCTTATCAGCAGATCTAGATGAAATCCCCAATCCTGAAGTGTTAAGAAGATTAAATGAATTCTTTGAACCTGATCAATTCTATACTTTTGTTCAAACACATTATTGTTACTATCTAAATATGCTTCATTATTCTCATATAGATAATAGTAAACATAATCATGAAGTAAATACAAATTGGAAAGGAACCAGAATGGGTACTTGGGGTAAAATTAAAGAATATTCTATAAACGAATTAAGAGCTCAAGACAATAATGAAATAGTAGGAAGTGGATGGCATTTTAGTTGGATGGGAGGAATAGATAGAGTAAAAAACAAACTACAATCATACAGCCATAGAGAAAACAATCAAATCCATATTGTAGAAGGAGTAGACAAAATGTTAGATAATGATGATGTGATATATGATTTTAGAGGAGATAAATCCGTTAAAGTAGAAATGGGATACGATCATCCTGAATGGATTGTTGAAAATGCCCATAAATTCAAGCATTTAATTAAATGATATCAACAGAAATACTATATGGTCAAGGACTAGGTAATCAACTAGCATGTTATGTTTCAACTAGAGTTATAGCTGCTGACAGAGGAGTTGAATTTGGGATTCATGATCCACATGGGTGTTGGGGTGATAAAAGATATAATGATAAAGGATTATATTTTATGGATCTTGACATGGGTCAACCTGTAGATATAAATAAAATAGAATTATTCTACAACGAACAGGAGTGTAGATATATTATTAATACAAACCATCATGATGCTACTCAAGGTTGTTGGGTTAATATAACAGATGAAAAACTAAAAAATATACCTGATAATTCCCATATTTTAGGAATAATGCAAGGTCCTGACTATTTCTATCATAGAATTGATGAAGTAAAACAATGGTTAAAAGTCAAACCTGAATATGATAATTACACATTTTCATCAGATGATGTATGTGTATTAAATATTAGAGCTAATATGGACCCAGCAGTATTCTTACCTAAATCATATTGGATTAATGCTGTTAGCCATATGTTAGATATTAATCCTAATTTTACATTTTTAATTATAACAGAAGATCCAAAAACAATAAAACAATTTCTCCCAGAATTAGCAGATAATGTTTATGATTTTGGAATTGGAGAAGATTATGCTATAATTAAAAATGCTAAATATTTAATAGCTTCTAATTCAAGTTTTTCAATATTTCCTTCATTAACAAGCAATACTTTAAAAAAAATAATAGCACCTAAATATATGTTAAGATATAATGTTAGTGATGGGTATTGGTGTCAAGGATATAACATATATCCCACTTACACTTATATGGACCGAGAAGGAAAATTATTTTCATATGAAGAATGCATTCAAGAATTTAAACAATATGACCTTAAAAATAATTTTTATTCAACTAAAGTAAAAAAAACATACTCTGACTTCCCTTCAATAGCTACAATTAGACCATAATGACAACACAAATAGTTATTCATTTATTACCCCATGAAATTGATTGGTTTGAATGGCAAGCTAAACAATTAAAAATTGGTAGCTGTTATATAAAAGATAAAATAATAGTAGATGCTACTTTAAATTTAAATTTAATTAATTGGGAGAAATCATCAATATCTAAACAATATTTCATTAATAAATTTAACCAGATAAAACAATATTTTGATTGGTGTGAAGTTATTTTTGAAATAAATGAAAATAATATTTGTTTAGGTATTGATGACAAGAGAAGAACTAGTATAAGAAACTATTCCCCTGATAATTTTGTTTATTTAGACTGTGATCTTATATTTAAACCTGAGACATTATCTCTACTTATTGATAGCGCTAAATTAGTAGAAGAAGAATATTATATTATATCCCCCCAAATTCCAAAATTATGGGATTTTACTTGGGATGTATTAGTGAATGATATATATTTAAAAGAATCATATGGATTTGAAAAAAATATAGATCCTTATTCTATATTAAATGTAGATCATGGAGAGATATCTTTATCTCCAATTGATGTTTTTAAATTTGGAGGTGGGTGGTTTAATTTAATATCTTCTAAATTATTAAAATTAACAGATGTTCCTGATTCATTTGGACCCTATGGTATAGATGATACTTATGTGATGGGTTGTTGTGATCTAATGAAACAAAAACAAATAAAAGTTAAACAATATATTATAAATAATTTAGTAGTAGCTGAAAATTATAAATATAGAGATAACCCTTACAGTAAATATTTAGATATAATTGATAAACAAACTGAGTATAGATTACAGGCTCATCTTCAATTTTCAAATGAATTAAATAATTTTTTGCAAAAAATATGAAAAAATTTATAGTTACAACAACAATTAATAAACCAACAGAAGCTACTCTTAAGTTTTGTAAAATAGCTAAAGAAAAAGATTGGATTTTTGTGATAGTTGGAGATACTAAAACTCCACATGATGAGTATAAAACATTAGAAAATAATAATATTGTTTATTTAACTCCTGAGGAACAAGAAATATTATATCCTGAATTAAGTAATATTATTGGGTGGAAAACTATCCAACGTCGAAACATAGGTTTTGTATACGCTTATCATAATGACGCAGATGTTATGGCTACTGTTGATGATGATAATATTCCCTATGATAGTTGGGGTGATAAAGTTTATGTTAATCAAGAAATTGAAGTTGATTTATATGAGAATATCTCATCACTTTATTTTGATCCAATTTCACCCACTAATCATAATAATTTATGGCATCGTGGTTACCCAATTGAGGATTTACCTTTTAAAAACAATATTGAGTATAAAGGTAAAACAAAACGTAAAGTTTTAGTTCAAGCTGATTTTTGGGATGGTGATCCTGATATTGATGCTATTTGTCGTTTGAGTAAAAAACCAATAGTTAAATTTAATAAATTTGAACCATTTTGTTCTAACCAATTAGCACCCTTTAACTCACAAAATACATTTCTAACTCGTGAGGTAATTCCATATTACACAGTATTACCCCATACTGGTAGAATGGATGATATTTGGGGTAGCTATATTTTACAACATTATTTCCCCAATTCAGTGATTTATAATCAAGCAACTGTTTATCAAGATAGAAATGTTCAAGATTTAGTCACAAATTTAGAAAATGAGGTAATTGGATATAGAAACACATATAAATTATTAAATGATTTAGAAAATTTTGAAACCTACCTACCAGAAAAAACAAAAAAATTTTGGACCACTTATAGAAAACAATTCTAATAAAAAATGATTTACTCATGAAAATATCAGCAATTATAACCTCCAGAAATGATAATTATGGGGGCAATTTAAATGAAAGAGCAACCTACTGTTTTAATTCAGCTATTGATACTTATGATGAAGTAATATACATTGATTGGAACTCTGATACTCACAGTTTACTTTATGATATTAAAGATAATATACAATTCAAAGGTAATTTTAAACATATTGTTATACCTCCTTATGCTGCTACTAACTTAACAAATAAAGACCCAGATGCTCAAAAATGTTGTGAAGTATTAGCTCGTAATATAGGTTTAAGAAGAGCTACAGGAGATTGGCTAATATCTACTAACATAGATATCATTCATCCTAAAAGAGAATCTTTAATAGAAAGTATCAACACTATGAGTGACTCAATTTTTTATAGTGTTATGAGAAGAGGTATAGATTGGGAAGATATATTAAATTATAATAATGGAGACTATAATTTTTTAAATTGGAAGAATACAAAAGATTTTCTTGATAATGAAAAAGAAGAACATTTTGTGAAAGATATTTTAAATACCCATTTTGGAGGAAAAAAAATTAAGTCTTTTGAAAATAATAACTTTGACCTTTTTCCCTGTTGTGGAGATTTTCAGATAGCCCACAAAAAGGTTTGGTCTGAAATTAAAGGATTTGAAGAAAAATTTATATACCCTCTTTACACAGACACCAATGTCCAGAAAAAATCTATATTACATGGATTTGGTTTAGAGGGAAGGTATGAACCTGCTTTGTACCATATTAATCATGGTAAGGGTGGGGGAGGATTATTAGATAATATCAATAAAGTATCTAATGATTTTTATGAGGCTATTCTCTCTAATCAAAAAACTGAAAATCTTGATACATGGGGATTTTCTGATATTGAGATAGAATATGAAGTTTTTTAGTATTTATACTCAACACTAACTCTTAAATTAATTACTATGGAAAAGAAAGAAATACTATCATTAGAGATTTTATATGAGTACAAAGAGGAGTTAGATACATTATTGGAAGATGAAGATTTTCATCAACTTATATTAGATGAAGCTTTCAAAGTAATATCTGAGGCTGTTAAAGCTGAATCAGGTGAGGCTAAAATAGCTTACATCTCAAACTTAGGTAGTTCTGTCTTAGTACATAAAAATAATTTTAAGGAAGTTTTAGATACTGTTCTTAAATTTTATGAGAAAAAAGAGGACTATGATAAATGTGCTGAAATTTTATTAATAAAAAATAATTTAATATGAAAAAATTCTCCCTAACTACTAAAGAAGGTGAGGTAATTAATACCATATCCACTAATGACTTAAATACAGCCATTAGTTATTTCACAATCCAAAAACAATTATTCCCAAAACAATTATTAGAAATATATAATGTTATTGAATCAGAAACGGGAAATACAGGAGATGCTTGAAAAAATCTTAGGGGCTCCTTTGGACCTTAAGTTTTTACCTAATCCTGATGAAGAGAAATTAAAAATAGATTTTCATAGAATTATAAGTAATTTTGAGTTTGTTTGGAAA
>Ga0172372_10009808_pt1 | contig 12391 bp, 8 predicted proteins | sample LakKiv5m_2_FD_114544 | JGI IMG/M metagenome (GOLD analysis project Ga0172372, IMG submission 114544) | Freshwater microbial communities from Kabuno Bay, South-Kivu, Congo - kab_092012_9.5m | ecosystem: Environmental > Aquatic > Freshwater > Lake | place: Democratic Republic of the Congo...
CCCGTTCGCCGGTGATGAGCAGCGTGGGCGGAATCAGCGCGTGCAGCACGGGACGGAAATCGGGCTGCTTGCCCAGGCTCATCGCGCGCAGCGCCATCGCGAGCTGGCGCGGGTCGGCGTCCAGCCGCGAAGCCACGGCTTCGCGCAGCAGCGAAGGCTGCTCCGCCAGCGATTCCCACAGCGGCGCGGCGTACCAGCCTTCCAGCCATGCGCGGAATTCCGGACTCAGCGCTTCCAGCGTGTCCAGCTCGGCGGCGAGATCGTAGTCGTGCTCGGCGCGGCTGGCGCGGGCCTGCGCGTCCGGCAGCCCCGGGGAAGCCGATTCCAGCACCAGGCGGCTCACGCGGTCGGGATGGCGCAGCGCATAGGCCAGCGCCACGCGCCCGCCCTGGCTGTACCCCACGAGCGACACCTCGCCGGGGCATTCCGCGTTCAGCCATAGCGCCAGGGAATCCACCACGGCGTCGAAGGTATCGAGACCATCGCAGGCATGCGCCCCGTGTCCGGGAAGATCGGGGCAGCGCACGAGATGATCGGCGGCCAGCGTCTCGGCAATAGCGCGCCAGTCTTCCCCGCGCCCGAGAAACCCGTGCAGGAATACGACCGGCGGCGCGTCGTCCGCGCCGAATCGAAGCGCGGGCCAAGTCATGGGGTCGAGCTCGAATGGCACAGCATCGCGCTTTTTCCGTCATTGCGAGGAGCGAGTCTTCGAGCGACGCGGCAACCTCGCTTGCCGCCCCGTAGCACACGCGCCAAAGAGGTTGCCGCGCTTCGCTCGCAATGACGAAGTTGGTTTCGCTCTCTGACGGCTATTCGTCCTGCGGAAAGGTCCATGGTCGCTACCCCTGCCCCACCATCGCGTCGATCGCCTCGGCCAGTTTCGCTTGCAGGGCTTTGTGTTGCTCGGCGTTGGCGGCGCGGTCGGTACGGGCTTCGATGATCATGGGGCCGCCTTCTTCCATGGCGTGTCGGTATTCGTCGCGGAAGGCGTCGAGGTTGCGGGGGCGGGCGTATTCGAGGCCGAACATCGCGGCGGCCTGTTCGAAGTTGAGGCCGTGGGGGGTGCCGAAGTAGGGCTCGAAGATCGCTGTTTCTCCTGCGATGGGCAGGAAGTGGAAGATGCCTCCGCCGTCATTGTTTACCACCACCAGCGCGAAGGGCCGCCGCACGCCGCGCAGCAGCGCGAGGCTGTTGAGATCGTGCAGGGCCGTCAGGTCGCCCAGGAGCGCGGTGGCGGGCGCGCCGAGGGCGTCGGCCATGCCAATGGCGGTGGCGATGTTGCCGTCGATCCCGCTCGCGCCGCGGCTGGCGGCGTCGCGCCCGGCGGGCCCGCCCGCCGCGCCGTACATGTCGAGTTCGCGCACGGGCATGCTGTTGCCCGCGAAGAGCAGGCTGCCCGCGGGACGTTCGCGCGAGATGGTCCGCGCCACGCCGATTTCGGACAGCGGACCCGTGACGGGGTGCAGCGTGGCGAGCAGTTCTCCGGCTTCGCGCGAGAGCGCGGGCGCGTCGAGCGGCCAGGTCTGCGCGGCGCCGCGCCCGCAATAGGGCAGCAGCCACGCGCAGAACCCGCCGGGGTCCTGCACCACGCGGCGCGTGGCCTGATGGTTCGGGTCGAGGCGGCCGGGGACGTTGTCCACGTGAATGTATTCGGGGCGCACGGCCTTGAGGTGCTGCGCAAGGCGCTTCGACACCATCCGCCCGCCGAGGTGCAGCACGCAATCGGGACGGAAGCCCTTGCGGAAGCGCTCGCTGAGGAGAAGCTGATCGTAGTGGTGGACCACGTTGGGGTTGTCGAAGCCGAGGCGCAGCCCGGAATTGAAATCGGGCAGCACGGGCCAGCCGAGTATCATCGCCAGTTCGGCGGCCAACTGCCGGTCGAAATCGCTGCGGAGCGCGCCAAGCACGATCACGCCGCGCTCAAAATCGTGCAGGTCTTCCAGCAGCAGGCGGTCGCCTTCGGAATCGAGCAGCGTGCGCGTGGTGGACTTCCGCGTGTAGGGCATGCCCGAATCGAGCCAGGCATCGATTGGCGCGAGATGGCCGCGCAGGTCCGCTCCGTCCGGTTCGAAGGCCAGGGGTTCGCGGAACGCGCAATTGATGTGCACCGGGCCGGGGTCCGTACCCGTGGCGGCGGCGAAGGCGGCGGCGGCCGTGGTCAGCACGGCGGCGGCGGGGATGGCCAGCGTGGGACACGGCAGCGCGTGGAACGTGCGCGCGTAGGTGCCGAAAAGACGCGTCTGGTCGATGGCCTGGTTCGCACCGCAGTCGAGCAGCTCCGGCGGACGATCCGCGGTGACGACGATCAGCGGCACGCCGCTTTGCGCGGCCTCGACGATGGCGGGCCAGTAATTCGCGGCGGCGCTGCCCGAAGTGCAGATAAGCACGGCGGGACGTCCTTCGGCTTTGGCGCGGCCGAGCGCGTAGAAGCCCGCGCCGCGTTCGTCGAAGTGCATGATGTGCGGCGCGCGCGGATGCTGCGCCACGGCCGCGGTAAGCGGCGTCGATCGCGAACCCGGAGACAGCACGAAGCAGCCCGCGCCGAGGCGCACCAGTTCGTCGATCAGCAGGCGGCTCCAGGCGTGGTTCAGGTTCGGCGCGTAGGCGTCAGCCATGGGGCAGTATCCTCAGAAAACCGGCGAGCTTGTTCTCGATCTCGTCCCATTCTTCGCCGGCGTCTGAACCCGGCACGATGCCTGCGCCGCTATAGAGCGATAGTTCGTCGCCGCGCACGAGCCCCGAGCGGATGGCCACGGAGAATTCCGCCGCGTCGAATCCGATCCATCCGGCGGGCGCGGCGTACACGCCGCGGTCGAAGGGCTCGTTCTCCGTCAGCCAGGCCAGGGCCTTGTCGCGCGGCCAGCCCCCCACTGCCGCCGTCGGGTGCAGTTCCTCGATGAGCGGCGCGTCGGCCTCGTTGGCTTTCAGCACGCCCTCGACACGCGTGTGCATGTGCTGGCAATTGCGCAGCCGCATGACGCCGGGGCGCTCGTCCACGTCCAGCGCCGAGCAGAACGGCATGAGCGAATCTCGGACATTGCGCACCACAAACTGGTGTTCGCGCAGTTCCTTCTCGCTGTTCAGGAGGTCGTTCGCCAAGCGGTCGTCTTCCTCGTCGCTGCCGCCGCGCGGGCGCGTACCTGCGAGCGCCTCGCTCTGGATGAAACAGTTCTCGCGCCGGTACAGCCGCTCGGGGCTGGCCCCCAGAAAGGCGCGCCCAGCGACGGGCTGAAAGCAGAACTCGAAGGCCGTGGAGGTTTCCTCGGCCAGATGCGCCAGCAGCAGTATGGGATCAATCTCGGCGTCGGCCTTGAAGGTGGTTTCCCGGGCCAGCACCACCTTCTCCAGTTCGTTAGCGGCGAAGGCCTCGAGAGCCTTGTCCACCAGGCCGTTCCAAGCGCGGTGGTCCGGCAGATCTTCCCGGCCGCCGAAGCGCGGCAGCGGACCGGGCGATGCTTCCTTCCACGTCAGGCTGTCGATGAATTCGAGCACGCGGGTGCGCGTGTCGTCGATGCCGCTGGCGTGTCCCAGCTTCAGGTTGCAGCAGAGGAAGGTGCCCTTTTTGCGGCGCAGCACCTCGATCAGCGGCACGATGAAGCGGTATTGGTGGAAGTTCTTCCAGCGCGGTCCGCGGTTCGGGCGGTTGTAGAAGCGGAAGCCGCCGTAATAGCGTTGGCTCGGGTGGTTCATCGAAAGCCGCCCGCGCGCGGTGTCGAACAGGGCGCGCAAATCCTGCGGACCCTGAGGAATCAACACGTCCGCGTCGCCGGCGCCGGCCATTTCGAAGCCGCCGGTGCGGTCGCCCCAGTAATACCGGGCGCTCTGACGCTGGGCCAGCAGCCACCGCAGCGGGTGCAGCCCGGTCACCGGCACCTCGATGCGCTCCAGCCACACGCGTCCGTCCTTGTTGCCACGCGCCGCGTCGAGCGTGCGTAGCACTTCCGCCGACAGCCGTTGGGCCGCCGCCTGCGGAATCATGGGAGCGGGTTGCGTCATGACTGAATTGCCCGGGGTTGCGTGCCGGCGATTGTACGCGACGAGAGAAAGACGCCGCAATGACCGACGGAGCAGGGCTATCCCGTCGTACGGAGGCCGCTGGCGATCGCGTTGATGGACAGCAATATCGACGGCAGGAAGGCGGCGGCGCGTTCGGTTTCGCCGCCAGCGAGGGCGAGGCGCCATTGCTTTAGCAGCCCGATCTGCCGGTGGTGCAGGTGACGCAGGCCGCGGTCGCGCATGGCGAGGGTTTTCATCATGCGGGGCCGCCGCTCGGCGCGGGTGCGGCCGAAGATGCGGTCGATGGCGGTCTCGCAGCGTTCCCACTCGGCGGCGATCACGCCGTAGATGCGCTCGCGCACGGCGGCGTCGTCCACGAGGGACGCGTACTCCCACATCAGGTCTTTGCTGGCCGAGGCCTGGCTGGTCTCGACGTTATAGAGGACGTTGCGCAGGAAGGGCCACTCGGTGGCGGACTCGCGCAGCAGGGTGTAGTCTTCGCGCGATTCGCTTTCGACGCGTTCGATGGCCGCGCCGACGCCGTACCACGCGGGCAAGTAGTAGCGCGCCTGGCTCCAGCTGAATACCCAGGGGATGGCGCGGAGGTCTTCGAGCGAACGGCGTCCGGTGCGGCGGCTGGGTCGCGAGCCGATGAAGCTCTGCTCGAGCGCGTCGATGGGCGTAGCCTGCGCCCAGAACTCGAGGAAGCCCGGCGTGGCGATGAGCGCCTTGTAGGCCTCGGCGCTGAAGTTGCTGAGCTTGCCGCCCAGTCGCACGAGGCGCTCGTCCTCGTCTCGCTGGGTATCGTGGTGCAGCTTCGCGGCGGTTACGCCCGCCAGCAGGTATTCGAGGTTGTACGCGCCGGTGACCGGGTTGCCGTATTTCTGCGAAATGGTCTCGCCCTGCTCGGTGAGGCGGAAGGAGCCCATGAGCGAGCCGCGCGGCAGGGCTTCGAGGAAGCGGTGTGTGGGGCCCGCGCCGCGGCTGGTGGTGCCGCCGCGTCCGTGGAAGAATTCGACGCGCACGCCCGCCTCGCGCGCGAGCGCGGCCAGCGCCTTCTGCGCCTCGTGCAGTTCCCACTGGCTGGCCATCGGTCCGCTGTCCTTGTTGCTGTCGCTGTAGCCCAGCATCACCTGCTGCACGGGCGGCTGCGCGCTGCCTGCAGCCAGGCTGCGGCGCGTGACCGGATGCGCCAAAAATTCCGCCATGATGCGCGCGCTGCCGCGCAGGTCGTCGATGGTTTCGAACAGCGGCACGACCGGCACGCGGCAGACGATGCCTTCCTTCGAAGGGTGCACCAGCCCGGCCTCGCGCGCGAGCACGTAGACCGCGAGCAGGTCGGAGACTTCGCGCGTCATGCTGACGATGAGCGATCCGATGCCCTCGCCGCCGTGCACGTCGAGGCAGTCCGCCACCACTTGATAGCAGTCGAGCACGGCGCGGGCGTGTTCGCCCAGCGCGTAGTTCTTCGGCGCGAGCGGACGCGGCGATTCCAATTCCTTGCTCAGGAAGGCGCGGCGGCCCGCCTCGTCGGCATCGAGATAGAGCTTGGGGTCGATGCCCGCCGCTTCCAGCAGCTCGGCGAGCGCCTTTTCGTGGAAGGCGCTGTTCTGCCGGATGTCGAGCGCGGCGGTGTGGTATCCGAAGATATCGAGCTGTCGGATCACCGGCGCGATGTCGGATTCGGCCAAACGCGCGGCGCGGATTTCGAGCAGCGAATCGCGCAGGCGCACGAGTTCTTCGCGCAGTTCGGGCACGGTGAGCGCGTTCGCGGGCGCGGCCGCGCCGGGCTGGGGCACGCGCGCCAGCAGCAGCTTCACCCACTGCTGCCAGGGTTCGTTGCGGCTGCGGGCGAGGCTGCGCTCGACCTCGGGCGCGAGCGGGGCGGATTCTTCCAGCAGCGATGCAAGGCGCGCGGGCGCAGGATGGATCAGGTCGAGCATGGTCATGCGCTGTTGCAATCGAGACAGTTCGGAACGTATCGAGCGCAGCGCCGAATCGCGCAGGCGCGCCAGCGTGGCGCGCGTCACGTCGGCCGTCACCAGCGGGTGGCCATCGCGGTCGCCGCCGACCCAATTGCCGAAGCGCAGGGAGGGCAGCGTGTCTGGCGCGTCGAGCGCCGCGGGCTCGAATCCGGCCTCGCGCCACGCGTCGCGCAGGCGCTGGTCCATGCGGGGCACCGCCTGCGGCAGGGCCAGGCGGAAGTAATCGAGGATAAAGTCCAGCTCGGATTCCACGTCCGGCTTGCGCAGGAACATTTCGCCGGTGCGCCACAGCCGCTCGAGCGCGGCCTTGAACTGTTCGCGCAGGGCGCGCTGCTCGCGCGGCGTCCATATAGGATTCGCATAATCTTCCAGCAGCGCGAAAATTTCGCGGTGCTGGCGCAACACCACGGGCCGCTTGGCCTCCGTGGGATGCGCGGTCAGCACGGCTTCCACGCGCACCGAGCGCAGCGTCTCCGCGATCTGCGCTTCGCCGAAACCGGCGTCGCGCAGGGAGCGGAGCGTGTGCGCCCACAGGCCGGGTTCGTCCAGGTATCCCAACTGCGCCACGCGGCCGCGGCGCGCCTGGATGGCCGCGCTCTCTTCCACAAGGTTCAGCAGCTGGAACCAGATGGAATAGACCTGCAGTTCGCGGTCGATCACCCCCTGCGGCGGCTCGCCCGCCGGACGCATGATGGTCTCGTCGAGCGGCGAATCGGCCAGCAGCCCCGCCAACCGCGGCTCGCCGAGTTCGGCCAGCATCTCGCGGAAGCAGGTTTCGAGGAAGGCCATGTCCTGATCGATCCGTTCGAACCAGGACTGGTAAATGGTGTCAAGGGACATGCGCGTCTCCGTGGAATGGGAGCCGAGGCTGCGGGGGGCGGGCTGTCCGTGATGCGTTGTGCGGGAACGATAGCATTCCGCTGGAGGGAATGCCAAGGGGGGAATAGGGGGAGTGTCCGCTGATTGGGATGATTAAGACTGATTGGGGAGAAGAGGTTCACGCCAAGGCGCTATGGCGCAAAGGGGGAGAGGTTGGGAAGAAGGCTAGTGGGAGGAGAAAGCAGGAGTTAGGAAATGGATAGGATTTTGAAGGAAGAAAGCCAGATGCGGTTTGTCGTCCGCTATCCCGTCCGCGAAAATCATCCCAATCAGCGGACCATTATCTTCTCCCCTTAGCGGTTTCGCGCCTTTGCGTGAGGCTATTCTTCTTACCGGGCCTTGTCGGCGCTGAGGCATTCGGTGAGGGCCCAGTACATCCAGGCCACTCCCCAGCGGGGGTAGATGATCTTGCTGGTGAAGCCGGGGTACTTGCGGTAGAAGGGGGCGCTGGTCTTACGGTCGCGCAGGTAGTACCAGGTCCATCGGACGACGAAGGTGGAGACCCCGCGTGCGGCGAGGACCTCGTCGCTTAGGACGGCGGGGCAGAGTGCGCCTTCGGCGCAGGCGTGGATGTCGACTGGATACTTGCCGTAGGCGTTGATTGGCATCCACCAGGGCGGTTCGAAGAGGTGTTCCTTGTAGAAGGCGAAACCCGTGCGCACGGCGCGCGCGGTGCGGTCGTCGGGGCGCATCTTGCCAATCGCGTGCAGCGATCGCAGCACGAAGCCGGTGTGGTGGTGGTCGACCAGTTCAAGCAGGCCTTTCTCGTAGGGGTCGCCCTCGCGCCAGTCGCCATAGGCCCAGGAACCGTCGTCGCGTTGACGGGTTAGCGTGAACTCGACGGCAGGTAACGCGGCGTCTAGAAAGGCCGCATCGCCGCTGAGCGCATGCGCGCGCAGCAGCTGCTCGGCGACCAGCAGGTTCGCGTTGTGCACGCGGCGCCGGTCGCTCGGGGTGTAGGCGAAGCAATAGGTGCCGTCGCCGCCGTCGAGCCGGGGCAGGGCCTCGAGCAGGAAGCGCGCGACAGAGACCGCGTGCTCCGCGTAGGCCGGCTCTCCAGTGAGCGCGTGGAAGCGGCAGAAGGCATCGCCCGCGATGGAGCTTACGACACTGATGGGCGTACCCGCGGGGGTCTGGAGTCCCTTCGCCTCGATGTTGAAGGGATAGCCCCAGCACAGGCCGGGCTGTCCCGGTGTGGCGTTTTGCAGCAGCCAGTCGAGCAGGCCGCGCGCCTGTTCGAGGTAGCGCGGCTCCTGTGTCAGTTCGTGCAGGCGCATCTTTCCCATAGCGACCAGCGCGTAGCCCTTGGCGTTGTGCGTGGGTTGAATGCTCAGCAACTTGCGGCTGGCGTTGGGGAAGCGATCGCAGAGCGCGGTCGAAGCCTTGCGCGCGAGCGGGGAATGCTGCGCGCGGCGGATCAGCGGGTGCTGCTTCACATCGAAGGGGTCGAAACCACAGAGCCCGTTCGTGTCGATCCAGGTATCCAGCTCGGCGCACCATTCCTGCACAAGCGCGATATGCGGATCGTTCGAGGGCGTCATGGGCCCTGTAGTGGGTTTCATTCGCCGCCGCCGGTCCGGTTCTGCTGCGCCAGGCTCTCGATGAAGCGCAGCACGATGACGCCGCTGCCGATGAAGGCCGCCGCGAGGATGATGATGAGGAAGCGGTATTCCTCGTCGATCACGGACATCATGAAGGCCATGAGGCCCGCGAGGATCGAGACCATATACAGCGAAAGGACGACCTGTTTCTGGGTGAGGCCGAGGGCCAGCAGGCGGTGATGCAGGTGGTCGCGGTCGGGCTCGAAGAATTGGCCTTTGCGCGCGCGCTGCAGGCGGCGGACGAAGCTGAGCACGGTGTCGAGAATCGGCACGGCCATCACCACCATGGGCACGGCGAGCGCGATCACGGTCACGCCTTTCTGCTCTTCCACCAGCGTGGAGGCGCCGAGTACGAAGCCGAGGAACAGCGCGCCCGCGTCGCCCATGAACACGGTGGCCGGATGGAAATTGTAGAACAGGAACCCGAGCGTGGTGCCCATGAGGTAGGCCATGAGAATGCACGACACGATCTGCCCGTTGTTGAAGGCCACCGCGAAGATGGAGGCTGCACAGAGAAACACGAGACCGCCCGCGAGGCCATCGAGTCCGTCGGAGAAATTGATGGCGTTGATGACACCGGCGATCCAGAGCGGCGTGATCATCAGGGCGAGCCAGCCGGCGTTGATACTGCCGCCGAAAGGCGAGGAGAGCACGTCGGTCTTGAAGCCCCAGTAGAAGAGAAAGCTGCACAGGATAATCTCGACGATCAGCTTCTTGAGGCTAGACATGTCCTTGATGTCGTCGTACACGCCCATGAGCACAATCAGCGTGCCGACCACGCACATGGGATAGAGCGCGGCGCGGCCATATTGTGGAAAGCCGCCCTGAATGAACAGCACCACCGCGAGAAACACGATGTAGAAGGGCAGCCCGCCGAGGTAGGGAATCACGCGGGTGTGGACCTTGCGGGCCAGGCCGGGCCGGTCGACGACGTCGATAGCGACGGCCAGCCGCCGGAAGAGCGGCACGAGGACCATGGTGAGCCCCCACGAGCCGGCGCCCACGATGAGATACAGCCACCAGGGTTGCTCGATCATTGCGGCTCCTTCCGCGCGGGAAACACGGCGCAGCAGACCGGATGCCCCGTGCGCCCGTCGAACTCGCCAGGCGACCAGGCCTGCAGGCCTTCGCCCGGCGCGGTGCCCTTGACCCCGATAGCGGCGAAGGCGTACTTGAGACCGAGGAACTTGCGGTCGTGGCCTATAATGGCTTCGCGCTCGAGACCGAAGTACTCCAGCTCCGGGCCGAGGTGGGTGTAATCCAGATAGACCGAGGCTTCCTCGGACGCGGCGAACACGCCGATGGCCCCTTGCCGGGCACCCTGGAGAAACTGCGCCATGCGCAGGGATTCGTCCCAGGATTCATTCAGATCGAAATGGCCGAGCTGCAGGATCTGGCCGTCGATGGGCGACACGATAGCGACGTACATCGCGCGCTTCGAGCCACCGTAGTCGACGCCGTCGATGTGCAGCAGCGCGCGGCCGCCGCTGGCCGCCACGATTGGCACCGGCGCGGAAACGCCGGTGGTTCCCACGGCGCCGTCCATACGGAGCACACCCTGGGCGAGCGACAGTACGGCTGCGGCGTCTTCGATGCCCAGGGGCCACGCTCCGGTCGGGTCCATGGGAAAGGCGAACATGCCCCGGTAGGCGAACAAGCGGATCGCGGCGAGCAGCCCGCTTGGGTCCTGTGATGCCAAGGCCGACCAGTCCTGCGGACCGCGCATGGCAGCGATTTCGTCGGCGGTCAGGCCGTCGTCGGCGAACTGGTAGAACTGCGCCAGGGGGGCCGCCTGCGCGGATAGGTCGCCCGCACCGTACTCGGCCAGCCGGGCATAGGGCTCGGGAAAGGGGGGCCGGAACGCGCGCACGCCGTCGCGCAGCACGGAGGCCGCTGCGACGGTCTGGCCCTCGGCGGCCATTTCGGCGGCGCGCTGCTCGAAGCGCAGGGGCGAATGCGCCGCCTGCATGCGCGCTATGGGCAGATACGCCAGGTTGAAGATGGCGAAGAAGCTCAGCAGCAGCAGCCACAACAGCGCTACTTTCCGCCCCGGTGTCAGCGGTGTCTTGGCTATCATCCCAACCGTACCCTCGCGCCTCACTCCGGGCGGCATAGTACCGCAGCGGACGGGTCCAAGTTAAGTGCGCATTGAATCGACGGGTCCACGCGCTGCGGCCGCTGACGCTCAGTCCAGAGAGCGGACGCTGCCTCCGAGGCCTTGCAGGTGCGCGGGGAATTGGGGGTAGGTGACGGCGACGGCGTCGGCGCCGTGGATGGTGGTGGTGTCCGGGAGCATGCTGGCGGCGATGGCGAGGGACATGACGATGCGGTGGTCGCCGTGACTTTGGACGTGATTGGCGCGCAGGGCGCTCTCTTTGATGACGAGTCCGTCTTCGAGTTCGGTGATATCGGCGCCGAGCTTCTGGAGTTCTTCGCGCATGACGGCGATGCGGTCGGTTTCCTTGAGTCGGGCCTGGGGCACATTGACGAGCCGGGTGGTGCCTTGGGCGAAGCAGGCGAGCACGGCCATCATGGGGAGGGCGTCGGGGGTGGCGTTGAGGTCGATTTCGCAGCCGGTGAGGCCTTTGCCGCGCACGCGGATGCCGCCGTCTTCGATGCTGATGTCCGCGCCCATCTGGCGGAGGTATTCGACAACGGCCTTGTCGCCCTGGGTGTCTTCGAGGTCGAGGCCGCGGCAGAGGACGTCGTTTCCTCCGAGCGCACCGGCGGCGAGGAAGAAAGTGGCGGAGGAGAAATCGCCGGGGATGCGGCCGTGCACGGGGCGGTAGGCCTGACCGCCCGGGATGTGGAATTCGCTGTAGTCTTGGGCGTAGTCAACCTTGATGCCCTGGCGTTCGAGCCAGGCGAGGGTCATGCCGACGTAGGGCTTTTCGTAGAGCAGCGGCACGTTTAGTTTCGAGTCGCCCTCGGCGAGGGGACAGTTGAGCAGCAGCGCGGTGACGTATTGGCTGGTCTTGGATTCAAAGGTGGTTTCGCCGCCGCGCAGCACGCCTTCGACCACGCAGGGCGGGCAGCCGTTGCCGCGGGTGGAGACGACGCGCGCGCCGAGGTCGTTGAGCGCCTGCACGAGGGGGCCGCAGGGGCGGCGGTTGACTTGCTCGTCGCCTTCGAGCACGGCGATGCCGCCGCGCAGCAGGGCGGCACTGCCAAGCGCGGCGAGCATGGTGGTGCCGGAATTACCGACGTCGATCACGCGGTCGGGGGTGGCCCAGTTACCGCCACAGCCCTTCACGCGCCAGGCGGATTCGCCGCATTCGATGGCGGCGCCAAGCGCGCCGTAGGCCTCCACGGCGGCGAGACCGTCGGCGGATTCCAAGGGCAGTTCGATGAGGCTTTCTCCTTCGGCCAGCGCGGCGATGGCCACCGCGCGGATGGTGTGACTTTTGGAGCCGGGTATATCGACCGCGCCGCGGAGGGGGGCACCTTGTACTTCGAGGATCATGAAGGATGCTTTCCTGGGGTATGGGGTGGTTTGCGCCCTGAAAGGGGAAGTATAGGCGCCGATCCTGGGGCCTATCAATTCGGGCGGCAGCGGCCGTCGCGGGCGGGAGTCGGCAAATATTCTCTCGCAATTCGAACAAAGATGGGCTAGACTGGCCGGGAGGTGTTTCAGGGGCTGTTTTCGACTGTGGGTCCGAGGTATGCGGGAACGCCGCATGCCGCCCGGGAGACCGTGCTTTCATGCGGGTATATCGTTTAGCGCTGGCGATGCTGCCGATACTGGTAGTTGGTTTGGACGCACGGGCCGACGGGCAGCCTTGCAACGAAGGCGGCGCGGGGGCGGGGGAACGGGTGTACCGCGCGGACTTCGAGACGGACCACAACGGGTGGACGATCGAGAACACGCCGGGCACCGGGGTGGGCCTCTGGAGCCGCGCGGATTTCTGCCTGGCGAACTCCGCCCCGAGC
>Ga0172372_10009809_pt1 | contig 12389 bp, 15 predicted proteins | sample LakKiv5m_2_FD_114544 | JGI IMG/M metagenome (GOLD analysis project Ga0172372, IMG submission 114544) | Freshwater microbial communities from Kabuno Bay, South-Kivu, Congo - kab_092012_9.5m | ecosystem: Environmental > Aquatic > Freshwater > Lake | place: Democratic Republic of the Congo...
CCGGGGTAACGCTGGGTGAGGATGACGGAGTAGTCGATCATGCTGCAATCTCAATAAGGGTTATGCTGGAAGCCACTCGGGGGTAGGTGGCAGAGTCGGTGTCGGTGAACGTCCGGTTCAGATACAGGGTGCCGGACGAAATGCGCCCCTGCATCTTGTAGGTGGTGGACGACGTGGTGGACGGCGAATCAAGGTAGACGAGAACGTCGTTCTTCAACATTTCGGCAAACACGATTCCACCCGCCGACCCACGGGAACGGCTGCCTGCCGCATCACCACGGTAGATTTCGGTCGTAGTACGCAGCAACGACAGGCTGTAACCGGCAGCGTTGGTGCCGTTCGTATGGATCTGCACGATGACCAGAATCTTGTTCGCCGTATTTGCCGGAGTGATCGCCTGCGACATCCCCGTAATATCGGTCAGCGACGTAGATGAAGTGCTGAACGACGCAGCCGTCACCACAGCCTGCTGAACCTGCAACACTTTCCCGCCGAGAGACGCCCACTTCAGACCCGTCGCCTCGACAGAATCCGCAACCAGCGCAAACCCGTCCGTGCCGACAGCAAGACGGGCAACCGTGTCCGCCGCAGTACCCGCAATCAGGTCGCCCTTCGCATCAACGATGGTCGGCTGAATCGCAGCAGCAGCATCCAACTTGGCGGCAGTCACCGCACCTGCGGCAATCTTGGCGGTGGTCACATTCAGGTCAGTAATCTTCACCGTCGTCACCGAATCGGTTGCCAAATCACCAGCAACAATCGTCCCATCGGCAATCTTGGCCGACGTGACCGCCGAATCCTCGATCCCAGCCGTAGCAATCTGACCCCACTTGACCCCGTTAGTCGCCGCCGAATCCGCAATAAGAGCATGGGCATTTGTTCCCACGCCGAGGCGGTTGATGTCCGACCCATTCGTCGTCAACAGGTCGCCCTTCGTCGTCATCTTGGAGGCGATCAGGTTCGCCTCGTCCGCGTCGTCCGCCACAAACACCGGATAGATCGTCGTGCCCGAGGTGTGGGTCTGAGCGGTTGTGTCGTCCTGCGCCCGGGTCAGCGTCAGGTTCGTACCCGAGATGGTTGCTAGGCACTTTTCCTCGCTCGAGGTTCCGGGGGAAAGTACGACATAGAACGGCACACCGGCCGACGAGGGCCACCCCGTGTTGGAGGCAATGGTGACGGCAGTATCGCCGGGCAGCAGGTTGATGGTCGTGGTCGTCGAGACAGCCGAACCCTTGTACTGACGTCGTGTTGGCAGCGGCATACGGCTTACCTTACACTACGCATGATCACGGTGCAGGTGCCGTCCCAGTCCCACGGCTTGTGCATGTCGTACGGACGCATCGGGGTCCAGCGAACGTCCTCGACGATGACCGAGTAGGCGCGTTCGCCCTCTTGGTACTGCACGACACGCGGATTGAGAACCAAGTCCTCCAGCAAAACACGCTCGTTCTCGACGTCCACCCAGTAATCCCGCCCGCTGGCTGGGGTAACGACATGGTGCAGAAGCAGAGGGACGCTGAAGATCTGCGACCGCAGCGGGGCGGCATAGGCGCGGGCCATCCATCTGGTGACCGTAGGCCCGAGCGCCGGATTGGTGGTCGACCTGGTCATTGTCACCTTTGCGTCGATTTCGAACACCTTGAGTTCAGCCCCGTCAAACGTGGCCTCCAGTGAGCCCAGCGCTGTCATGGTTCCAATGACGTTGAAACTTGAATCAGTTGCGTCGTCGCCAGCGTTATAGGCGGCCGAGATCATGACCGTGCCATTGAGCGGCTCGGTACGCAAGTCCCACTTGGGTACGAACTTTGCATCCGGCACACCCCAGCGGTAGACGCCGGACTCCAGGAATCCAGAGGACACAAGGTCAGTTGAATGCTTGCGGTACGCCCCCAACCCGGAGACCGTAAACACCGGCTCGTTGTCAAACTCGTGGATGTCCAGCACGGTTCCCTGTCCGGTCACCATGAGATCCGAGGCATAGGACGGTTGGTTCGTGGCTACCTGGTCAGCAATGTTCATGCGCCCGATTCCCGTTGACTCGGAGTCAAAGTTCGTCCAGCCGAAGTAAATGTACTGACCGATTCCGGCGAATGCCTGGACGGAGGTGCCGGTCTCAATGAGGGGGCCAACCACGAGGTTGCCGTCGTTGTCGGACGAACAGAACCGCCAACCGTTTGTGAGCCCAATGAGTACGTATCCGAGGTATCCATCGATGGTGTTGACGATCTCTCCCTGCGGGAGTTCCGCGGCGACTGTCGGAATGTCCAGCGCCGTGCCGTCCGCCTTGATCTGCGTCTTGTAGATCAGCGACCGGTTGCCTGCGTAGCCAGCGCAGTAGATGAAGTTCTGGCCACCGGCAAACCCGACCCACTGGAAGTTCGTGTTCGGGTGGGTGTACAGCGCACCGGGGTTGTTGGCACTCGTGCCGGGAGTGGTCGTGATGTTCCAGATCTTCCGCTTGTCGACGCCCTGTCCGGCCACCATAAGGCGGCCCTTGACGTACCGCAGAACACCGGCCTCGATGCCGGTGATGTAGGCGGAAGACGTGGACACTCCGGCGTTCGTCTGGTCAATGTCCCCATTGGCATACGAGTAGAAGACGTTGTACCCGTCGGATGCAATAGAGTACAGGTTGGATGCGGCGGTACCGGTCACGGTCGTGAACGACGTCCAATCACTGGTGAACCGCACCAATTGCCCATAGGTCCCGTAGATGCGCAAATCGGCTGTCGCCATGTACAGGTTGGTGTTTGCGGACGCATACGCCTGAGTGGTGTCCGGAAGCAACGTCAACTGCCCGCGGTTCCAGACGTCCACCCCCTTGGACTTGTGGAACCTGTACGGCTCGGCGTCGGCGGTATCCGAGAACGTCTGTCCCGCCCCGTAGTGCCACGAGGCCTGACTCCTGCGCCACAGACCCTGCGGGTTGATGGCCGACTCGCCGGGTTCCGCGGACTGGTCGACGGAGTCACGGACACGGGCGTCGAACTGTCGGGCAAAGTCGCCGGACTTTGTGTCCAGCATGTAAGCACGCCCGTTGATGGCGACGGGAAAGACGTGGGGTACGAGTTCCGTGGACCCAGTGCCGGTGAAGAAGACGGCATTGCCGTCTAACTTCGACGTAAAGTCGATTAGTGCGGCCACTTAGGTCCGGATCGTCAGTGGGTACTGCCTCGCCAACTTGGCCTTTTCGGCAATGATCCTGTCCCTCCTGAGGCGCATGACGTTTGCCATCGAGCCGAGCACCGCACCAGGGGGGACCTCCTCGCCGCGCCTGGTGTCGCCCTGCGCCTCCGTGAAGTTGCGCTTGATCTCACGCGGTCCGACCATGCGGATGATGACGCCCATCTCTAGGATGTCCTCCATCTCAACTGGGACCTTGCACACGGACTGGATGTCGGAAGAGACTGACGCGGCCCTCACGAACGGAGTCTTGTACCGGACCCGCAACGTCCCTGCCATGCAGTCCTCATCGAAGACGATGGCGTACCCAGACGGGAAGTCGGACGTCGGCAGGTCGCGCTGCAACCGCGTCTGGTGGATGATCGGGTAGTCGTCCGCCGTGTAGCGCAGGCGCACGTCGATCAGGTCCAGTACGTCCGACGCACCGGTCAGGTCCGTCTGCCTGTCCGCACCGTTGTAGGTGACGTCCGCCACGACGACATGAAACAAGCCGTTGGCAGGTGACGACAGGTCGTCGATGTCCGCATTCAGCGCATCCAGCATGGACTGCTTTGCGAACCGTGGGTTGAGGGTGACTATCGCCGCCGACGAGTGGGATGCCGCAGTCGTACCCATGTACCCGCGCTCCACCACCAGGGTCTTCGTGCCGGACGAGACCTCCCAGATGTACATGAGTTCCGCATCAACCTCGATGATTGTCCCAGCACGAAACCCACCTAGTTCATAGGTGGTGGTCAACGACGTGACGCTGTCGTTGATGGAGGAGGCCAACTTGTTCCGCTCCTCCACGGTGCCGGAAAGCAGTTGGCGCGTCACCCGATTGAGGAGCGCGCCAGCGGTCGACATCTACTTCTTAGTCTTGCCCTTCTTCATGGGCTTGCCGGTCTTCTTAGCCTCGTCCTTGGCCATCTTCATCCCCTTCTTCGTGTAGGGGAACTCCTTCTTTCCAACCTTCGGCATGTTGACTCCTTCCGTCAGGCGGAGATTACCACTTGACCTTGTCGGCCCAGTAAGCCGCGGACATCTTGCCCTTGGCAATGTTCTTGGCATGGCGGGCCTTGAACGACTCACGGCGCTTGCGGTACGCCTCGGACTCTCCGGCCTTCTTGGGCGAACCCTGGACGCCCTGCTGGCCGAACCGGATCAACTTGACCCTGTCGCCTTCCTTGGCCAGGACGGCATGCGACTTCTTGGCACCCGGCGTCCGCTTCGGCTTGTTGTATCCGGCAAACTTCTCGCCCCTGTACTCGATGCTCACTTGCCCTTCCTCGCTTCCTTCCCGGCCTTCTTGGCCGCCGGGGTATTGGCCACGAACTGCTTGCCCTTGCGGGACCCTTCCTGCTTCTTCTTGTTTGTCGCCGCCTTCTCGGCTGGGCTCAACTTGTCCCATGCCTTCTTCGGCAGGTAGCGGGTAGTGCCGCCCTTGCGCTCGGCAGGTTTCTTGTCGGAGGTCTGCCACTTCTCCTTTGACCACTTCGACAGGCTCTTCTGGGACGACGTCTTCTCGCCCTTGTATCCGCCGCCAGCCTTCTCGTACTCGGCCGCCAGCAACTGCGCCTTGCGCGCAGACCACTGCCCGGGCTTGCCGCCTTTGGAACCGGCCATGATCCGGTCCTTGATCCGCTCCCTGAGTTCAGGCTTTGTGTATGCCATCAGCGCTCCAGGTACCCGGCGTCAGCCAGGATGTCGTGGGTGTTCTCGGTCACAGAGTAGTGAGTGTTGGGCACGAAGTGCTGGGCCTTGTGGTTCACCTCGACGGTGCAAGCCTGGTTGACCCGGCAGTCGAACATGACCGCTGGTTCCTCTAGCGGCCCGGACTCCAGGAGTCTGCCCTCTGGCAGGGCGTCGACCAGGGCCTGCGTGGACTTGGCCCAGCAGAACTCCTCGCCAGCCAGGTGTGCCCTTCTCTGCGCCATTCGATCTGCCTTGTCCTGGTTCTCGTACACCCACAGCATCTGCTGCGCCAGGTAGTCGACGTCCGCCTCGTCCCACTGACCGACCTGCGCATCCACCTTCCGGTGCGGAGTGACGGATAGGGCAAGGTGCGCAAACTCTGCCTGTCCGGACGTGGCCGTCAAGATTGTGGGTATGCCCAGCGAGATGTTCTGCAGCGGTATCAAACCAAACCCCTCGCCACGGGCTGGTGCGAGGAAGCAGTTGGAACTAGAGTAGAACAGGCGCTCGGTCTCAGCATCCATCCACGACCTGAACATGCGTACGTTCTTGGCGCTGAAATCCTTCGGCACATCGCTCGCATGCGGTGCAGCCTTGATCCACAACTGGGCGTCCGGCAGGCGCAGGCGCGTGAACGCCTCGACCGCAATGTCTAATCCCTTCCTCTTCCACAGGGAGCCGCCGCAGGTGAAAATGAACATGCCGCGGTCCTTGCGGGGCTGCGGCGTCCAGAACTCCGGGTCGACTCCGAGCGGAACGACGGTGACGTCCCTGTGGTGCTCGCTGAACACTTCGTAGTTGTGCTGGCAAGGGACGAGCACCTGGTCGTACTGGGGCATCCAGCGGGCGAACCGCGGGGGTAGGACGCTGGTCTCCCACATCGTGAACGAAACCCGATGCGTGCCATGCAGCCAGCCCTTGGTGGCAAACGGCACGGACATGAGTACGTCAACCGAGGCGTCCTCTGAAATCTGGACTCCGTCCGGAACTCCGGACAGGAAACCGTTGAGCATTGCCCCGTATCCGAACCGCCCGTCGGTAAAGCCGTGCCAGTTCTGGTGGTTCATGCCGGTTCTGGGGGCCATGTGTTTCCGGGCTTGATGCCGCCGTTGCGGATCATGCCCTTCACCAGTCGGATGCGGTCCATGGCAACCCCGCTGTCCTTGACACGCGAGTGCTGTTTGTCGTGCAGCGTGTAGTTGTACCGCACCCTGTCGCTAAACGCCACCCGCACCCCGCCCGCCTTCCATTCAAGTGCCTGAATCCAGTCAGCCCACTCAACCGGCCTATAGGGGTACTTCATCCATACGTCTCGCCGGATGATCTGATACCCGGAAAGGGGATACCAGTCGCTGGTCATGATCTCGCTCCACTTGGCCTGCGTCGGGCGCATGGCGTTTCCATTGCTGTCGATGCCCACGGATGCCTCGACGTCCCCGCTCATGTCGATGTCCACAAACGCATCGGAGGGAAGCCTGTCGTCAATCGCAAGTCCGGCAACCCACTCCGTATTTGCTGCCTCTACGGCGCAGTTGAATGCGTTCCAGTGATACGGCTCACGCAGTTCGATCTGCTGATACCCAGACCCCAGCGGCAACTTTTTGTCCGTGGCAATGATCACATGGGCTGGCTGCACGTTCAGGTTCTCGATGGACTGGTGCCAGTCGTATCCATGCTTTGCCCAGTACTCGTCGCCCCAAGATGCGCTGACCAGCGTGAGGTTGTTGACGGTGCTCACTTCATGCCGAGGCCGGTTTCGACCTGCCATGCATGCTCGGCGCGCTTCTCCGCCTCGGCGGAACCGTCAATCGCCTTGGGCTGCAGGCCCTCCGACCTCAGGCGCTTATACGCGTCCAGGTCCTTTTCCAACTTCTTGTCCTTCTGGTTGATCGTCGCCGCCCTCGAACCACCACGGCGACTCGGGGTTGCGGAGGCCGCAATCGACAGGCCGGAAACCTTGCACCCGAAGCACCCGTCCACGTCCAGGTTTGGATGAACCCTCCGGTGCAGCATTACGAGATGTAGGCCCCGTAGCCAGCGGCCGTAAGAGATGCGACTTCGTCTGCATCCAGGGGAGTCTTATGGCCACCCAGGTAGATCTTGACGACCTGGCCGACGTCGCGCTGGTCGACCTCGGAGTACGTGCCGTCGTTGAGAAGGTAGACGTTTCTGCCGCGTGGCTCCGGCTCGTAAAAGCGCCAGAGTCGGGCAGCGGGTCCGTAGGTACGCACATCTCCGTACCGCGTGAAGTCGTCAGTGGGAGGGGAAAAAACAGCCATCGAGTAGGTGGGGGGCGGCGGTGGAGGTAGCCGCCGCCCCCCTTCCTACTGTAGCAATCGGCTAGTTCGCGCCGATGCTCGACGCCGACTCGATGCGGCTGAGCGACTCCTCGCGGAATCGGCCGTAGCCCCCGAGCCAGTACCAGCCGGTCGGGTTGAACCGACGCAGCACGTCCACGACCGGGCCCTCGATCACTCGGGGGAACGGACCGTTGCCGTCGACCATCGAGTACGCCTTTGCCAGCGACTGACGGCCCATGATGTGGGTGCAGTAGACATCCACCGTCGCCGACGAACCGGTCGAAGAACCCGACCCGTCCGAAGCGTTGGCGAAGATCTTGGCGCGGGGCGTCTCGATGAAACGCACCGACTCAAACGTGCCGATCTCGCCGTTGTAGATGTTCGCCGTGTCCACATTCACATGCGGGGCGTTCCACGAGGCGTTGCCCGTCTCCTTGCGAAGATCAAAGGAAACGTCCGGGTGGATGAATCCGATGTAGTAGCCGTTGAACGTCACGACGTTCTTGCCACGCAGCGAGGCGGTCACCTTGCGGATGTTGTTCGCCGTGATGATGTCGTCCGAGCCCACCGTTGCACGGCTGGTCGGCAGCGACGCGCCACCCGAGCCGTAGAAGATGTTCTGCGTACCGGCCGAGAGAACTTCGCGGATGATCTTGTCAACCGAGTCACCGGCGTTGTAGCCGATGATGTTGGCCGCCGCCATGTCAACGTCCAGGAACGACGTCCCGCGCAACTTTGCGGTCGTGTTGATCGCGTTGCCGTACTCGGCGAGGGTAACCGTGACCTGCGAGTCGCTCATCGCAACCGGTGTCACATCGGTGACCTCGTCGAGCGGCGTCGTCGCGGCGTCGAGGTCCGCGTACTTCGTGAAGATGACCGATGAACCGGGCATCGACTGAGCCGTCGGCTGCACGTCGGCAACCTGGTCGAACAGCAGTTCCGAGCGGAGAGCGAAGTACGCAATCTGCTCATACGCTGCCTGGTCGACAGACAGCGAACTGGTCTGGGTATATGCCATGTCTTGTGTTCCTTCCGGGATTCCCGGAGGGCTTACCCGCCGGGGTTAGAGGTGTTCTGCTTCTTGCCTAGCCTGGGCCAGCAGTTGCATAACCTCGTCCTGGGACTTGGCCTTCTTGATCCGCTCCACATAGTCGACGGGAGGCTCGCTCGTCTCGCCCGCGGACGCCGCGGCACCAATGCGCGACCAGGCATTCCGTTCCTGGCTCGCAACCTGTGGGGCCTGCTGCGTCTGCTGCTGGATGAGATTCGCTTCCTGCGCCGCCCTACGAATGGCCTCGGTATCCAGGTCCCCGTCGTAGCCCTTGATGAAGTACTTAGACATCGGGTTCTCGGGGTTGACCCCGGCCTTCAGGAAAGCAAGTTCACGCTGGGCCTGGGAAGCCTGAGCAAGGAGTTCATCCTTGCGCTTGTTCTCGGCCTCCAGTTCACGCATTCTGGCGCGCACTGGATTCTTCGTCTGTGGCTGGTCTTCGACGGCTTCGTCTTCGTAATCGAAGTTCGTATCTGTCATGACCCACTCCTTCTGCCCACGTTCCGGATGGAGGGTCCGGTACGGCTGCGAATCTCACCCTTGTACACACAGAAGGTCGGGGCTTCTCCTGTGGGGTCCCTTTTGGAACTGCCGGGACTATAGCAAACTACTGCGACTTGCCGATGCCCAATCGCAGAGCGCCGGAGGTATCGCCCGTAGTAGCGGTGAATCCGCCGCCACCGGTGAACTCTCCGATGCGTGTCTTCTTCCGCCTCTCCAGCGCCTCCTTGGCGGCGACGTCGGCACCGAACTGGGCACGGACAATGGCTTCCTCGCCAACCGCCTCTTCGCCGGAGAACTGCTGGCGCAACTCGCCCATGGCACCGATCTCCTTGAAGCCGGTCTCTGCCTCGTCGGCCGTCACCCCGCGCCTTGCCAGTTCCTCTGCCAGGTTTCCGGTGATCGTCATGCCGCCCTGCTCCTGGGCACGGGCTGCGATCTGCGATGCCCTGGCCTGGCGCTTGTAGTCGGCGGCCATCAGGAGCGGCTTGGCGCGCTCGGGGTCGATGAAGTACGCCGCCAACTGGGACTCGCTCACCCCATACAGACGCATCATCTGGTCCTTGACTGCCTGGTCGGCATCGGCGACGACGCGGTACCCTTCCTTCAGACGGTCGTTCAACTCCGCCGCGGACACGTCTCCCTCGATGAACGACTTGAAGTCGTCGGTCGAATCGTAGAACCCGGCTGGCATGCCGTTGCTGCGAAGTGTCAGACGGTACGCATCTTCCATGGCGATGTACTCACGGGGGCTGAGTTCCGCAAGTCCCCGCGCCATCCGGGCGGCATTGCCAGCGAACCGCCTCTTGTACGCATCCTCTTCCTTGATGGAGTAGATGATCGCGTCCTCATTGGAGAAGTCGAAGTACTGCTCCGTGTACTTGTTCCACAACGGCTCGGCAAGGGAGTCCAACTGGTACTGGGCGAGCACCCTGCGAATGGCGTCGCGGGCGTCGCGGTTCTGGCGCTCCTGGGTCTGCTGCTGCTGCTGCCGGATGCGGCGCACTTCCTCCTCCAAGAAGGCGATGCGGGGGTCCTTCTCTTCATCCGGTGAAGGTGGCGCTTCTTCTTCAGGTGACGGCTGTTCAGGTTGGGGCGCAGAAGGTCCGGTGACGTCGACCGGGAACATCTCGGCAATGCGTGCCTGCGTTTCTGGATCGTTCGGGTCGAAGCCAGTAAGGTCTAACTGGAATCCTTCGCCGCGGAGTGATGCCATTACTTGTACCCGCCAAATGCCCTGGCAATAGCCAGCCCGATATTGGTGGCCGCCTGGTTGGCTGCCGTTGTGTACTGATACCCGTACCTGGAGTCGGTACGCACCATCCGCGCCCATTCCCCGAGGCTCATCTGCCTGTTCTCCACGGGACTCAGGGCCGCGCTGTAGAGCGGATCGTCGAGGCTGATCTGCTCGGGCGAACGCTCCAGGGTCCTGGCAGCGATCTCCCTGTACGGCTCGAAGATCTCGTCGAGCGTCAGGCCCGAGTCGATCTGCTCTGACAGGTGGTAGTACGACGCCTTGGCAATCCGCTTTGCCTTCTCCCGGATGGAGTCTGCGGTCAGAATCGAGCCGGTCGGGGCGTAGACCGTGCCGGTCACGGCGGAGATGATCTGGTCGTTGAGGTCCTGCGGCTTGTAGTTGTACTGCCTAGCGATCTTCTGAATCTCGGACGCCTCGCTCGTGAACAGCAGGTCATCGCGCCCGCGCTTTCGGGTGCCGATCCGCTGGGCGACGTAGTACTGGCGCGCCTTGCCGTCCAGACCGGACCGGGCGAGGTCCGTTGCAAGCGAATCCAGTTCCTTGACCGTCAGGTAGTAATCGCCGTACGCAGCCGCCAACTCGACCCTGGTCTTCTCGATGCTCGCCTGCTTGTCGCCTGCCGTCATGGCATCGAAGTTCTTGCGCTTAGCGTCGACGTTCTGGTAGTAGGAGGTGGCCATCACCAGGGTGTCGAATGCCTGGACTCCCTCGTCGCTGGTGAAGTCGTACTTCTTGGGGTTGGCCGCCAGGTCCTTGATGAGGTTGTACAGGTCGTCGCCGAACGTAGATCTCGCTTCAGCCTCGGCTGGCCCACCCTCGAAGAATGCCCGGAACTGCGGGAACCTAGCGAGGAAGTACGGAAGCCAGTTCTGGTTCGGCTTGGGAGCAGGGGTTTTTGCCATTACCTGCCGCCCAACAGCGCCATGATCCTGTCAAGACCGGTTCCGACAACCTGCGCGGTGGCCTCGTCGGGCGCTGACTGCTCGGCACGCGACAGTGCCGCCGTCTGCAGCGACGGTGCATCCTGGCTCGAATAGGCACGTTCCCGCTGCTGCTGCTGGATGTAGCGGATGGACGCATCCATCTCCTGCGCGGTCGGTACGCGACCGAGGATTCGCAGCGATGCCTGCCTGTACATCCGGCCGACATCCTCCGAGGAAGTCACCCGTACGCCCGAACCACCAGAGCCAGTAGAGAACGATGCACCGCCGGTCTTCAGGACCTGCAGGTAGCCACCAGCCGTCTTGCCCACCGACTGCGCGGCATCGAGGAACCGGTTGATCGCGGCAATGTCCTCGTTCATCAGCGCGTTCCCGCTCAACGCCTGGTTGCTCGGCTTATTGTCGCCGTACATGCCGGTACCGCGCAACGTGTTGAGGAATGTCGCCCGGGCCTCCGGAGTGCGATAGTCGCGCCAGACCGCGTACACGTCATCCGGGCCGTAACTGTCGCGGCTGGAGATGTTGCCGTTCTCGTCGACAAGGTTGATTCCGTAGTAGAGGACCGACCCCTGGGTCGGAAGGTTCGGCCCGAGGACTTTGCCGAACTCTCGCTGGTCAAGCGCCTTCGCTCGGTTCTCGCTCGTGTTAACAACGAGGCGGCCATTGCGTGCCGGAACATACGGAGCCTGCGGTTGTGGCGGGGGCGGTGACGCGCCCGTCCCATCGTTGACGATGTTGTCTGCTTCGCCGGGCGTGAAGTTGCCAGGACTGTCCGGGGTCGGCGTCGTTTCACGCGGCTTGGAAGTCTGCCGGTTTTTGGTTACTCGTCGTGAAGCCATTACTCATCCACCTCTTGAACTAGGAGCCTATTCCAAATGCGGTTGAACTCCGGACTCTGCGAGGCGAGCCACTCGCCGTACTCATGCAGTTCCTGTCTGTCGCGCAACTTTGCCTTGCCCGACAGCGTCGACGTACTCAGCCTTGCAAGGACGTTGTCGCGCCGCGACAAGTAGTCGACCAGCGGCTTGGTGAGCGGCTCGTCGCTAACGCGCCCGCTTGACACCAGGTCCTTCAGCGACTGGATGTTGTTCTGTAGTTCGTTCGTCGTGAACTGCACGTACCTCGGGAATCCCGGATACTGGGAGTGCAGGTACAGCCGGTAGTCGCGCAGGATCTGGGACTGCTGCTCCGTCCGGTACGGGCCGTACAGACGCCGGGCATCGGCATACAAGGCGGAACCAACGCGGTTCTGGGCCGACTCGACGATTTCCGAGAACGTCAGGCGTTCGCGCAGACCTTTCTTGATCTGGGCGGTCCAGACGCTGAAGTTGAGTTCAGAGCCCTTTGGCCCGAAGTACCCGGCGACATCCTTGTACTGACCGGTGAGCAGGTCCTCGTTGTCGTCCTGCCAGCGCCCGAACTCCTCGGAGCCCTCCAGGCCACCGGCAAGAGCACGGGTCTTGGAACCCACGTACAGAGTC
>Ga0172372_10009810_pt1 | contig 12388 bp, 11 predicted proteins | sample LakKiv5m_2_FD_114544 | JGI IMG/M metagenome (GOLD analysis project Ga0172372, IMG submission 114544) | Freshwater microbial communities from Kabuno Bay, South-Kivu, Congo - kab_092012_9.5m | ecosystem: Environmental > Aquatic > Freshwater > Lake | place: Democratic Republic of the Congo...
CTGCTGAGGGAGAATTTATTGATATTTTTGAAATGCAGCTTCAGGACAAAAACACCCCGCCTTTTAATGATGGCTGGCTAAAGTCTACCCATGTAATCAAAGAAACTATCCTTCCCAAAAAAGTCGGAATTACAGTACAAAAAGTACACGGCTACTCACCTTCTATAACGAAGATTAAAGAAAAATACCACCCCGACACAGAAAGCATGGAAGGCGCCGCTTTTGTTCTTGCTGCACATAAGCATGGAATACCCTCATTACAAATCCGGTCTTTATCCAATTATGTGGAACCCAGAAACAGAGATAACTGGCAAATAGATCTTGCTATTTGTTCACTAAACGACTTTTTGATCAGGGATTTGTGGACTATCATTTAAGAACTTAAGTCCGGGCTATTTTTTTATTTTCAGATTTGCAGTTCGCCTGATGACCTCAGATGCCATATGGAGTCCAAACAAGGCAGGCATATACGAAATGGTGCCGTAATAAGACTTTTTATATTTTGTACCATCTGTCATCTTTAAGGCATTGTCGGGTTGAATTTCCTCAGAATAAACGGTAAGAACATTATACCGGATTCCTTCCCTTTTCAGTCTTTTTCTGACACTTTGCGCAAATTTACATTCTTTTGTATCAGAAATATCAGCAATTTTTACTTTGGCAGGATCGGTTTTGCCGCCAGCCCCCATAGAACTTATTATTTTAATCTTATGCTCCCTCGCAAGCCTGATAAGGGTGATTTTTGGTGTCAAACTATCGATGCAATCCAGGATAAAGTCATATTTGTTCTGGTGGATTAGATGGCTCATATCTTCAGGCTCCATAAAATGATCAAAACCCATCACGTCGAGGGATGGGTGTATATCCAGAAACCGGCTACGAAGCAATTCCATTTTCGAAACGCCTACGGTAGAATCCATAGCCTGCAATTGCCTGTTTTTATTGGTAGGATCAACTTTGTCACCATCCACTATGGTGATATGGCCTATACCTGACCTTACCAGGAATTCTCCTGCAAAACTGCCTACACCTCCGAGACCAACCAGCAAAACTCGCGTATGTCTGAGTTTTAATAGTGCCTCCTTTCCAATCAGGAGTTCTGTACGTTCAAGCCAGGAGGGAATGAGGTGTTCTTCCATGAAAAAAATATTTTAGCATTTTCCAGCATTTGCTCAGCTATTTTCTCTACCCGAAGCTGCCTTAACTCACTAAAGATGACATATCTTTCCCCTAAAGTCAAACTGCGGTCACTATCGGATTCTATAAATATCTGATCCAGCGGTATAAAATTTAATGTTTCTTCAAACGAAGGCTGTATTCTCCTGTCAGGTGCCACAGAAATATATAGTCCTGCATCAAGAATTTGCCTGGCAAGTTGGCTGTGCCTTCGGAAGCCATGGACCACCCACGGCGTTTTGGCATAGTTTCTATATAAATAAAGCAAATCATGAAAAGCCCTAACGCAGTGTATAATTACTGGACACCCAAGTTGGTTGGCAATCTCGATTTGTAAAAGCAGATTTTCTGCCTGCATTCTTAAAGGTCCGCCCTTCAATCTGTCTAATCCGCACTCTCCAAGTGCGATACATGAGGAATCAGAAAAAACAGTCTCCTTCAATTGCATTAATTCCTGTTGCGTCAAAAGTTCTGGCGTCCACCAGGGGTGATATCCTTTGGTATACCACAAATATGTGCGTTCAACTCCCGGGTGCAATGAAATGATTTCCAGTACATCGTCTTCCCCAGACTGAGAATGGGTATGAAAATCAAGATACATGCCTGGAGCCGGAAATTTGATTACTTTGGTCCTGCCGCTTTAATTTCTTCATTTACACCCTGCTCATATTTGGTGAAATTATTTTTAAATAATTCTGCCAGTTTATGCAGTGTCTGCTGATAAGCGTTTTTGTCCTTCCACGTGCTTTCTGGTGTAAGGACTTCAGCCGGCACATTGGGGCAAGAGACAGGTATTTTAAATCCAAAGACGTTTTCCGTTACATAATCCACCTGATCAAAATCTCCCTGATGTATCGCATCGATCATGGCCCTGGTATAACTAAGCTTGATTCTTGAACCAACACCATACCCTCCCCCGGTCCATCCTGTATTGATCATCCATGCACTGACCTCATGTTTCCTGATTTTTTGAGCCAGCAGCTCTGCATACTTATTTGGGTGCCACGGCATAAACGCCGCACCAAAACAAGCAGAGAAGGTTGCTGTGGGTTCAGTCACACCCATTTCTGTACCCGCAACCTTAGCAGTATAGCCTGAGATAAAATGATAGGAAGCCTGCTCCGGCGTGAGTTTACTTACAGGAGGCAGCACACCATAAGCATCACAGGTGAGAAAAATAATATGCCTGGGATGCCCTGCTATACATGGTATATGGGCATTGTCAATAAATTCAATGGGATATGAAGCCCTAGTATTTTCTGTAATGGAAATATCGTCATAATTGACTTCGCGGGTTTCTGTATTGTATACTACATTTTCCAAAACAGTACCAAAACGAATAGCATTAAAAATTTCTGGCTCTTTTTCGGCACTCAGATTAATCGCCTTGGCATAGCACCCTCCCTCGATATTGAAAAGTCCTTCATCTGTCCAGCAATGCTCATCGTCACCAATTAACCCACGCTTTGGGTCAGCACTTAGTGTCGTTTTTCCGGTACCGGAAAGTCCAAAAAATACCGATACATCACCATTTGCGCCTACATTGGCTGAGCAATGCATAGGCATTATACCTTGAAGCGGCATCAGATAATTCATTACTGAAAATACACCTTTCTTCATTTCGCCGGCATACTCTGTGCCCAGAATGACGATTTCGCGCTTTTCAAAATCCAGGGCTACGCTCGTCTTGGAGGTCATCATATTCGTATACTTATTGGCTGGAAATGCTCCGGAATTGTAAATCACATAATCCGGCTCACCAAAACTGGCCAATTCCTCACTGGTAGGCCGGATCAGCATATTGTGCATAAAAAGCGCATGGTATGCCCTGGTACATATAACACGAACCTTCAGTCTGTATCTTGGGTCCCACCCGGCAAATCCATCGACTACATAAATCAGATCCTTGCTGTTTAAGTAATCAATAGCGCGGACTTTATTGATCATAAATGTATGGTCATCAATCGGCTGATTGACATTTCCCCAATCGATATTTCCCGACGAATCAGGATGCTGCACAATTCTCCTGTCCTTGGGACTTCGGCCTGTTTTTTCACCTGAATATACAAGCAGTGCACCCTTATTTGAAATAATGCTACCCTTTTCATTTTGAATAGCCATTTCATAAAGTTTTGGAACACTGAGGTTTCTGTAAATGGTAGGCGTTGTTATACCTAAAGATTCCAAATTGAATGGTTTCATAAATTACTTTTTAAATTGCCACGTATGCGTGACTGGTTATCAAAGTCACATGAAATTCGGATAAAATATAATGCTTAAAGTTTTCGCAATAGTTTTTATGCCCTTTTCATGTGTTTATTAATTATTTGGTCAGGTAATTTCGAGCCGCAAAATTAATTATTTTTCCGCTCCCTATCCAATTATTAATAATAAAAGTAATATTTCCGACATGTTTTACATGCACAACAACATTTTTTGGACACCTAGGTAAAAAGTAGTTTGACCTTTAATAAAGCATGTCCGGCGTCATTAAATCGATAACCAATACTGGGATTGATAAAGGAATTATCTGCCAAAAGCATACCTGAGTATGTCGTGATTGGTAAGGATACCTGCCAGTTCCTGGCCGTCGAGAACAGGCACAGAATGGAACTTATTGGCCATGAAAATATCTGCTGCCAGACCAATGGAATCATCGCAATCCAGCGTAAGTGGATTTGGGGTCATGGCATGTTTTACCAGAAGTGCTGTCCGGTCAATCAGGTTTTCGGTAAGTTCCTTTCGGTAAATGCGCAACAAATCCAGGTGTGTTATAACGCCTTTCAGCTCATACCTGTCCACTACCAAAATATGGTGTATAGGGAACATATCGAATATTTCTTCAACTTTATACAGCGTATCATCCGGATGTACCGTGATAATTTCTGTGGTCATGATCTCTCGGATGGTTACTTCTGTATCAAACATATCATTTGGTTTATGATACAATATTAATTTTCTGATATGTCATTGTGGATGATGTACATTATTTTAAAACATGATTAACATCAATACATTTCCCCGCAACAAATAGCCTGATTTGTTGCTTTTTACTAAAATTGGCGAAATTTTTGAGATACCTGAAACATATATCATTTCATCATGGCAGAAACCAAACAAAAAAGAAAAAGGCTGAGTAAAAAAGGATTACCGCCCGGCTCTGTCATTTATACCGGCCATCATTTGCAGGAGCAGGTCAAAATCAAACTGTACGCATACGATAAGGAGCATTTTTCATGTACTGAAGTAACAGCAGCAGAACTTATTCAAATGCCCGTCCCGGCACAGATGAACTGGTGGATAGATCTGAGTGGCTTTAACGATATAGAAACTCTTGGAATCATCACGGAGCATTTCAATATACATATGTTGCACAAGGAGGATATTATCAATATCCATCAGCGCCCAAAATTTGAAGAGGAAGATCACTATGTTTTTGTTGTTATGAAAATGCTCAATCTTCATCCAAGGTCTAATGCATTGGATTCCGAGCAAATTTCATTTATTCTTAAAGACAATGTATTGATTACTTTACAGGAACAGGAAGGCGATACTTTTCAACCTGTAAGACAAAGGCTGGAAATGGCTTCCTCAAGGTTAAGGTCAAACGATCCTTCCATGCTTTTATATGCCTTAATGGATATCATTGTTGATGATTATCTGGATGCACTAAATAAAATTGGTGAAGAACTTGAAGACATTGAAGAAATTATCATCACAAAACCAGGCAATAACACCATTCAAATTATACAGCACAATAAGAAAAAACTTATCGAGTTTAAAAAAATATTCTACCCTGCAAGAGATGTTCTGATGCAGATTACCAAATCCAATTCGCCGCTGATCAAGGAGAATTCCAAAAGTTTTTTTATGGACGTCTATGACCACACCATGCAGGCGTACTACCTGCTGGAAAGTTACAGAGAACTAAATCTCGGATTGAAGGACTTGTATCTGAACCAAATAAGTCATGAGATGAATAAAATAATGAAGGTGCTCACCATCATTTCGACCCTGTTTATTCCACTTACTTTTATTGTTGGGGTATATGGTATGAACTTTCAAAACATGCCTGAACTGCGTTGGAAATATGGTTATTTCTATGCGCTCGGGTTTATGGCAATCATCGCAGCCTCACTACTGTATTATTTTTGGAGAAGAAAATGGATTTGAAATAACTTAATTTTTTTCCACAAATAAGGCAGCAATAGATTTATACTCATGGGTATTGCGTATGGCTCTTGCAAATAACTTGGCACAGGATAATACCTTTATTTTTGGTGATTGTTTCTTCAGAGGTATGCTGTCGGTCACTATAATTTCAGTGATATTGGATTTTTCAATGTTTTCGTAGGCATTTCCTGAAAGTACTGCATGTGTCAGTAATGCCCGCACGCTTTTTGCTCCTTTTTCCATAAGCGCGTCAGCTGCTTTGCATAAAGTCCCTGCCGTATCGATAATATCATCTACGAGTATGATATCCGCACCAGCCACATCGCCAATGACTGTAATACCGGCAACCTCATTGGCCTTTCGTCGCTCTTTGTCACAGATGACAAGGTCACGCTGAAAATACTGGGCATAGCTCCTCGCTCTTTTAACCCCTCCTACATCGGGAGAAGCGAAAGTAACATTGCTCAGATCCTGCTGGCTGAGGAATGGCATAAAAATAGCTTCTGATTTGAGGTGATCTACCGGTATATCGAAGAAACCCTGAATTTGCTCGGCGTGTAAATCCATCGTCATGATCCGGTCTACGCCGGAAGCTTCGAAAATATTGGCCACCAATTTGGCGGAAATCGGTACCCTGGGCTTGTCTTTTCTGTCTTGCCTGGCATAACCAAAATATGGAATCACCGCAGTGATATACCCTGCGGATGCCCGCTTGGCAGAATCGATCATCAGCAGCATCTCCATGATATTGTCGGATGGCCCGAATGTTGACCCGATAAAGAACACGTGACTACCCCTCACCGACTCATCGATGACGACCTGCATTTCTCCGTCACTAAAAGTTTTTAAATTGATATTGCCAAGTGGCGAACCATAGTAATCAGCAATTTTTTCAGCGAGATATTGTGATTTGGTTGCGGAGAATAGTTTTACGTCCTGCATAAGTCTCAAATTGGTGGATGCCACAAAAATATAGAAATATGCATAGGTTGGGTAACGGTTATGTAATTAATAATTAACATTTTTTTCACTTTAAAAGCATAAAGCTTGTATCAGCAAATTAGGCCCGATATGATTTACAGCTAAAATGAATAAAAAAGCAAAAAACTGATATCCCGGGACGAAATTAAACCAGTATTATTGTAATTCAACTGATTGGCAATACCACATCTTTAAAATAAAAAATGATCCGTATAGCACGGATCATTTTTAACAAAGTCGGAATGACTGGATTCGAACCAGCGACCCCTAGCACCCCATGCTAGTGCGCTACCAAGCTGCGCTACATTCCGTAATCGAGGTGCAAAAGTAAGAAAAAATCCGGACTTTTTCCAGTATGTTGATTTGGAATTTGGTGTAAATCGCGCTTCATGCCATTACATCAATATCAGCAAAAAGACAAAAAATATCGCCTGTATCACCAACAAAACAGAGGTAAATCTACCCGTTCTTTCACCATCCCAATAGTATCTGAAAAACAGTATATGCAGGAATAAGCTCGTCAAAAACCAGCATACATAGTTGAATAGCGGAACTTCACCTTGATCCGAAAACCACCGCCAGTATCCAAGCGCAATGGCACCTGGTTCGAGCAAAACATCAAATAAGGTCGTAATAAGTGCCGCAATTACCGACTTTGTATATGGCGATTTTACTGCCCGCCCAAATAACAGCTGCGTCAAATGTCCGGCTCCAAATACCGTTACAAACCATAATAGTCCAATCAGCAATGGTACACCAAAAAATTTGACCCCCATTACCGAACCATAGGCATAGTCTCCAAACAAAAGTCCGGTTTGAACGCCAATAATCTCTACCAGCATGCCCGTAAGAAATGAAGCGATCCCGAATATATAAAACTTTTTTTCAGGCCTGCCCTCATTGATCAATACCAGTATTGTCATCAATATGAGATTTACAGGTGTATGGGCTACAAACCAGTCACGGTGTTGTCCCGTCATTCCAATGATACCCGAAACATGAAACAGCAGGGCCAGAAATATAGAAATGAACAGCCAAAGTCCGCTGTCTCTCCGGCTTATGAATCTTTTCCAAAAACTACGATTATCCGAATTCATTTTAAATTAGATTTGAAACAATTTCGGCACTCCTGAGGCAAAGCGGTATCCCTCCTCCCGGGTGCACGCTACCGCCAACAAAATAAAGTCCCTGATAAGATGATGAAAAGTTGGGATGCCTTAGAAACGCGGCAAATTTTGAGTTGCTGCTGGTACCATACAAGCTTCCGGTATAACTGTTTGTTTTCCGGTCAATGAGCGGCGGATCGAGGTAATCCTCAAACACAATATGGGGTTCCGGATTTCTGCCCAGCATCCTCGTAAGCTTCGCAAGTACATTTTGCCTGGCCTCACTCCTGAAAGCCTCCCAGTCCTGTCCTTTATCGTGTGGGGCATTGACCATCACAAACCAGTTTTCTGCTCCTTCGGGCGCCTGATTTGACTCCATTTTTGAGGTGATATTGATATACACTGTCGGATCGTGATACATACTGGCGCGCTCAAAAATATGCTGGAATTCTGCCTGATAATCTTCTGTAAAGAAAATATTGTGCAATCCGAGCTCTAAAAAACTGGTATTGACAGCCCAGTAAAAAATAACTGCACTGCTGCTTCGTTCCTGCTTCAGCACCTTTTTAGCCCGTACCTGGTTGCCCAGCAATTTTCCGTAGGTATAATACACATCCATGTTGCTGACTATGGCATCAAAATTTAATTTTTCCCCATTGACCCGGAGCCCTTTGAGTTTTTTCCCTTCAGTAAGGATCGAATCTACAGGAGCGTTGAAATGAAATTTAACCCCCATGCGTTCACCCAGCTGATGTATGCTCCTGGTAATACTGATCATCCCCCCTGCCGGATAAAATGTGCCTTCATTGATTTCAAGATGGGGAATCATAGAGAGCATGGCCGGGGCAGTAAAGGGGTTACTTCCATTGTAGGTGGCATATCTATTGAAAATCTGCACCGCTTCTTTTGTTTTCAGTAGGTTTTTATTGTAATCATTCATGGAAGACAGTAAATATCCCGGCCTGGTTGCCCTGATGGCACTCCATATTTCCCGAAAGCTGAAAGAAGAAATTTTATGGAGAGATTTTGTCAAAAACAATGTCCCGATATGGTTAAATGCAGACTCGGAGGAATTCATATACCTGACTACATCTTCTTCATTTTCGCCAAGTTGACTTGCCATTTCACTCGCCAGCTTGTAACGGTCAGCATAGGCGGTCATTTTCTTGCCGGATTCAAAAAAATACCTGCATGCCTCATCCGAGCGGTAATAAGAAAAATGATCTTCCGGATTTAAACCACATAATCTGAACAATTCATCGACCTGTGCCGCCTGGGTAAAGAGCGACGGACCGGCATCAAACTGGTACTCTCCAAAGGCAAAGTGGCTGAGCTTTCCTCCCGGATAGGCATTTTTTTCAAATACTTCAACTTCCATGCCCTTTGCCGCAAGCCTGACAGCCGTTGCAAGGCCTGCAATACCTGCTCCGATGATTGCAACTCTTTTTGCCGTTCCGGGATTTACATGATGCATGTATACATATTTAAATTAGCATCCGGTTTATGGTGATTAACATTTATCATTCCATATAGATAAGTTGTACCGGATATACTCATTGCAACAATAAAAGATAAATCTTGTTTTGCCAGAATAACATCTTATACCATGGAAAAATCTCTCCTTCATAGTGACCAGACTGTTGTGGTGAGTATCGTTGATTTTGAAGGATTGAAAAACAAATATTTTGCCTTCACATCCATGGGAATTTTGCTGAGAGAAGTACCACCAACGAAAGGACTTGAGATGATCAAGCTTTTTGGCAGCGGAAGGCAGAATGGCTTTGGAGTGATTCCCAATTTTGGTCGCTATGTCATGCTCAGCATATGGTCGACAGAGGAGGAGGCCAGACATGGCGTGGCACATACGGCATTCTTACAACCATACCTGGATAAAAGCGCCCGGTTTGAACATATGTTTTTAAAAACTTCCATGGTACACGGGAGTTGGGGAGGTGTGCAGCCATTTCATATTTCAGCTTTATATGATGAAAATGAGCCCGTGGCCGTCATTACGCGGGCTACTATAAAATGGTCGGAGATGATCCGGTTCTGGAAAGATGTTCCGAAAGTCACCCGAAGCCTCAGGAAGGTAGACATGAAACCTGTGTTTGCCATTGGGATAGGCGAAATGCCATTCAGGTATCAGGCAACATTCAGCATCTGGCCGGATGGGGCAACCATGAAAAAATTTGCCTATCAAAGCAAAGCACATGCGGACATGGTCAAAAAAACCAAGCAAGTCGGATGGTATGAAGAGGATCTCTTTGCCCGTTTTACTATATCAGGCAATGCCGGACACTCATTGAGCGGGTATCTTAATCATTGATTCCTGCAGATTGCTTTTTCTGCCGCACGAGAGGATTGGCCCGGTCTTCCAGAAATTCCTTTTTGAAGCGTATCAGCTCAATAGCTTTGTAAATAGAAGCCGTCATGGAAGATGGGTCAGCCTGATTGTTTCCGGCAATATCAAATGCGGTACCATGGTCGGGCGAAGTTCGCACAAATGACAACCCTGCTGTATAATTGGTTCCCTTTCCAAATGAAATGGTCTTAAACGGAATGAGACCCTGATCGTGATACATGGCAAGAGTGGCATCGACTTTGGACCATTTTCCGGAGCCAAAATAGGCGTCAGCCGGATACGGACCGGCAACCATGATACCATTTTTTTTGGCTTCGATGATGGCTGGCCTGATGATTTGCTCATCTTCCTTGCCCAGAGCACCTTCATCACCTGCGTGCGGATTGAGGCCAAGCACTGCAATAACAGGCTTGTCCTTTCCAAAATTTTCGCTGAGCGTCTTGTGTAGCGTGGTTATTTTGGCGAGAACAAGTTCTTTGGACAATTTTGCAGCCACTTCAGATACCGGCAAATGATTGGTGACGGTGGCAACGACGAGGTAATCACTAACCATAGTCATGAGGGCATCTTTGGAATTGTCGCGGGCAGCCAAAAACTCGGTATGTCCAGTAAAGCCAAAATTGGCCAGCTTGAGGGCATATTTATTGACCGGGGCAGTTACCAGACCATCCACGAGGCCAGCCCTGACGTCTTCAACGGCTTTTTCGAGCGCCAAAGCGGCGTATTTGCCTCCTTCCTCTGTGGCGTTGCCGAGACTGATGGTGATGTTGTCATCCCAGCAGTTGATCAAATTGACTTTCCCCTTTTGGGCATGCTCCGGCGAACTGATACTCACAAAATTGAGATTGCAGTCTTTTACGATATTTTTATGATATGCCAGCACTTTTCCCGATCCGTAAATGATAGGGGTACAACTTTTTAAAATAGCAGAGGATTCAAGAGACTTTAAAATGACTTCAGGTCCAATACCATTGATATCGCCCATTGTAATGGCTAACTTCATAATTGAGTGATTGATATGACAAAGTTAATGGAAAATAGTCTATCGTCAAAATTGCTTATATTCATTGGCGGCGTATATCAATAAAAAGTACAAAAAACACAATGCAGATATATGGGATTGGCAGGTGATGGAAGACTCACAATAATACCTATTTGCATCACAAGGGACTTGAATGTATTAAATCAATGGTATAATTTTGTAAACAACGATCAAAACAAAGATTAAAACTTATTATATAGTGAAAAATAAAAAACTACTAATTCTGATGAATCGATTGAAGGTTGACGGAAAATCGGTTGTTGCTATAGCGTGTGCACATGATCCGGAAATTTTATGCCTGTTGAATAATTCATCAGAATACTTTTGGAATACCGGATTGAATAGCTGGACTATTCCTGACCATCAGGAATACATTTCGAAAGCCATTGCCCAACTCTCTGCTATTGGCTATGTGGACTATCGTGGGATCAAAAAAGATGTGAAACAACAAAAGGAAAGCCTTGTATCCTTAAATTCCGAAAAGCACGAAGATCTAGGTATTCAGATAGGTACTTTCAGAAATTTTTTATCATCCAGACGATATAGCTCCAACACTGTAAAGACCTATACTGAAGCATTGCGGGTATTTATTCGATTTATGGGAGAGAAAAAACCGGAAGAATGGCATCTGGCAGATATCATCCGCTTTAACAACGAATACATCCTAAAAAACGGACATTCTGTATCGTATCAGAACCAGATGGTGAATGCGGTTAAACTATTTTTAAAGGTGGTAGAAAACAGGCACATTGCGGTAGAAGAAATACACCGGCCTCGTCCGGAACACAGATTGCCCAATGTATTGAGTAAAGCGGAGGTGAAGGCAATATTACAGGCTTTAAGCAATCTGAAACACAGATGTATGTTAAGTTTAATTTATTCCTGTGGATTGCGTCGTGGAGAATTGTTGAGCCTAAAACCGGTGGATATAGATTCCAAACGCAATCTCGTTCACATACGGCTTGGAAAAGGCAAAAAAGACCGTGTGGTTCCTTTATCGGGCAGAATCCTTGAAATGCTCAGGGAATATTATGTGGCTTACAAGCCTCAGCGGTGGCTTTTTGAGGGGCAAAAGTCAGGCCAGCCCTACGATGAACGCAGTTTAAGCGAAGTATTAAAACAAGCCAGGCAGAAGGCGGGCATAACCAAGCCAGTTACGTTGCACTGGTTGCGTCATAGTTATGCCACGCATTTGCTTGAATCCGGAACTGATTTACGATACATCCAGGAGCTGTTGGGGCACAAGCACAGCAAAACCACAGAAATATACACGCACGTAAGCACACAAAGTCTGCAAAGAATCAAAAGTCCTTTCGATGATTTATAGATAAAAAACCACTCAGAAAAAAGATAAAACATGCCACTCCAATTGCACAATATATCCTATATTTGTAGAATATGTGCAACTTTGTTGCGCCAATAAGCAAGTTGAACAAACCCCAAACTAAAGAAAACTACAGTCTTCCGGATCTTTTAGAATAAATTAGAATCATTTTTGCTGGACAATCTTATTTAATCTTTAAAATTAAATGAGATGACAGAATTAAG
>Ga0172372_10009813_pt1 | contig 12385 bp, 12 predicted proteins | sample LakKiv5m_2_FD_114544 | JGI IMG/M metagenome (GOLD analysis project Ga0172372, IMG submission 114544) | Freshwater microbial communities from Kabuno Bay, South-Kivu, Congo - kab_092012_9.5m | ecosystem: Environmental > Aquatic > Freshwater > Lake | place: Democratic Republic of the Congo...
ATCAATCAGGACAAACGTTGTTATAATCCAAGTGGCGTCCATGAAAACTCCTTTGTTGATGCGGACCTAAGTACTCACATCGTGACAAAGTTTTTCATGGACGTCAACTAGCAATCAGGGTTAAATATATGGTATATTAGTAACACTTTCACGTAAATTTGCCATCTATATGGAAACTGTCATGAAACGTGCACGCCGTTCTCGTACATCCGACGAACAACCCGAGCAGTCACTGGCACATCTCCACCTCCAGCATCGCCTCAACGCCAATCTCGATGACTGCATCCAGCTTGACCTGCTCCTACAAAAACTCCGCACCGCCACACTCCATCACGCCGAACGAGCACTCCCACGTTATGCTGACCGGCTCGGCCTCGTCACACCGCCCAGCGATGTCGCACACTTACTCGAAATCTGCATCACCCGCGAATGGTGCGACCCTCCTCACCACTGGCGCGCCGCTATGGCTGCGGCTCCGGCTCAAGATACCAACGGTACGCATCACTCAAGTACCACGGCGAATCAAGGCGCAACTGCCCCTGCCACACCTGCAAACGTGGCAACCAGTAGACGCTCCGATACGGCCTACCCACCAGAACCATCGGGTGCAACAGATTTACCCGGTCGTGCATCGTCGGCTGCAACGCCTGACGATCCGCACTAGCATAGGCCCGTTGAGCACTACGACTCGCCTGATCAAACTGCACATCGCTCATCCCCGTCACATTCAATGATCCGCGTGCATCGGGTGGGCCAGCGTTGAGTGCCTCCGACGCAAACAAACTGCTCGTATCCGGGTCATACAACAACGTGTCTGCGTACGTACTACTACTCCGCCCATTGGCCAGTGTCACAATCGCGAGTTCGTACGCATATGGTGGAGCCAATGCCGCCAAATAGGCGGCCCGCGGTTGCGCATCAAGCTCCACCGTAATCCCCTGCTGCTGCCATTGTTGCCGCAAAATGTTCGCCATCGCGACCTGATCTTGGGCATCCGCGTTCACCAGCATGCGCATCGTGACCACTTCCCCTTCGCGTACATACTGCTGTTGCGCATCATCCCAGCGCCACCCAGCCGCATACAACAACGGTTGAATGTCACTGGTATCACTGACCACGTACGTGCTGCTCAACCAACCACTCGGCAACACCACCGACGTCATCGGCCGCCAATCGCGCAACGACGCCATCTCGAGTGCCGCTTCAGCATCTGTGGCCGCCACCAAGGCTCGGCGCACACCGATTTCGGCGAGCGGCGACGACGGGCGCAAATTCATAACCACCGCCGTGAATTCGTTGGTCACCGTCAATGCCGCGCTGTACACACTCGTGGTCGTCAGTAGTGGGGTAGCCGTGTCAATCAGCGTGTAATCACTCCGCTCCAAGGACGCATCGGCGCCAGCTTGCGGAGTCAACACCACCCCGTCAAGGAGCGGCGCCCCACGCACGTAGTTGGGATTCGCATCAAGCAAAAATCGCCCGTTTGCGTCGATTTGCTTGAGCACAAAAGGGCCACTCCCTACCGTCAGCGTGCGCAAATTCAAACTCGCGACTGCCTGATTGGCAAGGACATGCGCCGGCAATATGGGCAGGCTCCACAGCGTTAACACGGGAGCGTATGGGCGTGCCAGCTCAAAGCGCACCCCCTGTGCGCTCACCGGGATAACCGCAGTCATCAGTTGGGCCTGGTCGAGCAACGGCGACGTAATCGGCAACGATTTCAGCAGTTCGTAGGTGTACACCACGTCAGCACTCGTCAACGGTTGCCCGTCCGACCAACGCAAATCGCTCTTCAGGGTGGCAGTGAGCACGGTGCCCGTGACGTCTACTTGCCATGTATCCAGCAACTCGGGTTGCGGGATTCCCTCCGTGTCGTGACGCATCAGTCCGGCCAGCGTCAACGAAACGAGGGCTTCACTGGCCCGCGAATCGATCTGCCACGGTTGCATGACCGCCAGCGAGTCATCGACCAACAACTCGACCCGTCCACCACGTGGCACGGTCGGCCCTTGATCGACCATCTCTTGGAATTGGCTCGGGAGCTGACACGCCACCAGCAACCAGCAGACTATCAGCCATATCACCCTGCGCATGCCTTCGTTTCCTTTGTTCTTGTCGTGAGGCAGATGAGCCGAAACCGCACCACACGGCCATCCGCCTCCCCGAGACTACAACCCTACCGCACTACCATCTTTGCGTGGATCCGACCCTGCGAAGGCCACACCGTTTTCGACCACGATGATTTGCCCACCGCCGAAACCACCCACCTGTGCCGGCACCACCTCGTGGCCCAGCGCCGCCAACGCTGCTTGGGTCGCCGCATCGTGCTCAAGCGCCAACGTTCGCTGTCCCTCGTAGGGCTCTAGGAGCTCAAAGCGGGGCGCATCCAACGCTTCTTGGGGATTCATGCCGTGATCAATCATGTTCACCAGCATTTGCATGTGCCCTTGGGGTTGCATGAATCCCCCCATCACGCCGAAGCTCGACCACAGTGCGCCGTTTTTGGTGACCATGCACGGAATAATCGTGTGGTACGGCCGCTTGCCCGGCTCCAACATGTTGGGGTGCCCCTCGTCAAGCACGAAGCACGCCCCCCGGTTCTGCATGGCAATCCCGGTATCACCCGCCACAACCCCCGAGCCAAACCCCATGTACAAGCTGTTGATGAACGACACCGCGTTGCCGTAGGCATCGACCGCAGTCACGTACACCGTGTCATGTGAAATGGGCAACGAACCAGCGCCGTAATTGCCCACCTGTTGCGGCTGAATCAACGCTCGGCGCTCCGCAATATACGCATCCGACAACAATTCCGCCACCGGCACACCCCGGAAGCGCGGGTCAGCAATATAGCGCGCAGCATCCGCAAAGGCCAACCGCGTCGCTTCAATCTGCAGGTGCAACGTCTCGGGCGCTTGTGCGGGCATCCCTGCCAAGTCATATCCCTCGAGAATGCGCAACGCAATCAACGCAGTCAGTCCTTGACCATTGGGCGGGCACTCGTGCACATCATAGCCACGATAGGCGGCCGTGGCAGGCGCCACCCATTCACTCTCGTGTGTCGCCAAGTCTTCACGATCAAGGAATGCACCATCACGCGCCAAAGCGTTCACAATGCGCTCCGCCAGTGCCCCGCGATAAAACGTCTCTGCGCCCCCAATCGCCAACGCCTCAAAAGTCGCCGCAAGCTCCGGTTGGCGCACAATTTCACCGAGGTGTGGCGCACGGCCATTGGGCAGATACACGCGCGTGGCATCCGCATGCTGACGCAATTTCTCCCCGGCAGACTTCCAGCCACGCGCAATGATTTCGCTGACTGCGAAGCCCTCGCGCGCATAGCGAATCGCCGGAGCCAAAATCGTCGCAAAGTCCAACTTGCCATGCGCTTGAATCAACGATTCCCACGCAGCCACTGCCCCGGGGACACTGATAGGGAGGACTCCCGTGGCTGGGATTTTGCTGAGGCCACGCTCCATGAACACCTGCCGATGCAAGCGCTTTGGCGCTGCCCCGCTCCCATTCAGCGCCGTGACACGCTGGCTCTGCGCATCATAGACGAGTGCGAAGGCATCGCCGCCAATGCCCGTGCTCATTGGCTCTACCACGTTCAACACGGCCGCCGCCGCAATCACCGCATCCGCAGCGGTGCCCCCTTTGGCCAACATCTCCAACCCGGCTTGAGCCGCCAAGGGATGGCTCGTTGCCACCGAACCACCACGGCTCACCACCATCGAACGCCGCGACGCATACGCACTAAAGCTCTTCATTGATTCGTCCTCTCACCATTCCTTCTGCATACTTAATAATCGGCCATCAGTGCATCAAATCGTTCACGACTGATACTCCCCGTAGTACGGTAGACCTCTTGCCCACGCGCATCAAACCGCACGTAGGTGGGAGTCATCCGCAAGCCCCACTGTGCGGCTAATTCACGGTTCGTCGCATCGCGCGCATCGATGCGCATCACGATGACCCGACCACTGTAGGCTTGTTCAATCCCATCCACGATGGGTTTCGCCGCAAGGCAGGCCATTCAGTAGTCCGAATAGTATTCAACCAACACGGGTTTGCCTTGTTGCAACACCTCGGGGAGCGCTGTTTGCGTGGCTTGGCGGTGCGTCACCACTGCCACGATGACACTCGCTACCACCACACCCGCCACCACCAACACTTGCGACTGCCCCCATCCTCGCTGAGTGGCCCATACCACCGCTCCGATGACGAGCAGGCCGACCACCATCACAAATGAATATTGATTTAGCATCATATGCACCTCCTCCTGCAAAAATTATAACAGGCATCACCCGCCTCCACCCGTCGCCCGCGTGCACACCATGGCGTGGATTTGGGTATAATACCCTTGAAGATACGGAGGCAACAGTGTACGACGACAAACCACACCACGAATGCGGCATCTTTGGCATCTACGCTCCCGAAGAAGATGTTGCACGGCTGAGTTTTTTTGGGTTATATGCGCTCCAGCACCGTGGCCAAGAAAGTGCAGGCATTGCGGTCGCTGATGGTCGTGGCATCAATCTCCACAAAGACATGGGCCTTGTGGCACAAGTCTTCACCGAAGACAAATTGCGCCCGCTCCACGGGCACGTGGCCATCGGGCATACACGCTACTCGACCACCGGCTCTTCGAAACTCCTCAACGCCCAGCCGTTTGTGGTTGAAAGCGCCCTTGGTCCCCTCGCCATCGGCCACAACGGCAACCTGACCAACGGCACCACCCTGCGCAACGAGCTCTTCCAACGCGGCTTCGGGCTCAGCTCCTCGAGTGACAGCGAAGTCATCGTACAAATGCTCGCAGGCGGGCCCGGGACCAGCTGGGATGAACGTATCAATGCGCTCCTCCAACGCGCCGAAGGCGCCTACTGCTTGACCATCCTCACCCGTGACACGCTCTACGCGGTCCGCGATCCGTGGGGAGTCCACCCACTCTGCCTCGGTCGTATCGGCAATGGCTGGGTGGTCGCCTCCGAAAGTTGCGCACTTGCCACTATTGGTGCCGAGTACGTGCGTGAGCTCGACCCCGGCGAAATCGTGGCCATTGACGCAGCCGGTCCACGTACCATTGGTCGCCATGCCGCCCCTCAACGCGCCCTCTGTTTGTTCGAGTACATCTACTTTGCTCGCCCTGATTCTCACATCGACGGCAACACGTTACACGCGGCGCGAGTTGAAGCAGGACGCATCTTGGCCCAAGAATCGCACATCGAGGCCGACATCGTCATCCCCGTGCCCGATAGCGGAGTGCCCGCTGCCATCGGTTATGCCCAACAATCGGGCATCCCCTACAGCGAAGGCCTCATCAAAAATCGCTACATCGGACGCACGTTCATCCAACCCGACGATCGCTTGCGCAAAGTGGGTATCCAACTCAAATTCAACCCGCTCGGCGACAACTTGCGCGACAAACGGGTCATCATCATCGACGACAGCATTGTGCGAGGCAACACTTCTGGCCCCATGGTCAAGATGCTCCGCGCCGCCGGCGCCAAAGAAGTCCATATGCGCGTCTCGTCCCCGCCCATCAAGCACCCCTGCTACCTTGGGGTCGACATGGCAACCTACCCCGAGCTCATCGCGCACCGCATGGACGTCGCTCAGATTTGCACCCATCTCGGTCTCGATTCGTTGGCCTACTTGTCGCTCGACGGCCTACAACGAGCAACCCGCTCACAGGGCTTTTGTAATGGGTGCTTCACCGGGAACTACCCAGTTGAGGTCGCGTTTGTTGACAAACTCGCCTTCGAGCGCTAACTCGCGCCTGCCGGCCGCCTTGGCCACCCTCGCCGGTCATTTCGCCCACGAGCCACGCTGGTGGCCCCTCCACGGTGTTGACCGTGGACTTGAGGTCACGCTGGGCATGGTGCTCGTGCAACAAACCCGTTGGGAGGCGGTCGAAGCCGCCGTGTTCCGCCTCCTCAACGCCGGCATCACCTCGTTTGGGGCGCTCGCCGAAGCCGACCCCGCCCGCATTGCGGCGCTGTGTGCTCCTTGTGCGTTTTACACACGAAAAGGCGAAGCGCTCGTGCGCCTCGCCCAACACCTCATCGCATTACCTCATCACCTCGACACCTTGTTGGCACTGCCACGCCCCCAAGCACGCCAGGCCTTGCTCCAACTGCCACAGATCGGCCGCGAAAGCGCCGACACCATTTTGCTCTACGCCGGCGATGTGCCACTCTTCATTGTTGATGCGTATGCTCGGCGTTTTTTACATCGTACCGCCCTTTTCGCTGATCGCATCGACGTGATGAACGCCAGCTACGACGCCGTACAAGCCGTCGTCGAAGCCGACACCCCATTTGTGGATGCCGCCATGGCTCGTGACACCCACGCTCTCATGGTCGAAGTCTGCATCCACCACTGCACCGCCCAACGACCACGGTGTCACCACAGCGGCTATGCCCGCACCTTCGTCGACCCGCAGAAATGCGCTGATCACTGCCCGCCGTGCCACGGTTGCCCGATGGCCACGCACTGCCCCAGTGCCCCTACGAAAGCACCGTCGGCTTAAACACGAGCTCCCAATCGTACAACCCGCTCTCGTTGCGTACCCCGTGCCAGATGCCGGCGGTCGGCGCTTGATTGCCGTAATCGTACGTGTGCCCGCGTAAATCAATGGTGTCGTTGGTTGTCAATTGCAACGTGGCGAGCACACAACACCCGTGCGTCACGAACAGCACCCGCCCCAAATTGAGCGTATCCAACGTTCGAAGAAATTCCTGCACACGATCCCGCACATGCTGATGTGTTTCACCTGGCGCACTTTCACGAATGCTCTCTACATAGGCAAATGGAAAGCTCAAATGCTCACTCACAATAGTCGCAGTCTGACGCGTCCGTGCAAACGGCGATACATAGGCCAAATCAATGTGTGCTGCGGTTTCACGCAAAAACTCCGCGGCTTGCAGGGCCTCTTTGCGCCCAATGGACGTCAACGGCGGGCCAGGCGGCACGTTGTACGTGATACCACTGCCACGATCTGGGGCCGCATGGCGCAAAACATAAATCTCGTGTACCATGTCTCCGTCCACCCTCTCACCTACTACTTGTGGGTATCATAAACGATTCTCTCGTTTGCATCAAAAGGAGCACACCGTGAGTATGCATCGACTTGCAGGTCGCACCGCAATCATCACCGGCGCTGGGCGTGGCATTGGCCGGGGCATCGCTCTAGCATATGCCGCCGAAGGAGCCCGCGTGGCCTTGGTCAGCCGTAATAGTGACGAACTCAACGAGCTCGCCACCGAAATTGCACAAGCCGGTGGTGAAGCCATCGTCACCCCTTGTGATGTGCGCGACTCCGCCGCTGTCAACGCCGTCGTTGCGGAGGTCGTCGCTCATTGGGGCACCGTGGATGCGCTGGTCAACTCGGCGGGCATCCCCATGGTATCACCCACCACCGATCTCAGCGACGAATCCTGGCAACGGGCGCTCGACATCAACGTGAACGGAACGTTCTTTTTTTGCCGCGCAGCAGGAGCCGTGATGGTCGCCAATGGCTTCGGGACCATCGTCAACATTGGCTCCCTCCATTCGTTCCAAGGCATCCCCATGCGTGCGGCGTACGCTGCCTCCAAAGGAGCCGTGCTCCAGTTTACCCGCTCACTGGCGACCGAATGGGCGCCCCACGGCGTGCGGGTCAACTGTATCTCACCCGGCTGGATCCGCACCCCGCTCCAAGACAGCCTCGTGGCCCAAGGCAAACTCGATCGCACCCCCATCATCGCACGCACCCCCATTCGCCGGGTCGGTGAAGTCAGTGATATCGCAGGGCCGGCCGTCTTTTTGGCGAGCACAGAATCCGCGTTCATCGTTGGCGAACAGCTCGTGGTCGATGGCGGCTGGGGTATTTATGGCTTCCTCTAGGCACTGTGTGGCACATACCACTCTTTGATGCGCCGCTCAATGTCATCACGAGCAATCCGGAAGTCCTCGATATCGGCGCGACGGGCCGGATCAGCGATGCTCCAGTGGTGCTTTTGTTGTGTCGTAAAATACGCCTCCACATACGGCCGCGCATAATCACACACCGAAATCACGTGCGTGGGCATGACGTCAAGCTCTACGAATTGCTTGGCGACCTGCTCATGCACATCTAGCCCCACCTCGTGCATCACCGCAATCGTCAACGGGTGGATGCGGCTCGGCTCAACCCCCGCACTCACGACCACAATCTCGGCAGGTAAGTAATGCCGCGCCCATGCTTCTGCCATCTGGGAACGCGCACTATTGGCACGACACAAAAACGCCACCACGCTCCCTGCCTGCACCGGATACGCGTGGCCGAACTCGCGCTCCAATTCACGAATCACTTCGCGAAATGCGCCACGCTGCAACCGGTAGTAGATGGTGCGCGCATCCACATCACTGCGCCGCCCCACAATCAACCCCTGCTCACTCATGATGCGGAGCTGGTACGAGGCCGCACTCGCACTCATCCCCAAGATGATGCTCGCCTCGTGTGCCGTTACGTCACGCTCGCGCATGGCACGCAATAAAGCGAAACGTTGAGGCTGCCCCATTAGCTCCAAACGGTGCCGCAAATTCATACCTGCCCTCCTTTCTCCATCCACCCTTGCTCCATAGCCTATCATATCTCTTGCAATTATTTCAAATGTATTTTAATATTTAAAATGTATTTGAAATAATTTGAGCGGAGGCATGGCATGGTACGCATCGGTATCAACGGATTTGGGCGGATTGGACGCATCGCAACGCGGGCGGGAGTCGAGCGTCACCCAGAGTGGCAATGGCAACGCATCAACGAGCCTCACGGCGATGCGGAGATGTGTGCCTACTTGTACAACTACGACAGTGTGCACGGGCGGTCACGTCAGCCAATCACCACGCAAGGGGATGCGTTGGTCGTCAACGGTCAAGCAGTGCCGTTGAGCCACACCACGAACATCGACCCAGCCGACTGGCGTGATTGTGACGTGGTGTGGGAGTGCAGTGGTAAGTACCGCACCGCGGCCCAACTCGAACCCTTCTTTGCGGCAGGCGTCAAGCAGGTGATTGTGGCCGCCCCCATCAAAACCGACGCATTCAACATTGTGATGGGAGTCAACCACACACTGTACCAGCCCCAGCACCACCGAATCATCACGGCCGCATCGTGTACCACCAACTGTTTGGCGCCCATTGCACATGTGATTCACACCACGTTGGGCATCAAGCACGGCATGATTACCACGTTGCATTGCATGACCAACACGCAAAGCGTGGTCGACAAACCGAGCAAAGATGTGCGGCGGGCGCGCGCAGCCTCGACTAACCTTATTCCTACCAGCACGGGATCTGCTGCCACCATCGGGCTCATCATTCCGGCACTCAACGGCAAACTCGACGGAGTCGCCGTTCGCGTCCCGATGTTAGGTGCGTCACTCACCGATTGTGTCTTTGAGGTGGAGCGTCCCACCACGGTAGCCGAAGTCAACGACATCCTCAAACACGCCAGTCAGACACCACAACTGCGCGGCATTTTGGCATATGAGCGTGCGCCACTCGTGTCGAGTGACTTCCGCAGTGATCCACATTCGAGCATCGTCGACAGCAGTGCCACCATGGTCACAGGGGGCACACAGGTGAAGATTTTGGCGTGGTACGACAACGAAATGGGCTACTCACACCGCATGGTCGAGCTCACCGACTATGTGGCACAGGTGTGGGAGCAACGCTAATGGAACAGCGCACGGCGGCACAGATTGGCATCGCCTACAGTATATTGACGTTGAGCGACGGCGCATTGCGCATGCTGGTCCTTTTTCACTACTACCAGCTCGGCTACAATGCGCTCGACCTAGCCCTCGTCTTTGTCATCTACGAGGCCTGTGGCATCGTGGTTAACCTCGGCGGCGGGCGCCTTGCGCAACGGCTCGGTCTGCTCCAGACCATGCGCCTCGGCATTGGGTTACAGTTGCTCACCCTCGTCGGTCTCGGCATCTCCGGCTACAGTGCGCCACTATGGGCGGTCATGCTCTGGCAAGGGAGTGCCGGCATCGCCAAAGACCTGACCAAAATCAGCGCCAAAAGCGCCATCGCGACATTGTCACGCCACGCTGGCCAAGGCGGATTATTTGGGGCGATTAGTGTGCTCACCGGCGCCAAAAACACCCTCAAGGGAATCGGTTTTTTTGCAGGTGGCGCCCTCTTGTTTGCATTTGGTGCCCAAAGTGCATTCTTGGCGCTCGGCATCATCGTCGCCACCGGTCTCGTGTTAACGTTCGGCATTCGCAGTGACATCGGCACCAGCAAGGTCAAATCGTTGGGTGCGTTATTCGCCAAAAGCTCGGCCGTCAATCGACTCTCGTTTGCACGCATTTTTTTGTTTGGCGCGCGCGACATCTGGTTGGCCATCGCACTGCCGTTGTTTTTGGCGCAAGCGCCTGGGTGGGGATTTTGGCAGGCTGGAGCAGTCATGGCCGCCTACACCATTGGCTACGGCGTGATTCAAGCGAGTACACCACGCCTGCTCCACGGGCGACGAGCTCCGGACGGAGTGCTCACGGCTGGGCTGGCCGTGTTGCCCATGGCGGTGTGTGTGCTCACCGCAGGAGCGCATTGGTGGTGGCCACAATCGGTGTGGTTGATGCTCGGTGGTGTGCTCGGTTTTAGCGTTGTCTTTGCGCTGAATTCAGCATTGCACTCCTACCTGATTACCGCCTACGCCACCGATCAGCAACTCAGTCTCGACATTGGCTTTTATTACAGCGCCAATGCGCTTGGGCGACTCCTCGGCACTGTTGCATCTGGGTTCGCCTACGTGACCTGGGGCATGACCGGCGTCATCATCGCAGCCGGCGTAGCCCTGATCCCCGCCATGGTGGCCGCATGGCCACTGCCACGCCCACTAGGCACGGTGACGATTGCGGAGAGTGGCGACTAAACACACAGATGCGGTGCTGAAGTTGACCTTCAGCACCGCATCGCGCATTCCGCTCCATTGCACCACACTATTCGAGATTATCGTGGTAGGGCAAAACGGCCACGAGCGTGCCCGAAATAACATAGCTAACTGCTGACAAAATCAGCACGATGGTAAAGCCATCGCCCTGCAACGTGCCGCTCAACGCCGAGGCAGCAGCCCAGCCCAACGACCACGACATGCTACTCATGCTCGTGCTCGTACCACGCTGATGCAGGGGCACCGTTTGCATCATCAACGCCGAAAATAGCGGGAAGGTGAGGCCGATCATCAGGCGATTTACGTCATAGGCAAACGCAACCAGTGGCAACCAGGGTACGAGCATCAGCAAGGTCAACGGCGCAGCCAGTATCCGCGACCACGAGGCAGCACGGCGCACTCCGAGGCGCACCGACAAGGGCCCACCAATCATGCTACCAATGCCCATACCCAACGACGCCAGCGCCAAGTTGAACCCCACAGCACTATCGCTCATGCCGAATTCTTGACGAAAGAAGAGGTTCTGGAAGGGCACAAACAGCCCACCAGCCGTGCCGAAGAAGAACGACGGGGTCACCAAGAGCATGATGCGGGTAAACGGCACGCTCACCGGCGCTGTCGGTGGCGTATCGATGGCACTTGCTGCTGCTTGTGCCTGCTTTTTGCTCTGTGCACCCACCCCCAACAAGGGCACGGTGGCCAACAAACCGAAGATCACCACGGTGTACATGGCAGTGCGGTAGGCGGGCTCAGAGGTCGCAGATACCCCCAATAACGGTGCCACAAAGCCGGGCAATGAGCCACCCACCAGACTGCCCACAAACCCGACCATAGTCGAGGCAGCCGCGTTTATGCCAAACATGGCCGCCCGCCGCTTGGGCTCAATCACAGTACTCAGGAGGGGCACTACGGCGGTGTACGTCGCCATATTGGCGGCCCCGATGAAGAAGTAGAGCACGTTCATGATTTGTTGTGGGGGCACAGTGCCCCACGGAGTCACGAGCGTACTGCGATCAAACGTGAGCAACACGCCCCACCCAAGCGCATATACCAGAATGCCGATGTAGAGCATGCGCAAAGCACTGATGCGGTCGATAATCATGCCGATTGGCAGACCTAAAAACACACCAGCTAAACGGAAGATTGATTGCATTTGCCCGGCAACCGCGTTGTCGTAGCCCATGCTGGTCAGATAAAAGTTGAACAAAATATCTGAAATACTAAACGACAAGCCGAACAACATGCCATGAATCAAGATGCGATAGACGGCAGGAGATCCACCTGCCATGAACTCTCGCCATTGGGAGCGCAAAGAAACCACGATGTGCCTCATTCCGTTGAAAAACCGTTCCTCACCCGCACACAATCACGCCGCCGCACGCTCCGTTGCAACCACGGCCACCGATGCTGAGCGTTGGTCACGGTAGGGCAAATGCCAAGCCAATACAGCAGCCAAGCCTTGGC
>Ga0172372_10009814_pt1 | contig 12385 bp, 11 predicted proteins | sample LakKiv5m_2_FD_114544 | JGI IMG/M metagenome (GOLD analysis project Ga0172372, IMG submission 114544) | Freshwater microbial communities from Kabuno Bay, South-Kivu, Congo - kab_092012_9.5m | ecosystem: Environmental > Aquatic > Freshwater > Lake | place: Democratic Republic of the Congo...
CATCTTAATGATAAAAAATTAATATATAATGATTCTAAATCAAAAGTTTGATATTTACTATCTGATTCTAATATTTTATTAAAAACACTCTTTGTATCTTCATCATCAATTATAGTATATTTATATTTTTTCTTTTTTCTTAACTCAGATAGTGCTAAGCTATGAATAGTACTAAAATGCACCCCTTTATAATTATAATTAGAAAGCCTGCTCTCCATTTCTCTACTCGCCCTATTAGTAAATGTTATCGCTAATATATTCTCAGGTAACGCTAAATTATCATTTATTATTTTTTTTATTCTCTCTATAATCACAAATGTTTTACCAGAGCCTGGGCCAGCTGATATTATATATCTACCATTGATTGATTTTATAGCTATCTCTTGATTTTTAGATAAAATATCAACCATTGTTGATACCAATTATAATTTGATTTTTAATTCCTATACTTAAATATTCAAAAAATTGATTTATTGATAATTGTATAATAGTATTATTTACAAATATATTTATATTTAAAATTCCTAAATAATCAAAATTTCCAATCTCGACATTATTATTTTTTTCATCAATAAAGTTATCTTTCTTTAAATCAATTTTTTCAAAATAGCCATCTAATGCTAGATCTGCTACATACTTTGTGATATCTACAGTCTCATTTTCAATGGATATAAATTTAACAATGAAATTTTTATCAACTTCTATTTCTATATAGGTGTTATTTATGCATCTAGACTTAATTTTTTCCATAATATTATATTGCCTAGAGAAGTATAAAAGCATGATTTTACCAATTAGGCAGATACAGTAATTATTATAAATACTACCTCACGGAGGAAAAAATGAAAACCAAACATTTTCTGTTGGGAGGCTATGACGCTAAGTCATGCCCAGAGAAAATCCGCAAGACTTTCGATCCCTTTTATAAAGATATCGAATTAGATGAACCATCTTCTGGAGCCCAACAAAGAATGGACTCTGGTAGATTATTTGAAACTTTGATTGGTGATAAGTGGTTAGCCTCATTGGATAAAGAAAAAATTTATCAAATACCTTTATGTGATAGAAGCGAAACTTCTAAAGCAAATAGAGAAAAACTAACTTCTGAGATTATGAACAATCCTGGTAGAGTACTTGTTATCTGGAACGCTAGATTGCCTCAATTAAAAAAGAGTCATAGAACTGGTGAGCCTGATGCTCTTATTAGAGCTGAAAAGGTAAACGGTAAGTATAAATGGATACCTCTTGATATAAAAGATCATAAGGTTCTTGAAGGTACTGCTAAAAATAAACAATATCCTACTAGTCAAATCTCCTCACCTCTTTTTTCAAAATCTGTACCATCGTCATTTGGTGATGGTACGCCAAGAAAGAGTGATGCACTTCAATTAGCTCATTACTACTTTATGTTAGAAGAATTAAATATGTCCTCTAAATATAAAGTTGGTGGAATTATTGGACGTGAAGAATTAATAATTTGGCATCAATTAGATGATAATTTATACAATCATGATAATAACGGAAAACTTTCCGCTCTTGACTACTATAAATTAGAATTTGAAAAGAGAGTTAATATTGCTAAAAATGCTTTAAATGGTAAAGCAATTGTAGGACCTGAATGGAAGTCAGAGTGCCTAGAGTGCCCATTTAAAACTACATGCAAAGATGAACTCAGAATCGATCTTGATCATATTACTCTTCTCCCTGGAATAACGCCAAAAAGAGCAAAATCACATTACTCTGTTGGTGTTAGTAGAATTGATGAGCTTGCAAGACTTGATTGGAGAACTGCTAAACTTATTGACTACGGTTGCGATGTTCAGGATATCATAGATACGGTTAATGAAGAAGGAAGTAATTTCTCTACAAATGACCTATTCCCTGAATCTAATGAATATTTTGATGTTCTAGGAATTAAAAATGGAAATGATTTACTTAAACTCTGTAACGATACCGCAAAATATGCAAATACTGATACATGGAACCTGGCTGGATCAATTGACCAAGCTAGAGTTTTTAAAATCGGTAAGGTATTTCGACAAAGAGGAATAGAAAAAGTAAGTTTAGTTCCTCATATAATTGAACAAGATGTCGATATAGAAGACTGCGATGGTCTGGTATATCTTATTGGAGTCCGAACCGTTGGTCGTAAGAAAAATGGTGAAGATTGGAAACTACGTTCTGAATATAATGCATTTGTTGATTGGTCTAACACTGATGAAGGTGAAGCTAAAGTTTTTGCTGAGTTCTGGAATCATATTCAGACTTGGAAAAATAAAGCTAAAGAAAACAAGTGGGGATATACCGCTTATCATTACACCGCACATGAGAACTCTGCTTTTATCGCTTTAGCAAATAAACATGCTGGATTACCAGGTATTCCTTCTGTTGCTGAAGTAAGAGATTTCATTGAATCAGATAAATGGGTTGACCTTCATAAAGTTATATCTACTGAACTTATTTGGCCTACCGAAAATGTTACTCTAAAGGAAATCGCTAAATGGGTAAGATTCTCTTGGAGAGATTCTGATCCAAATGGTGGAAATTCTATCGCTTGGTATAAAAATGTTATTTATTCCCAAGAAGAGAGCGTCGTAGAAGCTAATAAGAAAAGACTTCTTGAATATAATGCTGACGATTGCCAAGCTCAATCTGCTATCCGAAATTGGATTTACCAGATTACCGAGATAAGCAAAAAAGAAGCAAATAAACTTCCAAATATTAGCATATTAGATGCAAGGTTTCGTCGCAAATCTGTAACTAATAGCTTTTAAGTAATAACCCCATAATAAAATATGGGGTTATTTCTCTTTTATAGAATTAAGCTCACTGTATGCTTTATTTAATCCATAGTTTTTAAGTATCTCATAATTATAATTATTATGATTCAATTCTGCATGTCTGACATATCCAGCAACTGGTATATTATCGTAAAGTTTTGCTATTTTTAAATTACTATAAAGTAGTTCAATATTCTCAAATATTTTTTCTGTATATTTATTTTTAATGTTATTTTGAATAATATTATTTATTGATCCATACTCTGTTAGTAATTTCAATGCACCTCTTTCTCCGATACCCTTAATTCCTTTTATATTATCTCCTGACTCGCCTCTTATTGCAGCCATTTCAAAATATTGTTGAGGTGATAAACCATAAGTATCATAAATTTTTTCACTATCAATAACATCATATTTATTATTAATTACAAAGATATTTTTATCTATAACTTGATATAAATCTCTATCAGTACTGTAAATACCAACAGTTTTGTTTAGATTTTTAAGATATTTTGCAAGCGAAGCCATTATATCATCAGCTTCTCTATCAGAAATTTTACATATAGTAAATCCAATATTATTTAATATATAAAACAAATGAATAAATTGTAAATTTATCTCATCGCTTCTTTTTACTCTGTTTTGTTTATAAGTATCTTGTATCTCTCTTCTAATATCATTTGACCCTTCACTATCAAAACAAATCAATATTGCTCTTGGTTTAAATTTTGACATCAATTTAGACAAAGATATAAAGAATCCATGAACTGCCCAAATAGGGTCACCCTCGTTGGTTCTAAGATCTGATTTTTTCATTCCATGATATGATCTATGTAATAAGTTATTACCATCAATTAATAGTACATCAATATTTTCAATCATATAAATATAATCCATTTTTTTTATTTTAAGCAAAGAAAGATTTTACAAATAATTACATTCTTTGATAATAACTATATGGAATTTTATAATGGATTAGATGATAACGTATCTCTTAATAATAAAACCTTAATATTTATAGCTAATTGGATGGGTATACTCTCTGAAATAACTGATATAATTGATAAAAATAATAAAAATAACTCAACACTATTAATTGACACCGATAAATATCCAAAACTAACTGCAATTTTTGAAATAAATCTTCTTCCAACTGTTGTAATACTTGATAACGATGTCGAATCTTCTCGTCATGTTGGTTATATTCCTTTCTCCGAGTAATATTTTAGTAGCCCCCTTAGAGATATATAGTATGAGAGATATTTACGCAAACTTACCTATTTCTATTCCGCTTGTTGTGCTTGATAATTTAGATTTATCTAAATCTGAACTAAATACAATAAATGCAAATCAATTAATTTTAGGTGAAAAAAAAGAGATAGATATACAAAAACTAGCCTCAGATAACATCAGATTAGCTACTAAAATATCTAATTACTGGTTAGCAAACTCTACTATTTGGAACGAAAATAACAATTCTCAAAGTTATAATAAAAAAAACTTAAATAGAAAAATATATTACAATAAAATGATAGATAATAAAACAATTAGAACAGATTTAAGAGAAGAGATAAATTCTTTCAGAAATTTGCCATTAGCTAATAAACTTGTAAAAGAAATCTTATCTGTTAATCCTAATTTTGATGAAATAATTCAAAAATATAGCTCTCTTGATTTTGAGATATTATCAGATGATAAACTAGCAAGGTCTGTTGTTATATCTTTCTCTGTGAAAGGAAAAGAGGCCTGGCCAGACATTTTAGGTGGAGCTCCTAGTCCTGCTGAGAAAAAAAGAGTTTTTAAGATGCACATTTCATATGCTCCATGGCGTGACCGTAGAAATAGAAGATTAAATAAGATTGAAATTTATGCTTTCGAGGAATGGTTTAAATAAAAAACAAAGGGGTTATAAACCCCTTTGTTAATTAATATCTAACCTGTTTTAGAGGATCTATCTCTTCTCTAATAGGTAAAATTGGATCGCCATATTCAATGTGAGTATTTTTATCAAAGTTTGTAAGCTTGCCAAAATTAATTGCTCTTTCAGCTAGCTCATCATAAAACTGTGTTCTAAACCCATTTTTCATGACGTCAAATTTTAAAGGTGCATAGGCTATTCTAGAACCTGTTCTTGATTTATCAAATAGTATTCTTGCACGTGTATCGGTAAGTGTTGTTCTACCTTCTTTATCAGTAATACTTGGATTATTATATGGAACAGATCTATGTAAAATTATGATAGCATGAGCGTTATTTGCTATAACACCACTACCTCTCATCTGATTCTTTCTAAATAATCGAAGGTCATTCTCTTTAACATCCCAATAAGGTTTATTATTCTCATCTAATATTACGAAATCTTCGATATTTTGATTACGTTTTCCTGCCCGATAAAATAAACTTTCATCATTTATCTTAACTAACTGAGCATATCCGATAACAGCAACACGATGATTCTCCATTCCCGCTGGCCATGACATTCCAGAGTACTCTCTAAAGTTTACTCCACCAAATTTAGCCATTTCAGTAGGGTTCCATGCTGAAACTCCTCTTAAAAGAAATTCAGCTGTAACTGCTGAGGCTTTAACCTCATCTTCAAACGTCTCTATAATGGATTGAATATAATCAAGTTGAACTACATAAGGCAAGAATTCCAAAATTGATCTATTCTCTTTTTTAGCTCTACTATCAGCTTCAATCACAAGGTCATAAAGTACTTCTGTCATTTTCTTTCTAGAGGTACCAACATTCTCGATAATTAAATTATCAGCTAAATGATAAAATTTATCATTAGGTGACATTTTAAATCCTTTAATTTTATCAATAGACTCTTCTTCAGTATGGAATAATACTTGTTTAGCATCTATTAATCCATAATTTATTAAATCTTGACCTATTGCAGGAGTGATAGTATTTACAAATGAGCTCTTACCAGTTCCAGTTGCACCCATAACAACAATAAATTGTCCAGGAGTAATAAAACCAAGTTTCTCATTTTTATTAGTATAGCCATGATCTAAAGTAGGTAACCCAGAACTAAATCTTATCGTATCTCCATTAGAGATAGATGTATAGTTTTTATTGATAACTACTTTTGCGGTAGTTAATGAATTCTGCCCTTTAGACTTAGATCTTTTAGTAGTAGGAAGGTCTATATTGTTATATCTCTTTATAAGTTCTTCAGCATTTAGATTATCTTCTATACCTTCTATAAGATAATTAGCATTTGTTTTTGTTTCAATGCGTTGAACTTCTTCAATTAGCGTAAACCATATTGAGTTTCCATCTAATTCTTTAAAGAGATCTACGTTATTAACTATAACCTTAACTTCTTCTTTGATATTTTTACTATACAATTTTAATATAGCTAAATTAGATAAAGAGAATTTCTCTTTATGTGTAATTACTATCTCATGTCTAATAATTTCGAAAATACCTTTATAAATTTCATAAGCATTTTTATCTAATTTATTTAGTATTTTTTTAGAATTTATTATTCCATCAATTGTTTTGCCTGCATAATCTAAAGATTTACCTTCAAGGCTTGCTATTACTACTCTAAGTGTTTTAACAATTCTACCTTGTAGGGATATGTTGCTATCACTTATTATTTTTTCTATTTTCTCTGAAGTTGATATATCCATATATCCCTTTCTTTAATATATATTTATTTATATTACTATATATGCATTTTATTATATAATTTAGATATAATAGTTATTTAGTTATTTGTAACTGTCTCTGACTCTGAAGTTGTTTTTTCTTCATCAATTTTTGAATCTTGCTCAGCAATAGCATCAAGTGCTGCTTTTTCAGCAGCTTCCGTTAGAATACCTTTCTCACTATTATACCATACCCTAAGATTTACTTCAAAATCAATATTTGGAGAACTTTGAAGATCGTATAAATCCGAAGACGATGAGTTTTTAGGTCTAATAATATTAGCTGAAAGAGTCTCCACCGACATTATTACTGTACCATCTGAATTACTTGTAAATGAAATAACATTCAAAAATTGTTCTAATATACCTAAAGACGCAACGCCAGTTACTGTAAAAATTTCAAACTTTGCTTTAGTATTATCAGATGTGCTAGATAAATCACTATTCCTCGTTATACTACCTATCTCAAGTTCTGCACCCGCAATTTTGCGTAATAGTAACTCTAATTCTAAAGTATCCATCTTTTCTTTAGGTAATACCGTTTCGTAGGCAGCTAATTTTCCTAATAAAGTCTGTATCGAGTCGTTTCCATTTGCTGTAATTTCATCAACTAATTGTTTTTGACTCTTTGTTTCTTCTTGTAATTTTAATATCTCTTCAGAAGCAAGTTTATTTTTATCTGAATTCTTTGATAAATATAAAATATTAGCAGAAAAATATAGCATTATAATTAGTAATATAGCTAATATATTTTTTATATCTATTATTTTTAAAATAGCATTCAAATCAATTCGTTTCATTTGTTACAACCTCACTATTATTCTCTGTACCCTCTAAAGTATCTATACTATTATCTAAGATTGTACCGGTTTCCTGTTTCTCTTTCTTTATAGGTAACGAAGCCTCTGACCAACTTTTTGCAATAACACTAGGTGGTGTTGACTGAGATACTATACCATGAAGAGTATAAATATTACCAGAACTAACTATAGTCATCTCATTAAATACATTAGCATCTCTTACCCTTTTAGCCCATTCAGCTAAATCAAGCGGAGTAAGTGCGGTAGCTACAATCTTATAATAAATCGGGATAGACTCATTTTTGATAATATCTTCTATATCAACTTCGCTAAGTAACTCTACTGGTATATCATTAGGATTTTCTCTTCCTTTATTCTCTGCTTTATCCGTTTGTTTACTATTAACTATTTTGGTACTAACCGATGTTATATATATATTACCACTTCTTAAGACATTTAATAGATCAAACGGAAAAGCTGTTACATAACTGATATATTGGAAATCATTTTCATAACTATTAAAATTACTGATTAGTTCAGATTGAGTAATACCTTCAGGTATGCCAGTAGTCTGTGTAAATCTTGCCTCAAGTTTTCTCTTCTCATCATCAAGAAGTAATTTATTTGCAACTAAATTATTATTATCTAGATTTACATTAACAATTTGATAACCAAGAAATACAAGAACTATAACTCCAATAATGGTTATTATAGAAAAGATCCTCTTATTTCTCTCTGTTACTGCATACTCTCCATTGAGTAAATCAAAAGAAGTAACAGCGATATTTCTACGGTTTGTATTTACAGTCAACGAATCTTTTGACTTCCTGTTTCTTATTCTTGATTTTTTCTCTTCAACATTTGTATCAGACATTAGAGTGGCTCCTTCCATAAAGCCAATCCAACTGCGTTAGATAATCTATATAACAAGAAAGGATCTGGTTTTCCTTCGTTAAAAAAATCTATATTTCTCTTTGATCTCTCTAAATCAGCCCATGGTTTTCCAATAACAACAGGTATACCAACCCTCTGTTGTAATTTATCCTTAAATCCTTTTAGTAATCCTGTCCCACCAGTAAGGAATACTCCTTGGCTGTAACTTCCATGAGTAGATGCATCAAAATCAATTGATTGTGCTATCGTATCTATTAGAACATCAACAGCACTTCCTAGAGCAGCTAATGTTAAATCACTATCTGACTTGTACTCATCATCAGATGAATATGCTGTTGAGATCCTACTATTATTTGATGGTAAGGTTATTTTTGTTTTTGCAAGCTCTGCATTCTCAAAGCTTCCAGAAAATGATGCTAATAAAGATCTTGTTAACTCAATTCCACCACCAGGAAAAACTCTCATAGATCTCACATGGGGACCAACTCTTGTAGATATTGAAGTTTTAGAGGCACCAACATCAACAACGGTTGCAATCTCTGCTGAAGCACTCTTTGACCTAGTTAAAGATCTAATCAAACTAACCCCTGTAAAATCTATAGCCCTTGGCTTACATTTTGCTATTTTACAAACAGTTTTAAGTATCTCTAACTCAGTATCTAAAGCACCAGCAACTGCTATAGTATTTATATCTATTCCATCATTTGTAGTTGAAGAAGAAATTAATTGAGAGGCTAAGATTGTTTCATCTAAAGGAAGTGCTGCTGACAATGGTCTACCTAATGCTCTTATAGCTGACGTTCTTTCATCTCTTCTTACTGAACTCGGCAAATTTAACGTTGTCATTGCAACATCTGGACTTGATAAGTTTATTACAAACCCATAAGAAGGTAAATTTGCCCTCTTTAGAGCTTTTACTAAAGCAGTGGCAACCCCTTGAGGATTCTTAATTCTTCCAGCAACTATACTTCCTTCAGCAACTGTAGATAAACCAACTCTTGTAATAATTGCAAGTCCTGAACTGTCTACACCAGCAACTTCGATCGCTCTAACCTCAGTTGTTCCAATATCGACACCAACCATTCGCTTCAAATTACCTACCTCCGCCTTGATTATCTGAATTTATTGCCCTAAGCAGAGCAGCTAGAACTCTTTTTCTCGTAGTCATGTCTTTTGGTGCTATCTGTTCTAAATTTTCTTCAATTTTTTTCTCATCATTTTCCATATAAGTATACTCCTCTCATTTAAAATATTGTCAGCGATTATCCGCCTTTTGATAATTTTTTGAAATTTTCTAAATCGACACATTTTTCTCTAGCAGCTTCTTCTGTAACTAATCCTCTATGAACTAGATTAGCAAGCGCAATATCCATAGTCTGCATACCATCTGCTTTACCCATCTCGATTGATTGTCTTAAGGATAGATGTCCATCTACTTTTCTAAGATTATTTGATATAGCTGGGGTAGATACTAATATCTCATAGGCCGCTACACGACCTGTTCCAGATCTATGTCCAAGTAATGTTTGCGATACAATACCTTTAACAATTGAGCCTAATTGTGCTCTTACCTGATCTTGTTCCTCCGCTGGAAATGAACTTACAATTCTTGCTACGGTTGATGCTGCATCATAGGTATGTAAAGTGCCAAATACTAAATGACCTGTCTCGGCTGCCTGAACAGCAGTTCTAATTGTCTCTAAATCTCTCATTTCTCCTACCAAAATTACATCTGGATCTTGTCGTAGAGCTTGTCTAAGAGCATTCCCAAAACTAGTAAATGAAGCGTGTAGTTGTCTTTGATTCACTACAGATCTACCTCTTGGTAAAGTAAATTCAATCGGATCCTCTAATGTAATAATGTGTTTTTGATGTTTTATGGAAATCTCTGCAAGTAGCGAAGCTAAGGTAGTAGATTTACCCGAGCCGGTAGGCCCTGTTACTAATACTAATCCTCTATCTAACTCGGTAAATTTTTGAATTGCTTCTGGTAGGTTTAAGTCAATAGGGGTTGGTATTTTAGTAGGAAGTTTTCTAGCTACAATTGTAAAACCTCTATTATCCATTCCAATATTTACACGGAATCTTGCCGTACCGTATGGTAAAGCCATATCATAATCATGTCTTCTCTCTATCTCGGAAAACTGATCTTTGCCAACAAGATTATAAACTTGAGTTCGCATCCATTCTGCATCTAAAATCTGTCTGTCCATCATAGTTAATTTACCGTCAACTCGTATAACAGGAGGAAGGCCGACCGAAATATGGACATCAGAACCTCTATTTCTAATACATTCATCTAAAATTTCGAGTAAATCAATAGTCTTTGCTTTATCTTTAACCTTACTATTTTCATAACAACTACTGTATAATTCTTTAAATTGCGATATTGTACAGAAAACTATTTCAAAATTATTACTTCCGAGTACTTCGCTTAATTTCTCTATATGAGCAGGAGTATCTTCAATCATAGCAATTTTTATGTTCTCGCTCTCGATACCAATAGCTCCTAAATTTTTAGATACTATCTTATCAAATAATATTTTTGTCTTTGTTTCATTTGATTTAATATAATCTTTTCCAGATAAAGCTCCTTTTAATTTAGCTAGTGAGATATCAGAAATTCTACTCTCTCTTGCTAATGCTCGCTCTAATCCTGGTATTGTAAGATGATGTCTCTCTTCTCCTAATAATCCGATAAGATCTGAATCAACTATAACGCCTTCATTGAGAAGATACTTTAGTATCATATCTGCGGTTATAGATGCTCCAGAATCAATACTTTTTATAATTGTTCCAGTCTTTTCTTCATTTTTTGGTAAATTTATATTTTCATTTGTAGTATCACCATCTGGCGTTACAAACATATTTGAATTATCTAAAATTATATCATCCATATTATCTTTATCGTAACTATTCTCCATATTATCCACCAATACCCTCTGCTGATGTTGCTGATAGTTTTAAAATAGGTAAATAAAGAACAACTAATAAGCCTCCAACAACCACACCCATTACTACAAGAAGTCCGACCTCAATTTTTGCGGCTAAGCCTGCAATTATTGAATCAATCTCGCTATCAAGTGATAGAGATATATTCTCGACCATTGTAGATAGTTCTCCCGCACTCTCTCCTGTTTTCACCATAGTTCTTAGATTTGCTGGATAAAATTCTTTATAGTTATTCAATGCCTCAGATAAAGGCATTCCATTACGCAACTGACTTCTAATGTACTTAGAGGCAAGAACATGTGACTTTGAACCTGATGTTCTTGCTGCTAAGTCAATCCCTGCATCGAGATTTACTCCTGACTCTAAAGCACCAGCTAACACAGTAGTCCATCTATGTAGTACTACATAAAAATTTAATTGACCAAAAATTGGCATCTTAAATTTGATCTGGTCAATATACTGTAAATATTTATCTTCTATCTTACCGCTCTCTGAAAGTATTGTAAAATATGTACTTCCTATAGATATAAAAAGAAATAATATAGTTGAAATAATATTTAATTTATAGTCATAAGCAAAAAATATTAAATATAGTGAAATTAGTACATTTAGGTACACCTTTATTTTCTTAATTGATTTACCTGAGTTTCTTCTTTTAATTACCCCTAATCCAAAAATCATAAAAGATGCAATAATGCCGAATAATAGATCAGTTATACTTCCTTTACCTTCCATTATTGCTGGAATAGGTGCACTTGAGGTAAATGTAAATGGAGGTAGATTTGCTGTTATCTGCTGTAATATTTTTGTAGGGGTTGGAAGAGGTTTATTAAAACTTAAATAGATTTCAGCAAACATTGGAACAAGATAAACAATAATACCAACTACAATCATTCCTATTGCAGATGATACCATCTTTGGATATGCAGTAACCGCCTTAATTTTATTCTGAGTCTCAGCTCTTCGTTCTAACGTTGCTGCAAGTCTAGACATTGTTACAGCTAAAGTTCCGGCCGCTTCTCCGGCTTCTACATATGATCTAAAAATTTCATCAAAAGCTTTAGGAAAAGTAGCTAATGCTCTTGATAGCGGAACACCTTGTGTCACTAAATCAGTTAATGTTGAAACAATTTTTACAATATTTGGACTTCCTTCAGAACCTAATGCTTCTAAAGCTCTAGGAAGAGGGACTCCTGCTTTTAATAACTCAGAAAGTTGTCTTGCAAAAGTTGCAACCTGTTTTGTAGATAGCACCACAGGTTTTGTAGTAAGTAGCTTAGTTATATCACTTGCATCA
>Ga0172372_10009815_pt1 | contig 12384 bp, 30 predicted proteins | sample LakKiv5m_2_FD_114544 | JGI IMG/M metagenome (GOLD analysis project Ga0172372, IMG submission 114544) | Freshwater microbial communities from Kabuno Bay, South-Kivu, Congo - kab_092012_9.5m | ecosystem: Environmental > Aquatic > Freshwater > Lake | place: Democratic Republic of the Congo...
ATTCCATTCTATCTGTTCAAGTTTATCGGGTAAATTATGCCCGTGAGGCTCTATATTAAACGTACGGGCATCTTTGCTGCTGTGAATCACCCCTTGAATAACATATTTCTCATTGAGAGGTGGCTTGTATCCGGCAATAGCGAAACTAGGCTCATATCTCATAAGGAGCGTCTTTTTTCTGGGGGCCAGCTTTCCTTACTCCCTCCGTACACTTTCAGAGGAATACCTTCTTTGCTAAATTCTGTTAAAATATCAAATCCCATAAAATCATTCACTTCTTGGTTATCATTTATAAACACCGGTATAATACTATTGGGCTTAAAGGTATTTCTATTATCATACATCCCGGCGGCGGCCATTTTTGTAGGGGTGATTTTCCAGCCTATGGTATCTTCAAAGTAATGCTTTATTTCATCATACTCATAGTAACCGGGCGCAGAACCAAGGTTTCTATTTTCTGGAGGGCATTCCACCATAGCAATCAACCACCCAGAAACAAATGGGCTACTATAAAGCATGGATTCCTAAAGGTATGCCTTCTTGGCTGTAATGTTCTAGAGCCCGGGAAAGGTAAATGCTTCTATGGTCTAAAAAATCTTCCAGGTTGTTGGTATCATAATCGTTATAGTAGCTTATCCCGATCGTGTCAAACTCGATATCAAAAGGACCGTAGTCGGTTCGCTTCCAATATACTTTCCATTTAACAAAATTACTGTGAAGATCTGGCATCTTTTTTTCACTTTTACTTTTAACATGTTCTATTTGTTTTTTATGTACTACATTTTTTAAATGCTGGGTACTAACAATAATATGCTCTTGACCATAAAGAGGGTTTTTATTTTTTGGTTTTTGTACCTTATTCCAAATCTTATCGACTTGATGCTCTATATCTTTAGACAATGGTTTACCGGTTTGATTAAAAGGAATACCGGTTTTTCTCTTAATAACCAAGCCTTCAAATTCTTGATGGCCCCAATATTTCTTATAAAGCATATTATTATTTATAGATCTCTCAAATTCAATATACTTTAAAAGCGAAGCTTTTTTAGGCCCAGAATTAAATAATATTACTTTGAAATACGATACATTATTTCAGGCTGTTAACAATCCAGGTTATGAAGACAAGACAATAGGAATATTACAAGTTTACTCTTATGCAAAATTTTTTATTTCTAAAGAGGCTATGAAAAAGAAGTATTTAGACACCGTTAAGTGGCAGATATATAATAAAGACGGAATATCTGTCAAAGAATGGAAAAAAGCTGCCGAACAAGACTGGTACGAATTTAGCATAGAAGGTATACCCGCCCACATAAGAATATGAAGTATATTCAGCATCCCATGCTTTCTGATTCTATGAATCCTATTCTCTTACATGTCGAAATGACAGATTACTATCTTTATATGAAACTACCGATGAAATCTTTTTCTAAAAAAGACGAAGAAAAATACGAATGGTCGGTTTATGAATTTGAAAACAGCTTCCATTTTGACTTTCTTCCCGGGGGCAACTACAACAAATTTTTTCCCGGAGATCCTTCTATGGGTGCAGGTCTAAAGAACTACAGTAAAGAGGGGTTCCCATGCTACTTATAAATTTTGTAAAAGGAGCGCTTAATGTGTTGCTTTTTCTTATCGCTGCACCTATAATATTATTACACCAATGGATAAACAAATCCTAAATATCGGTAAGTTTAAGAAAGCTATTTTCTATCAAGCTCCGATAGAATGCAGTGATGAAACATTTCAGGCGTTTGTCACTCTAGGAAAAAAAGTGGTCACCGATAATGATTATTTCCATATTGCTATAATTAAAACATTGACAGATGCGGCAAACGAAAATTTAAAAGATAAACAAAAGAAAAAATGAGTAAAGACATTCCTGTTCCTGCCAATTTAGAAGTCAAAGGTAAGTTTTATGTTGATCCTCCTAGTGGTTGGCAGTATGGGTTCCCAGCTGTATATGACGCAACAAAGGATGGATCTTTAGAAGAGTTTTTCCGTAGCAAAGGATACCCAGAAAAAGATATAAAGTTTGCTTTACAGCATACCAGAAGTTGGTATGAAAATACTTCAAATGATTTTCATACCGATACCCCAATTATCGGTATTGGGCAATAACTTTGAAACAAGCTCTACAAGAAAAACTATTTACAGACTTTCCTGAGATGTTTCGGCAAAAAGATCTGCCTATGACCGAGACGTGTATGTGTTGGGGTATTGATTGTCCGGATGAATGGTTTGATATTATATATGGGGTGTGTGAGACCATACAAACCATGATAGACAACAATAAAGATATCTCCGACAAATATCCCCAAGTGGAATTCACTCAAGTAAAAGAGAAGTTTGGGTCTTTGCGCATGTATAATAACGCCAATACGGATTATGTAAACGGTGTTATTGATATGGCGGACACTATGGTACAAAAACTAGATAGTAAAAACGGTATTGATAGAATATATAGATGAAAGTCAAGCAGCTTGTAGACGTTCTCTCTAAGCATAACTTGGAAGATGAAGTATATATTGAAGGGTATGAAGGTGGGGTAGATGAAGTTTATTCTGTACATAATGTGTCTGTGGCAGCAAATATCAATACAGAATGGTACTATGGAAAGCATGAAGTGATAGAGAAAGATGGAGAGAAGATGAATGACAATTTAAAGGGTAATTTTGAAATTTTGCATGGGGTATTAATAACTAGTCAAAATTTTACTAATTTAATTTGATATATTGTATACCTAAATATAGGTATGCTCTATCGACTGGGTTATATGGCAGGTACACATTTGGTTTATAAGAAAGATATAACTTTTCTATATAGAAAAAATCAATATAAATTATCCTATGTTTATTCTGCCGTGAGTGTGGCAGAAGTATTAAAAAAGTATGGGATCAAAAACCAGAAACACGTTTCATTAACAGGCCCTGTGGCCGGCCCCTTTTACCAAATTTACAAGATGACCGATTCATTCTTAGATTATTACAACAACCTTCGAGAAAATAACACCCTTGGGAAGTTTACTGTAGAAGGGTTTCTCACACCCTTGGATATATGAGATATAAGCCCACCGAAATTTCTCTTTTTCGAAACAAACTAGACTCAAACTCTCCTCTTGTGTATAACATATATTTAACAGACCCTCGGGCTAGTGATAAACATAATATTGCTCTTAATATGTTTAGTATATTTGGAAACACGATTCCAAATAATCCTTATCTTATGGAGCTGTTTAATCAAATACCGGATTCGACTTCCTACACCTATTATGAGGTTCGAAATCGTGTACGAGATGAATTGTACAAACAAGGTTATATTGGTGATTGGAGAAAAAACGAACGAATAGGTTTATCGGCTGAGGGGATACCTTTATTTTTATGATATATACAAAGGCTTCTTATCAGCTAGATAAACCAACATATTGTTTAGAAAAAGACTATTATGTGAAGATAGAATGTGATAAAGAAAATTTTATTTTTTACGTTTATTATATTTCCCCTTCTGGTTTTTATAAAATTTTAAATCTATTAAAAACGGCAAAAAATAGAAGAAAACCCTCTTATAGGCTACCTCTTACTCGATGGGTCTGGGCTTTACAATATATTTTATAAAAAGACTTTCTTTCCCGTTACTTCGAGCTCTTCAAAAACTTCAACCTTCTTGGTTTGGGACGTTTTTTAATAATGGATTACCTCCCCATGCCCTTCCTCCAAAAATAAATATTGTACATAGACTCACCAATAATATTGCCGGGTCTTACACCATTGAAGGGGTACCTATTTTAATATGATCTATAATTACCATGCCCCGCGGTCCAATCATTGGTCCGATCAGATATCTAATAATTTAAATCTTAAAAAATTTTTAGATGACTTCTCTGACGGTATTTTTAACTTCGTGGAAACCCGAGCTTATAAGGAATCGGGATTTTCAAAACACCGCGTTAACTTTGTTTACCCTGAACAAAGAAAAAAGGTTATTCGATTTATTGAAAATAATAAAAGTAAACCGGGGTTTACCGAATATATGTACTCTTTAAACTCAAATCATTTACCTGAACGAGGTCCGTCTTTCACGTTTGAGGGTATCATGCTCATGGGTAATTTACAAGAGGACACCAGTTTATAATGTTATACTCTACCCACCATAGTACCGAATTTAATCCTTATTACAATCTACAAAAGGACATCAAGGTCACCCATCTCCCGGTATGGTTCCACGGACAGGGTGAGTTTAAATATTACAATAATTTTATCGGAGAAATGCGATTCAATTACATTTACAACGATCCTTTAGAACAGATATATGATCGATATCAAATTGGTGAGAACGAAAATGATGAACGTGTTATGAGAGTGAAAGAACTTCAAATACAGCAACCACAAAAATACCGGTATTTGATTAACGGGTTAAAGGCAGAGAGGTATATCAATTCTATGAATGAATTCACCACCGAAGGTATTTGTCATTATATTATCAAAGGTTAGATATGTTATACATATATCATGATAAGGTTATGCGCTTGTCTAATCCTTACCAGGAAGAGGAAAAAAGCTTTAAGATTAAATCGGCAGTGATCTGGACTCGATCGGGCAAAGATCGTTATGGGGTGTGGCTAGCTATTGATTCTGCTTATTATTGTTACCGTTCTACTTTTGAAAAGTTTAGAAAAAAATTTAAATTAGTTAAAGAAGAAGGGAGAAACCATTTTAGAGATACAAAGGATTTACTTGCAAAAGAATTTGGTATAGCAGAAACAGGTGTGGTGGTTAACCCTTATTGTACTGCCGATAGAGAAGAGTGTATCATGATAGAAGGTTTTTATCTAAGATATAGACGATAAAGGGTTCGTTATTCATTTAAGGCCGGAGGCCAATTCGGCCCAAAATATAAATAATCTATATGCTATACCAACTAATATGGAGAGATAAGTCTCGAAGAGATGTCCAAATTAGTGCAAGGGTGAAGGAGTTCAATGTGTTTTGCCCCCGGGAAGGGAAATATAAAGATTTTAAAGATAATTTAATTTTTAACTATGTACCGTTTACCCGAGCCATTGAAAGCTTTACAAAACGGTATGAATGTGAATATATCGGTAACGGTAATTATACCACGGAAATACCTATTGGGAATGCATATGCCCGGAAAGAGGGAGCTAAGTACACCATAGAAGGTTTCTTGGTAGACGGGTATATATGATATATAGTTATTATGATAATTTAAAGAAAAATTATATCTAGAAGGATTCTACCATACTTTCATGATATGAAATATTATCTCGGTGAATATTCAGGAGACAGGTATATACGTATGTACCATACCTTTTCGTTCCGGAATTTCGAGGTAGATATACAAAATAGTAATGAATGGAAGAGAATTACTCTTCACTATAACTATTACACTACCTATAAGACCTTTGTCAAGCAAAACGAATTAGTTAGATTAGGAAATCATTTATACCAAGATAAAAAGGATAATCTAGGTTATTTAAACAATTTCTTTAATCATCGGGTGAGTACCTATCTTATTGACGGAGATCCCTTCCTTATAGAAGGCATCCCGTATGCAATATACCGTAAATGATTTCTAATTTTTTTTGTCAAACCGAGAATTCGTTATTCATATAAGGCCGTAGGCCGATTCGGCCCAAAATATAAATATCTACGTGCTTTACCATGCCCGCCGTTATGGAGATGTGACTTTAATAGAATTAAAGAAATACAAGATATTAGAAGCCACCGAACAAGAAACCTTAGAATATATAAACAATAGAGGGTATCCAGAGGATGCACAGGTTTTCTGGGTCTATGTTTACCCCAGCACCATGGAACCGGGAAATAAACATAAACATCATTATAAAGATAAGTCCAATGCGTATAATAACTATCGTCTGGCTTTCTCTGTAGAAGGCATTGTATATCAAACTTACGAGAGACTATGAAATACGAATACGGACTTTTTCGACCCGATGTATTGAATATCACCAATGCTTATCTAAAAGGTGTACAATCCATGCCGGGGGGTATTGAGATTGCCGGAGGAGAGGGTTTATTTAAAGTCAAGTATATGTATGATACAACTGTGGCTTGGGAAAATATGGATAGACACTTCTATGATGAGAAACTAGAACACTATAAGAGGAAGGGCCTGTATGAGAAAGATCCGATGATACACTATACTCTAGAAGGCCTGGCTGTAGTATTAATGGTGCGGTAAATTCGGACAAAATAAACCCATATATAGATTATATAGAATTTAGGTAAAAAATTTTTTCGGCATGCACTATATAGAAACCACAAAAGGTTGCTCGTATCTATAAATTCCGGTGACTAGTTTTATATCCCCGGGTGGGTTTCTAGACCCCCGGTGTAGTTTTAGAACAGGGTCTGTTTATCTAGAAGGGGGGTCGTTTCTATGAATGTACCGGATGGCTATGTAACAGATGCCTAACCAAATGGATACCATAACAAGGATGGTGATAGCGGTAGACATATATATAACTTAAGCTAGGTCTTCAGAAGGTTCACCCTGGCGGTTGGCTATATGCCAGATAGCCTCTCCGCCTCGGCCCTTCTTAACCACAAAGCCTTCTGATACCAGCTCTCGTAGGAGGTAGCCCAGACGAGTACTATCCATCTTAAGCTTATCACACCCTTGTTGTAGGGTGAGCTCCTTATTAGCTTCCAACAACGATATTAGTTGTTTACGTTGTTCGATCTTTGGTTGCTTCTTCTTATTAACCTTATCGGGTATGATTACTTCTGAGTCGAAGTCATAACCGGCATACAACATCGTCGTCATTAGCTCGTGGGCGGGACCAAATCGATTCTTATCAAAGTATATGCACCGCATATTAGCCTCTCCATCGCGTACCCCGCGTATGCCCATATTGACATCCACGGCATGGATGATCAGAGAAGAGCCTTTGATGCCGCCGGCCTTGGTATGGTGGCAGATCATAAAGACGGCACACTCCGTCTCCTTGGCTCGGACGACTAGCTTTTCGATTAGATACTTCTCTAGCTCTCGATTGCGTAGCCGTCCGGCCGTTAGTCCTTGAAACGAATCGACGACGATCACATCGAGGTTATCCATCAACTTGGATATAGTATCCACATCCGATTCGTTACACACCAGAAGATCTTTAACCTCTAATCGCTTACAGGTAAGGGCTAACTGGGCGACACTCTCCTCGGTAGAACAGTAGCCCACCTTATGACCATTCTTATGGAGGGCTTGGAGTATCTGTAACATCAAAGTAGTCTTACCGAGACCGGCTCGGGCGGTTAACGTCACCGAACTACCCGGAAGAATACCTCCGCCGAATGCAGCATCGACCTTCTCGATACCGGTTTGCATTCTCCGGTAGAAGACATCTGGTATGACCACGTCTTTAACTTTTACGAACTTGGTTGGTTCTAGTTTAACGTTCATGTTTATATTGTCGGTGAAAATTTAATTTCGTCAACTATTTTGTTGGGTGTAAGCCTCCAGTAGCTGTCTAGTTACCACCGATAGCTTACCTCCTTTGGCTTCTACCATTTCGGCCAGATCAATGTCGACGGCTACAAACCGCTTCTTGTATTTGTTAACGATGGTACCCCCATCGCTGGATCGGACCACACCCTTGGAATGGATCTTATCAAATGCCTTCCCCTCTTTGGTCTTTAAGAAGGCCGTTACCATCTTCATTCCATACTCGTTGAGTTCAGTCTTCGCATAGCCCCGGTTACGCATCTTCTCTACCTTCATACCAAACGACTCGGCTCTCTTCTTGAAGTGCTTATTGTGGTACTGGTTGGCATTACAGTCGGCGATACCCTTCACGTAGTTGGCGTAGTGGGCCATCTCGTGGAGGACGGTCTCCAGGACTTCCTCTAAAGGCCGTTTGAGGGTATCGGGGCAGATGTTGATCTCGTTCTTATTCGACTTACCCTCTTTCCATTTACCGCGGAAGAACCAACCCAGATAGGCCGTCTTCCCACGATTGGGAATGAGAGTGAAGTAGGGTTGAGGTAACTTTGAATCCAACTCAACGTTAAAGAAGTCAAAGCTATCGTGTAGGCAGGTGATTAAATCTCCGATGGTATTCATGAAACCTCCTTGATGCTGGGACGATAGGTTACATCCTGGACAATCTTATTGCGAAGGAAGTTAGCCACATCCCGGCGGGTAGGGAAAGCAAACGATACATAGCGCTTTCCGGTGGTAAGGTCGGTCCCACTCCCGGTGGGTAGACCGTGATACTTCTTAGAGAGGTTATCGAGCAAGTCCTCCTCTTGGGAGAACTTATACTCACTCCTCACATACATGTACACATGGAACTTATCGCTTTTCATTGGGTAGTCTCCTTTCAGTTGAATCATTGATGTTTCATCAGCCTAGAGACAATCATCTCTAGGATGACACCTCCAAGTAAAACCATTCCCCCGTACGGTAAATATCCGAAGTATCCGAGATACCGTATAGCGTCATCGGGGTGTAAATAACCCATTTCAAACGCAACACGGATAGCCAGGGAAGGGATGATCATCCCCGCTCCTACTATCCCCGTTATCAGTCTGAGGTTCGTTTTCATTGTCTGTATTGTGAATGAAAATTGGATTTCGTCAACTAATTTGTTTTTTCAACTCCAAACACATGAATGACAAAGAAGACGATGATGATTGATGCCACCTTGATGAGTAAAAAAAGAGGATAGTTAATGTGATTGTGCGGGATCATGTTTAAGTAACCCCTCCTTTCTAAGGCTGTCTCGTACCTGGTTTTTAAGCTCTTCGTATAATCCTATCTCCGCGGAGGTACTATCATACCGGGTCCCATTGAAGCACACCGTTACAAAGCACCCCTTGAAGGTGGACTCATACACGTAATCAATCCCTTGATCGGCCATCGCCTGGGCAGGATTTGACATATATATGGTCTCCTATATTTATAGTTCTACTTTAACCAGCTTGTTAGGACGAAGGATGGCCATCGAACCTTTGACGGCTACCACATACATAGGAGGTTGGGTATTCTTCAAGGCCATTACACCGCCGAGGCGATTCATCAATCTACCTTCCTTGATCATCACCATATCCCCGGGTGCAAAAGCAAAGGCCCGGCCCGTGCCCCCGTAATGTTTCTTCCAGTTAAAATATACCATCTTGTCGTTTGTTTTCGGTTTGTTGTTTCTCATTGTTGGTATTGTGATTGAAAATCCAAAACTCGGCAACTATTATTTTGCCGGTGATTTCGGATCTAATATGTTTGAAAATACTTTACTAGTTTCTGGTATAGTAAAGTACCGATAAATAAAGTCAAAATCCCTTTTAAAGTAAAGAGAATTATTACTCCGATTCCCAGACTTTTTATGTGTTTTAGTTAACTAATTCTAGAGCCCAATCCAGGATTTCTTCGTCCGATTTAAAAGCGGCCTCTTCCTGGAAGCGCTTTATTTTATAGTCCGACCAGCCTTGTTCTTTGGCCGCTCTAGAGACAGCTGTGACCACAGATACTGGATTCAGCCTTTCTAGGGATAGAAGGTTGAGGTCCAGCTTATCGACATCTGGTATATTCATGATTCTATAATCATGATATATGATCCAAGCCGTATTACAAGCTTTCTTTCTCCTTACCTATATAGGCCACTCTTAAGATGTAGATCCTATCCTTCTTCTCTTTGTCAATTAGCTTATAGTTCTTCTTCCCGTAAAGCGGACGGCACCGGGCGACTTTGGAAGGTCGTTTAAAAGGCTTCATTTGTGATATATAGCCAACCGCTTTATCTTCTGCTTTAAGCGTGGGGATATACCCCGGGAGGGATTAAACCTCGAGGGGGGTATTAATCTTAGACGGGGATAATCATTGTTTAGAACTTTTTGAGTCTTCATTTGCTGATCCGAATTACCGGGTACTCTGTTATCTTAGAGTGTTTGGTAACCCAGGCCTGGCCTAACTTATCAATAACAGCCTTCATATCTAACGTCGTCCTTGTCGACGTCATAATATGGAGGTTACCTTGATTGGTTTCTACACACGATACCCCCGATTCTTTAATCTGGTCGGACAAGGGCTTGAGAGCGTCCTGGAGTTGGTCCAGGGCCCTCTTTACCTTGATATACTTGACCGCGGCTTTTTCGAGTTCTGAGGTTGCTAGTGTGGTCATACAATTAATACCTTTCCGTAGATTAGGATTTGAATGAAGAACACCATTCCCATTAACCACATCACCACTCGAGCGGCCTTCACAAAGCCGTTATCGAGCATGGTATCGTTAAACGGAAACGATGCACATGACAAAGCCGCAATACCCACCCACTTCAGTATGTCTAGATACAGAGGGGTATATTGTAATACGGCGTTGAAGTCACCTTTCATGCTACCTCCTTTTTATGTTTACCTTTGGCGTTGATTCGAAGTAATTCTTTTACTTCTATCTCGTCAAAGCCGGTTGGTTTATATTCTGGACTTAACTTCTCTCGTATTTGATCAAAGCTAAGACCTTTGCGCAGTTCACGTATTGCTTCTCGGCTTACGTAATACTTTTGCAATTGATCGACGCTTACCCCCAACCTATCTGCCTTTATTTTCAGGTATTTTATATTACTAGTCCTTTGCTTACCTGTAATAAGACATGTTAGCTTGGGAAGCACATTTATTACTTTTGGCATATGTTTTGCTCTCCTTTCATGTCCGTATTGTGTATGAACTGCGGAAATAGTCAACTAAAAAATGCAGATTTCCTAGTATTTCCGTATTTCGGATCTTCAATATCTTATAGACCAAGTGTTTACATCGACATTATCTGTAGTATTTTCTGGAAAAACACTTACTTTTCGGGAATTTACATATGTTTTTAGGAAAACACGTGGTTTTTCGGGGCTTTTTCTGGTGTTTTTAAAAAAAGATTTACAAAATAGTTGCCATAATCTCATTTTCATTCAATATAGTCGAGTGAAAAAGAAGAAGTCTCTCACCAAGAATAAACGAAAGCTTCTCTGTTTAAAACTCCTGGTTTCTCTGGGGTATAAGAAATGAGAAGTAAGCAAAAAACATTAGATAGAATTCGATCTAAATTCCAAGGTTTCTCTTCTTTAGTTCTCGAAGTAGTCCAAACCAAGAAGCTTCCTGGCGATTATAAACAAAGAATGGGTGTTCATTTCCATGAATTGATCACCTATTTAGAAAGGCAAAATGAACCCAGAACTCAAACAAGACATCATTGACTTCCTATTTGCTTTACGGGAATCAGGTTTAATTAATATGATGGAAGCGGGGGCTTCTATTATGGCCGAATTTAAAGTAGATAGGAAGACTGCTAAAGCCCATCTCTTAGATTGGATGGCCAACTGTGATAAGTATGAAAAAGCAAACGTTTAATATTCAAAGAGAATTTGATAATCTCTTACAGTTATCTTGTACGTTATTAAAGATGACCGAAGGAGAAATGGATGATCCTGTTAAGTCGGTTCAAATTAAAATGTTCGCCGGTTCCTATCTCGAGGGTTTAAAAAAACTCAGAGCCAGCCGCAAGCCTGCGGCTAAAATAAAGGAGGTCCGATGAAAATGATCGATGCCCATACCGCCCACTTGCGGAAAGCTTATGGAGAGGATTGTATGACCCGGAGAGGTATATCCATAAATCTGGGGTGGGGACAGACCGATGATGGTATCTGTTCAAAAGTGACCCAAGAAATCAAGATTGGCGTTCTACATAAAGAGGTGTTGACCACGTTTAAAAAAGATAAGAAATGGGTATATACCATTGACAAGTACTAATGACCTCCCAAGAAATACTAGAAGTTAAGAAGATTAAGAAGGCCATAGCCGCCCTCGACGAAAACGATCCCATTCATTCTTCCTTTTTAATTGGTATCAACCTCTGTCATTCCATCCTGGAAAAGCCTTTGTCGTTATCGCAAATGGTTGACAAAATTTGGAATGATGCCTCGGCTTTTGAGTTCTTGATAACCGCCTGTCATTTATCACGGGAAGAAATAACCGAGGTGTTTGAATCCACCTTGAAGACCTGTTTGAAAGTCGGCTTTATGGAGAAACGCGGGGATATCTATTTCTTAACGCCGAAAGGGTTTTCGGTGGCCAAAGATCTTCAAAAAGTAAAGATATGACCAATAAAGATTATAAAGAACTCCGGGAAATTTGTTCTAACCTGGATGATCCCGTTAACGTTCATTTCGTGGTCAATAGCAGTATTTGCTATTTTTTATTAGAAAGCCCAAAGACCTCCGAGGAGCTATCCCTCCGAATGTATAAGGATTTTGAAACCAAGAATATGTTAAAAGGATCGACGGTGCATTCGCCAAAAGATTTAGTCGAATTAAACCAGCACGGTCTGGGTATTTGTAAGATGTTTAAGATGGTTGAAGAACGACAAGG
>Ga0172372_10009818_pt1 | contig 12382 bp, 5 predicted proteins | sample LakKiv5m_2_FD_114544 | JGI IMG/M metagenome (GOLD analysis project Ga0172372, IMG submission 114544) | Freshwater microbial communities from Kabuno Bay, South-Kivu, Congo - kab_092012_9.5m | ecosystem: Environmental > Aquatic > Freshwater > Lake | place: Democratic Republic of the Congo...
GATTTCAGCGGCGTCAGCCGCGTTGTTTCCTGTTTCAGGCGGCGCAGCCGGCTGATTTCAGCGGCGTCAGCCGCGTTGTTTCCTGTTTCAGGCGGCGCAGCCGGCTGATTTCAGCGGCGGTAGCCGCGTTGTTTCCTGTTTCAAGCGGCGCAGCCGGCTGATTTCAGCGGCGTCAGCCGCGTTGTTTCCTGTTTCAGGCGGCGCAGCCGGCTGATTTTCCGCGCGCAGCGCGTTGTTTCCTGTTTCAAGCGGCGCAGCCGGCTGATTTCAGCGGCGTCAGCCGCGTTGTTTCCTGTTTCAGGCGGCGCAGCCGGCTGATTTCAGCGGCGTCAGCCGCGTTGTTTCCAGCGGCGTCAGCCGCGTTGTCTCCTGTTTTCTGTATCCTATTTCCGCCGGCTGCGCCGGCGGAGTTTCCGCGCGCTGCGCGCGGGGTTAGAACTGGAGCGGGCCGATTCGGGTGCCCCGGATTTCTGGGATGTAACCCAGGAGGTAGGCGGCTCCGAGGATGCCGCCAGTTGCGAGGGCTCCCTGGCACGCAGCTTCGAAGAGGGGGCCTAGACCGGACCAGCCCAGGGGAGGGAGGGCGAGTAGGAGGGCGGCGGCGAGGCCCAGGCCGGCAATGGGAAGGAGGTCCCAGGAGAGGGGATGGACCTTGTAATGGCGCCAGATCCGGCGGAGGGTCCAGGTGGCGCCCCAGATGGAGGTGAGGAAAGTGGCGATGGCGGCGCCGGTGAGGCCCCAACCGAGGGTTTTCATGGCGACGTGGTTGGTGATGACGGTGACCACGACCAGTCCCAGTTGGATGGGGAGTGCCTCGCGGTAGAGCCCGGAGAAGTTGAGGATGGAATTGGAGATACCCATGGCGGCAATGACCAGCCGTTGCGCCCCGATGGCGAGGAAGATGGGGGCAATGCCCCGATAGTGGACGGGCAGTAGCTGCTCAAAGGGCTGGAAGCCGGCCCAGATGCCCGCCATGAAGGCCACGGAGAGCAGGAATTGGATGCGGGAACTTTGGTGGAGGAGGCCGCGCAATTCGGAGACGGGGGCCTGGGCCATGCGGTGGGAAGTCAGGCCTTGGAGGATTTGGCCTGTAGCACGCACAGGCATGGCCACCACGGTGCCGAGGAAAAATCCCATGGTGTATTTGGGAACGCTGTCGAGACCGAGGTAGGCGCCCACCATGATGAAGTCGAGGTTCTGTGCGATGGCGACGGCACCGATGGCGAGTACATTGAAGCCGCTGTAGGAGGCGTACTCCCGCCATGGGGCGTTGCGGATGGGCCAGCTTACGCGCATCCGGTTCCGATGGGCTTGGGCCAGGAGCACAAGGACGCCGAGGGCCCAGGTGCCTACGTAGAGGTACAAGAATGCCTCAAAATCAAACAGTTGCCATCCAAGGAGAAGGGCTAGGGCCATGTAAGAGGCCTTGAGCCAGAATTCCTCTACGGCGGTGGCGATGGCAGACTTGAGGGCGGTGTTGATGAGGGAACGGGTGATCCACATCGCCGCGGGAATGGCCGTGAGGGCGAAGAGGAAGCCCATGTGATCCGAGATCAGGGTGCCGTCCTCTCCGCCGAACCGGGTGAACAGGTCTGCTCCGAATGCCCAGAGCAAGAGCCCGAAGAGGAGGATGGCCAAGGACGGAAAAACCAGGAGCGAACCCAGAATGCCCGGACGCTCGGATTCGGGGTACTGGGGCAAGAACCGGATGATGGCCGCGGGCACCCCCACGGAGACAATGTGGCTCACCATGGCCCCCCACGCCGTCAGAACCCGAACCAGGCCCCATTGCTCCTCGTTGCCATCAAATACCTGGGGCAACACATACATCGTGTTCACTGCGCCGAACACCATGCCCAGTCCGATGGCGATGCTCGCGCGAGAGGCTTGTTTGGCAACGATGCCCATGGTCAAAAAGGACGCTCGAGGGGATCCAGCACCACACAGTAGGGACAGTACATGGCCTCAGCGTGGTGCGCAATATCGGGTGCATCGTTGTGGATGCGTCGGATTTCGTCGGCCAGCCAGTCAAAAAAGGCCTGGGCTTGAGGGGACTGGAGGTGTGGAAGGTCTTCCATGGTGAGGGAAAGCGCCCCCGACTTGGGTTGGCGGGTGGACCGGATGGAGGCCGTGACCTCCATGCCATGGGGCAGACCCCGGAGCCAACGGTGGGGATCGTTGTTGCGGTCCTCATCGCTGGGGTTTACGTCGGTCGGGGCACCTGCATCCAGCCACTTGCGGGCGATGGCACCGTACATCAGGAGCTGCAGGGCCTTGGGGAACTTGCCACCCGCGAGCTGTTCCTGCCAATCTGAATGGACTTGAAGTTCCTTCGCTTCGACCTTGCCTGTCTTGTAATCGGTGACCGTGACCTCATTTTCGATTCGGGTGATGCGGTCAGCAGTACCCGCAAACCGCAGTTTTCCGACCGGTTCCGGCCATTCGCCCTCCCACATCAGCGGGATTTCTACACCGAGCAAGGTGACAGGGCTGCTGTTGTCCTTGACTTCTTGCCATTCTACCTTGAGGCTCCGATCCAAGGTGGCCTTGGCGATGGCAAGTTGCAGGTGATTCACCCCCATGGACATGAGTTCCTCGTTGTACTTGTCACGGACCGCGTCGTCGAGGCGGTGGTCCAAATCGGCAATGAGGGCTTGGAAGTCCTCAGGGCGCAGGACCATTCCTTCCCGCGGTTTGAAACCGTGCTCGAGCACGTGGTGCACCACAGAACCGAAGATGCTGGCGGTCATTGCGTCCTCGACTTCCTTGGGTTCTCGGATGCCCACGATGTACTGGTAGTAAAACTTCCGGGGACATTCGAACCAAGTATTGACCGCGGACGGACTGATGCCATGGCTTCCCCATCGTTTGAGTCGCTCCGTTGCCCAAGGCGTCCAAACAATGGACGGGATGGCGGGGCGATCGGTCTGCATGGGCAAGTTGACCGTCCGATGGTCTTGGGGCAACAGTTTGCCACCAGGCCGGAAGGAATGTTGCAATTGCAGGAGGTAACGGCTTGGTTCCCGCTCCTCATCGTTTGCGCGGTACACGAGGTAAACCTCCTCCGCACGTTGGAGCAAACGATACAGGTAGTACGCATAGATCGCCTCGCGTTGGTGCCGCGTAGGCATGCGGGGATTCAGGGAGCGTCGCAAATCGAAGGGAATCAAGCTGTCGTCCAGCGCGGTTTGGGGAAGCACCCCTTCGTTGCAATCGAGCACCACCACCCGTTTGAAGTCCAGGGCGCGCGTTTCGATCAGCCCCATCACCTGCAACCCTTTTTCCGGTTCCCCCTGGAGGTCCAAACGTTCGGCATTCAGGGTTTGGAACAGAAGGTCGCGCACATCCTTCGCGGTGGAGAACAGTTGGAACTGTGCTTGAAAACGAGCACAACCAGCAGTTGCGGCCACCAACCGTTTCCAGCCCGCACGGAGCCAGGGATTGACATCCCCCTCCGATGATTCGGCGTCCGCAGCTTGGTCATCCAGCCGTTGCTCAATGGCCTCTGCCCACGACTGCAGCCCGGCCAAGAAGCCCGTGGCGTCGGTGTCCCCCAATGGGACCAGGTCCATCAAAGCCTGGCGAACCAAGTCCGGAGCATGCGCTGCCACCCGGTCAGGGGTCACCCACGTCCAGTGGTGTTCCGCCGCTTGCCGCAGCCAGTGCCCCACAGCCTCTGCCCAACTGGCTCCTGTGTGCAAAGACACGGCGAGCGGGTGGCCCAGAAAGGCCGTCACGTCCGCATGCCGCCAGGAACGGCCGGTTTCTGCCAACCGCATCGCTGCCTCGAAAAAGCCTGCCACAGGCGATTCGGACCAGGCCAAACCCATCGTCACATTGACCCCATCCGGCATTCCGTCCAGACTTTGCAACAGCATCGAAAGCTGTCCACCATCGGGGAGAACCAACACCGTGTCATCCACCTCCGAGGCCAGCTCTGTCCGAAGGGTGTGGGCCGCCCATTGGCATTCAAACACCCCGCTGGAGCAAGCCACGTAGTGCAACTGAGGGGGATGTTCTGTGAACCGAGACCGCAGTGGCTGCACCGGAAGGGCGGGATCCCAGTCCCGGAGGAAACCGCCGGCTTCCACGGGAATGGCGTTGTCCCAAACGTAAGCTGGATCCGCATCGGCATACAGGGTCAGCCGTCCCAGGGCGTGCAGCCGGAGCAAGAACCCCTGTTCGGCTGGCGTAAGGGCGGCCATGCCTGCCACCACCACAGGACCGAGGTGCGAAAGGTCCGCCCGCGTCGCCGCCTGGCGGGCCACATACCCCGTGGTCCCTCGCCCCAGGGGCTCCAGTTGCGCCCGAAACCGGTGGTACAACGGCACCAACCGGCCGCATTGCCGCAGAAACTGGCGACTCCCCTCGTGCATCGGTTCGTCCGGCTCCCACGCCTTCACCCCCTCGATGTCCAGCAGGTTCTGCAGCACATCGTCCACATCGGCCAGATAATGGTCCAGTTCATTGAAATCGCGCAGCACCACCCGTCCCCAGGGCGCAAAATTCGCAAAACCCGGGATGCGGTCCTCGCCCGCTTCCGCCTCCAGCACTTCCCGGTAAGCTTGGTAGAGGTAGGCCAAACCCTCCAAAGCATCCACCGGCCTGAGCCCGGTGCAGCTTTGCAAAAGTGCGTTCAACGTGGTGGTGCGCGGCAACCAACCGGCCGTCCCCAGCGTCCGGGCACAGGCTTTGCGGAAACGGCTTGCTGCCCGCGTGCTGGGCAGCACCACGAGGGTTTCCGCTGCATCGGGACGGGCCATCACCGCCTCGGCGAGCTCGCCCAGGAAGGTCGGGCGTTCACTTGCGGACTTCATGGTTTCAACTTGAATCCGTTGCGCACAAAACGAAGAAACTCCCCCACGCTCCAAGGGGTTTGTCGGGGATCGGGCTGGACGGGTGGGTCGGTCGGCGGCTGGGTCGGCGGCTGGGTCGGCGGTTGCGTGGGTGGGTCGGTCGGCGGGTCAACGGCGATGCCCGACGACTCCAGCACAGCGCGCAGTTCATCGGCCACCTCGAACCGACGGCGGGCCTCCTGGCGGTACCCCATTTGCTCCTCCAGCATTCCCAGGTTGTTGAGGCTGATGGCGTCCTCGGGATCGAGTGCGATGGCCTGCTCGTAATCCGCCCGCGCCCCCGCCAAGTCCCCCAGCGCCTGCCGCAGCCAGGCCCGTGAGGCGAACCGGTAACCGTACGCCGGCTGCAGCAGCGCTGCGCGGTCCAGACCCAAGAGCGCCTCCTGCTTGCGACCGAGGTGGAAGTGACACATCGCCGCGTCGTGAATCCAGTCCGGATCCGCATCCAACCCCGGATCTCGGCGCACCGCCTCGTTCAAGTGAGACAGCGCCTCCTCCCAATCTCGGCGGGCGAGGGCGGCGGCGGCGGCTTGAAGCGGGCTCGAAGCGGGAAGCGGAGTCACGGGCGTCGGTTTGTTCAAAAATACGTCAGGACCTCCGGGCGAGCGAAGTCCAAATCCAACCGAAATTGGCCCCATGTCCGCCGTGCCCCCGCCCCCGCCAGCCCCATGGTTCTACCCCGTCTACCGCCGCCGCGCGGGCGGGGCCTCCGTCTGCGCGATTGAGGGTCCCGAGCGCATGGTGGAGTACCAGCGACTCGGCAGCCGCTGGCTGCGCCAGGACCTGGTGGCCACGGCCTACCCCGAGAAGCTCTTGATTCAGGATTTGCTGAACCTGGTGCCAGGGGTCGAGGCGCTGGAGGCGGCCGAGTTCCAGACGGTGGCGCAGGCGGCGGGTGACGCGGGTGACGCGGGCGAGGCGGACGAGGCGGGGAGCGGTGACGGCTCGGGCGGTGGAAGCGCCGTCGGGGAGGTGGCACCGGGGTGGGTGGCCGACGCCGATCTCGGCGCGCGGACGACCTTCGGCGTGCCCGGTCGCGCCCGTTGGATGGTGTCCGTTCGGTCCGACGCCGAAGTCCGGGCCGTCCTCGCCCAGCGCGCCGCGATGGACCCCGTTCCCCCCCTGCTCGTGCTCGGCGGCGGCTCCAACCTGTTGCTCCACGCGGACTGGGAGGGACTCGTCATGAAGATGGAAGTGCCCGGTAAGACCGTGCGCCCCACCGCCGCTGGCTGGGCCGAGGGCGTCGCGGGGGCGGGGGAGCGGTGGCACGACTGGGTCGACTGGACCCTGACCCAAGGGTGGGCGGGGTTGGAGAATTTGGCCTGGATTCCCGGCAGTGTCGGCGCTGCGCCCATGCAGAACATCGGGGCGTATGGCGTCGAATTGAAGGACGTTTTTGCGTGGCTGGAGGCCATCCGCATCGAGGACGGTGCGCTGCGCAGGTTCCAGCCAGCGGACTGCCAGTTCGGATACCGCGAGAGCGTTTTCAAAGGGCCGGAGCGGGGCCGCTGGGTCATCACCCGCGTGGCCTTCCGGCTCCAGGCCGCTGCCTCGGTGGATCCCAGTGCCTTGCGGGTGCAGTACGGTGCCGTGGAGCAGGAGTTGGCATCGGTCCCGCGCGACCAGTGGACGCCCCGCCACGTCGCGGACGCCGTCATCCGCATTCGCCAGAGCAAGCTCCCCGACCCGCAGGTGCTCGGAAATGCAGGCAGTTTCTTCAAAAATCCCGTCATTTCCGCCACCCAATTCGCTGACTTGCAAGCGCGTTTCCCGGACATTGCGCACCACATCCAGCCGGATGGTCAGGCCAAACTCGCCGCAGCCTGGCTCATCGAGCACGCGGGCTGGAAAGGCCACAACCGGGTCACCCACGGGGTGCATGACCGGCAGGCCCTCGTTCTGGTGAACCGGGGCGGGGCGACGGGTGCCCAGATATGGGAATTGGCCCAAGACATCCGAAAGGACGTCCTGAGCCAATATGGTGTGGAGCTGGAACCTGAGGTCAATCAGGTCGGCGCCACCCCGGGGAGTCGTTGATCAAAAGCTGGGGCAGGGCAAGGTCCGGGACAATTGAGGCCGGCTCCGGCGGTCGTGGTCCCATCGGTACTTGAGCATGAGTTCGTGGCTACCGCCCGAATTGCCCAACCCCAGGGTGCTCACAGTGATGTCGTAGCTGTACCCGATTTTCCAGTCCTCGGTGCCGTAGCCCAGGATGAGGCAAACGGCATCGACATCGTGCCCCCCTTCTACGGTATGGCCCACGGGCAATCCGCGCCACCACAGGCCCACGCTCAACGGGTGGGCATCGTAGTAAGCCCCCAAGTCCAACTGGTCGAAGCCGTCTTGGGTCATGTAGTTGAAGGAGAAAACGAAGTCGCTGCGGTGGCGGCTGCGGGGGTGCTGGGCTGCCCGCATCCGGAACCCTCCATGCGTGGAGGTCTTCACGCCCATGGGATCGGCGTAGCCGCTGAAGAGGCTCTCATCGGGCCGGTTGATGTGGTCGGCGGAAAAGCCCACCCACATCTTGGGGCCCACGAGCAGCATGCCAGTGCCGAAGTCGGCATAATTCCGGGATTCGTTCATCGGACCCTCCAGGGTGGCGTACTCCTCCCCCCGGATGAGCTGGTCGCCGAAGGTGAGCTTCGACATGTCGATGGACCGGTTTGCACCGGCCACTTGCAGCGCGGGCCGGAAGCGCCAACCGTTGACCAGCGGCACCTCATAGGCGTATTGCAGGGCAACCTTGGTGGTGGCCAAGGCACCCGCACCAGCTTGTTCATTGGAGAACAGCACCCCGAACCCGCTGTTCAGGTTCCGGTTGTACCAGTCGTGCGCCACATGCCAGCCCACGAAGCCGTTGGGGAGCGAACTCCACTGGCTGCGGTAGAGGGAGGCGAGTTGGGCCCGCTCGGTCACACCGACATACCCCGGGTTGAGCGAGGTGGGCAGGGCATTGTACTGCGTGAACCGCATGTCCTGCGCCGTGGTGACCGTGGCATCTCCACCCAGCAGACCCAACAGGGGTAGCAGGGCCGGGACGAAGCGGAGGCGGGAGGCGAACCGCAGGTTCAAAGGGAGGTAGCGTGAGAGCATGCTCAGGGAATGATCAGGGTTACATCACCGGCTTGGCGGACGGTCCTTCCGTCGCTGAATTGGGCTTCGGCTTTCCAGGCGTAGACGTCCTGGCGGGCCAGCGAGCCCTCCACGTAGCCGTCCCATCCGATGCCGGGGTCGGTGGAGCGGAAGATGAGCTCGCCCCACTTGTTGAAGACGGCGAGTTCGTACCGGATGATGCCGGCGTGGTGGGGATGGAAGATGTCGTTGCTCAGGTCCGTGGGGTCATAGGCGCCCCCCGTGGAACCGCCCGTCGTCGGGGTGAAGGCAGTGGGGAAGACCATGAATCCACCCGGAATGGCCTCCACGGCTTGCGCCCAGGCATAAGTGCTCTGGCAGCCGAAGTCGTTTTGGACTGTCAACGCCACGTCATAAATGCCCGGCTCGCGGTAGTTGTGCTCGGGGTTCATCAAGTCGCTCTGGAAACCGTCCCCGAAGTTCCACAGGAAGTACTGGGCGTCATCGGAGGCCAAAGAGATGAACTGAACCACTTGGTCCGGGGCCACCACGCGGTCCGGCGTATAAGTGAACGCCGCCACCGGAGTGGGCAGTACTTCCACGATGGATGAGAGGAGGATTTCGTCGGCGTAGCCCTCGGGGCCGGTGGCCACGAGTTTTACGTGGTAGGTGCCCGGGAATTCGTAAGCGTGGATGGGGTTGAGCTCAGCGGACTGGGCACCATCCCCGAAGTCCCAGAGGTACGAGACGGCATGTTCCGACTGGTTCTGGAAGGCCACCGAGAGGGGGGCGCACCCAGTACCACCGCCCGTAAATGCGGCCACCGGGGCGGGTGCGTGGATGTGCACTTCCTGGGTGGCTCCATCGGCACAGAATCCGTTGTCCACGGTCAGGGTGATGGTGTAGGATCCCCAAGAGCCGTAGGTGTACAATCCGGGTTGGGTCTGTTGGGAAGCACCGCCGTCCCCGAAATCCCAGGTGTGCAGGGCCGAGGAGGAGGCCGTGCTGAGGTTGTTCAGGGTGATGGTAGCGTCCGGGAAGATCTGGTGGTCCGGGGTGGCGAGGAAGTGGGCCTCCGGCATGGGGTGTACGACCACGCCTACTGCGGTGGTGTCGGTGCAGCCCAGCGCCGAGGTGGCCACGAGTTGGATGACGTAGGTTACGTCTTCAGGGGTGTCATTGACGAAGGTGTGAACGGGCGCGGCCTCTGTGGATGAGGTTCCGTCGCCGAAGTTCCACTGGTAGGCGGTGGCGCCGAAGCTTTGGTTTGCCACGAGGGCTTGCAGGGGCGAGCAACCGGCTTCGAGCACGTCAAAGGCGGCTTCGATGCCGGGGGACACGGGGACCTCGACGGAACCGGTGGCGGCGCAGCCGTCGGCCGACAGGGCGGTCACTTGGGCGGTGTGGACGAGGGGGGTGGACCCGGGGTTGAAGTAGGTGTGGCTGAGGGGTGCTACGGGGGTTTCCGCCGTGAGGCCGTTGCCGAAGTTCCAGAACAGCGAAGCGGCGCCGTCGGAGGTGGGGTGGAAATGGGCCGTCAGGGGGTAGCAGCCGACGAGGGAATCGAGGCCCAGCGTGAGCGTGGGCGTGCCGAGAACCGACACCGTTTGGGTCAGGGAGTCCACACAGCCGTGGACGGTGGTGGCCACGAGGGTGACCGGGTAGGCCACATTCGACGTGCCGGACGGTGCAAACAGGTGCGTCGGTTGGGCCACCGCAGACTGCGTGCCATCGCCGAAGTCCCATGCGTAGGTCGCGTCCGGGGCAAAGGTTGTGTTTTCGAAGGCGAGCGCCGCAGGGGCACAGGCTGCAGCCGGGACCGTGAATTGGGCGGCGACATCTGGATACACCGTGTGGGTGACCTCTGCCGTGGCCGTGCAGCCTGCTGCCGTGGTGGCCACTTGCGTCAGGGTCAGTGCGATGGGTTCGCTCGTGGGGTTGTCAAACACCGTCGAGAACGTCGTGCCTGGTGTCGGGTTGGCGGGCGTCCAGAGCGGTTCGCCGTTGAGCGCCACCGAAACCTGGGCGGCATAGAGGGCGCCGTTTGCGAGGGTGACCTCGGTGCCCGCGCAAGCAGCTTGGGCACTCAGGTCCAACTGGGCGACGGGGGCCGGATGGACCGTCACGGTAAACGTTGTGTCGTCGGCACAGCCATACATCGACAGGGCAGACAGCGTCACAGGGTAGGTCACGAGGGCGCCCGGAACGCCGGGGAATACCGTGGAGGCCGAGGACCCTACCGCACTGGAACCATTCCCGAACGACCACTGCACCAACGATGCTTCGGGTCCAGCATGGGTGAAGGCTCCCGAGAACGGGGCGCATCCGGTGACAGGACCCGTGGGGACCGCTTGCATCGTGGGGAACACATGCACCTCTTCCGTCCGGCTGTCGCTGCAACCCAGGTGGTGGCTCGCGGTGAGCGTGACCGCATACGAAGCTGCATCGCCCTCGCCAGCATAAGTGTAGGCATGTACGCCGAGCCCAGCATCCGCCAGCCCGTGGCCATCGCCGTAGTCCCAATCGAATTGGTCTGCTTGCGTACTTGTGTTTTCGAGGGTGACCGGAAGCGGCGCGCAGCCTCCGTCCGTGCTCGCGGTGAAAGAAGCAACGGGCTGTGGCTTGACTGCTACCGTGGCGGAGTGCGTATCCGTGCAGCCATGGAGCGAAGTCGCCGTCAAAGTGACCGTGCGCTCGAGCAGTTCCATCGTGGGGTTGGGCACCGTCCAGTTGGGACCCTGGGTCGTCACCACCGTGCCGTCTCCCAAGTCCCAGGCGACCGAAGCCGCGTTGGGGATGGTAGGCAACACCACCTCGAGTGGAGAGCACGCAGAGTCAATCCCCAAATCGAAAGAGAACTGGGCGGCAGGGAACACCGTCACCGTCTCCGATTGCGCATCGGTGCAACCCAGGGCATGCGATGCCGTCACCGTGATCACCGGTTGCTGCACCCCTTGCCCACCTTGGAAGGCGAGCGGCATGGTGGCCACGGCCGCCCCCGAGAAAACCGTTGTATTGCCGCGCGTCACCGTGTACCAGTCGGCGTTCGAGCTGGCATCATGCAAGACCAAATCCAACGGCGCACAGCCTTCCGTCGCACTCAACGTGAAGTCCACCTGGGGCTGTGGTTTCACATGCACCCATTGGCTGGCCGTTCCTTCACAGCCGTTCGGCGAAACCCCCTCCACCGTGATGAGGTGGCTCTGCAGGACGTCTCCACCGTTGGCGAACGCGTGCACCGGGGCCTGCGCATCGCTCGTGGTGCCGTCGCCGAAGTCCCAGTGGACCGAGGCCAGGGCGGGGTAGGCAGGCAGGGTGACCTCCAGCGGCGAGCACGCCTCCTCTGTGGCCAGTGCAAAAGTCAGGTCCGGAGCGGCATACACCGTCACCGCTTGCGAAGTCGTGTCCGTGCAGCCCAGGGCGTGCGTGGCCACCAACGTCAGCGCGTACGTCACATCCGTTGCGCCCGCCTCGCCGTACGTCAACTGCACCGGACCATTGGATCCCGTCGAGATCCACTGCCCGTTGCCCGGCAGGATGTCATACGTCGTCCCTTGCGTACTCAGGTTGTTCAAGGCCAAATCCAACGGCGCACAGCCCGCTCCCACATCCAACGTGAATTCCGCATGGGGCTGGGGCAGGACCGTGACCGAGGCTGTGTGCGATTGCTCGCAGCCGAAGGGCGAAATGCCCGTGAAGGTCACGTCATAAGATTGTGCTGCGTCGCCTTCGTTCGTCCAGGCATGGACCGGTTGCTCCACCGTCGAGGTCGTTCCGTCACCGAGGTTCCAGGCAAATGAGGCCGGCCCGAAGATGGCGGGGAGCGTCAACTCCAGCGGGGAACAGGCAGGCTCCGTGGGCAGCGCAAAAGCGAAGTTGGGTTCCGGGAACACCTGCAACGCGACCGAGGTCGTGTCGTGGCAGCCGTTGGCCGCCAACGCGACCAGCTGAATCTGAGCGGTTTGAAAAAACCCGGTGCTGTTCTCAAAAGTGTGTGCCACCGAAGCCGCGTTCGACGTGAACCCGTCGCTGAGGGACCACAGCACCTGGCTCGCCCCTTGCGACAAGCTGACCAACTGCGCCTCAAACGGCGCACATTCGGCCACGAACGACCCGCCGATGACCGCCTGGGCGGCCGGCTGGGCCTGGACCACGAACGACTGGGTCGCCGAGCAGCCGCCCGAAGTCGTTCCCGTCACCGACACCGGGTACGTCACGGCCGCCGTGGGACTCCCTGGGAAGACGGTGGACGGATTCGCCGCCCCCGACAACGTGTTGTTCCCGAAATTCCAGGCCCACTGCGTCACCCCCGTTCCGGCCGCCGTGAAGTCCACCTCCAACGGGGCGCACCCTGACAAGGCCGAAGCATTGACCTGCAGCACTGGCATCGCCTGCACGTTCACCGTCGCTGACTCCGCATCCGAGCACAGGTTCGTCGTGACCGTCAGCGTCAC
>Ga0172372_10009819_pt1 | contig 12382 bp, 12 predicted proteins | sample LakKiv5m_2_FD_114544 | JGI IMG/M metagenome (GOLD analysis project Ga0172372, IMG submission 114544) | Freshwater microbial communities from Kabuno Bay, South-Kivu, Congo - kab_092012_9.5m | ecosystem: Environmental > Aquatic > Freshwater > Lake | place: Democratic Republic of the Congo...
CAAAAAGTATAATCTCAATATATGTCTATATTATATGTCGTAGCAACTCCGATTGGAAACCTAGAAGACATTACTCTTCGAGCTATTCGTGTTTTAGGGGAAGTTGATTATGTTCTTTGTGAGGATACTAGAATGACCAGAAAATTGCTTTCACATTATGAAATTAAAACTCCAACAATCTCATATCACGCAAATTCTAAAATTACTAAATTAGAAAAAATTTTAGAAATGCTTGAAGAGGGAAAAAATCTAGCGTTAGTCTCTGATGCCGGTACACCAACAATTTCTGATCCCGGAGTTCAACTTGTAGAATCAATTAGAGGAAAATTACCTGAAGTTAAAGTTTTAGCTATTCCAGGAGCGAGTGCTTTAACTGCGGCGATTTCTGTGGCCGGTGTACCTAGCGCGCGATTTGAGTTTTTGGGATTTTTGCCTCACAAAAAAGGCCGAGAAACCATCTTCTCAGAAATCGCCGCTTCAGACACCACAACTATTTTCTATGAATCTCCACACAGAATAATTAAGACTCTGGAATCTCTTGCTCAACATTGCCCTGATAAAAAAGTTTCAATCTCAAGAGAACTAACAAAAATATACGAAAGTTTTGTTTCTGGCACTCCTGCCGAAGTATTACAGCACTATGATGAGAATAAAGAGGAAATTCGAGGGGAGTTTGTTGTTATTTTATCAAAAAAATAGTTTTATAAATATTTGTAATTTGATTTACATGGTAGTAGTATATTGATTATGAAATCAGCAACAGGTTTAAGTATAGGGGAAGATTCTTATATGGTTGGTGTAAATGCGTGTCAAGACGCTTTGAATAATTTAGGAGAAAAACCAAATTTATTAATTGTGTTTGCTTCAACTAAGTATGATCAACAAAAAGTTATAGATGGTATAAGATCAATATGTCCCGATGTGTTGCTTGTAGGATCATCTACTTCAGGAGAAATTACAGAACAAGGTCCTATTAAAGATCATTCAGTTATAATTATGGCCATTTATTCTCCAAAGGTTCTATATTATGCTGGGATTGGGGAAAATGTTTCAATTAATTCAAGAGAAGCAGGAGTTAATGCAGTTAAATCAGTTAAGTCACAAGCAAAAGAAGATATAAAGTCTCTTATAATGTTTCCTGATGTAGTTGTTGGAAATGGATCTGAAATCGTACAGGGTATTCTAGATGAAATAGGAGAGCACTTTCCAGTTGTAGGTGGAGCATCTGGTGATGATTTTAATTTTAAAAAAACATATCAATATTTAAATGATAAAGTTTATTCTGGTAGCGTTGTTGTATTAGGAATTTCTGGAGACTTTTTAATCGGAATTGGTGTAAAACATGGTTGGTTGCCTGTAGGTAGAACAATGAAAGTAACTAGATCCGAAGGTAATGTGATTCATGAACTCGATAACAAACCTGCAATTAAAATTTATGAAGAATATTTTGGTGAAAAGGAATCTGAACAACTAAAAAAAGAAACTTTAGCCAGATTGGCAATAACTTATCCTCTAGGTATGACTTTTCCTGGAAGTGATGAAATGTTGATTAGAGACCCTTTTACTGTTGATGAAAAAGGTTCAATTACATGTGCAGCTGAAATTCCACAAGGATCCGAAATAAGATTAATGGTAGGTTCAAAAGAAGAAGCATTAAAGGTTGCGAGTATAGCTGCTCAGAATGCATTAGATCAGTTAGACGGTGGTAATCCAAAAGCTGTAATTATTTTTAATTGTATAGCAAGAAACAAACTTTTTGGTGATAGATCCAAAGAAGAAATAGATATAATTCAAGAAAAAATAGGAAAAAAAGTGCCTTTGATAGGATTTTACACATATGGAGAGCAAGCACCTTTGGATGGACAGGTTAGAGATATTAAAAAATGTAATACAACATTTCACAATGAAACTGTAGTCATTGTAATTTTGGGTGATAATGAAAAATAATAATTTAAAAAATTTTATAAATATAAAAATATTTATATTAATTACATTATTATATATATTTTTACTTTACATATTAAATTCTATCCTAGATTATAAATTTATTAATAATTTATTTATAATTATATTTTTCATAATAATTTTTCAGATCTTATATACAAAATTTATATTATATAAATACTCAAAAATTCATAATTTACTTATTGAAAAAAATGAAAGTTCCATAAGAGATCAAGATCACATTTCTAAAATGTTAATCCGAAGAGATTTAGAATTAACAAGAGCAAACGAAAATTTACAAAAACTAGATAAAATGAAATCAGAGTTTATTAGTACTGCAGCTCATCAATTAAGGACACCGCTTTCTGGTATAAAGTGGACTCTAAGTATGATTTTGAATAATGATATTAAGGAAAAAAATGAGCAAAAGGCATTTTTGATGAAAGCGTATGAAAGTAATGATAGGATTATAAACTTAGTCAACGATATGCTTGTCGCTGATAGAGTTGAATCATCAACAGAAAAATACAATTTTGTTCCTACTGATATATTTGTTGTCTTAGACAGTGTGATATTAGATCTATTGCCACAAATAAATAAGAAGAATATTTTAATAAATATTAAAAGCAATAATAAAAATATGCCGAAAATTTATGCAGATAGTTTGAAAATAAGATCTGTTTTTCAAAATCTGCTAGAAAATTCAATAAAATACTCAAAAGAAAATGGGAAAATAGACTTAGATTTTGTAATTAGAGATAATTTTATTCAATTTTCGATAAGAGATTATGGTATAGGTATACCTGAATCTCAAAAGAAAAATATATTTAGTAAATTTTTCAGAGGAGAAAATGCAAAGAGAATTGTAGCAGATGGTACTGGTTTAGGTTTGTTTATAGTCAATTCCGTAATTGAAAAACATGAAGGAAAAATCTGGTTTGATAGTGAGGAAAACAAAGGGACAATTTTTTATTTTACTTTACCAATCTATTAATGGGAATTCTTATGAAAAAAATTTTAGTAATTGAAGATGATAAATTTTTAGGTGATATTTTAATAAAGAACTTAATATTAAATGGATATGAAACAAAATTAGTTGTTGATGGAAATGTTGCAATAAAATACATTAATGCTTTTAAACCAGATATTATCATTTTAGATTTATTGGTACCAAACCTGAATGGTTACGAAATTTTGGAAAATTTGCAAGTACATAAAAATTTGAAAAATATACCGGTAATTATTTTATCTAATTCAGGCCAACCACTTGAGATAAGCAGAGCTCTTAGTCTTGGTGTCAAGGATTATTTAGTTAAGGCGCATTTTGATCCTTCAGAAGTTTTAGAAAAAATTAAAAAGCAAATTAATTTAAAAGGGACAAATATTAATGAAGATATTAAAGACATTTTCAAAGATAAAACTATCATGTGGATTGAAGATGATCAATTTTTAAATGATATTATTAATAAAAAGATGTCTACATTAGAATGTAATTTTATACACCTATATAGCGGAGACCAAATTTTAGAGAAATTAAATAATAACAAAATTGATATTTTAATTTTAGATATTTTACTACCTGGATTGAATGGTATAGAAATATTGAAAATTATAAAAAATGAGTATAAAAAAGAAAAATTTCCAATAATAGTAATGTCTAATATGAATCAAGTATATGATATGAAAATTTATAAAGATCTAGGTGTAGATGATTTCATTATTAAATCTCAGTTTTCACTAGATGATATTTTAAAAAGAATTTCCAATTTTATTTAATTAAAAAATAATTTATAATGTTTATTATGAAAAAAGATTATCAGACAATAATGTGGATAGGAGTATCCTTAATAATCGTTCCTTTTTTAGGGGTTCCAATTTTATGGAAACAAATCATTTTATTTTTAGCCGGAATATATCTAATATCCCAATCTATCTATATTAAAAGTAAAAAACAGGAAATAGAAAATGCAAAAGAATTATAAAAATAAAAATTTAGGTTTTGTTTGGGTTGCTGTGCTTCTTATAATTTTTATTTTAATTGGAATACTTTTGTTTGGACCTAAAATTTTTGCAGTGAGTTATGATAAAAATTCTGGAAGACCTATTGAAGAAGAAAACAAAACTGAAGAAAAATCAGAACCAACAGAAAAACCAAAATATGTTCCATTACCAGATTCAGTGAAAGCAATCTACATGACATCTTGTGTTGTGGGTACGAAAGATTTTAGACAAAAATTAGTTGATCTAATTGATGAGACTGAAATAAATTCAATCGTGATTGATATTAAAGACTTTTCTGGAACAATTTCATTCCCGCCAAAAAGTGAAGAATTAAAACCAGCGTGGGAAGCAGCACCTTGTGGTACGACAGACATGAAAGAATTTATTGCTCAACTTCATGAAAAAGGAATTTATGTAATAGGCAGAATTACAGTTTTCCAAGATCCGTTTTATACAAAAAATCATCCTGAGGATGCAGTGAAGCGAGCAAGTGACGGAGCTGTGTGGAAAGACCACAAAGGACTTTCATTTGTGGAAGTTGGAGCAAAGAGGTATTGGGACTATGTTTTGGAATTGGCACATGAATCATACGAACTTGGTTTTGATGAATTGAATTTTGATTATGTGAGATTTCCTTCAGATGGAAATATGACAGATATTTATTTTCCATTTTCAAATGACATAATCGTTGCAAATGGTTCAAAGGGGAAACAAATGGCACTGGAAGAATTTTTCAAATTTTTGGATAAAGAGTTAAGAGGAGATATTCCTGCAGATACTTCAAAGCGACCGATAATTTCTGCGGATCTTTTTGGAATGACAACAACAAACACAGATGATTTAAATATTGGACAAGTTTTGGAAAGAGCCTTACCTTACTTTGATTACATTGCACCAATGGTATATCCATCTCACTATCCAAATACATTTAATGGTTGGGCAGATCCAGATGATTATCCTTATGAATTGATTCACTATGTGATGGGTGAAGGTGTGCGACGTGTAGAAGAATTTAAAAATGCATCAACAACTCCAGAACACATTCGATCAAAAGTTCATAAACATCAATTAAGAACTTGGATTCAGGATTTTGATTATGGTGGAGATTATGGCCCAAAAGAAGTACGAGAACAAATTCAAGCTACATATGATGTTGGTCTAAACTCTTGGATGATTTGGGCGCCTTCAAATATTTATACACGAGGCGCACTTTTGGATAAGTAAAATTTACTTTTATTTTATTAAGATTTTATCTTAAGTTTGCTATATTTCGTCCATGAAAGATTTTAAATTATGGTTTTCCAAAAAAGAAAAAATACACTTTGGTAATCATAAACCTCCATATTTTAATGAAAGAGAAATTTGGTGGTGTGCTGTTGGTGAAAATATTGGCAATGAAATAAATGGAAAAAGTGAATATTTTAGAATACCTGTTCTAATTATTAAAAAGCTTAGTCAGTATATATTTATTGGTATTCAGCTAACTACAAAAGAAAAAACAGGATTTTGGTATGTAAATATTAAGCATAGTAATAAAAAGAGTGTTGCAATAATAAGTCAAATTCGTAATTATGATTATCGTAGATTAGATAAGAAAATGGCTTTGTTGGATGAGGTTATTTTTGAGAGGGTAATGCATTCTATATACAAACTTTTGTTTTGTAAAAAATAAATCCCCGCCTAAGCGGGGGACGTGGCTGAGCCAAACATATAATTAGTCTAATAAATTTTTTCAAAAAGTCAATCATTATTTGTTTTACACAACACATTTTTCTACTTTATTGCTATAATTTAATAGATGGAAAATCCTGAGCAAATATCATACTTCGCAGAGACAGATGCAAGAAATAAAAGAATTCCTTTTGGTATAAAAGCCAAAGACCGTTCTCGTCACATGTATGTGATTGGAAAGACCGGGATGGGAAAATCTACTCTACTTGAAAATATTGCTGTACAGGATTTAAAAAATGGAAACGGAGTTTGTTTTATTGATCCCCACGGAAAAACTGCTGACTTACTTTTGGAATATGTTCCTAAGGAAAGAATTCAAGATGTTGTTTATTTTGCTCCTTTCGATACAGATTTCCCAATTTCATTTAATGTGATGGAAGACGTGGGGTATGACAAAAGACATCTGGTTGTGTCTGGTTTGATGTCTACATTCAAAAAGATTTGGCAAGATGCTTGGTCTGCTAGAATGGAATACATTCTTTCAAATACACTTTTGGCCTTGCTTGAATATCCCGATTCTACTCTGCTTTCAGTAAACAAAATGCTTTCTGATAAAGCCTTCAGACAAAAAGTTGTTGAAAATATTACCGATATGTCCGTGAAATCTTTTTGGGTAGATGAGTTTGCAAAATATACAGACAAATTTGCTGCTGAAGCTACTCCTGCTATTCAAAACAAAGTTGGTCAATTCACAGCCAATCCTTTGATTAGAAATATTGTTGGTCAGCCAAAATCAAGTTTTGATCTGAGAGAATTAATGGATCAAAAAAAGATCTTGATTGTTAACCTTTCAAAGGGAAGAATAGGAGAAGTTAACGCACAGCTTCTGGGTAGTATGATTGTGACAAAAATTTATCTTGCTGCAATGAGTAGAGCTGATGCAAACGAGGATGAATTAAAAAGACTTCCTAATTTCTATCTTTTTGTGGACGAGTTCCAATCATTTGCCAATGAATCATTTGCAGATATTTTGTCTGAAGCTCGAAAGTATAAATTAAATTTAACAATTACTCATCAATACATTGAACAAATGCCAGAAGAGGTGCGATCAGCTGTTTTTGGTAACGTTGGGACATTTATTAGTTTTCGTGTAGGAGCTGCCGATGCAGAATATATTGAAAAAGAATTTGCTCCTGTGTTTTTAGCAGAAGATATTGTAAATCTTGGATTTACTCAAATATATTTAAGATTAATGATTGATGGAATCGGATCACAACCGTTTTCTGCAAAAACGCTTCCTCCAATTGCAAAAGGTGATGTAAATTATGTTCGAGAAATTATTGAATCTTCTCGAAAACTATATGCACGGCCTCGCGCGGAAGTAGAGGCAAAAGTACGAGAGTTGCTTGAATCTGGTCGTGAAGAAAATAATCAAAAATCTCAAAATAATAATCAAAATAAAAAACCAGAAAACAAAAAGCAAAACCAACAAAATCAACAACAAAAAAATCAAAAAAATATTTTTCATAAAGACGAAAAAAGAAAACCAATAATTGATGATTCTTCAAGAATTGAATTTGAAAGATCTGTAAAAAGACAAATTATGGATATTCCAATTGAAGATTTACCAGTAGAAGAAGATATTCCAATTGAAGCTGAGACATTGTCATTAAAAAGATTAGATGTGAAAAAAACACCACAAAACGACCCTAAAAAAGTTAGTCAAGAAAATAGAAATAGCTTAAAAGAAGCACTTGCTTCAGTTTTAGGAGAGTTGCCTAAAAATGAACCTCAGCCAGAAAAAGAAAAAACTACTGAAAAACAAGATTCAAATGAAATTTCTGCTGATGAATTAAAAAGTATACTTGATATTGAACCATAGTTGAGTTAAAAATAACAAGTGAAAAAAACAAAAAGAGTTCTAATTTTTGCTCTGACATACTACCCAAAATTTGTTGGAGGAGACGGTGTTGCTATCAAAGAAATAACAGATCGTATATCTTCAGATGAATTTGTTTTTGATATGGTTACACTTCGTCTTGATAATACTCAACCAAAAATTGAGAAGTTTGGAAATGTGAATGTTTATCGTGTTGGATTTTCAAAGAAAAACCCAACTCCAGAGGAATTGCTAAAATTTCCAATGTATTTAACAAAAGTTTTTTTTCCAATTTCTGCTTTTATTAAAGCTTGTCGATTACATAGAAAAAATAAATATGATTTGATTTGGGGAATGATGGCTTATGCTGGTTTTCCTTTTGTTATATTTAATTTCTTTAGACCGAGAGTTCCAATCTTGTTAACACTTCAAGACGGAGACCCAATAGAAACGATTGCAGGCAGAGCGCGAATAAAATTAGTGATGCCAATTTTTAAAAGAATTTTTAAAGTTCCAAAACATATTCAATCTATTTCTAATTATTTAGCTGACTTTGCTCGGCAAATGGGATACAAAGGTGAAATATCCATCGTTCCAAATGGGGTTGATTATAAAAAGTTTTCAAATTTTAATCCGCAAAGAATTGAAGAAATAAAAACTGAACTTAAAAAACAAGAAAATGATTTTTGGCTTTTTACAGCATCTAGATTAGTTCATAAAAATGCCAATGACGTGGTGATTCGTGCATTAGAAAAACTTCCTGAAAATGTGAAGTTTGTAATAGCTGGAATTGGTCCTGATAAAGAAATGTTGGAAAGCATTTCAAAAGAATTAAAAGTTTTAGATAGAGTTATTTTTCTCGGACAAATTTCCCATACAGACTTACCGAATTATTTGAGAGCCTCAGATGCTTTTATCAGACCATCTCGAACAGAAGGTTTTGGAAATTCATTTGTTGAAGCTATGGCTGCAGAGATTCCTGTGATTGCTACAACTGCAGGTGGTATAAAAGACTTTCTTTTTGATAATCAAAATGGATTGGAGGTTGGAATTGATAATGTTGAAGATGTTGTTTCAAAAACACAACTTTTAATGAGTGATTCTGATCTTAAAAATAAAATTGTTGAAAATGCAAAGAAAATGGTTGCTGAAAAATACGATTGGGAATTGGTTTCAAGACAAATGAGAGAGGTATTAACTAAAAGCCTAAATTAGCGTAATATTTGAGGAATGAAAGTTTTAATCGCTACGGGGATATATCCGCCTTCTGTAGGAGGTCCTGCTACATATTCAAAGCTTCTATACGATAATCTGCCTAAATACGATATTGAGGCTTCTGTGGCTTCTTTTGATGATTTGAGAGCTTTACCAGTGGGTATAAGACATTTTTTGTATTTTATTAAACTTCTTATAGATGGTATCGGAAAAGATGTGATTTATGCTCAAGATCCGGTGTCGGTAGGGTATCCTGCAATGTGGGCAGCAAGGATTTTAAAGAAAAAATTTGTACTAAAAATAGTAGGTGATTATGCTTGGGAGCAAGGCACACAGAGATTTGGTGTAAATGATTTACTTGATGATTTTGTTAAAGATAAGCGAGAATATCATCCGCATGTTTTAAGAATGAAAAAGATTCAAAAGAAAGTTGCAGAAAAGGCGGATAAAATTATTGTGCCTTCCAGATATTTGAAAAAAATTGTATCTCATTGGGGAATTGATGAAAATAAAATCAACGTAATTTTTAATTCTTTTGAAGGTATTCCTGAAAATTTATCTAGTGTGGAATATTTGCGTGACGAAGTTGGTTTTGTTGGTCCGACGATTGTGACAGTGGGGAGACTTGTGCCTTGGAAAGGTTTTGAAACTCTAATTTCTGTTGTTGAAGAATTGAAAGATGAAATTAAATATCTGAAATTGGTGATCATCGGATCAGGTCCAGATAAATATAAACTTGAAAACATTGTTTCTAAAAAACAACTTTTTAAAAATGTTTTGATTACTGGAGCAATGGATCGTGCAAATTTATTTAAATATATTTCAGCGAGCGATGTGTTTGTTTTAAATACAGGTTATGAAGGTTTTTCTCATCAATTGCTTGAAGTGCTTGCTCTCGAGACACCGATAATCACTACAAATATCGGAGGAAACCCAGAAATTATTAAAGACGGTGAAAACGGATTGCTTGTTGAATACGATAATAAAGAAGAATTAAAAAATGCGATTCGGGAAATTTTAAAAGATGCAGATTTGGGCAATAGATTTGTGTTGAATGGTAAAAAAACAGTTCAAGAGTTTTCTTTGGATAGAATGATGACAGATTTAGTAATGGAGCTAAAAACATTATGAAGGTTATAATGATTTCTACAGATAGAGGATTGTTTAAAGAGGATAGTCCTGTAAGACGAAGAATTGGTAATTATGGTAAAATCTTTGAAGAACTACATATCATAGTTTTTTCTAATAAAAAAATCATAGATTTTAAATTAGCTGAAAATGTTTTCTGTTATTCCACAAATTCTAAAAATAAGTTTTTCTATATTTTCGATGCTATTAATATTTCAAAAAGGATAATTAAAAAGATTGGAAATAAAGATATTGTGATTTCATCACAAGACCCTTTTGAAACAGGAATTGTTTCTTTGCTTTCAAAGTTTTTATTTAAAGTAAAGTTTCAGTGTCAGGTGCATATAGATTTTTTTAGTCCATACTATAAAAAGGAGTCTTTAAAAAGTTTTATTCAAGTATTAATAGGTCCTTTTATCTTAAAAAGAGCGGATTCAGTTAGAGTTGTATCTAATAAAATCAGAGAATATTTAGTTTCAAAAATTAATATACCTAAGGAAAAAATTTATGTGCTACCTGTTTTTACAGATGTGGAAAGAATTATTAATTCTGAAATTAAAATAAATTTGAGAGATAAATATAATGGTTTTTCAAATATTTTATTGATAGCTTCGCGACTCGTTAAACAGAAAGGTATTTGTGTTGGTATAGATGCTTTTAAAATAACTTTGATTAAAAATCCTAATTCATGTCTTGTTGTAGTTGGATCTGGCCCTGAAGAAGAAAAAATTAAAAAACATGTTTTTAAGCTAAAATTAGAGAAAAATGTTTTTTTTGAATCCTGGAATGATGATTTGGTTTCTTATATGAAGTCCTGCGACGTTTTCCTTCTTCCTTCATTGTATGAGGGTTGGGGTCTTACTGTTGTTGAAGCCGCTGCTTGTTCTACACCTGTTGTTATGACTAATGTTGGATGTGCCGAAGAGTTTTTGTTTAATGAAAAAAACGGGATTGTTGTGCCTGTGGGAAATGCAGAAGAATTTGCAAATGGTATTAATAAAATCTTAGAAAATAAAGTTTTTACAGAGATGATTAAAGCAAATTCTTTGATAACTGCAAATAAAATGCCAGACTTGGATTCATATTTAGTTTATTTTAAGGAAGCAATGGAAATTTAAATTTATGAAAATAGGTTTTATTAGATTAGAAAAATTGAAAGGAAGTATAGCTTGAAATATTTGATTTTATTGGAATAATCGTTTACAATCTAGTTTAATTTTAGAGTGATTTTTATATGAAAATAAATTACGTAGCTTACGCAAGAATACTGGCAGAAAAGCATACGGATTACATACTTTTAGTATGAGTTAAGTTTTGATTTATGAAGGAAATTGTTTGGCGGCAAAAAGCAACGGGAAAGATTTTGCAGATAAAATTTTAAAATTAATTGACGATGATGTTTTAAGAAAAAATATTGGTGACCGAGCAAAAGAGAGTGCGATAAATAATATTCAATCAAAAGAGCAGTATTTAGATAATTTTATTTACAATATGAAACTTTTAATAATTACACAAAAGGTAGATAAAGATGATTCTATTTTAGGTTTTTTTCACCGTTGGATTGAGGAGTTTGCAAAAAATGTTGAATCTTTAATTGTGATTTGCCTTGAAGAAGGAGTTCATGATTTGCCTAAAAATGTAAAAGTTCTTTCTTTAGGGAAAGATACTGGTGCTGGAAAAATTAAAAGATTGCTGAATTTTTATAAATACATTTGGGTTTATCGAAAAGAGTATGACGCAGTGTTTGTGCATATGAATCAAATTTATATTATTTTAGGAGGTTTATTGTGGAGAGGTTTGAAAAAGAAAATGAGTTTATGGTATGCGCATGGAAAAGTTTCATTTAGTTTGAGGTTGGCTGAAAAGATTACTAACATAGTTTTCACTTCAACTTATACTGGATTTAATATAAGAAGTAATAAGAAAAAAATAGTGGGACAAGTTATTGATGTAAAACATTTTCAGTCTTTAGAAAATATCAAAAAAGATTATAATAGTGTTGTTACAGTTGGTAGAATCTCAAATATTAAAAATATTGAAGTCATAATAGATTTAATATCTAAAACTGATAACTTTAAATTGAAAGTAATTGGAGCACCAGTTCAGGATAAAGATTTTGAATATGCTCAAAAAATTTATCTGGATGTTCAGAATAAGGGCTTGTCAGATCGAGTTAGTTTTTTGGGTCCAGTTAGCCAAGAAAATTTACCTGATATTTTGAATAAATCTCATATACTCATTAATTTAAGCAAAACAAATAGTTTAGATAAGGCTATATTAGAAGCTCTAGCTTGTGGTCTTCAAGTTGTCACAACTAATATTGCTGCAAAAGACTTATTGGGTGTGCACTTTATTTCACGGTATTCTATAGAAGAAGATAATGGTGTTATTATTGAAAAAATCAAAGAGTTGTCAAAGAAAGGTTTAAATGAAGAAGGTGTGGATTTTGTTATTAAGAATCACAGTGTTCAAAGTCTAATTCCTAAGATAATTAATTTAATTCAAAAATGATTATGAAAATTATAAGTATAAAAGATGGTTCAA
>Ga0172372_10009824_pt1 | contig 12380 bp, 10 predicted proteins | sample LakKiv5m_2_FD_114544 | JGI IMG/M metagenome (GOLD analysis project Ga0172372, IMG submission 114544) | Freshwater microbial communities from Kabuno Bay, South-Kivu, Congo - kab_092012_9.5m | ecosystem: Environmental > Aquatic > Freshwater > Lake | place: Democratic Republic of the Congo...
TCAACGACCCGCTGAACCTCGACGCCGATCCCGCGCGGCAGAGCATGGCGATGCAGGTCTTCGCGATGCTCGGCGGCTATCAGGCGCCGAGCCCCTACGACCCGCTCTTCGAGAAGCGCGACGGCGAGGGGCAGTTCAACACGCGCCTCGACGTCATCTCCGCGCTCGCCGACTGGTGGGACACCGATCAGCAGCGCACGCAGTTCGATCCCGGCGCGTCGACGGTCACGTCGGGCGGCGGCGAAGACGAGATCTACCGGCGCTATCGCGATCCGTACGTCATCAAGAACGCGCCCTTCGACTCGCTCGAGGAGGTGCGCCTCGTCCGCGGCGTCACCGACGATTTCTGGGCGACGTTCGTCCAGCCCGATCCGGACGATCTCCGCAGCGAGCGGCTCACCATCTACGGCTCGGGCGCCGTGAACCCGAACGAGGCGCCGCCCGAGGTGATGCTCGCGCGCCTCTGCTCGTTCCGCGGGCTCACCGATCAGCCGCTCTGCAGCGACCCGCTCGAAGCGGCGAAGTTCATCCAGCTGCTGCGCACCGTGCGCTCGATCTTCCCGGTGCCGTTCTTCACGCGGTCGGGCGACTTCCTCAACTTCGTCGAGGGGCGCGGCGGCGCACAGGATCTCTACCCGCTGTTGCTCGGCATGCTCGGCCCGACGAGCCCGCTCGTGTTCCGACCCGTGACGATCCCGGCCGACGTCCGCTCGGCCGTCGACAACGCGTTCGTGACCGCCGCACGCATCCTCACGATCCGCGGCGAGGGTCGCGTCGGGCGCGCGCGCGTCCGCATCCGCACGGTCGCCAACTTCCACGATCGCTGGACGCCCCCGCCGCCGAACGCCGGCTCGATGCCCGCGCTCGGCGTCTTTCACTACTATCGAATCGACTAGCTCCGAGGAGACGCACGCAGATGGCCAGGATACTCGGGCTCGATGTCGGCACGACCGCGGTACGCGGCGTCGTGCTGCGCACCGCGCTCCGCAAGGTGGAGGTCGAGCGCTACGTGGAGGCGCCGCTCGCGCAGCCCACGGAAGGCGAGGAAGGCGCGCCGACGACGCGCGGCGAGGCCCTCGCGACGGCGCTGCGCGAGCTGCTCGCGAGCGTCGGGCGCGCGCCGGACGGCGTCGTCGTCGCGGTGCCCGGCGAGGACGCGTCGCTGCGGCCGATCGAGCTGCCTGCGGCCGTGCAGAAGCGCATCGGTGAGGTGCTGCCGTTCGAGCTCGAGGCGCTCCTGCCCTTCCCCGCGGAAGACGCCGTCATCGACCATCAGCCGATCGCGCGGGAAGGCACGAAGCTGCGCATCCTCGCGGCCGCGACGCCGAAGACGCGCGTCGCGTCGCTGCTCTCCGAGCTGACGGAGGTCGGGCTCTCGCCGCAGGAGGTCGCCGTCGGTGCGGCGGCGCTCGACGGGCTCGTCGGGCTCGTACCGGAGCTCGCGGGGCCAGGGCCCTACGTGCTGCTCGACGTGGGCGCGAACCACCTCGACGTGTGCATCCTGCGGGATGGTCGTACGGAGATCGCGCGCACCGTCGCGACGGGCGTCGCGGGGCTTCCGCGCAACGAGGGCGAGCTCACGCGCGCGCTCGTCCAGACACTCGCCAGCTTCCGCGCGAGTGGCGCCATTGCGCCGGTGAAGGCGTTCGTCTGCGGCGGCGGAGCGCTCGTCGAGGGGCTGCTGCCGTGGCTCGCGCCGCGCTTCGAAGGCGCGGAGCTGACGGTGCTGCCGCTGCCCGCGGCACCCGGCGCAGACGACGCGACGCGACCGCTCTTCGGTCGTGCGGCCGCGCTCGCGGGGCGCACGCTCCTGCGCGACAAGCGGCTCGATCTGCGGCAGGGCGAGTTCGCACACCGTCGCGCGATGGGCGCGCTCCGTGCGCAGGCGCCGCTCGTGGCCGTGTGTGCAGGCGCGGTGCTCTGCGCCTTCGTGTTCTCGACGTGGGCGAGCTACCGCATGCTCGACGCGCGGCGCGTCGCGCTCGCCACCGAGCTCGAGCGCGTGACGCGGGAGGCCTTCGGCGAGGCGACGAGCGATCCGGCGCGCGCGCGACGACTGCTCGAGGGCCGCACGGGCGCCCAGGACCCGCTCCCGCGCTTCGACGCCTTCGACGCGCTCGACGCGGTGACCACCGCCATCCCGACGGAGATCGTGCACGATATGCGCCGCCTCGAGATCGAGATCGGCGCTGGCGAACACGAGGGCAAGCTCGCGCTCGAGGGCACGCTGACGAACATCAGCGAGCGCGATCGCATCGTCGAGGCGCTCCGCGCGCACGCGTGCTTCCACGACCTCGAGGCGAAGCGCACGAGCCCCGCGGTCGGACAGGACCGCATCAACTACACGGTCGAGGCCGTCGTCCACTGCGGACAGCGCGCCGCGACGAAGCGAAGCGGAGCACGGAGGCGCGCCGGTGACTAATCCCTTCGAAGCGCTCGCGCGCAGCTGGCAGGGCCTCAACGAACGTGAGCGACGCCTCGTCGGCGCGCTCGGCGTGACCCTCGTCGCGCTCGTGCTCTTCGGCATCTTCTACGTCTCGCAGAACGCCGTGAGCGAGGTCGAGGAAGAGAGCGAACAGCTCGCGACGGTGCTCTCCGAGATCGGCCGGGCACGCACGCGCCTCGCCACCCGCGCCGCCGAGCGCGACGCCGCCGAGCGCCGCTACACCACGAAGGCGCCGGCCCTCGGCAGCTTCGTCGAGGCGAGCGCCCGCGAGAACCAGCTCACCCTGCGCGAGGTCGTCGATCAGCCGGACGAGGTGATGGGCCGCTACAAGCGCCGCGCGGTCAACGTCCAGCTCCCCAACGTGAACCTGCGCCCGATCGTCGACCTCATGGCGAGCATCGAAAACAGCCCCTATCCCGTGGCGATCGAGGAGATCCAGGTCGAGCACTTCCAGGCGGGCGACCAGTACAACGTCAAGCTCGGCGTCGTCGCCTACGACCGCAACACGCCCGCGGCCGAAGGCCCCACGAAGAGCGCCCCCGCCCGCCCCACGACGGGCGCAGGACCTCCACGCCCATGAGCCCCACCACCCGCCAGCGGCTCCTCACGTGGGTCGGCTATCCGCTCTTCGCGACGGCGAGCTTCCTCGTCTCCGTGTACCTCACCTTCCCGTACGACCACCTGCGCGACTACCTCGTCCAGGAAGTCGAGCACCCGCGCGGACCGGGGGGCGAGCGCGGCGACAGCGGGATTCGCCTCGAGATCGCGGACCTCTCACCATCCTTCGTGACGGGTGTGGACCTCGAAGGCGTGCGCATCACGCGCCGCGCGGCGGCCTCTGCTGCGGTTCCCGTGCCCACGAACGGTACGGCGCAGCCCGAGGCCGACGCGAAGCCGATGGTGCTCGAGATCGACGCGCTCACCGCACGCATCTCGCTGCTGTCGCTGCTCGCGAAGACGGTCGCCGTCTCCTTCGACGCGGAGCTCGCCGGTGGCGAGATCGAGGGCGAGGTCGCCGTCAGCGAGGACGAGACGCAGGTCGAGCTCGCGCTCGAGACCATCGATCTGCGCCGCCTCGGCGCGCCGTCGGCCGCGCTCGGGCTGCCCATCACGGGCAAGGTCGGCGGCACCGTCGACCTCACGGTGGGCAAGGAGTCGAGCGCGACGAAGGGCAGCGTGGACCTCACCATCGACGGCGTCGTCGTCGGGGATGGCCGCGCGAAGCTGAAGCTCGAGGGCATGGGCGCCGAGGGCCTCACCGTCGGCCGCATCGAGATCGGCAAGATCGTCGTGCGCGCCGGCGTCGAGAACGGCGTCGCGCGGTTCACGCAGCTCGGCACCGAGGGCGGCCGCGACGTGACGGTCACGGGCAGCGGCCAGCTGCGCCTCGTACACCCGATCCGCGGCTCGCGCCTCGAGCTGCTCGTCGGCGTGAAGTTCGCAGACGCCTTCAAGAACCGTGACGCCCGCACGCGCGGCCTCTTCGCGATGCTCGACGTCGTGCCGCGTCTGCGCGCGGCGCGCACGCCCGACGGCGCGCTCCAGTGGCAGATCGCGGGCCCGCTCACCGGGCCCTTCCGTCCGACGCCTGCGGGCGCTGCTCGGCCCGCTGGTGCGGCGCGACCCGCGCGCTGATCTCCACTCCACGTCCGACGCGGCCTCGCATAGAGTCGGGGCCATGCGTCGCCTCGCCTCGTGCGCTCGCTCCGTCCGCTCTGCTGCCGTTCTACTCGCCGTCTCGGCGTCCCTCCTTCCCGCGTGCAGCGAGCGCGACGAGGCACCGCCGCGAACGCGTGAGGACGCAGGGCCGCCGGACCTCGGCGCGCCCGACCTCGGTCCCCCCGATCTCGGCCCCCGCGACTTCGGCCCGCCCCCCGATTTCGGCCCGCCCCCCGGCGACGTGCACGTCGTGATCACCGCCGACAACGCCTACAGCTTCGCGTACGGCTCGGCGGGCGCGATCGACACGTTCATCCGCGGCTCGCGCGCGCTCTCGGCGGGCGAGATCTTCAACTGCCCCGTCGGCAACGGCCCTGAGGAATACACGGTGCCTGCCGCGTCCGTGCCGCCCGGCGCGTACCTCTACATCGTCACGTGGGACGACCTCGCCGTGACGCAGGGCGTGCTCGGCGAGTTCGAGCGCGACGGCAGCTTCGTCTACACCGGTGACGAGCGCTTCGAGGTCTGCGCAACCGGCGTCGACTACTCGCGCGCGATGACGGGCATCGACCCGATCGCGGGCCCCACGGAGGAGGCCGTCGAGGCCGAGATCGCGCGCTGCAACGCGGCGAGCGGCGACCCCGCGACGACGAGCCGCGGCTGGGTCGATCTCACCGGGCCCGTCACGCCCGACGCGCTCGGCACGCTCGCCGTCGGCGAGGCGAACGACCCCACGCCCGGCGGTCAATTCCCGCCCGTGTGCGCGGGTGATGCGACGACTCCGGGCATCGACGCGGCGGCACGCTGGATGTGGTACGCGCCGCCCGGGTACACGGGCTCGCCCTTCCAATCGACGAGCAGCAACACCTTCCGTGCATTCCTGATCTTCCGGCTCCCCGCCGACGAGATCATCCTGATCTGAGCGCGCTTCTCACCGCGGCGCGCTGCGACTGAATCGCCATTCAGTCGCGCGCCTCCCAATGCGTCGCCGCGAGCATCCCGCACGCGGCATGGCGCGCACCGCCACCCGAATAGCGGCGCACGAGCGGCACGCCGAGGACGCCGAGCCGATCGAGGAAGCCCTTCAGCTCCGCAGGGGAGGCACGCTCGAAGCCGCCCTCCCGCGCGTCGTTGACGTCGATCAGGTTCACGCGCAGGCGCAGATCACCGAGCAGCGCGCCGAGCGCCTCGACCTCGTCGGCGCCCGTGTTGACGCCCGCCATCACGACCCACGCGACGGTGATGCGGCCCTTCGCGACCTCGGCGTATTCGCGGATCGCGGCGGCGAGATCCGCGAGCGCGTAGCGGCCCGCGACGGGGAGCAGCGTGCGGCGCTTCTCGGCGAGCGCGCTCGTGAGCGAGACGATCAGGCGGAAGCGATGCCCCTCGCGCGCAAAGCGCCGGATCTGCGCGACGAGACCGACCGTGCTGATCGTGATGGCATCGGCGGAGATGCGGCCCCCGCATGGATCGCTCAGCACCTGCCCCGCGCGGATGACCGCGTCGTAGTTGTGAAACGGCTCGCCCTGCCCCTGAAAAACGACGCCCGAGACCCGCCCGGGCGCCTCGTCGCGCACCTGCAGAAGCGCGTCGACCATCTCCCACGCCGCGAGGTTGCGCGTGAGGCCGAGCCTCCCCGTCGCGCAGAAGACGCAGCCCATCGCGCAGCCGACCTGCGACGAGAGACAGACCGTGAAGCGACCGGGCGCATGCAGCGGAATGCGCACGGCCTCGGTGAGCGCGCCGTCCGGCGAGCGGAAGAGATACTTCACGAATCCGTCGCACGGATCGGTGACGCGCTCGACGATCTCGAGGCGATCGAAGGCGAGCGTCGCTTCGAGCGCCTCCCGCTTTGCGCGCGCGAGCGGACGGCGCGAGGGCGGGCGCGTGCCGGGCACGTGCGAGAGATGCTCGGCGAGGTAGCGCCGCGCCTCGTCGTCGCGCAGCGCGATCCCGTGCGCGGCCGCGTGCGCGACGAGGTCGGCCGGTCGCATGCCGAAGAGATGCGGCAGCCCGCGCACCTCCCGCGGGCCGAGCGCGCCCTGCGGCGGGAGCTCCGGGAGCGTGGCCTCGCCGGCCGCAGCGTCGCTCACGACGAGGCTCAGCGCTTCTCGTCGGCGCGCATCGCGTCGAGGCGGTCGTAGTGGCGATAGCCGAGCTTGGTGAGCGCGCTCTGCGGCGCCAAGCCGATGTCGACGAGCGTCTTCAGCGCGTAGGTGCCGACCAGGACGGGCGGCGCGTACGCGCGGACCGTTGCGGGCGTACGGAAACGCTCGAGCGGGAAGAGCAGGCGATCCGAGTGCATGTGCATGAAGTGCGCGCTCGAGAGGCGCGACCAGCCCGCGACACCGGGCGCGGTGATGACGTGCGGCGTCGCGAGGAAGGTGCCGCCCGTGAGGATCTCGAGCTGCTGGCCGACCTGCGCGATCACGCAGCCCTTCGGCGCCGTGCCGCGCACCTTCACGCCGTTCGGCGCGTCGGGCAGCGGACGCGTGCGCAGGTAGAGCCCGCTCTCGTCGTCGGGCGCACCGGCCGCCGCACCGCTCGGGTCGAAGAAGCGCCCGCCCGGGAGCAGCGTGAGGAGGTTGAAGTCGGTGTGCTCCTCGCCCCACACGAGCCCGGTGCCGACCTGCTCCGGGGCGAGCGGCAGATAGTTGAGGACGCGCGTGATGTGCGGTCCCTTCTCGCAGTAGGCCGTGAAGGTGTCGGGCGCGAGGTCGAGCGCGCGCGCGCAGCCGCGCAGCAGCGCCATCCCCGTCTCGTGGAGCTGCTGACCGAGCCCGACGAAGCCGTCGCGGAAGAACGGCGGCGCATCCCCGGGCCACACATTCTCCGGATAGAGCTCGGGGTACGCGAGCGCGCTCTCCGCGTCGTTGTCGAAGGGCGCGACGAAGAAGCACTCCTTGAAGTCGGGCTGCCCGCCGCCCGCGACGGCGACTTCCGTGTTCGGCGGCGTCCAGCCGCGCTGGTACCAGAGGTCGGGCCGTGCGTACGGGCGCTTGGCGCTCTCGGGGCGCGCGACGAAGGCGCGGAAGGCATCGTAGAAGCGCTCGAGCGCGACGAGGTCGACGGGGTGGTTGCGGATGTAGACGAGTCCGTACGTGCCGAAGGCCTCGCGCAGCGCCGCAGCACCGCGCGCGAGCGCCGCAGGGTCGGCGGAGACGAGGTCCGCGAGGTCGACGGTCGGGATGTTCATCGAGGCGGGAGTCGGAGTGGTCACGGCGGTTGTCCGCGATGTACATGGCGCGCGTGCGCGCCGTCAATCGCGGCCCGCGACGGGCTGCCCGCATACCCTTGTCCGTCACCGCCGGCGCCCCCAAGCCTGCCCGGCGGTGAAGACCTTCCTGCGCGCGCTTCGCGACCGAAACACGGAACCGGCGCGGCGGCGCTGGCTCTACGTCTCCTACGACCAGCTGAGCGACGCGATCGGTCCGCTCTCCCGCGAGGCGCCGGAGACGCTCGGCCTCGTGCTCGTCGAGTCGCCGCAGAAGGCGTCGCGGCGCCCCTATCACAAGCAGAAGCTCGGCTTCGTGCTCGCGAACCAACGGCACTTCGCGCTCGAGCAGGCCGCGCGTGGCGTCGCGATTCGCTACGCCGTCTCGGAAGGTGGTTATGCCGACGCGCTCGCGCCGATCGCGGCGGAGCTCGGTCCGCTCCGCGTGATGGAGCCCGCCGAGCGCGAGCTGCGCACCGAGCTTGCGCCGCTCGTGCGCGACGGTCGTCTCGAGGTGCTGCCGCACGAGGGCTGGCTGAGCACGCGCGCGGATTTTCTCGACGCCGTCGGCCTCGATCCGCCGTGGCGCATGGACGCCTTCTACCGGCAGGTGCGTCGCCGCAGCGGGCTGCTCATGGATGCGCAGGGCGAGCCCGAGGGCGGGCAGTTCAGCTTCGACGCAGAAAATCGCCGCCCGTGGCCCGGCACGCCCGCGGCGCCGACCCCTCCGCACTTCCCTCCCGATACCATCACAGAAGAGGTGGGCGCGCTGATCGAAGCGCGCTTCGCTGCGCACCCGGGCACGCTCGATCTCAGCGCGATTCCGGCGAGCGCCGCCGATGCCGAGCGGCTCTGGGCGTGGGCGCTCGAGGCGTGTCTTCCACACTTCGGCCCCTTCGAAGACGCGATGTCGACGCGCTCGAGCGGGCTCTTTCACACGCGCATCTCGGCGCTCCTGAACCTGCACCGCCTGCTGCCGCGGCGCGTGGTCACGGACGTCGCCCACGCCGCACTTCCGCTCGCGAGCCGTGAGGGCTTCGTGCGGCAGATCCTCGGCTGGCGCGAGTTCGTACGGCACGTGCACGTCGAGACGGACGGCCTGCGTCATCTGCCCTCCCCGAAGAGCGCCGCCGCCAAACGCGCGAACCGCGCGCGAACCGCGCCTCCGCCGGTCGGCACCGACTTCGCGGATGGCGGCGCGCGGCCTTCCGCGCTCGATGCGCACGAGCCGCTGCCGCCCGCGTTCTGGGGCACGCCGTCCGGCCTGCACTGCCTCGACACGGTCGTCGCCGATGTGTGGCGCGAGGGCTACGGGCACCACATCACGCGCCTGATGGTGCTCGCGAACCTCGGCACGCTGCTCGGCCTCGAGCCGCGCGCGCTCACCGACTGGTTCTGGGTCGCCTACGCCGACGCGTACGACTGGGTCGTCGAGCCGAACGTGCTCGGCATGGGCACCTTCGCGACGGGCGAGCTGATGACGACGAAGCCCTACGTCTCGGGCGCCGCGTACCTCGCGCGGATGAGCGACTACTGCGCGGGCTGCGCGTTCGACCCGGCGCGCAGCTGCCCCATCACGCGGCTCTACTGGGCGTTCCTCGGGCGCAACGCGGAGACGCTGCGGCGCAACCCGCGCGTCGCCGGCCCCGTCGCGGCCGCGCAGAAGCGCAGCGAAGCCGAGCGCGCCGAGGACGAGCGCGTCCTCACCGTCGTGCGCGACACGCTCGCGCGCGGAGAAGCGCTCACGCCGGCGCACCTCCGCAAGCCCGCGCAGACGCGGTGATCGGACACTTTCGCGAGCCATACACCGCGCGCTCCTCACCATCATGCCCGAAGGTCACACTCTCCATCGTCTCGCGCTCGATCACCGCGCGCTCCTCGCGGGGCGCGCCGTCGAGGCGTGCTCGCCACAGGGCCGCTTCGACGAGGGCGCCGCGCTCCTCGACGGCCGCCGCGTGCTCGGCGTCGAGGCACACGGCAAGCACCTCTTCTACGACTTCGAGGACGGCCTCGTGCTGCACGTGCACCTCGGCCTCTTCGGGCGCTTCCGCAAGACGGCGCGCCCCGCGCCGACGCCGCGCGGCGCCGTGCGACTGCGCTTCGTCGTGCCGGGCGCCTGCCTCGAGCTGAGCGGCCCGACGGCGTGCGCGCTCGTCTCCGACACGGAGCGCGCGGCGCTCTGCGCGCGGCTCGGCCCCGATCTGCTGCATGACGACGCCGACCCGGCCGAGGCGTGGGCGCGTATCCGCAAGTCCAAGCGCGCGATCGGCGCGCTGCTGCTCGATCAGTCCGTGCTCTCGGGCGTCGGCAACGTCTACCGCGCCGAAGGGCTCTTCGTCGTCGGGCTGCACCCCGAGACCCCGGGGAACGCGCTGCGCAAACCCGACTTCACGCGCCTCTGGGACACCCTGCGCGCCATGTTGCAGAAGGGCGTGCGCGACCGTCGCATCGTGACCGCCGCGCACCCCGAGAAGAGCGCCTCGCGCGTGCGCCGCGGCGAACGGACGTGGGTCTACGGTCAGGCGCATTGCCGCCGCTGCGAGGGCGCGGTCGAGCGCTTCACCCTCGCCGCGCGCACGATGTACGCCTGCGCCGCTTGCCAGCCGCGCGACGCGAAGCCGGTGCGCACACGCCGCAGCGCGGAGTGACGCGGCACCACGCGCAACCCCTCCGCGCGACTGAATGGTGATTCAGCGCGCGCGGCGACGCTGCGACGCACCGAGCGTGAACACCACAAGTACAAGCGCCGCGAGCCAGCCGTGCGCTGCACGCCCACGTGCGCCCGCGCGCCCCGCGACATCACAGCCAGCGACGTCGTCCGCGAGCGGCCGACGCGCGACGGGCGTCCCGGCATCGACGTCCCCCGCGCCGCCCGCGTCGACGTCGTCCGATCCCGCATCGACGACCGGCGGCACATCGAGCACGGTCACGCGCACCTGCAGCTGCATGTCGGGCGGGCCACCCTGGTCGGAGAACCACGCGGCACCCTCCTGCACGAGGTTGAAAAACTGCGGGTAGTCCCCCGGCGTGAGCGGCGCACGCACCGTGAAGGAGAAGCGCCCGACCTCGCCCGGCGGCACCGCGCGATCGACCGTCGCCGCACGGCTCGCGCTCGGCCAATCCGGCCCTGCGAGCGGGCTCGCGACGTCACGCGGCCCCGTGGTGCCGAGCATCGTCACGCCGGGCATCCACGTCGCGGCGCCCGCATTGCGCATCTCGATGTAGCCCGCCTGCTCGGCCCCGGGCGCGAGCTCGAACGGCATCGACGCGTAGGGGAACGACTGCGCCACGAACGTCGCGCGGAAGTCGACGCTCGTGACCCAGAAGTCGGCGCCCATCTCGTTGTACGTGTCGCGCGCGTGCCGCTCGTAGCTCGCGTAGCGAGAGGCGTAGACCGAGCAGCCCGACGGCGTGCAGCCGTTGTAGTAGTGCGTGACCGTCTGGATCCACGGCATGAAGCGGTCGTTGTCGATGCGCACGCCGTTCATCCAGTCGAGCGCCTGCGCCGCGTTGTCGACGCCGGGGATGTACGTCGAGCGGATCACCATCGCGATGACGAAATCGACCGCCGCCTCGGTGTTGCCCGCGACGCTCAGCACCCGCACGCCCTCGCGCGCGAGCGTCTGGTCGTAGGTGCCCGCGTCGAACTGGAACATGCCGAGCCCGCCCTGCATGAGCGAGCACGGCCCATCGCCCGCGCCCGCGACGACGGGGCCGCCGCCACAGTCATCGCTCGCGGGGCCCATGCAGGCCCACGTCAGCTCCGACCAGCAGTGCGACATGCCCGTCTCGGCGTCCGCGATCCCCGCGAGCAACCACCCCTGCTCGAGCCCGCGCGCGGCGGCCGCATCGCGGATCTGCGCGGCGCGTGCGCGGCGCTGGGCCGCCGTGAGCGCAGAGCGCGAGCGACCGAGCAGCTCGCCGGGCGCCGCCGGACCCGCGTCCGTATCCGCACAGCCGACGACCGCGGCCGCGATGGACGCGGCCAAGAGGAGGGAGAAAGCGAAGCGAGAGGGCGGGATGCGAAGGCTCATCGCCGTGGAGCGTACACTCCGCGCCGCTCGGGACTCCACGCGCGTGCGCCTCTTTTTTGGCGGCTCCGGATGGCATCGATAGGGTCGCCGCATCGGAGGCCGCCGCATGCATCTCGTCGCCCGTTCGCCCCAGCAGCCCGCGCCCGCGTCATCCCCGTACGAGGCCTTCGTCGGCGTGCCGCTCTCCGTCGTCTTCGCGGACGGCGACGACATCGCGGCCGCGCGCGACGGACGCGCGTCGATTCCGCTCGCGCCGCCCTTTCACGTGAGCGACGAAGACGCATATCTCGTACTTCCCGAGGACATCGGCGCGGAGATCGTCGACATCCTGCGTGATGGGGATGCGGACCTGCTCGCGGAGGCCATGCGCGACGGCCTGCTCGTGCTCGGCACCATCGAGCGCGAGGGACGCCGCGTCGCGCTCGGCGTCGACGCCTGCGTGCGACCCGAAGACGCGCTCGCGAGCGAGCTCCCCTACGCCGAGACGTTGCCGCTCCTCGACGCCGAGAGCGCCCTCGAGATGCTCAACGAGCTGCACCACGTGCAGGTCACGATGGGCAGCGCGCTCGTCGACGAGGAAGGGCTCGGCGAGATGCTCTCCTCCGCGAACTACGTCGGCGCGTCGTGGACGCCCGGCGAAGAAGGCCCGCGACGCGGCGCGACGGCGGAGCCGACGCACGTCTGGTCGCGTCAGCTGCCGGATGGGCGCATCGGGATCGAGCTCGCGCTCTTCGCGGAGTACGAGGAGCTGGTCGCGCTGATCCGCCCCGCCGCCCTCCGCGCGCCGCGTCGCTGAGCGCACACGGCGCGGCCGCATCGCGACCTTGCCCGCACGGCGACGCGGCGACGCGGATTCATTTGCGCGCCGACACCGGCGCGGACCATCCTGCGCAGGCGATGTCGAAGTCTCCGAGAGTGAAGCGCGCGCGCACGCCCGGGGAGCCCGCGGAGCGCGACGCCGTCATCGAGACCGACGGCGCGGTGCTCGTCGATGAGCGCGGTGTACGGGAGTCGCAGGGGCGCGACA
>Ga0172372_10009825_pt1 | contig 12380 bp, 9 predicted proteins | sample LakKiv5m_2_FD_114544 | JGI IMG/M metagenome (GOLD analysis project Ga0172372, IMG submission 114544) | Freshwater microbial communities from Kabuno Bay, South-Kivu, Congo - kab_092012_9.5m | ecosystem: Environmental > Aquatic > Freshwater > Lake | place: Democratic Republic of the Congo...
AGGACAAGGTACAGGTCCTTGATTTAGCCGAAATCACCGCCGGCTCCCTCGCCAACTAATCCAAGGCATTTCCCTCGCCAACTAACAGTCCAACGTGTGGGTTCCCTTTGAACAATTACCGGCCTCGGCGCGACTTTGGATTTTTACTTCGCCCGTTCCGCTGGATACAGCCCTCATCCACCCGGCCTTGCAAACATTTGTTCAAAGCTGGACCGCTCACCATCAAGATTTGAGGGCATCAGGCGCTTTGTACCAGGGCTATTTTATACTCTTGGCCGTGGACGAAAGCCAGACAGCGGCCAGCGGCTGCTCCATTGACAAGGCCACCCACTTTGTGCAGGACCTGGGCCAAAGCCTCAACCTAAACTTCCTAGAGAAACGCCGGTACTTCTACCGCAACGAAGACCAGCCCATCCATGCAGTCGATCACCATACCATCCAAGCCGTAGATCACCAAACCATGCAAGCCGCGGTCCAAGACAGGCGGGTGACCCCCACAACCCTGGTGGCCGATACCCTCCTGACCAAAGTCGGCGACCTCGATCGCCTCTGGTTACCCTTCGGCGAGAGCTGGCACCTCCGACTCTTCGTTCGCTAAGGCAACGCCCTGGGGGGCGTCCATTTCCCAGCGCAGGTTCTCCACTATAAACTGCTGACGTTCAGGCGTATTCTTGCCCATGTAGTAGGCCAGCAATTTAGGAATGGAGGTATCCGCTTTGAGAATGATGGGCTCCAAACGCATGTCCTGCCCAATGAAACGACCAAACTCATCCGGACTGATTTCGCCTAGTCCTTTGAAACGGGTGACCTCGGCCCTTGCGCCCAATCGGGCCATGGCGGCCTGCTTTTCGGACTCACTGTAACAATAAACCGTTTCTTGTTTGTTACGAACCCTGAACAAGGGGGTATCCAGAATATAGAGATGGCCATCGCGAACCAAATCCGGAAAAAACTGCAAAAAGAACGTCATTAACAAAAGACGTATATGCATTCCGTCCACATCCGCATCTGTTGCGATAACCACCCGGTTGTAGCGAAGATTTTCCAGGCCCTCTTCGATATTTAGAGCGTGTTGCAACAAATTAAATTCCTCGTTCTCGTACACCACCTTCTTCTTGAGGCCGTAACAATTCAAAGGCTTTCCCCGTAGACTAAATACCGCCTGGGTTTCGACCTGCCTGGCCTTGGTGATGCTACCGCTCGCCGAATCTCCTTCGGTAATAAAAAGAGTACTGTTGTAATTCCCTTCATTCCGGCCTTCGTTATAGTGCATCCGACAATCCCGCAATTTGCGGTTATGCAGGTTGGCTTTTTTGGCGCGTTCGTTGGCCAATTTCTTGATCCCGGCCATGTCCTTGCGTTCCCGCTCGCTCTGAGTGATTCTTTTGAGCAAGGCATCGGCCACCGACGAATGCTTGTGCAGGTAATTATCCAGCTCCCTTTTGATAAAATCCCCCACAAAGGAGCGGAGCGGAGCACCGCCCGGGGCCATGTGCTGGGATCCCAACTTGGTCTTGGTCTGCGACTCAAAGACCGGCTCCTGAACGCGTAGGCTGATGGCCCCTATGATGGAACCCCGGACATCGGAGGCATCAAAATCCTTTTTGTAAAATTCCCGGATGGTCCGCACCAACGCCTCCCGAAACGCGGCCAGGTGGGTTCCGCCTTGGGTGGTGTACTGCCCGTTCACAAAGGAATAATGCTCTTCGCCGTATTGCTCACCGTGGGTAAAAGCCAATTCAATATCATCTCCCTTGAGGTGAATAACGGGATAGCGAATCGCATCCGAAGGAGCCTTGCGCACCAACAAATCCAATAGACCATCCTTCGAAAAAAACTTTTTGCCGTTGAGGTAGAGACTCAGACCTGCATTGAGGTAGGCGTAATTCCACAACTGCTCTTCGATGAACTCGTGGATAAAATGAAAGTTGCGAAAAATCTCGCCATCGGGAACAAATTCGACCAAGGTTCCGTTCTTTTCGTTGGTCGGCAGGTCTTTGGATTCTTCCAATAACAAACCCTGCGCAAAGCTTGCTTTGCGACTAAGTCCGTCCCTAAACGATTGAACCACAAAGCTTTTGCTCAAAGCATTGACCGCCTTGGTTCCCACACCGTTCAAGCCCACCGATTTGGTAAAGGCTTCCCCGTCGTACTTACCTCCGGTGTTAATTCGCGATACACAATCCACCAATTTTCCCAAAGGAATTCCACGACCATAATCCCGAACCCTCACCGTATCCCGCCCCAATTCAATTTCGATCGCCTTCCCAAAGCCCATAACATGTTCGTCAATGCAATTGTCAACAATTTCTTTGATCAAAACATAGACCCCATCATCGTAGGCCGAGCCATCCCCCAATTTGCCAATGTACATGCCTGGTCGGAGCCGAATATGCTCTCTCCAGTCCAGTGATTTAATGTTATCTTCGGTGTATTTGGCGGCCATAGCGGATTAGGTATCGAGGGAACGAAACCCAAAAATAAGCCCTAGGCCCGCATCTGCAATTCAACCAAACGGCGATAAACCCCGTCTTCGGCCATCAAGGCCTGATGGCTGCCCTCCTGGACTTTGCGGCCCTTCTGGAGGACGATAATGCGATCCGCATGCTGTATGGTGCTCAAGCGATGCGCGATGACCAAGGTTGTTCGTCCTTGCATCAAAGCCTGCAGGGCTTCCTGGACCTCCTGCTCTGCCACAGAATCCAAAGCGGAAGTTGCTTCATCCAGCAACAAGAGGCGGGGATTGCGGTACAAGGCCCGGGCAATAGCGATGCGCTGCCTTTGACCACCGCTAAGTCGGGAGCCCTGTTCGGCCAACGAGGTCGCGTATCCCTCTTCCATGGCCGATACAAAATCATGGGCATTGGCGGCCTTTGCCACCGACACCACCCGGGACGCATCCGGCTCAGGGTCCCCAAAGGCGATATTGGCCGTGACGGTATCGTTGAACAACCAATTATCTTGACCCACCAAACCCAAGTGCGAACGCCAAGACTCGGTACCCAGCGAGGACAAATCATGGCCATCCACTGTAATCGTTCCTTCCTGGGGTTCGATGAACCGACAAATCAAATCCATGACGGTGGACTTTCCCGAACCCGATACCCCCACCAAGGCCACAGTCTCCCCACGTCGGCATTCAAAACTCAAATCCTTAAGGACCCATTCCTCGCCGTAGCGAAATCCAACCCCTCGAAAAAACAGGCCCTGGGACATATCCTCCAAGGCTATGGGATTAGGCCGCTCCAAGACTTGGGGTTTTTGGTCCAAAAGCGCAAAAACACGGCGGGCCGAGGCCAAACCTTTTTGGACATTGGTATAAGCCGCACCCAAGGATTTGACCGGGGGCAACAATTGCGAAAACAAAAGAATATAGGCGATAAACTGACTGGCCGATAAAGAACTGCGTTGTTCAATCACCAGGGTACCGCCAAAATACAAAATACTCAAAACCGCAAAAACTCCAAACGCCTCGGAGACCGGGTTGGCCAAATCACGTCGATCGAATATTTTGCGTAACAACGTAGCATACCCTTGATTAAGGACGTCAAATCGTTGGGCCATCAAGCGACTCGCATTGCTCATACGAACAATACGAATCCCGCTAATAGTTTCTTCCAAGCGCGACAGAAGCAACCCCAACAAATCCTGGCTATTGCCCGAATCCCTACGCAACCGCCTGGTAAGCATGCCGATAAACCATCCCGAAAGAGGCAATACCAAAAACGAGAACAAGGTGAGGGCCGGGGATAGCGCCAACAAAAAGAAAATATAAGCCAATATCAAAAAAGGCTCTCGCAACAATACATGCATTGTATTCACCACCGATCCTTCAATTTCGGTAACATCATTCGAAAGCACCGAAATCAAATCCCCTTTGCGGCGATGATGAAAGAATCGGATATCTTGACGCAAAACCTGCTCGTACAAATCCTGGCGAAGGCGGTAAATAAGCCGGCTACGAAGGCGATTCAAAACCTTTTGGGCCAAAAAACGAAAAAAATTAGCCAGTAAAATCGAAGCGCCCACCGCAACACAAACCAACGCCAAGGCCCCTTTGCGCCCATAATCCGCCAAAATGCCTTCAAAAAACACTTGAAACTGCCCACGAAAACCCTCCAAAAAGCCATCGCCGGGGTTCGTGACTGGGGGGCTGGATGACCCTGTCCCAAAAATCAAATCCAACAAGGGAATCAGCAAGCCAAAATTGGCCAAACCAAAAACAATCCCCCCGATGGTCAACAAAAGATAGGAGGCCATCGGCCTTCCCAAAGGCCTGGCCAGCATCAACAACCGCCAATAGGTCATCGCTGCCCTTTAGCTAAGCCGGGAAGGTTTATCACCACCCGATTTCTCGGATTGCTGTCGCCGCAAAACGGCCAAACGCTGCCGCAATTCGGCTTCCTTGTGCCGGGGACAGACCAAGATACCTTCGGGAGAATCCGCCACGATATAATCTTCGAGACCATCGATCAAGGCAATCCGTTGACCCGTGATATGAATCATGTTATTGTGCGCATCGAACAAGGCGACTTGTTGACCATTCACGGCGTTTCCAAAATAATCCTTTTCGTGTTCCCGGTAAATTTCGGCCCAATACGTCAAGTCACCCCAACCAAAATCCCCCAATTCCAACAATAAAGTCCCTGCTTTGTCCAAGATGCCTTCCCTAAACGAAACCGAGGCGGTTCGGGGGTAAATTTTTTCGATCATCGTCGAACGCAAGGCATGGTCTGGCTCGGTTTCAAATTCCGCAAACAATTCGACTAAATCCGGCATCCACTGCCGGTACAAATCCAAAAATGCCTGTTTGGATCCCACCTTGATGCCGGTATACCAGGCAAAATCCCCCGAGCGAAAAAAAGTATTGGCCAATTCCTGCGATGGCTGATCGGTAAAGGTTTTCACCTGAAAATTTCCGACCCCATCGCTCGGGTTGCCGGCATGTTCAACATACTGAACATAACCGTAATTGGGCTCGGGCCGGGTTGGTTGCACCCCGAGAATCACCAAGGCCGAACTCTGCGCTGAGCGTTGCATGGCTTGTTGAATAGAAACCGTGAAACGGTCCTGATCCAGAACAAAGTGATCACAAGGCAAGATAACGACATGATCCTGAACGGATTCGGATTGGAGGCTCAACAGACCATAATACGTTGCGGTGGCTGTCTGTTTGCGAATGGGCTCCAACAATAAATTTTCTTGGGGCAAATCGGGCAATTGCTCCCGGACGAGATCCCCCCAGGGCGCCTGCGTTATAACGCGAATTCGATGCGAAGAACCCGCCAAGGTCAAAGCCCGATCGTAGGTGTGTTGTAACATCGTTTGACCCGTTCCCAGCAAATCGTAAAACTGTTTGGGCTTGGTGGACCGGCTAACGGGCCATAAACGGCTCCCGCTTCCCCCGGCCATGATCAATACATGGGGATGGGTTACAGGGTGGTGGGGAGGATTCATCATCAAACAACGCCCTCACGGAGCAAATCGTGCAAATGTACCACGCCTTGGTAAACCCCGGCTTCGTCCACCGCCAGCAATTGGGTGATTTGATGCGTTCTCATGAGGGCCAAAGCATCCACCGCCAGGTCATCCAGGGCGACCGTGCGGGGGTTGGGGCTCATCAAATCCGCAGCACAGAGGGCCTCGAGGGGCCTTCCCGACTCCAGCGTACGCCGCAAATCCCCGTCGGTGACCACCCCAACCGGCTTACCCTCCCGGACCACCGCTGTAGCCCCCATCCGCCCCGATGAAATTTCGTTGACCAAGGCCTTAAAACCGGCCTCCTCGGCCACTTGGGGCCGGGCATTGCGACCCACCAGGTCTTGAACCCGCAAATAAAGCCGTTTGCCCAAGGCACCACCGGGGTGGTATCGGGCAAAATCCCCGGGGCTAAAACGACGCATTTCGATCAAAACCACGGCCAAAACGTCCCCCCAAGCCATTTGTACGGTAGTGGAGGTGGTCGGGGCCAAATTATGGGGGCAGGCTTCGGCCTCCACGCTGCTCAGAAGGCAGTAAGCGCCGGCCGCCTGGGCCAAAGCCGATTGGGGATCGCCGGTGATGGCCACCAGGCGTTGGCCTCCTTGACTCACCATGGGCAGCAGGGCCTTGATTTCGGGAGAATTCCCACTTTGAGACAGCAGTATCAGGAGATCATCGGCCTGAACCATGCCCCAATCCCCGTGCACGGCATCCGCCGCATGCATAAACAACGAGGGGGTACCGGTTGAGTTCAACGTGGCCGAAATCTTTTGGGCCACGATGGCACTTTTGCCAATTCCGCTCAGGACAACGCGGCCTTTGCAGGCCAAAATAGCTTCGACCGTAACCGACAAGGGCTCCAATGGCAGGGCTTTGAGGGACAGAATCGCTTGGGCCTCAAGGTCCAAAACACGTTCTGAAATTTTTTTGAGGCTCTGTAAATCCAAAATCAAAATTTATCGTTATCTTATGGTGGTCTTAGCACCGGGCCTATTGCCCGAGGCAAAGCACAAAAATACCCTGATTTCCATGGCCGAAGGTCTAGTTCAAGAAAGCATCTCCCATCAGCTCCGCAGAGCTCTACGGGAATTTTTTGGCTTTGATCGATTCAAGGGCCAACAGGAAGCCATCATCGAAAGCATTTGCGAGGGGCACGACACCTTTGTGATCATGCCCACCGGGGCAGGCAAATCCTTGTGCTATCAATTGCCCTCGGTCATCTCCCCCGGGACGGCCATCATCATCTCTCCCTTGATTGCCTTGATGAAAAACCAGGTGGATGCGGTACGTGCCTTTTCGGGCACCGACGGCATCGCCGAATTTTTGAATTCTTCTTTGACCAAATCCGAACTCAAGCGGGTCAAGGCCAATGTGGATGCCGGGATCACCAAGATGCTATACGTTGCCCCGGAATCGCTGGTCAAGCAAGAAAACCTGGATTTTTTGCATGATCACCAGATTTCATTCGTGGCCGTGGACGAAGCCCATTGCATCTCCGAATGGGGGCATGATTTTCGGCCCGAATACCGAAATATCCGCCAAATGGTCAAAGCGATCGGGGACGTACCCCTCATCGCCCTAACGGCAACGGCCACCGAAAAGGTTCAAAACGACATCATCAAGAACCTTCAGATGAACAATGCGCGGCTTTTTAAGTCGTCCTTTAACCGTACCAACCTCTTTTACGAAATGCGCCCCAAAGTGGATACGGTCAAAAGCATGGTGCGCTACATCAAAGAAAATTCCGGTAAATCCGGAATTATTTATACGCTATCCCGCAAAAAGACCGAAGAGCTTGCCGAAATCCTCCGGGCCAACGATATCAAAGCGGCTCCTTACCATGCCGGTTTGGAATCTGCCCAACGGGTCAAGAACCAGGATGATTTTTTGATGGAAGAAATCGATGTTATCGTGGCGACTATTGCCTTTGGGATGGGGATTGACAAACCGGATGTGCGATTTGTTATCCACTACGATATCCCCAAATCGATTGAATCCTATTACCAAGAAACCGGCCGAGCAGGTCGGGATGGCCTCGAAGGGGTTTGTATTGCTTTTTACGACGAAAGGGATGCCGAAAAATTACAGAAATTCATGAAGGACAAGCCGGTTGCCGAGCGCGAAGTCGGCAATCTCTTGATTCAGGAGGTCATGTCGTTGGCCGAATCCGGGTTATGCCGTCGCCAACAAATTTTGCATTATTTCGGCGAGGCTTTTGACGATGCGCAGTGCAACAAAATGTGTGATAACTGTCGCAATCCCCAACCCACCGAACAGGTACGCGACGAAATGATTCTGCTCCTCCAAACGGTGCAGTCCTTCCAAAAAGCCTTTAGTTTCCGGCATATCAGCCATTTTTTGGCGGGAGAAATGACCCCGGAGATCGAGGCCTACGGCCACCAAAAACTACCCGGTTACGGGGCGGGTCGCGACAAGGGGCTTGCTTTTTGGAAAGCCTGCCTACGGGTGGCCTTGCTCCAAAACCTGCTTCACAAGGACATCGAGCAATACGGAACATTGCGCAACACCCCCAAAACCCTAACCTATCTGGAGGATCCCTACGTTCTACGGGTTCCTCAGGACCATCGTTTTGACACGGTCAGGGACAGCGATTTTGAGGGACAGCGCTCGGAGGCTTTGGACCAAGCCCTTTTGGATTTGCTCCGCGATTTGCGCAAAAAACTCGCCAAAGACAAGAACCTCCCCCCCTACGTTATCTTCCAGGACCCATCTCTCGAAGAAATGGCTACGATTTACCCCAAGACCTTGGCAGAAATGCAGCAAGTGGTAGGGGTTGGGCCGGGAAAAGCCCTCAAATTCGGTAAACCCTTCGTGGAACTCATCGCCAAGTATGTGGAAGAAAACGATATCGAGAGGCCAGAGGATTTTGTCGTCAAAAGCACCGGTGCCAAATCCGGCAACCGAGTTTTTATCATCGGGGCCATTGATCGCAAAATTCCATTAACCGAAATCGGAAACAGCCGAAGCCTGAGTTACGATCAGGTTTTGGACGAAATCAAAGGCATCGTGGACTCCGGAACCAAAGTGAACCTGGATTATTTTATCCAAAGCAGCCTGGACGAAGAAATCGTGGATGAGATTTACCAATATTTCCGACATGCCGAAACGGACGACCTCCAAGTCGCTTACCAACACCTGTTGGCCGGTGATTTTACCGAAGAAGAAATCAAACTGGTTCGCATCAAATTCTTGAGCGAACAAGCCCACTAAGCCTGCCCCAACGAGTCCAGCATGATCCTGCAGGTTGCCTGCAGATCAAAACGAGGCGCCCAACCCCAATCCCTTCGAGCCAAGGTATCATCCACACGCTGAGGCCATTGATCGGCAATGGCCTGCCGAAAATCAGGTTCGAAACTCATCGCAAATCCGGGTAGAATTTTTTGGATTTCGGCGGCTATTTCGGCGGGTGTAAAATCCATCGCGCCCAGGTTGTAGGAGGTCCGGCTGGTGATCTTGGTAGCGGGGGCATCCATCAATTCCAGGGTCGCCCGAATCGCATCGTCGATATACATCATCGGCAAGCGGGTATCCGCCGTCAAAAATCCGGTGTAACGGCCCTGGTCCAGGGCCCGATGAAAAATTTCAACCGCATAATCGGTGGTGCCTCCCCCCGGAGGGGTTCGCCATGAAATAATCCCGGGGTAACGCAGAGAGCGCACATCCAGTCCGTGTTTGCTATGGTAATACCGACACCAGAGTTCCCCGCTCAGTTTGGAAATACCATAAACCGTCATCGGGTCCATGTAACCGGCCTGTTCCGCGGGAGATTTGGGGCTTTCGGGGCCAAAAACCGCAATAGAACTGGGCCAAAAAACACGATCGACCCCGGTAACAACACTCCAATCCAAAACCCGTAACAAACCATCCATGTTCAATTTCCAGGCATCCCGCGGTCGGGCTTCGCCGGTAGCCGAGAGCATCGCCGCCAACAGGTAAACTCGCCTGGGACGAAAACGCTCAAAAACATCCTTCAACGCCCCTTCGTCCAAGACATCCAGGTGCTCAAAGGGACAATCCCCTGCGCCCGCACCGGCCTTGAGATCGGTACAAAGCAAGGATTCTGGGGGGATTTGCTCCAAAAGGGCTCTCCGCAATTCGGAACCCAATTGGCCCTCGGATCCCAGGATGAGGGTAGGGGTAGGGGGATTGGACATGGATGTTTTGAGCGTCCAAAGGTATAGGCCAAGAACTATTTTTGTAAAACCTTTCCAATCCACTTACCACCATGATGCAATTTTTGAGCAGATTCCGTTGGACCTTGGTCATCGCACTACCGTTGGTCATGGTGGGGATGTCCGGGTGTTATTACGATAACGAAAAAGACCTCTACGGCATAGCCACGCCCTGCGATACTTCGGCAGTCAGCTACGCGAACGATATTCAAGGCATCATCAACAACAATTGCCAAGGTTGCCACAACAACCAATCGGCTTCCGGCAATTTGAACTTGGAAAGCACCGCATCACGCACCGCCAACATCAACAAAATTCTGGACCGCATCACTCGCCCTTCCGGTGATCCCTTGGTCATGCCCACCTCCGGTCCTATGCCGGCCTGCCAAATCAACAAAATCCGTGCCTGGTCCAACCAAGGCCTCCCAACCAACAATTAAGGGCAAGCGATGAAAAATACGATGATGGTTATCCTTGTGGCAGGTCTTTTGCCCTTGCGTAGTTTAGGGGGTCATCCCGGCTTGGCCACAACCACGCCCCGCGATACGGCCGATTTACTTTCGGACCTTTTCCTTACCGACGAAAACCCTGTTGCTCAACCGGTTGCCTATACTTTCAAATCCACCCGCATCATTAACACGCATTCCATCGAAAACGTGGCGGCCGGGGTTTTGGACTTTCGCATCATGCACCGTTTTGGGGCAGTCAACGGGGGCTGGTACGAGCTTTGGGGACTGGACCAGGCCTCGATGCGTATGTCGCTGGATTACGGTATCACACCGCGCTTGATGGTTGGTGGAGGTCGTTCCAATGTCGGAAAATCCTACGACGCCTTTGTCAAATACAAAATCATTCGTCAACGCGAAGGGGGAAGAGGCGCCAAGCCTTTTTCGTTAAGTTATGTTGCGGGAACCGTTTTGAGCGCCCAACGCTGGGCCGTTCCGGAACGAAAAAATTATTTCAGTTCCCGCCTTTCGTACTACCATCAATTGCTTTTGGCCAAAAAAATCTCCGCGGACCTCAGCCTCCAAATCACCCCTACCCTGTTGCACCGAAACTTGGTACCCGGGCCCGAAATCCCCAATACCTTGATGGCCCTAGGAACGGGCGGGCGAGTCAAAATTGGACCCCGAGCCTCCATCAACGCCGATTACCTCTGGGTGCCCAAAGCCGACGTATTGGGCACGCGGAATAGCCTTTCACTGGGTTTGGATATCGAAACCGGGGGCCATGTCTTTCAATTGCACGTTACCAACAGCCGTGGGCTGAACGAAGCCCAATTCATTGCCGATACCCGAGGAAACTGGAACGACGGGACCGTTTATTTTGGGTTTAACCTATCGCGGGTGTTTACGGTTCGAGAGCCTCGCTGAGTTCCAACCACTCCCATTCTGCTTTCTCTTCCTCGGCTTCCAAGGCTTGGAGGGCTTTGCCCCAGGCCGCATAGTCATCCGGGGCCGCGCCGCTCTGGTTGAGCTGTTCAATCAAGGTGTGTTTTTGGGCCCGCATAACCTCCAGGTGCTTGGTGAGTTCTTCGTACCGCCGGGTCTGGGCAAAGGTGGGCTTGGTTCCCTTGGGTTTGGCTTTGGCCGGCGGCGCGGCCACCGGGGTTTCGGCCGCAGGACGCCCATCGCTTTGGCTCAAACGATAGTCCGTATAGTTCCCCGGAAAATCCCGTATCGTGCCTTGACCTTCAAACACAAACAAATGATCCACCAAACGGTCCATAAAGTACCGGTCGTGGGAGACCAACAGCAAACACCCTTTGAACTTTTCCAAATAATCCTCCAAAACTTGCAGACTTACCAAATCCAAATCGTTGGTGGGTTCGTCCATGATAAGAAAATTCGGTTGGGCGATCAAAACCAAGAGCAATTGCAAGCGCCGCTTTTCGCCACCGCTTAGCTTATCGACTTTGTCGTGTTGCTGCTTGGGCGGGAACAAGAAGCGTTGCAGGTAATCCCCGGCCGACACCTCCTTGCCCGACGACAGGCGAATATGATCGGTGACTTCGCGGACACGCTCCAAAACGGTTTGACCGGGTTTGTAAACCAACGACTCCTGGCGATAATACCCCACCACGGTCTGCTCCCCCCATTCCACTGCGCCACCATCCGGGCGCAAATGACCGGTCAGGAGGTTCAACAAGGTGGTTTTGCCCAAGCCGTTGCGCCCCACCACCCCGATTCGATCCCCCTTGACAAAATTGTAGGTGAATTCTTTGACCAAATTTCGGTCCCCAAAGGATTTGGTGAGGTACGATATCTCCAGAACCTTCCCACCCAGCGGGCGGCCTACCCCATCCAATTCCAGGCGACCCTGGACCTCGCGACGGGCGGCTTGGCCTTGGACCTTGTAAAACTGTTCGGTTCTGGCTTTGGACTTGGTGCCTCGGGCCTTGGGCTGACGCCGCATCCATTCCAGTTCTTTGCGCAACCAGGCCCGGGTTTTGTGCGCATCGGCCGTTTCGATTTGCTCACGGGTTTCTTTGTTCTCCAAAAAAGTGGCGTAGTCGCCTTGGTGAAAATACAATTTGCCCTGTTCCAATTCCAGCATGCCGTTGCATACCGATTCCAAAAAATAACGATCGTGGGTCACCAGCAACAGGGTCGTTTTTTGGTGACGAAGTCGGTGTTCCAACCACTCGATGGTATGGAGATCCAGGTGGTTGGTGGGTTCGTCCAACAAAATCAAATCGGCATCGGC
>Ga0172372_10009828_pt1 | contig 12377 bp, 5 predicted proteins | sample LakKiv5m_2_FD_114544 | JGI IMG/M metagenome (GOLD analysis project Ga0172372, IMG submission 114544) | Freshwater microbial communities from Kabuno Bay, South-Kivu, Congo - kab_092012_9.5m | ecosystem: Environmental > Aquatic > Freshwater > Lake | place: Democratic Republic of the Congo...
CACGGCCACCCTGAGCGCGATGTAGAGACGATCGACCTTCCGCTCGGGAAGCACCCGACGATCAAGGAGAAGTACGCGGTGCGTCACGACGAGACGGGCAAGCCGTCGCTGACGATCGCGCGCGTCCGGGAGCGGTACCTAGTCGAGGGCGGCGAGGGTGGCGCGAGTGGCCACGACGGTCCGCGTCGGTTCGCACTGGTCGAACTCGAGCTGAAGACCGGGCGCACGCATCAGATCCGCGTGCATCTGTCGTACACGGGGCATCCGATCGTCGGCGACGACATGTACGGCGGGCGTCACTCGACCGAGCGCGACCTCGGTGGCGAGAGCGATGCGATGCTGCTGGCGCGACAGGCTCTGCACGCGACGACGCTTGGATTCAGGCATCCGATGACGGAGGCGCCGATGCGCTTCACCGCGCCGGTCGCGGCGGACATCCGACGCGCGATCGGCCTCTTGCGTGCGGCGAGCGCGCGCGTCGAAGCCACCGGCACCACGGCTGGGGCGACGCGCCTCGACCCGCCAGGCGCGACGATCGACCTCGCAGCGGCCGGCCTCGCCTGACGGTGCCAGACGGTGCCAGACGGTGCACGGCACGTGCCATGCGGTGCCTGGCACCGCATGGCACGTGCCGTGCACCGCCCCATCTCGCACCGACCTGCCTGATTCCCGGTGAATCCGCACGCTTCTCCGCGTGCACGGCACGTGCCGTCTGGTGCCAGGCACCAGGCGGCACGTGCCGTGCACTGTCTGGCACTGCGTGGCACTCGCCCGCGCTCAGTCGTCGCTCACGTCATCCTGCACCAGCGCGTAAAACCCCCCGCCCTCGCGCCGCAACCGTCCCGCCCTCACCAGCGCCTCCCACACCGCCACCGGGTACTCCCGCGGCGCGATGATCGCGTCGATCTCGTTGCGCTTCCCCGTCGACATCGGCCCCACGCCAAGCCTGCTCTCCGCGTCAAGCCTCGCAAACCGCAACCGCTTCCGGAAGGCCCGCATCGCACTCCGCTGCACCTCGATGTCGATCTCCTCGGCCGGCTCCTCCACCAGCGCCGTCACTGCGACCTCCTCGCCGTGCAACCAACGAACCAGCGCCTCGAGGCCCGCAAGATCGCGCCCAGCCACCAATCGCATGATCGCCTGCGGATCCACCTTCGCCTTGAGAAGCGTCTTATGCATCGCCCCCCACTTCGGCCCCGCGCTCGCCGCATCCGATCCCGCGACCGCAGCAAGCGCCGCGTCGACCTCCGTAAGAACCGCAGGTGCGAGGTTCGCAGGCCGCTTGCCGAAGGGATGTGCCGGGTCGCCCATGCCACCAACGTACCGGAGCGATCGGGGTGCGAGAATAGGCACGACGTCGAATCACCGCAACGTAGGAAAATCACGGCGGTTGATTACACTCGTCCCATGCTGTCTTCGCCGTCCACGCCAAGCGCGCCCACGCTCAGCTCTGCTCGCTTCAGCCTTCGATCGGCCCTGCTCATCACGTTTGCGGCGCTGAGCATCATCCTCGCAGCACCGCGCGCCGCATCCGCCGACGACGACCACCCCCGCCTCGCACCCAAGCTGAAACTCGACGGCTTCAGCGTCAACGGCGCGCCCGCCGAATCGATCCTCGTCGTCCACTACCACCGTCCCGGCCGCGACTTCAGCGGTTGGAACATCTGGTACTGGCCCGAAGGCCGCGACGGCCAGCAGGCGAATCTCGGCGGTGAAGACGCCTTCGGCCGCTACGCGATCATCCCCTTCGCGCCCGCACCCGCCCGCGCCGGCTTCATCATCCGGCGTGGCAACTGGGAGGAGAAGGACTTCGATCAGGATCGCTTCGTGCCGCTTGCGAAGGGCAAGATCACCGAAATCTGGGTGAAGTCGGGTGAGGATGGCTTCACGACCGATCCAACGAAGGTCGACACCAGCGTCAGAATCGTGGGCGCGTTCCTCGATGCCGACAACGTTGTCACGCTCGCGCTGACGGCGCCATGGAAGGACGCATCGCCCCGCGCGATCTCGATCGAGAACGTGCGAAGTGGCGGCCGCGCGCCGAAAGTGAAGTCGGTGAAAAGTGCCGGGACAAGCGGCGGAAAGGCGCTCTACGAAATCACGCTCGCACGCGCGGTCGAGGCCGACGACGTCGCAAGCCTCCGCCTCGACTTCACCGAAGGGCCGCTCGAAGCCGCGCCCCCGGCCACCATCCTTGCGCGCGACGTGCTCGATGCACCCGAGTTCACCGCGTCCGACGCCCGCCTCGGCGCCTTCGTCGCCGACGGCAAGACGACCTTCACCACGTGGTCTCCGGTCGCCGACGCGATCGACCTGCTGCTCTTCGACCGAAATGCCGCCGAGCCGACACGCACCATCGCGCTCACCCGTGGCGCCAAGGGCGTCTGGTCGACCACCGTCGCCGACGACCTCCACGGCACGCCCTACCGCTATCGATTCCGGGCCTACGGCGAGACGCGCGAGGCGCCGGACATGCACGGATTCGCGGCAAACGCTGACAGTTCGCGCACGGTCGTCGTCGATCTCGCTCGCCTCGAGCCCGAGGGCTTCGCGAGGACCCCTCAGCCGAAACTCGCGCAACCGACCGACGAGATCATCTACGAGATCCACGTGCGGGATTTCTCCGCACGCGATCCGCGCGCAAACGAAGCCATTCGCGGTACCTACCTCGGCCTCGCGCACGAGGCACCCGCCACCAGCGACGCCCCTGCCAGCGGACTCGATCACCTGCGCGAACTCGGCGTCACCGCGGTCCACCTCCTGCCGATTCACGACTACACGGCGAAGGTTGGCGAATACAACTGGGGCTACTGGACCACGCTCTTCAACGTGCCCGAGTCGAACTACGCCTCCGACCCGAGCGACCCCTTCTCCGCGATCCGCGACCTGCGCACCGCCGTCGCGCGGCTGCACGCGGCCGACATCCGCGTCATCCTCGACGTGGTCTACAACCACACCTCGGACGCGGGCCCGTCGTCGCCCTTCGGCGCGGCGGTGCCCGGCTACTTCTTCCGCACCACGCGCGACGGCCGCCTGATGAACGACTCGGGCACCGGCAACGCTCTCGCCGACGAGCGTCCGATGGTTCGGAAGTACATCGTCGACAGCCTCGAGCACTGGCTGCGCCACTACCGCGTCGACGGATTCCGCTTCGACCTCCTCGGCTGTCACAAGCCAGCGACCGTGCGCGCCGCCTGCGAGCGCGTGAAGGCGATCCGGCCCGACGCCACGCTCTACGGTGAACCGTGGACCGGCGGCGGAACGATCCACTTCGGCAAAGGCGCGCAGAAGGGCCTGCCCATCGCGGTCTTCAACGACCACCTGCGCAACGCGATCCGTGGCGACCTCGACGGCACCGCGATCGGCTTCGCAACCGGCGAGGGCGGCGACACTGCCGCGATCCGCCGCGGCGTTGCCGGCGCGATCGATGACTTCACCGCCGAACCCGTCGAGACGATCAACTACGCAAGCGCGCACGACAACCTGATTCTCTGGGACAAGATCGCGAAGACACAACCCGGCGCCTCCGATGCCACGCGCCGCGCCATGCAGAAGCTCGCGCTCGGCATCGTGCTCACAAGCCAGGGCATCCCCTTCATCCATGGCGGCTGCGACTTTGCGCGCACGAAGAAGGGCAATCACAACTCCTACGACGCCGGCGACGACATCAACGACTTCGGCTGGTCGCGCAAGGCCCAGTACCGCGACATCTTCGACTTCACCGCGGGCCTCGTACAGCTTCGTCGCGCGCATCCGGCGTTCCGCATGGATGACGACGCGGAAATCCGCCGTGCGCTCGCATTCACAACCGCCGAACGCCCCGTCGCCTTCACGATCGACGGTCGCGTCGCGAAGGATCCGTGGCCGCGCATCTTCGTCGCCTACAACGACGAGCCGACCGAGGTCGATGTCACGCTGCCCGCCGGCGAATGGACGATCGTGGTCGATGCAGAGCGCGCCGGAACCGAGCCACTGAGCACCGCCCGCGGCCGGATCACGCTTCCCGCGTACTCGATGGTTGTCGCCCACGCGAAGTGACGGCGCACCCGCGGGGCGAAGCGAAGGCGACGCGCGATCAACGACGCCAAGCCAAAGTCCACGGTTGCGGGTGGCCGGGAACGACCGAAAACCTGCGGATCGCACGGCGTGACGGATCGTCACACACGCCACTCCTCCGCGTCCTTCCGCCCGGGAAACCCCGGATTTGCGCCCGCAAACTCGACTGAGGCATCTACCCCATGCAGGTTCCGGGGGTGATGCCGTAGTCTCTACCTTCTCAGGATCCCCGCGTCGGTGAGCACCGCACGTCTCGCGGTCGCTCGATGCCGACGGAGCAACTCCGTATGCCAAACTCGCGCTCGTCCCTCGATCAGATCGCCACGAACGAGATCCTCGACGGTGTCAGCGATCTCGTTCAGAGCGTCTGGCCGGATGGGCGCATCCGCTTCGTGAATCGCGCTTGGCTCGAGCGCCTTGGCTACACGGGCGCGGAGGCGGAACAACTCAACATCTTCACGGTGATCCATCCCGAGAGCCGCGACCACTGCATGCACTACTTCCAGCGCCTCATGGCGGGCGAGGACGTGGGGCTGATGGAGGTGACCTTCCGGACAAAGGACGGCCAGTCCGTGCAGCTCGAGGGCCGCGTTTCGGTGCAGTTTGAGAACGGAACCCCCACAAGCACCTCCGGCGTCTTCCGCGAAACGACCACACCGCGCCGCGCGGAGGCGACCCTCGCGCGCCTTCGCGAGCAGCGTCGACTCTTCCAGTCGGTGCTCTCGCTCCTGCGCGCAACCGAGGCGCTCGACCGCGCAACATTCTTCTCGCTCGTCACCTCGAAGGTCGCGGCCGCCCTCGGCGTGGCGCGCGCGAGCATCTGGCTGCTCGACCCGAAGCATGAATCGATCATCTGCGAGTCGATGCATGCCGACGGCGTCGCGCTCGGCGAGGTCGATCTTTCACTCTCAAGAACGCAGTTTCTCCCCTACTTCGAGGCGATCGAGAGCCCACTCCCGGTACGGGCCGACGACGCTCGAACGCATCCGGCCACCAGCTGCTTCACCGAAAGTTACCTGAAGCCGCTCGGCATCACCTCGATGCTCGACGGTCCGATCCGGCTCGGCGATGCGCTCGCCGGCGTGATCTGCTGCGAGCACACTGGCCCGATCCGCCACTGGACGAACGACGAGGAAGAGTTCCTCCTCGCAGTCTCCGCGATCGTGCTCAGCTTCCTCGAGACAGAGCGCCGCGTCGAAGCCGAGGCGCGCCTCGTCGCCACGAACCTCGCGCTCGAAACAACCGTCGAAGAGCGCACGCGCGAGGCCCGTCGCAGCGAACGCCGCCTCCAGTACCTGATCACCTCAAGTCCGGCGGTCATCTACACGTGCGAGCCGTTCATGCCGTTCCGTGGCACGTACGTGAGCCCGAACATCGAAAGTCTCCTCGGCTACCCCGCCGAGAACTACCTGTCGCACTCCACGTTCTGGTCAGATCGCATCCATCCCGAGGATGCGCCGCAGGCCTACACCACGCTTCGCGAAGCCGTGCGCGTCGGCAAGTCGAGCTACGAGTACCGCTTCCGCCACGCCGACGGCAACTATCGCTGGCTGCGCGACTCGTTCCTCCTTGTCCGCGATGCCGACGGAAGTCCGCGCGAGATCGTCGGCTCGTGCGTCGACATCCACGATCGCCGCCGCGCCGAGAACGAGGCACGCGCGGCTGCGAACGACCTGAGCCGACTGATCGACACGGCGAACGCGCCGATCTTCGGCAAGGACACGAGCGGCTACGTCAACGAGTGGAATCGCAGTGCCGAGCGGCTCACTGGTTTCTCGAAGCAAGAGGTGCTTGGACGCGATCTCGTCGACTTCGTCAGCCCAGGCTTCAAGCTGGCGGTGAAGGACGTGCTCGACCGCGCGCTGTCGGGCACCGAGACGGCGAACTTCGAGTTCCCGCTGATGACGAAAGATGGCCGCGAAGTGACCGTGCTCCTCAACGCAAGCACGCGCCGCGACGGCTCCGGTGTGATCACCGGCATGGTGGGCGTCGGTCAGGACATCACCGGCCTCCGACAGGCCGACCAACGCAGCCTGCGCGCGAAGCGCCTCGAAAGCCTCGGCACGCTCGCGGGCGGCGTCGCGCACGACATCAACAACGCGCTCGCGCCGATCATGCTCGCCTGCGGACTGCTCCGGAAGGAAGCGCCCCACTGCTCGCGCCTCGTCGACATCCTTGAGACAAGTACGAAGCGCGGCGCGTCGATGGTGCAGCAGCTGCTGACCTTTGCGAAGGGCGTCGACGGCGAGCGCACCATGCTCGATCCGCGCCGCATCCTCGCCGAACTCCAGCAGATCGTCGGCAACACGTTCCCGAAGAACATTCGCCTGCGCTTCGCCGCCGACGACAGCCTCCCGAACGTCAACGGCGACCCGACGCAGATCCACCAGGTACTCCTCAACCTCTGTGTCAACGCGCGCGACGCGATGCCCGGCGGCGGCGAGATCACCGTCTCGGTCTCGACCGCCGAGATCGATGACTGCGAGGCCGCCGAACACGCCGACTGCATGAGGGGCCGCTACCTTCGTTGGACGATCTCCGACACCGGCTCTGGCATCCCCGAGGCCGTCCTCGAGCGCATCTTCGAGCCGTTCTTCAGTACGAAAAGCCCGGATCAGGGCACTGGTCTCGGCCTCTCGACCGCGCTCGGCATCGTGCGCAGCCACGGCGGCTTCATGCGCGTTGCCTCGAGCCCCGGCCAGGGCAGCAGCTTCAGCCTCTATCTTCGCGAGGCGCAGCCGCCGCAATCCTCGACGTCGAGGTCAGCGACCGAGCAGCCCTTGCGCGGCAATGGGCAGACGATCCTCATCGTCGACGACGATCCCGCGGTGCGCGAGGTACTGAAGCAAATGGCAACCGCGCTCGGCTACCGCGTGCGGACCGCGCAGGATGGCGCCGCCGCGTTTGCGCTCCTCGGCGATCCGAACGTCACCATCGACGGCGTTGTCACCGATCTCCACATGCCGAACATAGACGGCGTCGAGCTCATGCGAAAGATCGCCACACTGCGACCCGGGCTCGGCGTGATCCTCTCAAGTGGACGCATCGACGTTCAGGACGCGATCGGCGACAGCGCCGCCAACTTCTGCGGCAACCTCGAGAAGCCATTCACGATCGATCATTTCGCGCAGGCACTTGGCGCGCTCGTCAGCGATGGTCCGCGCCGAGGCTCAACGTCGGTCGGACCGGACGGTCGCGCACCAACACGGCCATGACAAGCGGCACGACGACGATGGTGAATACCGTCGACACGAGCAATCCGCCGCCGAGCACGGCACCAAGCCCGCGATAGAGTTCACTACCCGCGCCGGGCGCAAAGACCAAGGGCAGCAGCCCCGCCACGCTTGTGAACGCACTCATGAGGATCGGCCGCACGCGCGTACGCACGCTTTCGGCGATCGCAGCGCGCAGCGGAAGCGGAGCGCCCTCCCGCACCGTCGGCGCGTCGGGCAGCCCGCGGAACGCCGCGTCGGACGGCGTCTCGTCGGCGGTACCGCGCTGGAAGTTGAGCGTCTGGTGGACAAGAAGGATCGCGTTGTTCACAACGACGCCGATCAGGATCACGAAACCGAGCATCGTGAGAACATCGAGCGACTGCATCGGGAGCGTGGGGCTCGTGAGGCTGATGATGAACACAGCGAACAACGCCGCGAAGCCACCCACCGCCGCGAGCGGCACGCTGAACATGATGACAAACGGCAGCAGGAAGCTCTGGAAGAGCACCGCCATCACGAGGTAGCAGACGAGTAGTGCGAGGAAGACCGTGCTCGTGAAGAAGCTGACGGTGGATCCACCGCCGACAAGTTCCTTGCGCACTTCGGCGAGTGCGCTCGCGGTGCCCGCGACATCCGCGACCACACCGGCCGGCAGCGATCCGTCGGCGCGCGCTGCCGCGAGTTCCGACTGAATCGCGACCACTGCGTCTTCAAGCGCCATCGTTGGCGGCGGCGTCACCTGGAGTCGCACCGACCGCTGGCGATCGACGTGGTTGATCTGCGTGGGCGCCGAGCCGCGCTCGACGTCGGCAAGCTGCCCCACCGTCGAGAGGCGCCCACTCGGCAGCGCGACGGGTACGTTCGATACCTCGTCGACGTCGATCGACGCCTGCCGCGCCGCGCGCTCGGCGACATCGCGATCGATGATGACGAGATCGATCGTGTCGCCACCTGCGCGGTATTCGTCGATCAAGGCGCCGTCGCCCGCCGCCGCGACCGACAGCGTGAGGTCGGCCGGCGAAAGGCCCGCGTCCGACAGACGACGCTGATCGGGGCGCACGCGCACCTCGGCACCCGGTGTCGCGAAGTTCGAAGGATCGGGCTGCACGCTTCGCGGGCCAAACACGCCCATGAAGCGGCCCATCATGGCGCCGGCGGTAGCCTTCACGCGGTCGAGATCGTCGCCGCGGAGGTCAACGGCAACCGCGCTTCCCGACGAGCCGCTTGTCCGGAAGAGCGGCACTTGGAACGCGAACGCCATCGTTCCGGGGAGCACCTCAGGGCGCGTGGCGTAGCCGAGGAGATGCTCGTTGTAACTCGCGCGCTTCGACTCACTCGCGATGCCGCCGTGGAACATCGTTCCCGCGAAGCCGACGACGAAGTAGTTCTCAAGCGGCGCTGGCTGCACTTCGGCGCCGTACTTGAACGCCATCCACGGCGTGACCGGCACCTTCGGGAGCGCTTCCTCGGCTGCGGCGCGCTCGGGTGCATCGCGCGGCGGCAACGTGCGCTCCCAGTACGGAGCAACCGAGCGCTCGACACGCATCGCGATCTCCTCCTGCATCGCGTTCGACATTCCTGGCGGCGGGAGGATCAGGCCGAACACGAGGTTTCGGTTGCCGCGCGGGAGGTAATCGGCGGGCGGCATGAGGAACCAACTTCCCGCAAGCGATACACCCATCATGAGGAGGACGAACGCGAGGCTCGCGATCCGTCGACGCGACATCCGGTACACCCAGCGCGCGATACCCGTCGCAAAGCGCTCGCCGATCGTCGGCTTGACGGCCGTTGCGGCAGCAACGCTCCCCGGCGTGCCGGTGGCTGCGGCTGCGCTGGACACCCGCTTCGGCGCCTTCAGGAGAAACGCGCAGGCGCACGGCGTGACGGTGATCGACACCACCATCGACAGCATGTTGGAGATGAGGATGGCAAGAGAGATGTCACGGAAGAGTTGCCCCACCTCATCGCCAATCAGGAAGATCGGGATGAAGACGACGCAGGTGGCGAGCGTCGATCCGAGGATGGCGCCTGCCACTTCCTGCGTACCCGCAAGCGCCGCGCGGCGCGGGTCCTTGCCCATTTCCATGTGGCGAACGACGTTCTCCAACACGACGATCGAGTTGTCGATCAGCGTGCCGATCGCGAAGGCGAGCCCCGCGAGGCTGACCACGTTGATGGTGCGGCCCATCGCAAGCATCACGATCACGGTGGCGATCACCGCAAGCGGCACGCTGGTCGCGACGATCACGATGCTGCGCCACGAACGCAGAAAGACGACGAGCGTGAGTACCGCGAGAAACCCGCCCTGCCAGATGTTGTGAAGCACGAGGTCGAGCGCTTCATCGATGTAGACCGTCTGGTCGTAGACCAGTTGGACCGTGAGCGGCTGGGAAAGCCCGAGCGTCGCGGTCTCCGAGTCGAGGATGCCGCCCTTCTCGCCCAGTGCCGCGATCGACGCCTTCACACCCTCCATCACTTCGATGACGTTGGTGCCGACCTCTTTCTGCACGTTGATCGCAAGAACGGGCACGCCCTGCGAACGGACGAAGTTCGTCACCTCCTTCCACGTCTCGATGATCTCGGCCACGTCGCCGACGAGCACCGGCCCCGACGCCCGCTGCGCGATCGCAACGCGGGCAACGTCATCGGTCGACTCGAACTGCCCGACCGAACGCAGTACGACGTCGCGCTTCGACTCGGCCAACGCACCGGCGGGCGCATTTTGATTCGCGCCCCGCAGCGCCGCCGCGAGTTGCGAGATCGTGACGCCGCGGGCGGCAAGCGCCGCCGGGTCGACGCGCACCTGAAGTTCGCGCTCGCGTCCGCCGAGCACGTTGACTTCGGCGACACCCGACACACGCTCGATCTGCGGCTTCACGTGATCGGCCGCGAAATCCTGCAGCGTGCGGATGTCGAAGGGCTTTCCCGCGGCGTCGGTGGCGTTACCCGCCGACAACACGATCCACGCGATGTAGTCTTTGTTCTCGGGGTCGCTCGCCTCGACGATCGGCTCATCGACACCGAAGGGATAGGCCGGCACCTGCCGGAGACGGTCGCTCACCTCGCGGATCGCGGCGTCTTTGTCGGTGCCGGGGTTGAACTCAAGCCGGATGCGTGCCGAGCCCTGCGACGAGTTCGACGTCATCGAACGGACGCCCGCCACGCCCTGCAGTTTCTCCTCCTGCCGCTCGACGATCGATTGCTCAATCTCTTCAGGCGATGCGCCAGGCCAGATGGTCGACACACTGACGATCGTGTCGTCGACGTCGGGCGTCAGCTGCACGGGCACCTGCCGCACCGCGACCAGCGCCGCCACGAGGACGAGCACCACGCCGACGAGCACCGTCACTGGCTGCCGGATCGAGCCTTCGACGATCTTCACTCGGTGGCCGCCTTTCCGGCGACGGCGGGCGCCGCGGCCGCGGTCGGACCTGCGGCCGAAGCGGACGCGCCTGATGCTTGAGCGATCGGCGCGACGGGCGTTGGGCCCATCAACCGTTCGTTTCCTTCGGTCACCACGTCGTCGCCTGCGGCGATCGAGCCCGGTTCAAGCGCAACCTCGTCGGCCAACGGAAACGCAACGCGCACGTTGACGGGCATCGCGATACCGCCGCGCACGACGTAGACGAACGGTGCCGCGTCGCCGCGCAGGACTGCGTCCTTCGGGATCACGATGCGCGGCGTCTTCGCGCCCGCGGGAACAAACGCCGTGAGTGCAAGGCCGGGCGCGAGGAGGTCGTCCTTGTTGACCACGCGCAACACCGTCCGGAACGTGCGCGAACGTGGGTCGACTTCAGGGACGACCCGCATGCCGAAGGCCGTGACCGCCACGCCCGTCGCCGCGTCGATCTCGATCGGCAGCGCGCGGGTCAGGCCCTTTGCGCCTTCGGCCGCCAGCGCGACCGCGGCACCGTAGAGTTCCTGCGGTACCTCAAACCACGCCTCAAGGTCGTCGGTGGCCAGGAGGTCGACGACGGCGCCGCCCTCCGAGATCCACGCGCCCTCTTCTGAGTGGCGCAGCGTCACGACGCCCGCGAAGGGTGCGCGGATGACGAGGTCGTCGAGGCGGTCCTTCAGGATCGCGCCCTGCTGTTCGATCACGGTTGCCGCGGCGCGGGCCTGCGTGGCCTGCGCGCGGGCAACGACAAGTGCGCTCTCGGCGTCGGCGATCTCGCGCGGGTTGGTGCCGCCCGCGGCGGCCGCGCGGCGCAGGAGTTCGAGATCGCGCTCTTCGCGGGCGATGACGGCCTCGCGCTCAGCGATCGTGGCGCGGGCGGCCTCGACCGTGGCGGTGTGGACGGCGAGTTCGAGGTTGATGCGGGTGTCGTCGAGCCGGGCGAGGATGTCCCCGACGGCAACGCGCTGACCGTCGTGCGCGCGGAACTCGCGCACGAGGCCGGCGCCGTCGGCGGCCACGGTCGTCTTGCGCGCGGCGCGGATCTCGCCGAACACCTTCTTGCGAGGCGCCAGTTCCTCCGAGCGCGCCTTTGCAACGCGCACCGGCGTTGGTGGCGGGCCCTGCTGCGCGGTGGCGGTGGTTTTGGACGCGTCGGCGGAGCTTGTGTCCGCCTCCTGCGGTGTCGCGGCTGTCGCGGTGGAGGTTGTGGCGGCGAACGCGACGGCAAGCGCGAGAACGGCGGAAGTCCGGGCCGGATGCAACCAGTGCTGCGGAGTCATAAGCCGCGCATGGTACGGCGGGTGCAGGATGGGTGGTGCCACACGGTCTTCCGGCGGCACTTGGCCGCCGAAGGATGACATCGACTGAAATCCAACGACCGAAGGTCGTTGGGTGCCACGAGCCCGTTGGGAACGAAGTGACGAACGGGTCGTGGTCGCCTCGTGTCACAAGCCACGAGGGACGGCGCTCCGAAGGAGCGCCGGTCTTCTTCTCTCGCCCCTTACGGCGCCGTTCCCCAGTTGACGAGGAGCCCCGCGAGGTCGGCGCCGTTCACAACGCCGTCGCCGTCGAGGTCGCCGACGGGCGGGTTCGGCACGCCCCAGAAGGCGAGCATCACCGCGAGGTCGGCCGCGTTGATCTGACCGTCGAGGTTGAGATCACCGCGCGCAAGCTCGCACGCGTCGAGTCGGCCGTTGGCGTTCTTGTCG
>Ga0172372_10009831_pt1 | contig 12376 bp, 10 predicted proteins | sample LakKiv5m_2_FD_114544 | JGI IMG/M metagenome (GOLD analysis project Ga0172372, IMG submission 114544) | Freshwater microbial communities from Kabuno Bay, South-Kivu, Congo - kab_092012_9.5m | ecosystem: Environmental > Aquatic > Freshwater > Lake | place: Democratic Republic of the Congo...
AACCCAGGACGACAAAGTGGCCGTGCCGCCGCTGGTGGGTGCGCTGCTGAAAAACGAGCAAGACGTGACCCTGTTTGAAAAACTGGTGTTCATGCAAAGCCGCAACCGCTAAAGCCCAGCCATGCTGATCGACTTCTTCTACACCTTGCGCGCCGCCAAACTGCCGGTGTCCGTGAAGGAATACCTCACGCTCTTGGAGGCCCTGGAGGCCAACGTGGTCGGACCCGAGAGCGATGCTTGCAGCATGGACGACTTCTACCACTTGAGCCGCATGATTTTGGTGAAGGATGAAAAGCATTTCGACAAGTTTGACAAAGCCTTTGGCGCTTATTTCAAAGGCGTGGAGATGCTCACCGACTTCACCGCCGAAGTGCCCCTCGAATGGCTGAAGAAAACCCTGGAAAACGATCTCACACCCGAGCAGAAAGCCGCGATTGAAAAAATGGGCTGGGACGAGCTCATGGACACGCTGAAAAAACGCTTGGAAGAACAAAAAGAGCGGCACCAAGGCGGCAACAAATGGATTGGCACTGGCGGTACCTCGCCGTTTGGCAATGGCGGCTACAACCCGCAAGGCATCCGCATTGGTGGCAAGGGCGGCGGCAAAAGCGCTGTGAAGGTGTGGGAGCAACGCGCTTTCCAAGACTATGACGACAGCGTCGAATTGGGTACGCGCAACATCAAAGTGGCACTGCGCCGGCTGCGCCGCTTTGCCCGCGAAGGCGCGGAAGACGAATTCGATTTGGACAACACCATCCGCAGCACCGCCGCCAATGCGGGCTACCTGGACATCAAAATGCGGCCCGAGCGGCACAACAATGTGAAGTTGTTGTTGCTGATGGATGTGGGCGGCACGATGGACGAGCACGTGGCGCGGGTGGAGGAGCTGTTTTCAGCAGTGAAGGGTGAGTTCAAGCACCTGGAGTTTTTCTATTTCCACAATTGCGTCTATGACTTTTTGTGGAAAAACAACCGCCGCCGTTTCGCTGAAAAATTCGACACATGGGATGTGATCCGCAAGTACAACAAAGACCACAAGCTCATCTTTGTGGGCGACGCCACCATGAGCCCCTACGAAATTTTGCAACCCGGTGGCAGCGTGGAATACAACAACGAAGAGGCCGGTGCCGAATGGCTGCAACGACTGACCCACGCCTACCCCAAGTTTGCGTGGATCAACCCCGAGCCCCTGGGTGTTTGGCAGTACCGGCAAAGCATCAGCATCATCCAGCAGCTGGTCAGCAACCGGATGTTCCCACTGACCCTCAAAGGGCTGGAGGAAGCCATGCGGATGCTGAGTAAATAAATTTGTAATACCAACTCTATTAAATAAGAATATTTTAGAAGTCTTGCCAATACCAGCAAATTATTCAAAATCGAACCTCTGTTTGCGTCAGTTTTCAATAACCATCAAAGGGGCTTATCGTGCAATTCAAATTTCATTGGGCATGCTTTGCCATGCTGAGTGTGTTGATTCAAGGCTGTCCCAGCTCTGGCAGCTCCACCACACCATTGGGCGGCGTGGCCGCTGTGGGTGCGCCGTTGGCTGGTGCGACAGTGATTTTGGTGGATGTAGCCGGCACCACCAAAACCGCAACAGCCGATGCAGAAGGTGCTTACACGTTTGATGATGTGGGTGCCATGACAGCGCCCTTCCTGCTCAAAGCCAGCGGCGTGGTGGGCGGCGAAGAACAAACCATCTACAGCGCCTTGGATGAAAAACCCACCCCTGGTGAAACTGCCGTGTTGAACGCCACCCCCATGACCAATGCCGTGGTGGCGCAACTCAGTGATGGCGACCCTGCCAAGTTGTTTGCAGCACCCAACACCATGGGCACCTTCATCAAACCAGCGGACATGGGCGCGGCCAAGCAAAAAATCATTGCGGTTTTGGAAGATCAAATGAAGGAACAAGGCCTTACCCTTGCTACTTTTGATCCTTTCAAAACACCCTTCAAAGCCAACAGCAGTGGCGTGGACAAAATGTTCGACTTGGTCAAAATCAGACCCAGTGCAACAGGTGAGATGCTCATTCAAGACAAAAGCACCGGTGTTGAAAAATCAATCAGTAAAACTGAAAACTTGACTGCAGTTCAAGCCAAGAGGCTACCGCCGCCAGACCCAGAGCTAAAAAAATTAGACTTTTCAAAAATTAAGACTCTCGTTGATGGCATGAATGCTGCCATCAAAGATAAATCTACAGTAGATGCTTTCTTTGATGATCAATTTTTAATGGATGGTAAAAACAAGGCGGCATTTCTTCAAAACATCAGTGACAATGACAACGCTCCAGACAAGCTCTCTGGATTCGTTTTCGGTCCTTGCAATGTTGATCAGAAAGTTTGCGATGGCAAGGTGGCGTTTGTCGCCAAAGATGGGGCAGTTTTTCAAGAAACCATGCCCGTCAAATACGTCAATGATTCATGGAAATGGTACGGGAACCAAAGGGCCGTTGGCTTTTATTTTGGCCAACATCTCATAATTGACAATACATTTAATCCATCAACTAAGTCATTTGCAGATCCGGAAATTCGAATTGGATTCATTCTGGACACAATGCAAAGCAATTCTGATTACAGCAAGATTGAATTGTTCAGTGGTGTTGTCAACTCAAACAAAACCATTGACTGGGAGCAGTCTGCTCTGGCAACTTGGGCTGCCAACCTGCAGCATTGTCCTAGCTTAGTCAATCAATACAGCTCTACAACCAAGGCTGTTTGCAGCAGTTTTGTTGAATTTTCACAAATGGGCATTGATCCCAGCAATTCATCAAACGCCAAATTCAAAGACTACAACGATGGAAAGCTTCGGTTCAAACTGAAATTTACGAAAAAAAAATAACGATGTAAGTAATGTTGAGTTCAGACCATCGATTGAAAATATCCCCAAGTCGGATGCCGGTGCTTACAAAACCATCATCACCAATGCATTCGTCCCTTCGGTCACACAAGGCTTTGGCACTTCCAAGGACTTTGTCATGCCAAAAGGCATCAATGTAGAGAACTTGACGGTTTACTTGTTTAGTGCGGCTTCCAATACGTTAACTGCGCCCAACTTAGTTATCGACAGCATGGGCATAGGCTTCAAAAAATTTGAGGAATCAATTTCTATTGCTGAGCTTTGTGAGGTTCACAAGAAAGTGGATCAAAACAGTACTTGCTCTGCAACTGACATCATTACTTCCATTTATTGGACATTCAAAACGCCACTCAGCATTGACACCAAAGTCACCTTTGGATTCAAGTATCCAACTCCTTAATGATTTGCTAACTTAAAACTATTTCAAAGCCAGCCTCACCCGCTGGCTTTTTTCTTGTCCTCAGTTGCATCATCCGCTGCCGCTTTTTGTTGCTCGCGCTTCAACTTTTCTTTTTTCAAATCGTTCCACTGGTGCAGCGCAAACACGAACACCAGCCCAAACACGCCCAGTTCAATCCACATGCCCATGAGACACCTCCATGCCTAAATTCGTGACAATCATGACAGAACGCGAAGCCTAAAATCTGCGCCAGCCACCGTAGTTCAATGGATAGAACTCTCCCCTCCTAAGGGAGTGATACAGGTTCGATTCCTGTCGGGGGCACCAACCAAGGTGATTTTGAGAATGCATTCTCAATAATAGAAAACTCCTATCGAATACCCTTATGTAATTTTGAATTGATTCTTGCGATTATGGCCTCTTATTTTGATTCATGAATGGTGGGTGGCAGGTGTCTTTTGTTTTTCTCAAAGCTTCGCTGATCGCTCTTTTGACAATCGGTGTGGGTTTGGCCCATGCGCATCCGCATCTGCGCCTGGCTTATCAACTCGATCCCGTGCTGAACCCATCCCGCCAACTCACGGGCTTTCATGTCAGTTGGCAAATAGACGCACAAAACACCCTGCTGGCACGCGAGAACATCGACCTGAACAAAAACAGCCAGCTCGACCCGGATGAACTACAGGCCTTCGCCGAGACAAACCAAAGCCTGATGCAGCCTTACCAGTATTTCCTCATCATTGAAGATGCACAGACTGGCAAACCTTTGAATTTCCAAGTCAACAATTTTGTAGCGCGGGATGCGGGACGCGGGTTTCAAGGCGGCATTTTTCTAGAGTTTGCTGTTCAGCTGGCGGCTGACAAACAATTGGACCAGGTCAAATTGCAGATGCAAGACCCCACTTGGTACATCGGCTTTCAGCCGCGCTTGGGTCAAGTCCTCAGCAGCGACGCCTGTTCCTCAAATTTCACCCGCGAAAAAAGGCTCACCGACACCCAAGGTGTGCAAGAGTTTCAACGTATTCATGTTCAATGTGCAACAGGGTCTGCGGCCCGTCCTGCGGCACAGGTTTCGCCAACCAACGGGCCCATCAACGGAGACAATTCATGAAATTTAAAAAATTAGCTGCAGTTTTTTTCGCCAGTGCAGTGCTCGGTACTTTGTCGATGGGCAGCGCATTGGCCTATGAGAAATGCCACAAGTCCAAATGGGGTGCCAGCGACCAAATTGGTGCGTTGAACAACATCACCAAAGACAATATTTTGGCGGCCACCAAGCTGATCAAACAAGGCAAGAAAATGGCCATGGCGATTGAGACCAACTCCAAGACGCCTGCTTTCCCTCCCCGTACTTACTCCATGACCATTGTCAAACCTGGTCAAGAAAATGGCCAAACACTGGGTAATACCAAGCTCAGCTACCACGATGACATTTTGCAAACTTGGGTGGGTATCGGTACGCAGCTGGATGGCTTGGGTCACATCGGTATTGACAACACTTTTTACAACTGCACGCCTGGTATCGACGTGACAGGCGTCAGCGGTTTGAAGAAATTCGGCATGGAAACCTTCCCAGGTGTCGCCACCCGCGCTGTGCTCTTGGACATGACAGCGGTCATGGGCAAAGACATCATCCCTGAGGGAACACCTTTCAATCAGCCAGAAATCGAAGCTGCCTTGAAGCGTCAAGGCAATATGAAGATCAACAAAGGCGATGTGGTGATTTTCTATACCGGCTGGCACAAACTGCTGGGTGTGGATGACAAGCGCAATGGTGCAGCCCACCCTGGCTTGGGCGTGCAAGGCGCACGTTACCTGGCCAATTTGGGTGTGGCCATGGTCGGTTCAGACACTTGGGGCTTGGAAGTCGTTCCCTTCGAGAATGAAGGCCAAGTGTTCCACGTTCACCAGATTTTGCTGGTCGAATTTGGTGTCTTCATTCTGGAGAACGTGGTGGCCGAACAAGCCATCAAAGACAAGGTTTATGAAGGCATGATCACCGTTGGCCCACACCGCACCACTGGTTCGGTTCAAGCTGTTGTGAATCCGATCTTTGTTTACTGATTTCACTTGCAAGTGACAAAAGGCAGCTTCGGCTGCCTTTTTTTTTGCAAGCTCAAAATTTCTTGCTCAACCCCGTGTCTGGAAATGCCTCGGGGATGGTGGCCACTTGGCCGCAATGCGCGGCGGTGTAGCCGGGCAACTGATTCACCGCAAATTGAAATTCGTCGCTGTTCAAAATTTTCAAGACCGCTTGCAAATGCGGCTTGTCCAGATCGGACTGGTTGCAGAGTAAGAAATACCGCTCGGTGGCCAAGGGCACAAACTCCAGCTTGAATCGTCTGGCCGGGGTTTCCACGCCAAAGCCGACATCGGCCATGCCACTGGCCACATAGGCGGCCACGGCTGCATGCGTGAATTCAGCCTGTTCATAGCCTGTGATTTGAGACGCATCAACCTGGGACTTTTTCAGAAAACACTCCAGCAAAAACCGTGTGCCCGAACTCGGCTGTCGATTGACAAAGCGAATACCCTTTCGAACCAGGTCTTGCACCTCGTAAATTTTCAGAGGATTGCCGCTGGCCACCATGAAGCCCTGGCGGCGCGTGGCCACGTGAATGATCCGGCTTTCCTTGGGCTTGAGCCATTTGGCGTAATGCTTGAACGCCAGTTCCTCATACGGTCCTTGGGGGATGTGAAAACCCGCAATTTCACAAGCCCCCGCGTGCAATGAGGCCACCGCCTCCACACTGCCCACATATTTGCGCTCAACATGGGTGCCCGACAAGGCCAGCTTTTCAATCATTTTTTCCACGGCAAAGCCATGGCTGGCATGCACCCGCAGCGCTTCGTTGCTGGTGGACAAAACCCGGCCAATCTCCCCTTCAAGTTCCGAGGCCAAGGTTTCCAGCATGGGGGTGAGCCGGGCAGAGATACGGTGCCCAGCCCACACGAGTTTTTCTGCCAAGGGGGTGAGCGTCGAGCCCTTGCCACGCTCCATGTTGAGCAAGGCCATGCCCAGTTGCTCTTCGCCTTGGCGAATCAGGCTCCAAGCATGGCGGTAGGAGGCGCCGGTTTTTTTGCACGAGCCCGACAAACTGCCATGGCTTTGCACTTCAGCCAGCAATTCCAGCAAACGCGGAGCCAGGTTGTGACCATGGGCGTCACTGATGGTCCACTGCGGCTTGATAGAGACTTTGTGCATTCTAAATATAGGCTCTCAATAGCATATTGGTTGTGTCCGAGCGACGTATCTTAGCTGAGCTCGACAGACATATTGCGGCGTCTCAGTGCTTTCCCTAGACTTGGTTGTGCTAAGAAAGCATACGTTAAAGTCGAACGCTGACACAACAACCCAAAATTGGAGACAACATGAGCACATCAGTTGACGCTTCCGAGAGTACGGCAAACGGCACACCCGGCTTTTTGTCCAAGGAACGCATCATTGCAGGCGAGGGGTTCAATCGCTGGCTGGTTCCACCCGCCGCTTTGGCAATTCACCTTTGCATCGGCATGGCCTACGGCTTCTCGGTGTTTTGGCTCCCACTGTCTAAGGCGCTGGGCATCAAAGAATCCATTCAATGCGGTCCCGATGTGGGCTTCTTCCAAGAACTTTTCATCACCACCTGCGATTGGAAAGTCTCAACCCTGGGTTGGATGTACACCATGTTTTTCGTGTTGCTGGGCAGCTCGGCAGCGCTTTGGGGCGGTTGGCTGGAACGTGCTGGCCCGCGCAAGGCAGGTGTGGTCAGCGCCATTTGCTGGTGCGGCGGCATGCTGATTTCGGCAGCGGGCATCTACTACCACCAGTTTTGGATGATGTTGTTGGGCTCTGGGGTCATCGGCGGCATTGGTTTGGGCTTGGGGTACATCTCCCCTGTCAGCACGCTCATCAAGTGGTTCCCAGACCGCCGTGGCATGGCCACCGGCATGGCCATCATGGGCTTTGGAGGTGGTGCCATGATCGGCTCCCCCTTGGCTGCTGAATTGATGAAGATTTTCGCAACCGATCTAGAGGTTGGCGTGTGGCAAACCTTTGTCTGCATGGCCTTGGTTTATTTTGTTTTCATGATGGGTGGTGCATTGGGCTACCGTGTGCCCCCCACAGGCTGGAAACCAGCGGATTGGACCCCCCCGCCGCAGCAAGCCAACAACGCCATGATCACGCAACAACACGTGCATGTCAGCAAAGTGTGGGGCATCCCACAATTTTGGATGGTGTGGGTGGTGTTGTGCATGAATGTGTCAGCAGGAATTGGTGTGATCGGCATGGCCAGTCCCATGCTGCAAGAAGTATTTGGAGGCGCCTTGATCGGCATCGAGGCCAAGTTCATCGAACTGGACAAGGTCCAGCTGACGATGATTGCTGGCGTGGCCGCCGGCTTCACAGCGCTGTTGAGTTTGTTCAACATTGGCGGCCGCATCATCTGGGCCAGTTTGTCCGACAAACTCGGACGCAAACTCACCTATGTGGTGTTTTTTGTCCTGGGTGGCGCTCTGTATGCATCCGTCCCGGCCAGTTCCATGGCCGGCAACAAGCTGCTGTTTGTGGCCGCGTTTTGCATCATCTTGAGCATGTACGGCGGCGGTTTTGCCACGGTGCCGGCTTACTTGGCCGACTTGTTTGGCACGCAAATGGTGGGCGCCATCCACGGTCGCTTGCTCACCGCTTGGGCCACAGCAGGTATTTTGGGTCCCGTGGTGGTGAACTACATGCGCGATTACCAACTCGGCTTGGGTCTCCCGCGTGAACAGGTTTACAACCAGACCATGTTCATTTTGGTGGGCATGTTGGTGGTGGGCCTGATTGCCAACCTGATGATCCGCCCTGTTCATCCCAAGCATTTCATGACGCCCGAAGAATTGGCCGATGAGAAAAAACTCGCTCACGAAAAAGCCAGCGCTTCCGAAGTTCACGGCATCGGTGCACCTTCCCACGTGAACCCGATCATCGTTTGGTTGGCTTGGACCGCCGTGAGCATCCCATTGGCTTGGGGCATCTACCGGACATTGCAAAGTGTCTCTAAATTTTTCAATTGATTGACTTATGAACAAGCCTCTTGTCGCCCCTGAACTCTCGCTGGTCAGCCAGCTCTTGCCCCAATTTCAAGAGCAACCGGGTGGATTACTCCCCTTGTTGCACGCTGTTCAGGACGCCTTGGGCTTCATCCCAGCCAACGCCGTGCCCTTGATCGCTGAGGGGATGAATCTCTCTCGCGCTGAGGTGCATGGCGTCATCACCTACTACCACTTCTTTCGCAGCACCCCGCCAGGCCAACACGTGGTGCAGGTCTGTCGCGCAGAAGCCTGCCGTGCTTGCGGCAGCGAAGCGCTTTGGGCGCAAGCGCAACGTTTGCTGGGTTGCGGCGCCCATGAAACCAGTGCCGATAGCCAGTTTTCTCTAGAGCCGGTGTATTGCCTGGGCCTGTGTGCCTCTTCACCTGCCATGCAAATTGACGACAAGATGCATGTCCGCATGACCGAAGCCAAGTTCAGCGCCGTTGTGGCCAAATTCGGGAGCACCACATGATCACGCTCTACGTTCCTTGCGATTCCGCTGCTTTGGCCGCCGGTGCCGATGAGGTGGTGGACGCCTTGCACCAACACGCTGAAAAGCATGGTGTGGCCATCGACATTCAGCGCAACAGTTCACGCGGCCTGTTTTGGCTCGAACCCCTGGTGGAAGTGCTGACACCACAAGGCCGCATGGCCTATGGCCCGGTCAGCGCCGACGATGTGGCCTCGTTGTTTGAAGCCGGTTTTTTGAACGGCGGCGAACATACCTTGAGCTTGGGTGTCACGGATCAAATTCCTTACTTGGCCAAGCAACAACGTCTCACCTTCGCCCGCATGGGCATCACCCGACCGTTGTCTTTGGACGACTATGCCGCGCACGGCGGCTGGGCCGGCTTGAAAAACGCCGTGGCCATGGCGCCTGCGGACGTGGTGCAGCAAGTGCTCGACTCTGGTTTGCGCGGTCGCGGTGGCGCTGCGTTTCCCGCAGGCATCAAATGGCGCACTGTGTTGGGCACCACCGCCGCGCAAAAGTATGTGGTCTGCAATGCGGATGAAGGTGACTCGGGTACCTTCTCCGACCGCATGACCATGGAGGGCGACCCTTACATGCTGATTGAGGGTATGGCCATCGCCGGTTTGGCCGTGGGTGCCACCATGGGTTACGTCTACATCCGCTCAGAATACCCGCACGCCATCGCCACCATGAACACCGCCATCGCCCTGGCGGAGTCGGCTGGCTTTTTGGGGAGCAATGTGCTGGGCACTGGCAAAGCGTTTCGCCTCGAGGTGCGCAAGGCCGCCGGCGCCTATGTGTGCGGCGAGGAAACCGCCATGCTCGAGAGCATCGAGGGCAAGCGCGGCATCGTGCGTGCCAAACCGCCCTTGCCAGCACTGCAAGGATTGTTTGGTCAACCCACGGTCATCAACAACGTCATCACCTTGGCCAGCGTGCCCATCATCATGGCCAAAGGCGCCGCGTTTTACAAAAACTTCGGCATGGGCCGCTCCACCGGCACCTTGCCGTTTCAAATCACAGGCAACGTGTTGCAAGGCGGATTGGTGGAACGCGCGTTTGGTTTGACGCTGCGTGAACTCTTGTTTGATTTTGGTGGCGGCAGCCGCAGCGGCCGACCCATCAAAGCGGTGCAAGTCGGTGGTCCTTTGGGCGCCTATGTGCCCGAATCGCAATGGGATGTGCCACTGGACTACGAAGCCTACGCCGCCATGGGTGCGGTGGTCGGGCACGGCGGCATCGTGGTGCATGACGACACGGCCAACATGGCCAGCTTGGCCCGTTACGCCATGGAATTTTGTGCCCTGGAAAGCTGTGGCAAGTGCACGCCTTGCCGCATCGGTTCCACACGCGGCATGGAAACCATCGACCGTATCGGCACTGCGGCCAATAAAGAACAACAAGTGCATTTGCTGCGCGACTTGTGCGACACCATGTTGCATGGCAGCTTGTGCGCCATGGGCGGCATGACACCCTACCCTGTTCTGTCTGCCTTGAATCATTACCCCGCAGACTTTGGCCTCGAGGCCAAAGCTGTCTCTGTTGCTTAAGGAAACCCCATGTTGATGTACCTCAAACAAGAGCGTGACCACGGCACCCCAGCCCGCACTTCGACAGAAACTGTGGAACTGCGTATTGATGGCTATGACGTCAGCGTGCCCAAGGGCACTTCGCTCATGCGTGCCGCGGTGGAGGCGGGCATTCAAGTGCCCAAACTGTGCGCCACCGACAGCCTCGAACCCTTTGGTTCTTGCCGTTTGTGTTTGGTGGAAATTGATGGCCGCAAGGGTTTCCCCGCTTCTTGCACCACACCCGCCGAGGCGGGCATGGTGGTGCGCACCCAAACGCCCAAGTTGCAAGACCTTCGCAAAGGTGTGATGGAGCTCTACATTTCCGACCATCCCTTGGATTGCTTGACCTGCAGCGCCAATGGCAACTGCGAGTTGCAAGACATGGCCGGCGTCACTGGCTTGCGCAATGTGCGTTATGGCGTGGGCGAGGCTGCAGGTGCACACCATTGCGACGCGAAGAAAGACGAGTCCAACCCCTACTTCACCTACGACGCCAGCAAATGCATTGTGTGCAACCGTTGCGTGCGTGCGTGTGAAGAAACTCAGGGCACCTTCGCGCTCACCATCTCCGGCCGTGGTTTTGAGAGTCGCGTATCCCCCGGACAAGACCAGCCGTTCATGGACAGCGAATGCGTGTCTTGTGGTGCTTGCGTTGAAGCCTGTCCCACCGCCACCTTGCAAGAAAAATCCATCATCGAATTGGGTCAACCCGAGCACAGCCTGATCACCACCTGCGCCTATTGCGGCGTGGGTTGCGGCTTCAAAGCCGAGATGAAGGGCAACACCGTGGTGCGCATGGTGCCTTGGAAAGATGGCAAAGCCAACGAAGGCCATTCTTGTGTGAAAGGCCGCTTCGCATGGGGCTATGCCACCCACCAAGACCGCATCACCAAACCCATGATCCGCGCCAAGATCACCGACCCTTGGCAAGAAGTCAGCTGGGACGAAGCCATCCATTACGCTGCCTCTGAGTTCAAACGCATTCAAGCCAAGCATGGCAAAGACGCGGTGGGTGGCATCACCTCTTCACGTTGCACCAACGAAGAAACCTACCTGGTGCAAAAACTCGTGCGGGCCGCTTTTGGCACCAACAACGTGGACACCTGCGCCCGTGTTTGCCATTCACCCACCGGCTATGGCCTGGGCCAAACCTTTGGCACCTCGGCGGGTACACAAACTTTCAAATCCGTGGAACAAGCCGATGTGATGTTGGTGATTGGCGCCAACCCCTCGGACGCCCACCCCGTGTTTGCCTCGCGCATGAAACGCCGATTGCGCAAGGGCGCGAAATTGATCGTCGCCGACCCGCGCAAAATCGACTTGGTCAGCAGCCCGCATGTGAAAGCCCAACACCATTTGACCTTGAGGCCCGGCACCAATGTGGCGCTCATCACGGCACTGGCCCATGTGGTGGTCACCGAAGGCTTGGTGGCCCAAGACTATGTGGCGCAGCGTTGCGATAACAAGAGCTTCAATGAATGGTGTGAATTTGTGGCCAAAGCCGACAACTCACCCGAAGCCTTTGAAAGCGTGACCGGTGTCCCCGCATCTGAAGTGCGTGCCGCTGCGCGGATGTACGCCGCCGGACCCAACTCAGCCATCTACTACGGCTTGGGCGTCACCGAGCATTCACAAGGTTCGACCATGGTGATTGGCATCGCCAACCTGGCCATGGCCTGTGGCATGGTAGGGCGTGAAGGCGTGGGCGTGAACCCCTTGCGGGGTCAAAACAATGTGCAAGGTGCTTGCGACATGGGCAGTTTTCCGCATGAATTGCCCGGCTATCGCCATATCTCCGACACCACCACACGCAGTTTGTTTGAAGGCGCTTGGGGTGTGGCCCTCAGCCCCGAACCAGGTTTGCGCATTCCCAACATGTTTGACGCCGCCATGGACGGCTCCTTCTTGGGCCTGTACTGCCAAGGCGAAGACATCGTGCAATCCGACCCCGACACCCAACACGTGGCGGCCGCCTTGTCAGCCATGGAATGCATTGTGGTGCAAGACATCTTCTTG
>Ga0172372_10009832_pt1 | contig 12376 bp, 8 predicted proteins | sample LakKiv5m_2_FD_114544 | JGI IMG/M metagenome (GOLD analysis project Ga0172372, IMG submission 114544) | Freshwater microbial communities from Kabuno Bay, South-Kivu, Congo - kab_092012_9.5m | ecosystem: Environmental > Aquatic > Freshwater > Lake | place: Democratic Republic of the Congo...
TGATATTCAATCCGAACCCGGACTCGGCACGCTCGTCACACTCGAGCTGCCGCGCGCGGCAGCACCGTCGTGGTTTGTGCCGGGACTCGAAATTCAGCAGGGAATGTCGATTCTCGTGCTGGATGACGACCCTTCCGTGCACAGCATCTGGACCAAGAGATTCCAGAAACACCTGGGACCGCATCGAATCGCAGCGGTCCGGTGTTTCCGCTCTGCCGACGAACTCCGCACGTGGATGCAGGAGAATCAACCCACGCAGGACAAGATCCTGGCCTTGGTGGATTTTGAGCTCTCCACCTCGCAGACCGATGGCTTGGAGCTGATCCGCGAACTCGATATCGCCAACAGGTCGGTGCTCGTCACCAGCCATTACGGCGAGGCACCGATCGAGACGCAGGTGTCCAGGCTTGGAATGGGCATGATCCCCAAGGGGATGGCAGGTCTGGTCCCGATCCAGGATGATATTCCGACCCCGCCACTCCGGCTCAGGCGCCGGACGCGCTCCTCGGAGCGCGAGTGCGACGGCCACGCCTCCGTGAACGCACAGGGATCGGCGTGAGGCTGCTTCAAGCCCCGGCAAACAGATCAATTTGACCCCGGATTTTAATTTATATATCAGGCGGACTTGTGAATTACGGAACCAAAATGGAAGACAAGAAAAACATCTTCAAATTCCTGACTGCGCTCACGCTCATGGTCGGATTCTGGACCTGGAGCGGAGATGGAGTGGGCTACAATGGAGCACCGGTCGCCCCTCCGCCCCCTGGAAACTCGGAAGAGCAACCGAGTCGCCCCGAGCCCTCATCCTCCCCGGAGCCATCGCCTTCCGTGAGTGCCGAGCCCGCATTGGCAAACCGCACCCACGAGCCCTTTTCTAGATATCTGATTCGAACGGAGGGACTCCCCTCAGGCGCACTCATGCAATCCAACGGCACGATCGATAGCTCCTTGCTTTCCGACGTCCTTTCCACGTGCCTCCTGGGTCGTGCGGCACCGGGCATAGTCTTCGTTCCCGATACGGACTCCAGATTGGGCTGGGCCCAGCGCATGGCCTGGGACGGAGGACCAGGCTATGCGCCCTACTACCTGAATGTGAATCTGCGGGCTTTCCACGCTCGCCCCAATGCCGCGAAATCGGCCTGGACTTTGGAAGGACATTTGGGCGCCGACTCGGATCGGGACAACAGATCCGAGGCCGCGAGCTCTTTCGGTTTGAAACTCGACTTCGACTCCCACGGGAGTGCCGGACTCCTGATGACCCGCGATGGGATTCGGAGGTTTGTGCCCGTTCCGATCCATGCCACCCCTGCCGAACTCGCAGATCGAGTGCGCTTGATGGATCCTGCTCAACAGCCGACTGGATTCACCTGGCGGGACGAGTTTTCGCTTTGGCGTCTATCGGGATTCCCCTCAATTGAATATCAAGTCGAAAATTCGAATCCTGCATCCTATTCCGAGAAAAGTCCGGGAGCGGCCTCCGTGCATCAGAATCTCCATCCTGTGATGTCCCATGTGACAATGACTCTACCTTCACACACCCACTCGAAAGGCCGAGGAGTGAGTTGGCTTTTTTACGACCCTGTCAGCTTCTCCGCCCCAACTCTCCAGATGGAGGATCCCAGACTCAATGCGTGCCTCTGGGCTGGAATATCCCACGAAGCTCCCCTGCTCCACGACTGGGGGACGGATCCAAGCACCCAGCGAGACCCGCTTAAATCCTGCGCGAAAATCAGCCACCCACCCCTCAAGGAAGCTGCACTCGCATGGAGACGTTTCCTGAGCGAACAGACACGCTCCGGGGACAGCAAGGTTCTTGAAAAAGAGAGAGCCCTGCGCGGCGCGGTGATCGAAGCCATCACCCACTCTCACGCTTCCGGACGCCTCGATCTCAAACTTGTCGCCGAAACCAAGCGGTGCCTGTCCGACACCTATGAGTACGAGACACTTTTTGAAATCGCCGCCCAAGATATCATACGGAAAGCACTCGAAAGCTTGGCAGGAACTGACGCAATCTCGGTTCTCCCCGGCATCCAAAAACACTTGAATCGAGATGCATCCGGACGACTGACGAAGCTGCCAGTATTCAGGCTCAGCCTCATCGGAGTAGAAGCGGACAAATCCATCTACCGACACCGGAACGCACTCGGGAACCGACGCCGCGCCATGCTCCCTTTCGAAGAACCCGCACCCTTCCCTGAAAATGGGGACGAGTTACTCCCCCTCTTGCCAGAGCCGTCCTTGCTGGACTTCTACGGCGGCATCCTTGCCGAGATTGCGGCAGTCTCAGTCTCGGAGCTCCACGTACTTCTGCTTCATGAACTGATTCACTCATTGCAGCCTGACGAACTGCACGCCGAAAATACGGCCCAATCTCCTGAAATTCTAACCGCCCTTTTTAAGCCGGAAAACCGCACGCTCCCCATCGAAAAAGCCCAGCTATCATCGAGCGAAGAGAATGCCTTGGCTCGATTCGCCACTGCAAGCTGGCAGCGGGGGCTATTGGCAGAGCGAGATGCCTGGCTCAAGACCCACGAAGTACTTCACAAGGGCCTCCTCGGAAAGCTCGGACTCCCGGATGTACCCTGGCTCAAGGAAGAGGCGCAGACCATCACACGTAAAGCGGGCGCCCCCCTATCCCAGGATCGCACGCGCTGGAGCCAGGCCCTGCTCGAGCATATCGACGCGCAGGAGGGAAGCAGCCCGGCAGGCCTCGGAGGCCTCCTCAACAACGCCCACCTCATTCGCGCACTCAAGGAAGCGAGAACCCGCCTCGGGCTCCAACCCTGGGGGACGTAATCCACGGAAACGTAAACGCGGGAAGGGAAAGCCCATTCGACCTGGCGAGCGCGTCAAGGCAGATCATGCCCCGGACTGTAGATCGGCACTCGATTCGGGCGATCCGAGTCGTGGAAGTAAAGATGACCGAACCGATAATTGGAATCACCCGGCATCGGGTCCGAACGATGCCGATCCCGATTCAGGAGAGACTCATTGCGGTGCTCGTCGATATATATAAGTCCCGGATAGACGTCCCAACGGTCGCACTTGAAGGATTTCAAGGCGCAGCCGCGTTCGGGATTCCGGACCGAATAGCAAAGCCGCGAATCCCGAGAGTACCCACTGCTGTCGTTCTCCGCATCCGCCCAGGCTTCGCGGACTGTGATGCCGTCTTGGAGATATCGGGCAAACTTTCTGGATATTTTTCTGGCGTTGCTTGTGCCACTCAAGCGGGCGCCGTGATTGGAACCAAAGACGTGCAGACCTTTGAATATCGTGTGACGACTTTCCGACCCCCGAAACCGCTCCAATGAACTCATCCCCTCGCAGTAAACGGCGCTACCGCCATGACAACCGGAGTGAATGAAATACTCCATGTCGGAACTCCCCATGCAGGAAGTGGGAGTCGAATCATGATTCAACCGAAGCGCTCCTGCTCCATCTCCAAGGATCACTTGGCGAAGAGTTCCGTGGGCCGCCAGGATCACTAGATCCGCCTCATCCGCATACCGACTCGAGGTCCCGGTCCCATAAAAATGATCCCGATCAGCCTCGCGCCTCTCCCCGGACCATAGATCAAACTTCCGCTGAAACTCCTTGATGCCCTGCCTGAAACGCAGGTCTTCATTGGAAAAATAAAGCGAGAAAGTCCGATTACCGTCGTCACCGTTTCCGCGGGGCATGCAGCTCTCGGAGACAAATCCGCGCTCACCATCAGAGGCATGAGCCACGGGTACGAGCAGCCGATCCAGCCAATCCATCCGCTTACTCGAGGCATCTCCGCCTTGGAACGGTAACTCCCTATCGGCACCGTTACTCAGGAGGCTCCGCTCGTCATCAGTCGACTTACCCACCACAAGCGATACCGTTACTTTATGGTGAGCATCCACCTCCGCATACTTCTCCACCCCTTGGCAGCTGACGGCCGGGATCACTTCATCCGAGAGCTGGTGATATCCCAACTGGCAGTGCGTGATCACAAGCCTCCGATTGGAAGACACCGCAGAAAAAACTCTTTTGATATCCTCCTCCACTTGCGCGGGTGACTTCAGGCGAGAGGCACTCCCCTCTCCGAGCTTCCACCAGTTATTGAGGACCAACCCAGTCACTCTGGAGTCAGAGGCGGACCCCTCAAGTTTGAGTGCGGAATTAAAAACCTGTCGCCCTTGAATCGTCCTGACAAACCCTCGGACTCTTAGCAGGGATTGAGCGCTGCCATCCTCCTTGGCCACCCGACCCTCGATTCCATGCACTTCCGTGCGCCGCTCGTACTGGGAAGTACTCAACCAGGAATTATTTTTAAAAAACCCGTCCACATCCAACGCAGGCGGAACTCCGGTCTGACTATTCGAGTCGCGCGCACGCTCAGGGCGAACCCCCCACGCTTCTCGAACAACAATCGCATCCTCGTCCACATCTTCGGACTCGGACCTCTCAAGGTAGAGAAAATGAGTGATTTCTCCGATCGGATTGGTTCGGATCGCAGACTGGGTGCCCAGGGCTTGAACGTTCACCTTTGAGGTATCGACGCCCATGCGGGAGGCAAACTCCAGGGCTCCGCGGATCGCTTGGTCTCTTCTCTCTCGATCGACGGAATAAACTTTCTGATTCGGGGTACGCATGAATCCCGCGATCTCCCCGCTGAACCCAGGATACACCGTTAATTCGGCCGCAGATACGGAAGCACCCGCCACAAAGCATGAAACCAAGGCCAATGTTTGAGCGATAAATCCGATGGGCATCCGACGCATGGCTTGCGACCCCCTCAGATCATGATTGGGCATGAGAGGGTTTGCATCAAGCTATATCAATAACACGACTGCGTGTCAGTTCTGACATATATCAAACTTGACTGCTATCTGATTCCTGAATTTTTTTGAATCGGGCAGTGTTTCTCCTGGGAGAAAGAGCGATGAACCGAGGTAGGGCACTCCAAAACACTGGAGTGCCCCATGAAAATCCCTTCCGCTCTCTTGTCCGATCTCATCCTCCTCCTGGCCCTTGACGCCGCAAGGGTCTCCTGGGGACCCGAAGCTCATGGGTCGGTGATATTACAACCCAGTGCCGATAAAAGCGTGAATCGGGAAGCACTCCTCCAGCGGTACCCGGGACTTGCGGACTCCGAGACCGCCAAGCGGGCCGAGAACCCGAAAATACTTTGTCCTTTCCATCGCATGATCGAGAGGGCAGGCATCTACGACGCAGACCAGGCACCCAGCAACGGCCAGAAGAGTCTACTGATATCGATCCAAAGGATCGCCCAGGTGGCGCAGGACTTTGGCTGCTCAATCCTCAACTGCGGGGGTGCGGCAACCGCCTCCTCAAGCGGTCAGCTACTCACCAAAAGCACAAGCCTCGGATACGTCAACCTGGTGCAGCTCCACCAAGCGGTCGGAGCCGCGCACGACTGCGGATTCACTTTTGCTTTAGGCGGAACACGAGTCTCCGAGCGTACCCGCCAAGACACCTTGGATATCCTCAAGGCCATGGCTGACTCGGCGGGCCGCCTCCGAAAGGAGGATCTGCAGCGCGTGAAGACGATCCGGTGTGAAATCCAAAATGCTTTCATGACCGTTCCGGACCAGATCGAGGTGGATCTGATCTATACGTTTCTGGGCGGAACCGAGCGCGGATTCATCGCTTACTCGGATGTGGTCCGGCTGTTTCATGCGGAACTCCCGAGAACCATCGGTGCCCCTGGGCTCGCGTTATAAATCGGAACCGCTGGAGCCTGGGCAGCGACCAGGAAAAATGCCCGGACAAGTGAGTCGTTCAGATCCCTATTACGAGCCACCCGCTGCCCATCGGGAAGTGTTTCTCCAGCGCCGAGGAGCACCTCCGTAGTATATATATCCTCCATGAGAACGAAGTTGTCCCACAGCGGGCTGATAGCGACCTTACTCCTGGCAGCGAGTGTTTCCGAGCAGCCGCGAGCTGCGGAGTCCCCCAACGGGCCGCCCGCAGGCCTCCAGGCTGCCGCCCAAGCTTGCCTCCTCCAAGCGCGGAATATGCTCCAGACCCTGGGATCACGGACGGCATTGGAGGGTCCGGCTCTTGAGCGGGAATATAACCTCAGCAGTCGGGTCGTAAAAACCTTGGTCACTTTCGCGCCTTGCGAATCCAGGCATCCCCCCAACTTGCCTGCCTATTGGCACTGCCCGGAGCGCAACGCAAAGGTGGTGACTTGCCTCACCTTTGCACAGGGGGGCGGAATCCAAACGGTACTCAGTGACGCCAGAGTCCAACCTGCACGAAGCCTCAAGGATCTTGAGATTGAATCCCTGCAAGTGATCCCGCCTGACTCCGAGCTTTCAGCCGAAGAATGGAGCCTGGGTGCTCTAGGATACTGGATTCGAGCCGAGATCGATCCGCAAAACCAGTTTCACATTCTCGAGTGGGGCTCGGTCTGGAAAGACACCCGTCCTCAAACCCGCTGAAAGCTCGCCAATGCAAGCAGAACAGGAACATATCATGAGACCCTCCCCTCAAAGAATCGCCCAAACTATAATTGGAATCACGTTCGTATTCGCAGGGACAGGAAAACTCCTCCTGCCCCTGGCCGGGGGCGCTGTTCCCACCTTCGCCCTGGTTCTCGGGGAAATGGGATTACCTCTGCCGGAACTCCTTGCTCCTTGCATCTGCGGCATGGAAATCACCGGAGGCCTGGCCTTGATCCGCGACAGATATCGCAAGCAAGCGTCCCTTGTTCTAGGTTCCGTCCTGCTGGGTGCACTTGCCACCTTCAGCATCCCCTCCACTTTTGGCTCTCCACTCGTAGTCCAAGGATTTGAGCTCGGCCGGGAGTTTTTCAGAATCCCCTTGGAAGCGGGATTACTTGCAGCGCTCGTGTGGATCAACCGGAAGGATGCTGCAGGCTCTCATCCCAGCGCTGCTCCCTGAGTACCCGCCCTCGCTCATCGACAAGCCGGACGAGGACTGCCGAGCCAGATTCACTCATATCAAGTTGCGATCGAGCTTCCTCCTCCTTTGCGAGTGAAGAAAATACTTCGATGGACCCTAGGAACTGTCCGTCCATTCCGAGTCGATCGAGTCGGTGGACCACTCCGGTCTCGTAGTGATGGGTGGAGTACCTCCGGCACACCAAGATATCACCGCAAGTGAGTGAACAGAGCCCGATCTGAGCGCGCTCCGCACCGCTCGCACGCGAGCGCGTGTGGATCAGCTCTGCAAATGGAGTTGATGGCGCGGGCAGGGGCCGCAGCCAGCACCGTGCGGGATCGCTGGAAAACTCACTCAAAACTTGTATATTGGCGCCATCCGCCAGCAGCAGGATGCATCCTTGCGCCCACTCCAACGTGTCCTGCATCTCGAGTTTCTTCATCGCTTCTGATGGTACCATTCATCTGAATGCTGGATCCATTGACAACGCAAGGGACCCCATACGGACCAACAGCAACGTAGATCTCCGATTCACTTCACTACATCGGCTTCCGCAACACGGTACTTGGATCCCGGACCCTTGCCAGTCCGGGATATCCAACCCAGATCCAACCACCTGCGGATCAGATTCACGGCCTGTCGTCGGGTGACCTGAAAGTGCTGGGCCACCTGGTGGGCGGCAAAACCCGCCTCGCGACCCTGACCCGGCAATCCTGCAAGAAAGGACGGAAGCGGAGAAACCGAATCCCTTACAAGGATCAGCCCAGCCCCCGAGAACGCGCCCAAATGCAGGCGATCGTCCCTCCGCACGACCGGGATTCCATGAATCTTGCGGAGCCGCTGTATCAACTTGGGAAGGCGCTCCTGCAACTGAATCCAATTCCAGGCCTCACCGGGCCACAGCAGCGAGCACGCGTGCGCGAGACTCAGGCCAGTGATATCTGCCCTGAGCAGGAACGCAGCAAGAAGCAGCTCCCTGGGGGCCTCCGGATGGATTCGCCCTTTGTGAATCAGCTCCCCGGTCCGGGTGTTGATGATCCATCGGAAATCCCTTGTATCCTGGGGGTCCGAAGTCGTGTCGTTCTCGGCATCGAGCTCGAATATCATCTGCGATAAGTGATATGCAGTTCCTGGATACTCGCAAAGCCTCCGGATCTGCCTTGAATTGGCCAGGCCACATTCCGCATAATGCACGAGGACTTCGAGCTCGGCATGGGGAGCTCGCCCCCCCGTTTGATCCCGCGTGGAGCGCAGTGCTTTGGCAAAGGCCTGCCTTGCCCGGGTTTTGTCCCCCGATCGAGCCAAGTGCTGCCCAAGCACACGCTGAGCATAAGTGTGGATTCGCGGGTGAGTGCCCGACAGATCAGCCTCCCGGTCGAGAAGCTCATTCAAAATCGCGATCCCTTCCCGTAGATTTCCCGCAGCTCCTTTGAAGTACCCTTCCAAAGCCCTCAGGTGGATTGCATTCTTCCGGCTCAGTTCCAAGTATTCCTGTTTGAAACGGCCGATATGCATCAGCGCGTCCGCATGGCTCGCCAGAAGGTCCTGACATCTGAGCAGCGTGAGCAGCCGATTCCAAATCCACGGAGCCGAGACCGCGTGATCTCCTCCCCGCTCGAGCATTGCAAGTGCCTGCTCGTAATCACCGTGGGCCTGCATGAGATTGGCCGCAAGCGTTTGAGACACCCTGGAATGAAACTGAGTCCCGGATAACCGTTCAAAGAGTTCCCGACTGAATCCATGCGCTCCCAGGACCGCCCAGCTCCATGCGATCCACAACGTGCGCTCGACCCCAAGGCGCCCCGGGTCCATGGCAAGCGCGCTCGCCCGCGTGGGGAGTGCAAGCCTGAGAAGGTCTTGAAACATCCCAGCCCGGGCCAGCCACTCCATGCACTGCGAAAACTCGAACTCGCTCACCCGGTATCGCAGGCGGCGCTTGATACCTGAGAGCAGCTCCGAGCGCCGCCGTTCGACGCAAAGTGTTTCCAGTTGAGCGGGGGACGGAGTGGTCTGGGGCATGAGTCTTATTGGGCGCTATATACGGATGTTTTTCAACAAATTCCCGTGATTGACCCATGGAGCAGTGTCTGGATCGAGACTCGAGCCAACCCCCACGAAAAGTCCCAGTCCGAACACCCACGACAGTGAACGACTACCTGAAATAGAACGAGTCGATCCAAACCCCCGCGCCTCCGGAAGATGTTGATACCCCCTTCAAAACCGAACCCGCTGTGTAGGGATAAGAGCCCGTCGGCCCGCGTAAAATATCACCTCTGCGGTGTTGGGAGTAAAAATAGACTTCATTTTCCTCACTCAAGGACGCGAGCGCAAAACCCGCTTCACCTTCAATCAAAAGATCAGAGACCCCATCCCCGTTGTAGTCCAATACGCTGTGGATGCGATCCCCTTCGTGAAACTGATAACGTCCAAAGATTGTTCCCTTGATCCTGACATCACGATCAAAGGGAACTTGGAACCCTGTGACGCCATCGTAATCAACGTAGAGACGGCGCAAGTCTGATATGAGCCCTTCTTTAAAGAAGCGAAGCCCTTCGATTGGGTCCAACTCCACGGTGAGTAAACTTTCTTTCCCGTCCCGCCCCGTGATGAAAGGCCCCGGGTTTGAGCACCCGTCTTTGAACTGGCTCTCTGAGCTCAGTAGGCCCGGATACCCAACCAGGTCCGAATCGCACAGGTTCGACCACGTCCGAAGGCGACGCGCGTTCAGCGTGCCACGCCCCCTTTTTACCGGTCCAAAATCCACTGCATAGATCGAACCGCTCTCGAGTTGATATAACAAAGAAGGGACGCCGTTCGTGCGAGTACTGCCAATGACTCGCGCAGTCTGCCGGGCTTTGACGCTGCTGGCGGCAGAACTGTCGGGTTCCGCACTCAACCAGCGAAATCGATCAACCAGGGTGCGAAGACTAGCCGGAGCAAGAGGGTTACCGGGGGCACCCATGATCACTTCGACCACGGAAAACCCCTCGGCATTGACGACCAAATTCTCTTTGATTCCGTTGCGGTCGAGATCAAAACCCAAGGGATAGACAACATCCCCTGCCGAAAGAACCGTGCGATCCGACGTCAAATCCCGCGCAACTTCCAAAACGGACGCCTCACTGAATCGACGAATCACCAGACTATTATCCTCCCGAATTCGTAGATGAACGGTAACGGGAACGAATTCAGTGCAAACACGTCTTCGGCACCGCGCCCCTCGTCCGTTGACGATATCATACGCCCCCGCATCGAGAAGCAGTGGCTGCCCCAAAGACTGATATTGAAGGTTACCGGATGAAGTAACGGGGGCACTGTAGAAAAGACCTTGCTGCGAAAAAACCATCCAAGGATCCCGACTTGCCGGAATCGAAAGAGAAACCCGCGTGACTCCGCAATCTTCACACAAGCGCGAAGGGTTCACGCCGTCGTTCAACCAGAAATCATCTTCGCCCACGCGTGCCACGGAAGGGCCCGCCGAGTGAAACAGCTGCCCACTTCCCTCGAATTCGAAAAATCCGAAGCCACCGAAGCTCGTGGAGTTCCGCCCACAAAGATCCGGTTTGCGATCGAGATTCAGATCGTTGGCCGTATTCCACAGATTGGAACGCCGCTGATAGCGATCAAAGCTGAGTGGACAGGTATCACACGCATCCCCGAGGCCGTCGCGATCTTGGTCTTCCTGACCTGGGTTTCGCTTCGCGGGGCAATTATCAAACCAATCCACAACCAAGTCCCCATCGCGATCCAGCGTCGACAAATCCTGTTCATCGACGCGTCGTGGATGCGCTTTCCAATTCCGGTGCATTCGCGCGAACTTCACTGCCCGCGCGGTGCTATAGGGTGAACCCGGCTGATCGAGTTGCGCTCCCCCCCAGAAGCTTGCGACATGAAACATGCGCTTTGTGCTGGCATCCTCGAAGACGCCCGAAGCATTGCGATCCCCACCTGGGGTCGAAGTACTTGGCATTTCAATCAGGGCAAAAAGTTCAGGGGAGTTTTCGAGCTCGTTGCCCCCTTGCGTATCCCCGTGACTGTTCTTGATGATGAAATAGCGCTTTCCGTTCGGGAGCCCACCCGTGTCTTCCAGCAAATACCCCACAATCAACACGGCGTGTGGCGCATTGGGGAAGGAATAAACCCGGCCGTTAGGATCCACCCGATCGAGCGACGCCTGCCCACCTTCCCGAATGAGCGGATGATCACGCAAAGGCTTCGGTAAAAAGCGACGGAATGCATAGCGGTCTGACCCGCTGTAGGGCACGATCCATTTGTCACCCACCGTCCAGCCCATATAAGTCCAGACGGGATTACCCGCGCGAAGTTCGGCCATGATGCCGTCTTCTATTTTTTGATAATCCACTTGATGATCTGAAGGCCGTCCGCCCTGACGCCCGTAAACGCTACCCAGGCCTGAACAGCGCTCGCGCCGTCCATCACTAGTTGATATGCACCAATCGGTGTCGATCCGCTCGAGCTTATCGAGAAAGACCATGGGGGTTTTTTTCTGAGCGGCTACTTTCACCAGGCACTCAGAAACTTTTTTGAAGCTCGACGGATCCTGCTCATACAAGTGCTGGCAGGCTTTGAAGCCGTCACGCCCGAACTGCTCATAAACGGCATTCAGCGTTCGATGCTTCCAGAGCGCATTCTGATCCCGCGTGATGATATAGGAATCGGGGAAGTCCGTATCCAACACAGCACCCCAAGTCTTTTCGAAGAGGGGGGCTTTTCCGGGCGCACCCTGCCCAGTCTGTGTGGGGTGCACACTCAACCTGCGCTCATTGAAAAATTCACTGAAGCGCATCGGGTGGAAATCCAGTGGATCGTGCGTCGAGGGCCGTAAGCTGGAATACTGCCTGGCTGCTACTATCGCAGTGAAATCAATGCCAGACGCCGTTGCGCAAGTGCCCCCCGTCTGATCGCGAAGAGGTGGTAAGTAGTTCACGCCGTTGCATTCGGCCAAGGACACCATGAAGTAAGAGCGAAGCGTGGGGTCATTCTTTTCAAGCGCGAGCTTCACGGATTGATAGCCACAGGTCTCTCGCGACTGGAATTTCGCAGCTGGAATCTTGCGATTCGATTCGACCAAGGCCTGGTATTCTTGCTGCGATAGAAAGACAGGAGTGTCTGCCGAGGGTTCCTTTCCTTGGCGATACCCATTCCCGTTGGGCGCCCAAGACCGTGCCCATGCCCCCGGGTCAACTTGAAGGAACGACACCATCAATAGAAGCCGGAGGAAACCCTGATTTTTCGCCATGCGGCGCGACTGCCACAGAAGGCAACCGTTGTCCAACAAGATGGTGGACTCTCAACACTTCAGGGCAGCTCACTGAATTCGATCAGGATTTCAGCCAAGTCTCCGCCTCCCCCCCCCCATCCGGGCATTCCTCACAGGGGAAATGGCCGGGCCAAACGCGGTTGAGCCTGGGGGGGGGGGGGGGTGCGGAAGCCTTGCGGTTTGACGGCCAGAATGACA
>Ga0172372_10009834_pt1 | contig 12375 bp, 12 predicted proteins | sample LakKiv5m_2_FD_114544 | JGI IMG/M metagenome (GOLD analysis project Ga0172372, IMG submission 114544) | Freshwater microbial communities from Kabuno Bay, South-Kivu, Congo - kab_092012_9.5m | ecosystem: Environmental > Aquatic > Freshwater > Lake | place: Democratic Republic of the Congo...
GGGATTTCTATTACCTCCTCTGCAATGCAATTTGAATATAAAGATGCTGTGATTAACATCTTAGACACCCCAGGTCACCAAGACTTTTCAGAAGACACCTATAGAACACTGACTGCTGCAGACTGCGCAATCATGGTGATTGATGCTGCTAAAGGGGTAGAAAAACAAACAAGAAAGCTTTTTGAAGTTTGTAAATTAAGAAAGATTCCTGTTTTGACATTCATCAATAAAATGGATATGCCTGGACGAGATCCTTTAGATCTTATGCAGGAGGTGGAAAATATTTTACAAATTCACTCAAGCCCAATTAACTGGCCGATTGGAAGTGGAAAAAACTTTGTTGGTGTCTTTGATAGAATAGAGAATAAAGCTCTAATTTTTATCAAAACATCTACAGCTGGCTCTAAAAGAGTTGAGATTGAAAAGCTGGATCTTAAAGATCCAAAACTAAAAGTGCTTGTTTCAAACGAAGATCTTGAGAGGCTTCATGAGGAGCTTGATCTTCTTGAAGTTGCTGGAAATCCTTTTTCTAAAGAGCAGTTTCTTGAAGGAAACGTGACTCCTGTCTTTTTTGCATCAGCCCTTACAAACTTTGGAGTTGAGCCATTTTTTGATGCCTTTATCAATTATGCCCCCTCCCCAGGAAAAAGAGCTGCTTTAAAAAATGATGGAGAAGAGATTTTCATTGATCCTCTTAAAACTCCTTTCAGCGCTTATGTCTTTAAAATTCAGGCAAACATGGATAAAAGGCATCGAGATAACATGGCTTTTTTGAGAGTTTGCTCTGGGCAGTTTCAAAAAGATCTTGTTGTGAAGCATCATAGACTAAAAAGGGAGATTAGACTTTCAAGACCACATGGGATGCTCTCTGGAGAGAGAACAACTCTTGAATCAGGGGTTGCAGGAGATATCGTCGGAGTAATTAATCCTGGCATGTTTAGCATCGGAGATACCATCTCTTTGACCTCAGGATTTAATTTTAAACCTCTTCCTCAGTTCCAACCTGAAATTTTCGCAAAAGTGATTCCAAAAGACATTAGTAAAAGAAAGTCTTTTGATAAAGGAATCTCCCAGCTGGCAGAAGAGGGAGCCATTCAAGTTCTTTATCCCTATAACACTTATGGTGATGTAATTTTTGCAGCTGTTGGGCAACTTCAGTTTGAAGTGATGCAATATAGATTAAAAGATGAGTACAACGTAGAAACATCGTTTTCTACACTCTCCTATAGATGTAGCGCTTGGCTCATTGGAGATATTGCATCCTTTGAAAAAGGTTCTACTTCCCTTGTTGTCAAAGATAGATTAGATCGTATTATGGTTCTTTTCAATAGTCAATGGGAGAAAGAGTATGTTATTAAACAAAACCCAAACCATAAATTAATAGACTACATTTAGATTAATTAATTTAATTAAAACTTGATTTTTTGATTTAAAATAACTATATCTTGTCTTAATAAGACAAGGTAATTTAAATGGCCAGCTCTAAGACAACTATGAAACTTTACTCCTTTATTTGGAGTTTCATAGTTGCTCAAAAACTCTTTTTTACCCTGATTCTATTTTGCTCTCTTGTTTGGGCCTTAGATATAACAATTTGGCCCTACATCTTAAAAAAAATCATCGATGTACTGACTCTTTTTGAAAATCAAAGAGAGGCTGCTTGGTCTGTTTTAAAGCTAACGGTGATTAAGGGAGTAATCCTTTGGACAATCATTGAATTTGGATTTAGATGCCAAGGGTTTCTTCTTGCTAAATCTCTCCCTAAGCTTGAAGCTCAAATTAGAATGAGTATGTTTGACCATATTCAGCGGCACTCCCCCAAATACTTTAACCAACATTTTTCAGGAAGCCTAGGAAATAAAATTGCCGATATGACCTCTCAAGTCTCAAGCATTTTAGAGCAGCTCCTCACTGTTTTTTTTCCCTCTCTTTTTGGAGGAATTCTAGCTCTTTATTTTTTTGCAGAGGTAAATACTTTATTTGCAATTATATTGGGAATTTGGATCTTTGTTCATTTTTTTATCTCTATTTTATCCTCAAGAAAATGTGATGAGTATGAACAAATCCACGGAGAAACAAGAAGCTTTTTAATGGGCAAAATTGTGGATAGTTTTTCAAATAATTTTGCAGTGAATATTTTTTATCGCTTTGCTTATGAAAAAAAGCTCTTTTCTAAATTTCAAAATTTAGAGGAAGAAAAGAACTATAAAGCTAAAAAGTTCTCAGCATACATTCGAGTTTTTCTTGGTATTTTGGGTTTTATAGTTGGTGGAATTGGGATTAATGGCCTGATGATCTACCTTTGGCTTCACTCTAAAATTTCAACTGGAGAAATTGCCCAAATCTTTAACATGACATCAAATGTCATGTTAATGATGTGGTATGCAAGTATGGCAATTCCAACTTTATACCAATCCATTGGCCTTGCATCTCAGGCCTACACCTTGATGCAGCACCCTCAAGACATCCTAGATGTTCAAGGTGCTAAACCTCTCTTTATTACAGAAGGTTCAATTACCTTTGAGAATGTTTCTTTTTACTTTGATCAGACTCCCATGTTTGTGAATAAATCGATCAAAATAAAAGGGGGAGAAAAAGTAGGTCTTGTTGGATACTCTGGAGCTGGAAAATCCACATTTGTGAATTTAATTTTGCGCTTTTACCCAATTACCTCAGGTAGAATACTGATTGACCAACAAGATATTAGTCAAATTACCCTCGAATCTCTGCGGGGGCAAATCAGTTTAATCCCTCAAGAGCCGGCCCTTTTTCATAGAACGATTAAGGAAAATATTAGCTATGGAAGACCAACTGCAACTGAGAGTGAAATTATTGAGGCAGCAAAAATAGCCAACTGCCACGAATTTATCGAAAAATGTGAGCATGGATACAATACACTTCTTGGGGAGAGGGGCACTAAACTATCAGGGGGAGAAAAACAAAGAATCTCTATTGCAAGAGCAATTCTTACTAATGCACCTATTTTAATTTTAGATGAAGCCACATCAGCTCTTGACTCTGTCACAGAAAATTATATCCAAGAGAGCCTCTCTCATTTAATGGAGAAAAAAACAGCGCTTGTGATCGCTCATCGACTCTCAACCCTTGCATCTATGGATCGGATCCTTGTATTTAAAAAAGGAATCATAGTGGAGCAAGGGTCTCATGAGGAGCTGATCGAGCTAGAGGGCTATTATAAAAGAATGTGGGATATGCAGGCTCATGGATTCCTTCCTGATCTAGATGTTTAAAATTAAAAAATATTTTAATTATTATAATTAAATATTTAATATATTTTAAATTAACAACATATTTGCTAAAATTATAACTCAATTTACCTAAAAGGTTATAATTATGAGCACAGACATCTCGAAAAAAATAGATGTGATATTTCATCCAACGCATCTTGCAATGAAATACCCCCCATCTGAAGGAAAGCTTCTTCAGGCACTTGATAATAAAATCTCTTTCTTTGCTTTAAAAGCGATTAGAAATATCTCTGTTGTTTTACTTTCTGCAACTTTATTTTCACTTGCTGTTGGATCCGTGGCTTTTTGGCCTGCAACACTTACCATTGGCGTTTTAGCAATATCAGCCCTTGCCATTCAGCTGTTACTTAATCAATCTAAGTGTTACTACAATCCATATAAGCTTCAAGAACATAAAAAAGAAGCTACCTCTCTTGTTTTAACTTATCTATACCTAGATAAGCATGCCCAGATGAATGAATCTATTAAAAAAGATATCCTTCATCCAATTAAAGCTCTATTTTCCAAACACTCAAATATAGAAAAGTTTTTTAAATATGAAATTATAGATGAAAAAACTTTTCAAGAGGCTTTAACTTTAGAGCTCACCTACTCTGAATTTGATGAAGCTCTTTCATTATTAAACATGCTAAAAACAAAAACAAAAAAAGTAGAATTCAATACGGTAATTGATCATTGTGAATCTTCATTAAAGGATAAATTCAACGAGCTAATCACAAAGAAAAATGAGGAGTATCAAACAATCTTTTCTTCACAAAAACAAGACTTTCGCGATTTTTACACCTTTAAAAAGGATCTTAAAATTTTTATAAAGCAACTAGAGAGAGCTTGCAGCTCGAGTATAATTGAAGGCGATAAAACACCCCTATTAGATCGGATTAATCTCCTCAAAAAAAATCTTGAAAATTTTGAAAAAAAATCCAAGAAAATTGAGTCAGCTCATCAAAAATTGGATAAAGAGCTTGACCAAATTGATCAAGAGTTAAACGCAGCCTACGCATCTCTTTCACAGCATTATCAACTATCGGTTACAAAAAAGGATTTCATTTGCCAACTAAATGAAATACAGAAAAGCTCTGAGGGGAAAAAGAAAGAAATAACTGAATCTCATCAAATCTTTTTAGAAGGGCTTGAACATTTCAAAGATGATCAAAAGGGGGATTTAGAAATTTTTTACAAACAAAAACTTAATCAAGAATTTGCATCAATTGATGAAAAGACAAAATTTCATATTGAAACCCTTGCAACAAGAGTTGCGTCTGAAGAGATTTATGAATTAACAAAACAAACAATAGAAGCTTCAAAAGAAAAAGATGAGAACCTACAGAGATTAAAAACAAAGGTCAATAAAAAATATGAACCTGCTCTTTTAAATAAAATAACATATTGCGATTTTTCCGAAGAAATTCAAAACATATATGATCAGGCAAAAGCTCTTTTACATATAGCTAATCCTATTAAAAAGAGTCCTGAACAATAAGATGAATGTCCTGTTGTTTTTTCTTTTGATTTCTCACCTTTTATTATTTGGATAGATGTTTTAAGAACTCTTAAGGTCTTTGGAAAAATCAAACCTTGATTTGCTTTATTCTCAACTATAGCAGCTGCTACTTTAATATAAAGCCTTTCATGATCAATTGTTACAATCTTATTGACCTTAGTACTTGAAAACAGCTTTATCTCAAGAAGGACTCTCTGATCAGCATTTTTAAGAGACATTTTAAAAAGTTAAAAGGGGCCGATGCCCCTTTTATTTAAGTTAAGATTTACTTTTGAAAACAGATGTTGCAGTTGCAACCATTGAAGAAAGATCTGAAAGATTGGATGGGATAATCATTGTATTTGATTCTTTTGCAAGCTTTCCAAATTGCATTAGATATTGCTCTGCGATTCTAAGTTGGAGGGCATCATTCCCCCCTTTCTCTTGAATAGCTAAAGCTATCATTTTAATCCCTTCAGCTGTTGCATGAGCGATTTTTTCAATCTCTGTAGCTTGCCCCACCGCTTCGTTGATTTTCTTTTGCCTTTCCCCTTCAGATAAAGCAATTACTCCTTCTCTTTTACCTTCAGCAATATTAATTTGAGCTTGTTTTTCTCCTTCAGACTGAGCAATAAGGGCTCTTTTTTCTCTTTCAGCTCTCATCTGTTTCTCCATAGCATCTTTAATACTCTGCGGAGGTTTAATATCTTTAATTTCATAGCGAGTCACTTTGATTCCCCAAGGATCAGAGGCTTTATCAGCCGCTTCAACAATTTGGGCGTTAATATGTTCTCTTTCTTCAAAAGTTTGATCTAAATGTAGGCGTCCAATGACACTTCTCATGGTCGTTTGGGCAATTTGTGTTGTTGCAAACATATAGTTATTAATACCATAAGATGCTTTTTGAGGATCTACAACTCGAATATATAAAATCCCATCTACCTCAACAGAGATGTTATCTCTTGTAATGCAAACTTGCTCTGGAACATCAATCACTACTTCTTTTAAAGTGTGCTTATAAGCAATTTTATCTACAAAAGGAATCACAATGTGAAACCCTGCATGAAGCTGCTTGCTATACTTACCAAGGCGCTCAACAATAAAGACGCTTCTTTGAGGAACAATATAACTTGCTCTTGAGATCGTAATTGCTACAAGCAAAAACAAAGCAGCGCTAATAATAAGTGGAGTCATCATAGGGGTTCTACCTCAACAATTAGATTTTTTACTGAAACAATTTTTACTTTTTGTCCTTTGATAAGAGGATATTTTGTATGAGCAGACCAAATAGTATCTCCTATCATAACCTTAGCATAGTGATTTGGATCTGCCTTATCGCACGCTATGCCCACAGCTCCAATCACATCATCTTGATCTATTTGGATTGGTCCTCTCATTTTTTTAATAAGTTTTTTCCCAACAAAGAAATAAATAAGAGAGAGAATAGAAAAAATAGCGATCTGAGTTGCCATTGAAAAGGAAAAAAAGTAAAGAAAAACTGCAACACTCAAAGCTGCAAGACCAAAAAAGAGAACAAAAAAAGTAGTCGTAATCACTTCAACCATTAAAAGAAGAAGTCCGATCACCAGCCATAAAGACATAAAAACACCTTGTTACTTTTTAAAAAGCATGAATATATAAAGCAAAAAAATCAACGAAAAACTAAGAAGGACAAAGGGATAAGAGTAGTTTGGTAAAATTGCAATCGTTAAAATTGATGCAAAAACAAGTGATGCTGCCGTAAGAAGAATCAAGCTACGTTTTGAAATTAATTCAGAGGAAATAAAAGAGCCAGGAAGGCCAACGAGCACGGCGATTAAAATAGTTGTAAACATAAACACTCTGTAAAGAATGAGAAGGCTCTATTAAACCAAATAAATTAATTAAAATAACTGAAAAAACTAATTAAAACAAAGACTTGTCTGTATTAAATAATTTTGTTATGTGTAAATTTAAGAAATAATAACTAACAAAAATCACCGAAGTATAAAAATAATATTAAAAACAACTCGCCCGTCAGGTAAGATGCTTCTTTGATTTTTTTATATATTACTAATAATACAATCCACGATCTTGCAGGATTTTTTGGAGGGGGCATGAGTTTTTCTTCCTTTTCAGACTACTTTTATTTTTCAATACTCCTTTCTCTTCCAATAGCTAAATTTATCAAATTTGCCTACCAAACCAAATCTAAATATAAAACAAGTTCTGGTCGAGAGATTGATCCTTCTTTAGAAAAAGAGAGTGAGCTTGAGCATGAGCTTAAAGAGGATCTAAGTTTCATAGATCCCTCTAAAATTCTTGTAAAACCCAAAATCTACGAAATCTTTTCCCCTCATTTGATTTCCTTAATTGGATTTCATAAATATTTTAAGCCTGCAATTGTTACAATTTCTCCAGGCCTTGAGAAAATTTCTATGCCACTTATCCATTGGCTTTATAAAAGAGTGGGCTTTTTCCTTGCTAAAGGAGCTCATTTAAAGCTTGAGGGGATTAAAATATTGGGAAGCTTTTGCCTTTCAATTTATTTTGCTCCTCTATGCACAAGCTCTCTTTGGCTTCCCCTCTCACTGGTGATTCTATCTTCTAAAGGTCTTGAAATCTTCACTTTCTACATTTTTGAAATCCGCGCCGATGATTATGTCACCCAAGCTTCCACTATTGAGGAGATTAACGCTGCGATTTCTCTTTTAAAAGCTGAAGTTGGTTTTATAGAAAAACATAAAACTCCATTCAACATCCAAGAGCTTATGCATAAAAAAATCCTTGAAAAGCGAATCAAAACCCTTTTAGTTGCGCTAGGAAAAGAAAACATCCTAGAAAATGCGTCTCTCACTCACCAATTAGAAGAATTTCTCTTTAAAAATCACCTAGAAGAGCAAAAGTTCATAGAAGCTAAAAAAATGAAGGTTCTACGCTGGATCGACGCAGACGAAGATTAAAAAAAAAAATTTTATTAAATCTCTGTTTTGTTTTATCTACTAAATTAAAACAATGAGGTAATTCATGTCTATTAATCCAGGTGATGATTTTGATAAAATTTCGAAAGTTTTTAAATCTTTTGAAGAGGCAAGACAAAGTTTTTTTAAAAAGAATTCCTCTTTAGGCGATGCTCTCTTATCTAAACTTAAAGGTCTTGTAGACAAACACATATTATCCCCATCTGGGAACTCTGCTGTGACCGAAATTCTTGATGATTTAAACTCTTTAAAAGGAAAAAAACTTAAAGACTTAACTCAAGATCAAGATCTAGTTCAAATCGCGCGCTCTCTTACAGGACAGCAAAAAAAATTAAAGCCAAAAAGCGATTTTGAGGTCCTTAAGGGCCTTTTTGATAACTTTGTAAAAATTACTTTGGAGAAAGAAAACAATAGTAAAACTCTAGAAGAATCGTTTTTCCCTCCATTAGATGAAGCAAAAAAATTACTCAAATCAAGAAATTCAAAAAAAGCTCTTGATACAATAAAAGAGGAACTCACTCGATACAGTGAAACTAAAATCGAACATATAAAGCCTACAACTTCCATTTTCGACATAATTGCTGAAATTTTAAGAAAGCACTTAGTCATATATGAAGATGAGGGGTTTGTTTCTTATGAATCTACAGACGATCCAACTCAGTATGTATCTCAACTTAGATGGGATTCTAAGGAAGAAGCGTTAAAAAGTGATAAAATTTTCCGCTCTATTCTTATCAGTTCTTTTGAAAGAATTGTATCAAAGGCTGTTGAAGAAGGAATGTGCGGAAACCCAAAACAGATAGAAGTCGAAAACGTGAGAGAGGGAGAGTGCAAGGTAAGATTTAAAGAGGAATTTAAAACAGATCTTTTTAATACCACAATGACCAAAGAAGAGAAAGCTCTTAAAATTAATGGGAGAAATTACCCCGTTTTTTCTACTTTCGTTTCGGACCACATTAGTGCTCATAGAAGAAAGCATCTAGAAATTAATTTTAATGAAGATCAAGCATCAAAGACATTCATTAGAGATAAAAAGACTCTTGAAAAATTCATTTTGGAGGCTGCAAATTTTACCGGTTTTAATCCTCAAACTGGAGATCATAAGATGTTATTTTTAGCTCTGCTAAATTGTACAACCCAAACAAATGGAAATCTTTTTTTTACCAAATTCAAAGGGATTATGAATTCTTCAAACTTAGAATTCATGGAGAGTTTCGAAAAGGGATATGGGAAAGATCTAAAAGAATCTATACAATTTATAAGAAATTCTCCAGACAGCTTTAAAGTCAGTTTTGAGATCTCAGATGCCTTTCGCCTCAAAATGTTTCCCGAACAAGAGCCTATACTTGTGACAAGTGTTAGGGGATCCTACAGCATTAATCTATCAGGCGATGCGATCTCTTTAAATAACATCGATGTAGAAGGGAGGGTATTTATCCCTCAATAATTATCTTATTTCAAAACTTTTAGCAATCACTGCCTCAAAAGAGTTTAGTTTTTTAAATATTCTCTCTTTTTGATCCATGGATATTGAAGCTACAGCATCATCTATGACAGTCACTTTATATCGAAGTTTTACTGCGTCTAGTGCTGTAGCAAGCACACAATATTCAAGCGCCACTCCTGCAAGATATAGCTCTTTAACATCGTGCTCTTTTAAATATTCATTTAGGCCTGTAGAAACTCCTTTTTCTCCTATGTAAAAAGCGCTGTAACTGTCCTCGTTGATCAATGACCCCTTATAAAAGATTTTATTTATTTTTTTCTCATTTAGCGAAGAGGGAAAGTTAGCTCCTGATGAGTGTTGGATGCAGTGATCTGGCCAAAGAGCTTTTTTTGAATGTGATGAAGCAAAACTACAGTGTCCTTTTGGATGCCAATCTTTAGAGGCCAATACTAAAGGAAACTTCTCCATTAAATCATTGATGAGATGAATTAACTTTAAGCTTCCTTTTACCTCAAGGGCTCCCCCATCAAGAAAGTCGTTTTGGAAATCTATGATGAGAAGCGCCTTCATTTTCTAAACATGGGTTGATACTATTGAAAAAATAAAAATAACTCTTTAAACTTTAGTTTCCTAAAAAGAAGCAATGATAATGTACAAAAAGGTAAAAAAACAGTTTTTTTTCTTTGTATCATTTGTGGCCCTTTCGATTTTTTTTACCTTCGTAGGCAGATATTGCAGAATGGCATCTGACGGATTTGCCATTCTTCGAATCTCCCACAACCTACCAAAGGATCCAAAATATAGACCTCCTGCTCTTTCTAATGGAGAAAAGGAGGAGCTAGAGTCCATTTTTGCTCAAAAATTTCACTACGTAGGATGCGGAGGACAATCATATGCATTCGCCTCAGACGATGGTGAATACATTTTAAAATTTTTTAGATTTTACCACCATCGCATCCCGATTTGGCTAGACAAAATGCCTCTATTTGGAAATTTGAAAAACAAAAGAGATTCCTTCAAACGCATGCATGAGAATAAGCTTCAAAGACTATTAGCAAGCCTACTCATTACATCTACTACATTAAAAGAGCAAAGTGGTGTCATCTACCCTCATCTTCAAAAAACAAAAGATCTTGGATTCAACCTTCATTTTTATGATAAAATTGGAGTCTACTACTGTTTAAACGCCAACGAATTTGCTTTTGTGCTTCAAAAAAAGGGAGTTCCTGGGGGGGTTTATCTTAAGACTCTTGTTCAAAACGGAGAGCTAAAAAAGGCTCATGAAAAAGTAGATGAATTATTTATGCATTCTATAAGGATTGCAAAAATGGGGCTTCTGGATCGTGATCTTAATTTCAAATCAAATCTTGGATTTTTTCATGATCATGTTTTTCAATTAGATTTGGGTAGCCTCTCTTATAATGAGAAGGCTAAATCCTACCAAAGCTATTCCCTCTTACTTAATCAATCTGTGACAAAATTTAAGATTTGGCTCTCAAAAGAATGCCCTGAGTTAATTTCTTATTTTGATGAAAAACTTCAAGAATTAAATGAGAGTGAAAAACCTTGAGGCTCCTTTCGATCCCTCTTTTTTTTATTAGTTTTGCAACCGGATTTGTTTTAGTAGAGAAGCTTTGCCATAAAGCAACAGATGGATTTTCCATTCTTAGAATCTCTTCCTATCTACCACCTGATCTCAATTTAGAGGTGCAATTAGAGGATTTAAAAGAGCTTCAAGGCATTCTTGATCAACCTTTTTACTACCTTGCATCTGGTGGACAATCTTTTGTATTTATATCAACCGATCAAAAATATGTTCTAAAATTCTTTAAATTCCATCACAAAAGACTCTTTCCAAACTTTTCTTTCCTCTCTTATCCCAAAATACTCAGAGGATATCTAGATGAGAAAATCGAAAGAAAAAAGGGAAAGTTGTATAGGAGTCTACTTAGCCCATCTATTGCATGCACTCTTTTAAAAAGTGAATGCGCTCTTATTTATTCTCATCTTCAAACAACAAATTTTTTAGCCTCAAAGCTTAAAATTTTCGATAAACTTCATAATCCATTTATCTTAGATGCTGATGAATTTGCATTTGTTGTGCAAAAAAAAGGGATAAGCGTTCGAGAAAAACTAGATTTTCTAGAAAAGCAAAACAATAAAGAAGCAATAAAACAAGTATTTAAAGACATTTTGACCCTCTCTCATCAAAGAGCTGATAGAGGCATCCTTGATAGAGATAACGATCTATATAACAACTTTGGATATATTGAAGAAAGGGCTGTTTTTTTAGACGTTGGGACCTTTTATTTCGCAAGTCAAAACGTGGAGGCCCAATATACAAAAGAAGAGTCTAAAGCAATCAAGCGATTAGAAAAATCTCTAAAAACCTCTCATCCAAAGCTGATCGAGCTTTTGGATGAGGTTTGTTTAGAGCTTGCAATTAGGAAAGAGGGATAATTTTTTTAGAGCAAAAAAATTCTCTAAATTGATGATTGATTATTTCTTTTTGCTTATTAGATTCAAGGGTAATTTTTGACATCTGTCTTTGAAACCATTCATAAATTGGAGCAGAGAGTCCTCTTAAAATAGCATTAATTTCATCTTGTGATTTTTGCCAATCCTCAAATGATTCTCGTCTATAAAAAAAAGAAATTTGGCCAGCACTATGTGCACTATGGACGATAGTGCTTAGTCGGTTTACTTCAAGAGAATATTTGTTACCTGCCTCATCTTGTTTTAATTTTATTCTTTCTTTGAGCTCTTGATAGGCATGTGCAAGTTTTTCAATTACAATATATTTATGCTCTTCCGATTGATTTTCATCTGATAAAAGTTTATCTTTCAAAAGATCATAATTTATTATGTCTGAAAGAGAAAATTTATCTAAAATTTCACAGCATGTTAAATTAGGTATTTCAAAGCATACATTTTCTCTTACTAACTCTTTGTCTAGATCATACTTGAAAAAATTCTTAGCGAGTAAAAAGAGTGAAATTGAAAAGCAAATAGCTGAGATCGGAAGGATAATTTCAATATAGGGGAACTGATATACATAACTTAGAGTCCCAATTGCTCCAAATAAAATTGTAAAGCTTGGAGTAGCCCCTTTTTAAACAGGACCACCTGCTAGCTCTTGAAATTAAGGAGCAAAACAGCATTATGGACATGGTTAAAGAAAAAACTAAGACAAGAAGATGGACCCCTGAAGAAAAAAAA
>Ga0172372_10009835_pt1 | contig 12374 bp, 11 predicted proteins | sample LakKiv5m_2_FD_114544 | JGI IMG/M metagenome (GOLD analysis project Ga0172372, IMG submission 114544) | Freshwater microbial communities from Kabuno Bay, South-Kivu, Congo - kab_092012_9.5m | ecosystem: Environmental > Aquatic > Freshwater > Lake | place: Democratic Republic of the Congo...
AAAGATGAAAATGGAGTTGCATTAGATTTATTTGAGTATTTAAAGAATCTTGAACAAAGAGTAATTACATTAGAAGAAAAAATCAGAAGATCTAAAGGTGAACTTCAAGTTGTTATTCTTAGAAATAATCAAGAGGCAGCTATCAATAATGGTTCAGAAACCGTATTTAATATTGATTGTGAAGATTATATGGATTTATACTCAGGAACTGGTATCAATACTGGACGAGTTTATGCTAATAATGTTTATGTAATCAAAGACTTTGTAATTAAAGTAAGAAACAGAGCAACAGAATCTCCATTAGGTTTACTTTCTAATAGAACTTATTTACAAAATTCCGATGTTTACAATACTTCAGCTCCACAAACTTTCTGGGTTAATGATAGACATGAATTAATAACATCAGAACTATCAGGTCAAACAAGAAGTCAATTAAACAATCAATTTATTTGGATGCAAAATTATGATGCTATTACACAAAATTCAGTATCGAAACTATCAGAAAATATTGGAAACCAATTTACAACAGCTAATACAAATTCAATAACTACTGTTCTCTCATCAAATGAATATAATGTTGGTTACAATGAAACATCTATTTTAAGTTTTATTGGTAATAATAAATCATTGATTGACCCTACTAAATGGATTGACAAAACGGTTTCAGTTGCATCAACAACTAAGTTTTTAACTACTATTCATCCAGTTGTTAAGGATTTAGAAAACATAGTAGAAACAAATTCTCAAAAAGTAAAAGAAATTGCAGGAGGTGATAAAAATTCTATCATAATTCCCTTGAATATTTATTTCAAGCCAAATGCACTTGATACTAAGCAAGTTGGCTTAAATTATAAATATGTTGATTTTAATGCAAATAAACAAACTACAAAACATGTAAAAAAGATAAAATTCTTCCTTGAAAATGAGGCAGAAAGTAGACCATTTACTTTTAGTATTAAGTTTAATTTATTCAGAAATAAAACAATTATTAAAAAAGTTGTAACACCATCAAATTTATCTGTACTATAAAATGAAAAGTTTTGGTTTATTAAGAACAAATGTCGGATTAACAACCAATATAAAAATAATGGTTGATAGCTCGTATAACCTTAGTTTAGATTCAATAGATTCTAAAGCTGAACTTTCTACAAACTCCCTGAAAAAGGTTACTTTCAATAAAAAGAATTATTGGGATGAATTAATTAAATATTTTTTCAATGGTATACCCGCAGATACAGCTTATCATATCAAACATGATGATGATGAAGATAATATGTGGTCAGATTTTGCTAATCAATATGATGAGATATACCAATATGGAGCTAGAAATATATCAAATAATAAAAATTATAAAGAAGAGTTTGAATATTTTGCACCACTCTATATAAATAAAGGAAATCTTCCGAAATATTTTATAATCTTTAGAATAGATGGACCCGGTGTAATAACTTCTAACAAAGGAAATTTCAGAGGTGAGGTCTTACAAAAATTAAAAACTGTAAAGATTTTTGACTTAAGTAAAAAAACTAATTTAGGTGAATGGTTAGAAATTAATTTTAGTAAAAATAATAATTTTTTTCCAAATGCACCTCTTGAAATAGATTTTAGAAATCTAGAATTTTGTAGATGGAATGGAATCAACTTTGAAAGTGGGGGTTATGTTAGCAATTCTTTATTTATTGATGATATATTAGATGAAGAAAAAGAAATATTCGGACTTGAAAAGTTTGTTTTTGATAAATTTAAAGAATTGAAAGTCGTTTGCGCAAACATTCTAAACTTTTCATTCTTATTTGATGATGAACCCGCTACTCCAGAATTTAAAAGAAAATGGTCTATCAATAGATATTTAGGATTTTATTTAGAAGAAATAGAATTAGTAAGAACACTTTCTCCCTATATCACTCCTTTTTTACATCCAGATACTGTTATTCTGGCCAATAATATTTTATATTCAGCAACTAATGCAGTTCCTTTTGTTGAAGGTTGGTCTGATGCTAGACCATTTTATGTAGAGTATTTAGGTAACTATTATATTGTGCAAAAAATAACGGAAAATACTGGAAAAAAATTAGTAAGAAAACCATCAAGTCTTTCAGGCAGAAGAAATAATATAAGATATGCTGTAGAAGAATTTGAAAATACAACAGCAACAAGATATAAAATTATATCAGAATTAGATTTAACAGGTAAGCAAAATTTAATCAATAAAAATTTTGGTTATATTAATACTGGCTCAATACTTGAAGATTATAACAATAATCCTTTAGTTATAAATGAATTTGATGATGCTGATGTTTGGTTGATAGAAATTGATGGTATTTATCACAATCTTTCCAAAACTAGAAATTCATCAATACAAATTGTTTCTGATTATCTATTTCAATATGATATAAATAGTTATTCATATACCGTTGCAGGTGAAACAAAAAAAGTTTCAACAATGGTTGACTTCAATAATCCGCCAAAAAAATGGTCAATTTATAAATTGAAGTTTAGTGATATAAAAGATTTTGATGATAGAATAGTTGATACTGAATTTTCTAAATTTGAATATGAAAAAGTAAGTGAAATAACAGACACTGATGAGCCAAAATTATACTTTGAAAACTTGAATTCTGGAACAAATCCACCAGTGTTAGATGATTTTATCTATAAAGGCCAAGTTGAAAATATACCAGTATCATCAGAATATACTGCAAATCATGAAACATTCAAAATAGAAGAAAATACTTTAACAAGGTTGTGGAGGAAAAATTCAGTTCATTGTAGATGGGTGTATAAAAACTCAATTTCAGGAAATGACTATCCATATTTACTAAATAATTCAGCGGTTTTAGATGATTATAATAGAACAACAAATACTTATGAAGTATCTCCTATTAGATCAGAAAGAAATTTAGATTATTTCTACACTGTTAACCTACAAAATACTTCTTATCTAAATCATTCATTACACGTTTGTTCATATACCGGCTCATCAATTGATAATACCTTTACTTTTGATTTAAAAAAATATTTGAATCTGGCAACTTATTCAGTTGGTACATCAAGTGCTACTTATAGTTTTGATTACTTTTCTCATTTCTTTGAGAGAAAGGAATTCTTTGCAAACTCGAAGATATCTAAAAACTCAAAAAAATATTCAATAGTTAATGTTGGCGATAAATCAATACCAAACATTACTTTATTCAAAGGAATCAAATTCTTGGTTTATGATGTAGATTCAATTAAATTATCAGAAACCGGAGATTTAGATTTAAATCTTAAAAATTCTAACACCTTTGAGGACTATAAATTCTCAATTTTGCTATCTGATAATGATTGGTCAGTAAATGATAGTGGTCAAGTAGTTCAATCAACAAATCTTATGAACTGGACAATTATTGATGAATGGAAAATGGACAAAACTTATCCAGTAGGAACAATTGGGATATTTGATGATATACTTTACATTTCTCAGATAGAAAGTAGAATTGAGCTTCCGGTAGTCACAAGAAATTCTAGAGAAATAAAGTCCGCACCACATAATGTTCGTTCTAATACAAATGTACCGGAATGGCAGATATATAATAATGATTATTCTATTTTTTGGAATCCAACTAAAACGACTTATGATTCATCTGATTTAGACCCAGAGCAAAAATACAACTATATTGTATATAACAGTGGTGAGTATTATAGGTATAATAATTCAGGAACTGAAGATTTTTGGAATCCAGAAATTTCAGAATCTGTTGGATATTCATTAGGTACAGTTGTTCTATATAAAAATCAATACTACATGTCAATGACTAGTAGTAATAATTACGCACCTGACTTTGAACAATCAATAAGAGTTTCTGGAACTTGGAACAAAGTTTGGGCAGCTACTCAATCAACCAATCCAAAGTGGTCAGAAATCGAACTTTGGAATCCAAGTTTAAAATACTTAGTAGATTCAATAGTAGTGCACAATGATGTAGTTTATATCTATAAACAAACTTCAAATACACCAGCACCTATAGGAATAGAACCTCAAAATTCTTCATGGACTAGACTTTACAGTATTGAACCCGATACTAATCATATTTATCAAAATTCTGATAATCCTATAATAAGGATGAATAATAAGTATTATATGATTAATTCCAATAGCCTTAATTCTACCCTTGATAATGGAATAATTATCTATATCAATAAAAAATGGAAAAATATTTTAGTCAATATAAATGTCGCGGACAATACAACACAATACATAAATGGAGTTGAAAGAGACTATTTGTATACTGATTTGAATAGAAAATTTACAGCGAATAATTTTATTTTAGCAATAAACGATATAAGAAATAAATATGATTTTACTGACTATGTGACTTATGTTATTATAGATGAATCAGGAAATATAACTAAACATAGATATGATTTAAATCTGACTACTTTAAAACATATGATAGTTTGTGAGACTGCTGAGGATTTAGATATAAAAGTTGACTCACTTCATGTAACACCAATACAAATGACAGGTGACTTAAAAGCTCTAAAAACTCTACAAGATGGAAATATTAAAGATATTACTTATTTAAACTATTATAATAATACAGCGATAGCTTGTAGAATTGATGAAAATAAATTCAGACCAAAAGTATTTGAAAATTATCATGGTAATAAAAATATTACAAAAAATCGAATTTACAGATTTAGTGGTGAGTATACTCCTCTTTTTTATGATATAGAATTATTTGAGAAATCTTGGGAAAAATCAACTACTGGTAATTATAAATTTGATACAAGTTTATCAAACTTTGGAATTATGAGAGAAAGAAGAATTTCTAAAATTAATAGAAAAGAAAGCAAATTGAAATTGAAAGATTCAGGTGAAGATAAACCAATCTATCCAATGCTTGATGAATTCGGATATACAACTACTGATTTTTATATTTTTTCATCTACTTGGGATTTAGCATATCATTTAGAAACTTCACCTAATGAAAATATCTTAAAAGATATTAGAGAATTTATACCAGCTGATGTTAAAAATTCTTTTATATCACTTGGTGAAATATCTTTAGATGGTAAACAAGTGAAACTAGTAGAAGAAATTGGACAACCACCTATCAACAATAATTCAAAAAATCAAGATTCACAAGATAGTCAATTATGAGAAGAACTTACATATCACCGGAATATATTAATAAAAAGGTTTATGGAACCTATAATATGGTAGAAGAAAGTAATTTTTTCTGTGCGAAAATGCTTGATATTGAAGATTCAATACTAATCGATAATCAAAGCATTGTTTATTATCAGAAAATAACTGGAGAACAGATAGATTTTTCAATTGAATCAACCCTACCATCAATTGTTTATTCATCATCTGATAATAAAAAAGAAAATCATAGTTTAGAAATTGATAAGTCTCAAAGTGACTATAATCTAAACAATAATACAATATGGATTATGAATATAAATCTGAAAAATATTCTCACTGATTACCTATTTGCAACAATGAAAAGATATAGAACTTTCGAGGGAATACAAAATTACATGACTTTAGAAAATGATATTAATGTAGCTTTAACAAAATACATTAATTTCAATGTTCTGAACAGGTATAAATTATCTAATTTAAATCTTTATATTTCTTATAAAGACCTAAGAAATCAAAGTGTACTTAGGTATAAAAATACTTGGAAAAACGATGTAGTGAATCCAGATAATTTAATGAAAAAGATACAAACAGAAACAGCCTTTGATGGTTCAACAATAAAGGCAATATTTAATCAAGAAAAATCCTCATCACAATACACAATGGATTATTTCTTTACACTTTTATTTGAAAAGATTTAAACTTAATTCTCAATTCTATTTACAATAATCTATGAATAGAAATGACCGAGTTTGGAATAATCTGAATCTTTTACTAAAAATGTTTAAGAATAGACCTTATCATCTATCTAAATATTTATTAGATAATAATGCCTTAACATTGGATTTTCTAAATAAAATAGAAAAAAGTGATAAATTAAAAGAATTCGGAGAATCAGACGATACAAAATTTAATAACATCTATCATACGGATATTTCTAAAATGGATGAGTTTTTTACTTCATTACTAGAGAGTGATGAAAAGAAAAAAACTTTAGAAGAAATAACTCAAGAATTAAACTTTAAATTACAGGAATGTATAATTAATGAGCAATATGAAGATGCTGCTCGAATACGAGATTATATGAGAAGAAAAGGAATAAAAAAAATATAAATCCATTAAACTTCTTTATTGAAAAAAATAAAACATAAGTAACACAAAAAATAATATATGACAAACACGTTAATCGGAAACCCAGAGTTAGCTTCAATCTTTGATGAAGACTACTCAAACAAAGGTCTAAAAAAAATAGACAAGAATTTAAACAAACTTTACAATTTGGATGAAATCAAAACTCCAATTGTAGGACAAGTAGTATCTGCAAGATACTGCGGTCAACTATCTCAACAACACCTGTTTAGTGTACCAGGTTACAAAGATTGTATTAGAATTGAAGATAGATTATCCGAGGCTAAATATCTTAAAAATAGCCAAGTTGATGATTTTATCGATGTTCTAATTGTAGACATCAATCAAGATAATTACTTCATAAGAGGCAGCATCGCTTCTCTTTATGAAACAAGAGCTCACGAAACTCTTAAATCACTTGAAGAAGGTCAATCAGTTACAGCACTTGTAAAATCAGCTAATCCAGCTGGTTACGATGTTGAGATTTCTCACGGAGGGGTAACTTTACCAGCATTCATGCCAAACACACTTGCTGGCATTAATAAACTTTATGATGTAAACTCAGTGGTAGGGCAAACATTTGAAGTTATGATTGAGTCCTTTTCTGACCAAGAAGGAACTTATATTGTAAGCAGAAGAAAGTATTTACAATCTTTAATTCCATCCGCTATCAAAGAATTAGAATATGGAAAAGTTTACAATGGTAATGTTACGGGAACAACACCATTTGGTGTTTTTGTTGAGTTCAATGAGTGTTTAACCGGAATGATTCATAAGGCAAATATCGATCCAGAATGGCAAGATAAGTTAAATGAAATCAGACCTGGAACACCAATTGAATTTTATGTGAAGGAGATAATTAAGGATAAAATTATCTTGACTCAAATCCTTAGAGAAACTCTTTGGGACACTATCAAAAACGGTCAGGTTATTGAGGGTGTCGTAAAAGATGTAAAACAATTTGGAGCTTTGGTAAAACTTGATGATGAAACTATTGGTTTAGTTCACACATCAGAAATGGAAAAGATTGGAAAAAGACTTCAATCTGGACAAACAGTCAAAGTTAAAGTCCTATCGGTTGATAGGTCAAGTCGGAAAATCTTCCTCACAATTGGTTAATAAAAAACCCTCAGAGTAATCTGAGGGTTTTTTTATGATTCTACTTCAACAATATATTGACCTGGATAAGTTTTGAAGTCAGGTTTTGTCATAACAGTTATAACAGTTAATACAAACTCATTATCACCAGGTTCTAATTGACAAATCACATTTAAATTATTGGTAATATTTTTTATTACAAAACGATAAGGTTGACCAGCTTTTACATCAGGACATGGATAACCATCTTCTTCCTGTACGATATCAAAAACATTGTGCATTAAGTCAATTGTAATTTGCTCAATAGCCAATTCAATTGTTTCTATTATTTCATCATTAGAAATAACATTACTAGTACTACCTGAACTCATGTGTCGGTATTGTCTGATAGAAGCATGAGTTACCTTTTCAACATCAATTCTGATCTCTACCGGTTGTTTTATATATGTAAGGGGTTGTGTTTTGCCGAAGTTCTCAAATGTTTTGATAATTTTCATAAAAAAATATATAATTTTACTTATATATTAATTATAAAATATCTAATCCACTAGTTTCAAAACATCTTCGAGTTTCATTTTGAGTAACTCTTTATAATCTTCGGCATCAAGCGATAAATGATTTCCGGTTTTTTTGATAGCCCAATCAATAGTTGATAGATGGTGTCTATTTTCATCTAAAATAGACTTGGCTAAGTTTTTAACTAAATCTAAATTTTTATTAGCAGATAAATCAATCTTCCTTGTCTTTTTTGTGACTACTTCGGTTGTTTCTTCACCAAATACTGATTTAAGTGAAATATCTCGTGATTCTTCAGTAGTGAGTTTTCTAAATCTCCAAGAACTATATTTAAGCTTTCTTTCAATACCAACAAATTTAACTTGACCGATTTGATGTTTATATCCACTGTGTGTTGACAAAGTTTTCAATTCTAACTTTTCAACTCGATACATAGCACCTTTTGCTAAACACTTATAATTATCCGAATTACAAACTAATATATCACCTTCTTTAAGGTCTTCAAATTTAAGAGAAGTGTAGTTTTTTAGAGTTGGTTGAATATCAATTTTTGGCAAAGGATTTCCATTCAGGTCGGTAAAATTATTAACACTGTATTTACCAATATCTTTAATTTGAATTTTACCTTCTAGCCACCTTGAATTTTTACCGGAATTCCACAATCCAATAACTTCATATCTAACGCCTTTCAATATGCGTTTAGTTTCTTTTTTACAAATTACAATCATATTTTTTTACTTAAAAAATGGTCTATTAATTTAGAATCAATTTCATTTACAGATTTAAATACATCTTTACTACCATCATAATTAGGTATTGTAAAATCAGAAGATTGATTTCTAACTTCATCTAAAATTTCACTATTGACTAGATCATAAATTTTTATATAATCATAGTTAGTCAACTTTCTGCATCTTTCAATTCTATCATGCACAGGAGCATGAACGGTAATTATAAAATCAAATTTTTCATTCCAATTACGCTCAAATAATATTGATGATTGAAAAATTACATAAATTGCTTCTGAGTTTTTTTTACAAAATTTATTGAAAAGATTAAATAATTCATCTTCTATGATAGAAAGAGCTTTATCAAAGGCTGCTGTATTCATTTTTCTCTCATCTAAAGTAGATGAATCATCAAAAAAACCTGGTAGTTCTTTTTTAAGCCTTATAGTAAACTCAAAATTGTGATGTAAAAGAAATCGTATGCAGGTATCAGCATCAAAAACTGGTATACTTATACCATTGAACATAGAGGAAACTTTTGATTTTCCTGAATATCGATTACCAGTCAGTGCTACTTTCAACATAAATGTATTTTATTTTACAAATATATAGATAATATATTAAAATAACAAATACTATGAAAAAGATTAAAAAGTTTTTAGAATTCTTTGATACTGAAGATTTAAGAAATCAACACGAAATTCAATACCTATCAGGCAAAGTGGGAGACATGGCCAGAAATATAGACCACAATTTCAAAGATGAAACTCTTCATAATTTTTTACAAAAAATATCTTATAAATTTCCATTTATGTCAGCATTTATTGAATCATGTACAAATGGTATAGGTGTTAAACAATTCAATGGATTTAGAACTTATATAAACAAAGATGATAAAGAAGGATTTTTCAATTTTGTTGTGACTGATGATAAGGTATTTGTTGTATTAGGTGTTAAATTTAATTCTATTAATAACTATGATTCACATGTTTTAGTTGACTATGTTGATTCTGATGATCAAGAAATATTTGAAAAAAATAATATTTCAACCGATGAATTAAATGTAGTAATTGCTTATTATTTTATTGAAAAATTAAATCAATTTGATTTCGATGAATTGATTGAATTTGAAGTAGACAACTTGAAAACAAAACTAAATTAAGAATTTTAACTTTTATTGTTTGAGTTATATAATTTGAGTATCAAATGTGGACTAATGAGGAATTAGCATTTATTCTTTACAACAACAGGTCAGTAAAAGGAGTTGTCTCTAATTTTATTGATAGAACTATCAATCCTATAACTTTAATCAAAATTGAAAATAAACTCGAAAAATTGAGGAATTTTTACAATAATGATAAAAGAATGGTTGAAATCAATAAAAAAGAACTCAATCTTAAATCAAAAGATATCATAGTAACAAAAGATGATTTAAAATCTTTAACTGAATTGGTAAAAGAAAATATAGGAGTATTTAATCAATCAGAATATGAATTTCTAACTAATAGAGGGATAGGAGATGAAACAATATTGAAATGGTCAATTCTAGGTCTTTCAACAATAAAAAACAGAAAAGATTTAGAAATTATAGGAGCAACATGTCATCCAATTTTATCTAAAATACTTGACGATGGATTAGAAAATGGTGGAATATTAATACCCCTTTTCGAGAATGAACAATTGGTCAATTGTGCTATTAGAAAAATAAATTCATCTAAATCATTGAAATACTCTTTGTCGTGCCCTGATGTTCCAATTTGGGGAATTGATAAAATTCAAGAAGATGATGAAATCTGGATTACCGAAGGTTTATTTGATATGATGGCTTTAACTAAAATGGGAAAAAAAGCAATCAGTTGTTCAAGTGCAATGTGGACTGGACTACAATTATATAAATTAATTGAGAAAAAGCCAAAAACAGTAAATATTTTTTCTGACAATGACCAGGTAGGAATAAGAACTTCAATTATCTTAAAGAATTTATTGAATGAATATAATATTGGATGTACTATTTATATTAGTCAATTTGCAAAAGATGCCGCTGAACATATCTTCCAAAAAGAAAGATATTTATCAGACCTAATCGAGTTAAAATCTCCAGAAGAATTATTAGAAAGTAAATACGATGATTCTTTTGATTTTTTAAAACATCTTAAAAATAAAAAATATTAATTAATATATACGTTATGAAACTAAGATTTCCATATTTCAACGATTCTGATATTGGCTATTTAGATTATGATTTTCTTGATGAAAATGAAGTCATTCACTTTGTTGATTCTGAAGAAGAAGAAAAAGAAAAGTTAACAAATGAAGTTAAACAGATACAACCAATTTCTAAAAGAGAATAATCAATTTAACTACGACTCTGTTGATGAGTTTTTAGCAAATCCAGGCACACACTGGGGATTGATTTTAAACTACTCAATAGACAATGTATCAGGAGTACAATATATTGGAAAATTCGAAGGTGATAATTATGAGCAAATTATTACTAATCATCCAGATTGGATTTACTATCTTCAAGAAGACTTAGCTGAAATGATTAAAAATTGTTGCCTCGGTAGTTCTTATTCTGATCTTTGTAAGAAAAAAAATGATCCAGAACAAGATTTCATCGAACTGCAAAAAGACATAGATGAATCAGGATGGAATCTAAATTCTATTGTAAATTTATTTCAAAATAAAGTATCTCCTATCAACTTCGAAGATTTCATTCATTCTTATGGATTAGATAGTAAAAACGGAATGGTTGATATTTATTTATACAAACTATCTGAACAATTAGGAATGGATGCAGATATTGTAGAATTAGGTGGTGGTGGATGGTCTGAATATGCAACAAACGAAGAAGAAGTATTGATTAGATACTCTTATGGATATCATCACACTAAATACGGAGAACTTATGTTGAAACAAGCCGGCATATCAAAGGAAAATTTTATTGGATTAATTCTGAAACGTTTAAGAGAAGAATTAATAGAAGGACTTGATGAGATTCAGGAAATTTCCATCGATCGTTTTTTTATTGAAGATTTTGACAGATTGATAATAGAGGTTAATCAATTATTAGAAGAGATTCATAACTATGGAGTCGAATCTGATGATATAAATTTTATGGAGATGTCTAGAGAAGATTTATTGGCCATGATTACTAATGTTTTATCTGACCACTGTGTCAAATTAGAAATTATCGATACCGGAAATGATATAATTTTATACGACAAAAAAATAGAAGAGTAATGATAATTAATTTTTCAAAAAATCTTCAAATTCAATATAATTTTTATCAATAACAAATAAAAAATTGAATCCACTTTTTATTGAGTATTCTTTTTTTGCTAAATTTTTTTCTAATTCATACTCATATGTATAAGATGATTTCACCTCAATTATCAAATTATAATCAGTAAGGTAAAAATCAGGATGATAATAATGAGTGTTCTCATTTAATTCGTATCGAATTGGTTCTATTTTTTTAATAGTAAATTTATCATAGTATCTTTCAAGAAAGTCAAGTTCGTAGGTGCCTTGGTATTTTAAGTTTGATGCACTATGTAGTCCGTTTATTTTATTTCCAAACCACGACTTTTTAAATTCATGTGTCATATGTGATAGATTATCGACCCCATATCTCTCAAATATTGTTTTTTTAACTTTATTTTTGAAAAAATTCGATTTTCTATAATCATCTACTCCATATTTTTCAATACTTGTTTCTTTAATCATCTCTTTATAAGATGGTGTATTAACAAACCAATCTCCATATTTACCAA
>Ga0172372_10009836_pt1 | contig 12374 bp, 15 predicted proteins | sample LakKiv5m_2_FD_114544 | JGI IMG/M metagenome (GOLD analysis project Ga0172372, IMG submission 114544) | Freshwater microbial communities from Kabuno Bay, South-Kivu, Congo - kab_092012_9.5m | ecosystem: Environmental > Aquatic > Freshwater > Lake | place: Democratic Republic of the Congo...
ATTTCCATTTTTTCGTAACAAAAATCAGTTTTTACTTCGTAAAAATCTGATTGATATATCGTTTTTAACTGACCGGAAATGTCTATGGCTATTCAAGAATAGGACTTTCACGATCCTCACATTGCTTTGAAAAAGACCCCTCAAACCGTTAAACCACCCGATTCGGAACGCCCTTGGTTACCCAATCGATCTCAACTTGCCCAACACCCTTGGCTCAAACCTTGGGCACCACGCCTGTTGGATGCACAGCTATGGCGCTTTCAGCATGAAGCGGTTGCCAGAGGTGTGGCCGTTGGTTTTTTATGGGCCTTCTTGATCCCAGCAGCACAGATCGTGGCGGCCGTGGTCCATTGTGTTTGGTGGCGCGCCCATATCCCGTCAGCGGCCGCCATGACCATGGTGACCAACCCTTTCACTATCGGTTTTTGGCTTTGGCTGGCATACCAAACCGGTTCCACAATTTTGGGTGTGAGCACGCCTGCACCAGCTGGGCTGGAAAACCTGAGTTGGGATTGGCTGATGGCCTACGGCGGCCCGATCATGCTGGGCATGGGTTTGTTTGCCTTTGGTGCGGCAGCGGCAGGCTATTTGTTGGTGAAAGCCGCTTGGCGAATCAGGTTGGCGCTGTTGCGGCGCAAACGGTGAGTGGGGGCGCGGGTCAAACCGCGGCCAAGCGCTGCACCGTATCGGGGTATTTTTCAACCAATCGAATCCACAAAGCCGCATGCGCGTTGGGCTTTGATCGGCCTTGTTCCCAGTTCTCCAGGGTACGCAAGTTGGTTCGCAAGCAGCGCGCAAACACCGCACGTGACAAATGCAGACGCTCGTGCCGCGCTAGCAGTTCTTGCGCTGTGACTTGCGGCGCAGGTTTGTCTTCCACCACATGGGTCCGCAGTGTTTGCTTGCCCAAACGCGCCTTGCCCAAGGCGTCAAAGCCTTCAGTCAGTTCTGCCATCAGGTTCCGCTTGGTCATTGCCGCGCCTCCAATTCGTGTTTCAGCATGTTTCTGAGCAGCTTTATTTCATCCGATTTCAAGTCTGTCATTTCGTCTTTGTTGAACAGCGTGAACAACCAAAACTGGCTGGCGGCGGCCCGCCAAAAATAAACCACACGCAAACCGCCACGCTTGCCCTTGCCGCGAACGGCATCGACATGTCGCAACTTGCGCAAGCCGCCAGCCCCCTCGATGACCTCCCCGGATTCTGGGTGTTTCATCAATCACTCAAGCGTGTTGCGCTTCGTGCTTGAATCCACTAAATAAATGTGTGAGTTGGAATTAAAAAAAGCCGCAAAGCGGCTTTTTTAGAAATAAATGGAAGAACTCAAGAACTGAACAAGAAGTTCATCACGTCGCCGTCTTTCACCTCGTACTCTTTGCCTTCAGCGCGCATCTTGCCCGCGTCTTTTGCGCCCTGCTCGCCTTTGTATTGGATGTAGTCGTCAAAGGCGATGGTCTGGGCGCGGATGTAGCCCTTCTCGAAATCGGTGTGAATCACACCAGCCGCTTGCGGTCCGGTGTCGCCCACCCGGATGGTCCAAGCGCGGACTTCTTTCACACCTGCGGTGAAGTAGGTTTGCAAGCCCAAGAGCGCGTATGCGGCGCGAATCAGGCGGTTCAAGCCGGGCTCGCTTTGGCCCAGCGCTTGCAGGAACTCCAAGCGGTCGGCGTCGTCCATCTCGGACAACTCGGCTTCGATCTTGGCGCAGATGGCCACCACCGGCGCGTTTTGCGCTTTTGCAAAGGCCGTCAAGCGATCGAGAAAGGGGTTGTTCTCGAAACCGTCTTCAGACACATTGGCCACGAACATGGCGGGCTTGGCGGTGATGAAAAAAAACTGTTTGAGTTCAGCGCGCTCTTCTTTGCTGAAGTCGATGGTGCGCACCGGCTTGGTGTCGTTCAAAGCCACTTGGCATTTCTCCAAAATGGCCAGTTGCTTGGCGGCCTCTTTGTCCCCAGAGCGGGCTATTTTGCTGATGCGGTGGATGGCTTTTTCAACGGCGGCCAAGTCGGCCAAACACAGCTCGGTTTGAATCACTTCAATGTCAGCAATCGGGTCGACTTTGTTGGCCACGTGGATCACGTTGTCGTCTTCAAAGCATCGCACCACATTCACGATGGCATCGGTTTCGCGAATATGTGCCAAAAATTTGTTGCCCAAACCCTCCCCCGTGCTGGCCCCGGCCACCAAACCGGCGATGTCAACGAATTCAACAATGGCCGGCACGATGCGCTCAGGCGAGATGATTTGCGCCAACTGCTGCAAACGCGGGTCGGGCACTTCCACCACGCCCACGTTCGGCTCGATGGTGCAAAACGGGTAGTTCTCCGCCGCGATGCCCGCTTTGGTGAGGGCATTGAACAGGGTGGATTTGCCCACATTGGGCAAGCCCACGATGCCGCATTTCAAACTCATAACAATCCTTTTTGGTGCGCGGTCTGGGGTTGTGCGCAAGAGGCGAAATTCTACGGGCAGGCAACTCCTACAATCTTTTGATGACTTCCAACTTCGACGTGTGCATTCGCGGCAGTGGCATGGTGGGCAGCAGCCTGGCGCTGTTGTTGGCCCGCCAGCGGCTGCGCGTGGCCTTGCTGGGCAGCCCCACGCAGGCGAATGACGTGCGCGCCTTTGCCCTCAACGAAAGCGCCCGCAGCCTTTTAAGTGACTTGCGTTGTTGGCCGCATCTGCAACACGCCACGCCGGTACAGACCATGCAGGTGTGGGGCGACGCCGGCGGTCAAGTGCAGTTTCAAGCCCCCTCATTGCACGGTCTGACGCACATCGTGGATGTGCCGGCGCTGGAAGAATTGTTGCGCGAGGCGGTGGATTTTCAACACACGATTGAGCGCGTGAACGAACCCGTGAGCGCCAAACTGACCGTGGTGTGCGAGGGCCGCAACAGCCAAACCCGTCAAGAACTGGGCGTGACGTTCACCACCCTGCCCTACCAACAACTGGCTTTGGCCACCCGGGTGCGTTGTGCCCAGCCGCACCGCCAACAAGCGCTGCAATGGTTTTCTCAAAGCAACGGCGAGCTTGAAATTTTGGCGCTCTTGCCCCTGGGTGGACCGCAAGGACACGAGGCTGCAGTGGTCTGGTCTTTGCCGACTGCGAAGGCGAAGTTCTTGCAATCGATGGCGCCACAGTCCCTGGCCCAAGCCCTTGGCGATGCCAGCCACATGGCGCTGGGCGCGCTGGAAGTGACAGCCCCCGTGCAAACTTGGCCGCTGCAATTGGCCATGGCCGAACAATGGAGTGGCCGCAATGCCCAAGGTGCCTGGGTATTGGCGGGCGACGCTGCCCACACCATCCACCCGCTTGCGGGTCTGGGCCTGAACTTGGGGCTGGGGGATGTGCGCGAATTGGCCGCGGTGCTGCAAAGTCGCGAGACCACCGAGTATTGGCGCGGCGTGGACGATGTGCATTTGCTGCGCCGCTACGAACGCGCTCGCAAAGCGGACATGCAAGGCGTCTGGCTGGCCTGCGATGGCTTGCAGCGCTTGTTCAACCATCCCAACACCTTGGTGCAACAACTTCGCAACTGGGGCATGAACAGCTTCAACCAACTCTCACCGATCAAGCAATGGACTGTGCAACAGGCCATGCACTGACTTTTTTCAAGGAACCCCATGCCGACCTATGCCCATTGGCCTGCTTTGATGTTGGCCCTCATCAGCAACCTGTTAATGCAATCTGCGTTCGCGCAAGGCGAAGAAGCCCAAATCCGCAAGAACCTCAAGGAGCGCATGCCCCATATTGCGCCGATTGACGAGGTACGTCGCACACCCATGAGCGGTGTGTTCGAGTTGCGCGTTGATGGCACCGAGATTTTTTACACCGATGCCGGAGGCAATTATTTGCTCCAAGGCCAGATGATTGACACCCGCACCCAGCGCAACCTGACCGAAGAACGGCAGCAAAAAATCACCGCCATCGATTTCAAAACCCTGCCCATCAAAGACGCGATCACCATTGTGCGTGGCAACGGTGAACGCAAATTGGCAGTGTTTGAAGACCCCAATTGCGGCTACTGCAAACGCTTCGAACGTGAACTGCACAAAGCCAACAACATCACCATTTACATGTTCTTGTATCCCATCTTGGGCAAAGACTCTGCCGACAAATCCAAATTCATCTGGTGCGCCAAAGACCCAGCCAAAAGCTGGCAAGACTGGATGGTTCTAGACAAAACCCCTGCTGAGGCCAATTGCGACACCACGGCCATCAAACGCAATCTCGAATTTGGACAAAAGATGAAAATCTCCGGCACCCCCACCCTCGTGTTCGCCGATGGCACCCGGGTTCCCGGCGCCATCGAGTTGGCCCAAGTCGAAAAGCTGTTGAACAAGCCATGAAAGGGCCAACTGCCGCGGTGCATTACCGCGTTCAGGTGCACGACCTGCATGCCCACCTGTGGTCGGTCACGCTCACCATCGCCAAGCCCTCTGAACTGCAGGTGTTGCAACTGCCGGTGTGGATTCCAGGCAGCTACTTGGTGCGTGAATTCGCCAAGCAAGTTTTGCAAGTACGGGCCACGCAACAAAGGCAAAACTTGAAGGTGCAACAAACCGACAAAGCCACATGGCAAGTGGAGGCCACCTCTGGCAAACCATTGCTCATCAGTTATTTGGTGCACGCTTATGACAACTCGGTGCGCACGGCGTGGCTGGATGCTCAACGCGGGTTTTTCAATCCCACCAGTTTGTGTTTGCGGGTCTGGGGTCAAACTGATCTGCCGCATGTGTTGGAGTTGCCCGTCGTCCAGGAATGCCCAAATTGGCGTGTGGCCACGTCCCTGCTTCCCCAGAAAACCAACGCCCAAGGATTTGGCAGTTACCGCGCTGCCAACTACGACGAGTTGGCCGATGCACCTGTCGAAATGAGCGACTTCTGGTCAGGCCATTTCACCAGCAAAGGTGTGCCGCATCGCGTGGTTGTCACCGGCGCTGCGCCCTCATTGGATGGCACGCGTTTGTTGGCCGACATGCAAGCCATTTGCGACACCCAAATCGCTTTTTGGCATGGTCGCGGCAAAGCCGCACACAGTCACTATGTGTTTCTCATCAACGCGGTGGCCGATGGCTACGGCGGCTTGGAACACCGGTTCAGCACCGCCTTGATTTGCAAGCGTGAAGACCTGCCACGCCGGGGCGAGTCCACGGCCAGCGACGCCTATGTCGGCTTGCTGGGTCTGATCAGCCACGAGTATTTCCACACCTGGAATGTCAAGCGCTTGCGCCCTGCCGCTTTTGAGCGCTATGACTACACGCAAGAAAACTACACCGACTTGCTATGGTTTTTTGAAGGCTTCACCAGCTATTACGACGATGTGTTGTTGTGCCGCGCTGAATTGATTTCACCGGCGGTGTATTTGAAATTGTTGAGCAAAACCATCAACCAGGTGTGGCAAACACCCGGGCGCAAATGCCACAGCGCGGCCCAGTCCAGTTTTGAAGCTTGGACCAAGTACTACCGCACGGATGCCAACAGCGTCAACCTCACGGTCAGCTACTACACCAAGGGCGCCCTGATTGGCCTGTGCTTGGACCTGTCCTTGCGTCAAAGCGGCCACAGTTTGGACGAGGTGATGCGCGGTTTGTGGAAGCGCTGCAAAGCCGGTGCGATGACCGAGCAAGATCTGTTGGCGGTGTTGAAAGACACCACGGGTCGATCATGGCAGCGTGAAATCAAGTCTTGGGTGCACGGCACAGCAGACTTGCCGGTGCTCGATTTGCTGCAAGCCCAGGGGGTGAGCGTGTCGCAAGACGCGGCGTCGATGGCGCAACAACTGGGCTTGCGGGTTCAAGAAAACCATGCAGTGCAAGTGCAAACCGTGCTCAACGGCGGCGCAGCAGAGGCCGCCGGTTTTGCGCCGGGCGATGAATGGCTGGGGGTGGAATTGCCCGCCAGTCAAAAAAGCGCTACCGCTTGGCGTCTGAAAAAATTAGACGAATTGCCGCTGCTGTTGGGCACTGGCAGACAATGCACGGCACTGGTTTCGCGCGATGGTCAGTTGCTGAAATTGCCCCTGCACTTGCCCAAGCAAACAGTCAGGCAATACCGCTTGGGGCTCAGCAACCCGGTGCGCGTCGGCCAGTGGTTGGCCGACATCTAAAGCTTCAGCGACCGCGCAAATCCAGCACCCGCTTGGCCTTGCCTTGGCTGCGCTCGACTTCACCCTCGGCGCACAACTGCACCGTGAGGCTGCTGCCAATGTAGGCTTTGGCGTCATGCATCAAGGCTTGCGCAGCGGTTTTGGCTTCTGCTGAATCGGGTGAAACCCCGTGGCGCGTCTCCACCTTCACGCTCAGGTTGTCCAGCGGCCCGTCTTTGGAAAGCACACACAGGTAGTGGGCACTCAGAGCGGGTTGACGCAAGATGAGTTCTTCAATTTGCGAGGGGAACACATTGACGCCGCGCACGATCATCATGTCGTCGCTGCGGCCAGTGATTTTTTCCATGCGCCGCATGGTGCGAGCTGTGCCGGGCAACAAGCGGGTCAGGTCGCGGGTGCGGTAGCGAATGATGGGCAAGGCTTCTTTGGTGAGGCTGGTGAACACGAGTTCACCCAACTCACCATCGGCCACCGGTTCGCCGGTGTCGGGGTTGATGACTTCGGGAAAGAAATGGTCTTCCCAAATGGTCGGGCCATCTTTGGTTTCCACGCATTCATTGGCCACACCCGGACCGATGATTTCCGACAAACCATAAATATCCACCGCGTCAATGCCTATGCGTTGTTCAATCACTTGGCGCATGTCATTGGTCCAAGGCTCGGCACCAAAAATACCAATGCGCAAACTGCTCTGGGCAGCCGATAAACCTTGACGGTCAAATTCGTCAGCCAAGGCCAGCATGTAGCTGGGCGTGACCATGATGATGTCGGGTTTGAAATCTTGAATCAATTGCACTTGTCGTTCAGTTTGACCACCGCCAAAAGGCACCACTGTGAGCCCCAGTTTTTCAGCGCCATAGTGCGCCCCCAAACCGCCCGTGAACAAACCATAGCCATAGCTGATGTGCACCATGTCGCCACGGCGTGCGCCGGAGGCACGGATGCTGCGGGCCACGCAGGTGGCCCAGGTGTCGATGTCGTTTCGGGTGTAGCCCACCACCGTGGGTTTGCCGGTGGTGCCGCTGGACGCATGGACACGCACCACTTGGTCACGCGGCACAGCAAACAGGCCGAATGGATAGCTGTCGCGCAAATCGGCCTTGGTGGTGAAGGGCAACTTGGCCAAGTCTTGCAAGGACCTCACATCATCCGGATGCACCCCGGCCGCATCAAACTTGGCTCGGTACACGAGAGAGTTGGCATAGGCATGGTGCAGCGTGGCTTTGAGCCGTTGCAATTGCAACGCCCGAAGTTCGTCGATGCTGGCTTTTTCAATCGGTTCGAGAGGAAGATTCATCGGGGTACCACCTGGCCTTGAATTTGAGCGCTTTTTCCGCGAAACACGGCAATCACATGGTCGTGTTGGTTGCGCACCGTCATGTCGTAAACACCATGCCGACCACTCAGGACTTGTTCCACCCCCACACAAGTGAGCACATCCCCCAGGTGGGCTGGTTTTAAAAATTCGATACTGGCCGCAGACGCCACAGCGGCATTGTTGTAGCTGTTACAAGCAAACGCAAAAGTGGAATCAGCCAACGTGAAAATAAAGCCACCATGGCAGATTTGGTGTCCGTTCAAATGCTTGTGTTCAATGGTCATGCGCATGCTGGCCATGCCAGGTTTGCAATAAAGCAACTCCATGCCCATGGTCTGCCGCGACGCCCGGTCGTCGGCGAACATGTGCTGTCCCACTTGCTGCGCCAAGGCCTCAGCATTGATATCGCTCATGACAGCCTCGACGGTTTATTCGCCTGTGAACTGCGCGGGGCGTTTTTGCAAAAACGCACTGACCCCTTCGATGTAATCGTGCGTGCGGCCCAAGGCCGATTGCGTGTCGCGCTCGACGTCGAGTTGTTGGGTCAAGCTGCGTTGGCCTGCATCGCGCAGCAAGGCTCGGGTGGCCACCAAGGCTTTGGTGGGCATGGCCGCCAAGCGCTCGGCGAATTGCAGGGCTGCAGCCACGCTGTCGTCGGCCACATCCCAAATCAGGCCCCACTCTTTGGCTTGCGGTGCCATCAGTTTGTCGCCGGTCATGGCCAAAGCAGTGGCACGAGCCAAGCCCAGGCGTTCGACCAAAAACCAACTGCTGCCCGCATCGGGTATCAAGCCGATTTTGCTGAAGGCTTGAATGAAACTGGCGGTGGGTGCGGCAATGGCCACGTCACAAGTCATCACCAATGACGCACCGGCTCCAGCGGCCACGCCATTCACTGCTGCCACGGTGGGCATGCGCAGGTTTTGCAAACGGCGGGTGGTGGGGTTGAAGGCTTGGTCGATGATCGGGCCGGGGTCGGCCCGCTCCACCAAGTTGGGGCCATCGGCGAAATCGAATTCCGCCAAATCGGCACCGGCGCAAAAGCCGCGGCCAGCGCCCGTGATGACCAATGCGCGAATGCTTTTGTTGGCCTCGGCTTTGTCCAAGATGGCCCACAGTTCGTGGTGCATTTGGCGGGTGAAACTGTTCAAGGCATGCGGGCGATTCAAGGTCACCAATGCGACGCTTGCGCGCTCTTCATACAAAACTGTGCTCTCACTCATGCTGGTCTCCTTGTGCGCGTAATTTAACACCCTGGCTTGCAGCGCCGCTTGGGTATAGTTGAGCGCCATTGACACACCCTGGAGCCCTTGATGTCCTACGAATACATTCACGTGCGAACCGAAGCCGAACAAGTGGGCGTCATCACCCTGAACCGCCCCAAGCAATTGAATGCGCTGCATGGTGAATTGATGCTGGAGTTGGGACAAGCCCTGAAAGCATTTGACGCCGACAACAAGATCGGTTGCATCATCATCACCGGCAACGAGAAAGCCTTTGCCGCCGGGGCCGATATTTCAGCCATGGCTAAATTCAGTTTTGCCGAGGTTTACAACCAAGACTTCATCACCCGTGACTGGGAAACCATTCGCAGCATCCGCAAACCGGTCATCGCTGCGGTCAGTGGTTTTGCATTGGGCGGTGGCTGCGAGTTGGCCATGATGTGTGATTTCATCATCGCGGCTGACAACGCCAAGTTTGGTCAACCCGAAATCAAAATCGGCATCATTCCTGGCGCTGGCGGCACACAGCGTTTGCCCCGCGCGATTGGCAAAGCCAAAGCCATGGACCTGGCCCTCACCGGCCGCATGATGAACGTGGATGAAGCCGAGCGCTCTGGACTGGTCAGCCGTGTAGTGCCGTTAGACAACTTGATGGAAGAAACCCTGGCGGCGGCCTTGGTCATTTGCAGCCATTCTCAACTGGCGGTCAAAGCTGCCAAAGAATCCGTCAACCGCGCGTTCGAGAGCGGCTTGTCGGATGGCGTGATGTACGAGCGCCGCATCTTTCAATCGCTGTTTGCCACCGAAGACCAAAAAGAAGGCATGGATGCATTCCTCAACAAACGAACACCTGTCTTCAAAAACCAATGAACACTCGCAATTTATTTGTCTCGCCCAAGCGGGCTTGGGTTCGTGTCCTGGCCAATGCCTTGGCAGGCTTGTTGTTGGCGGGCTTACTCGTTTTCTTCATGGGCCCCAAAAATGAATTTGGCGCCAACACACCCACTGCACGCGAAGCCGCCCCTGCGCAACTGACGGCCTTGGACAACTGGCTCGCTCAAAGCGAGGCCACAGTACCAGGCCTCAAGCCTGGCACGGCCAAAGGAATTGTCTGGGCTCAAGCCGACAAGCAAGCCACCGAATGGGCTGTGGTCTATGTGCATGGCTTCTCGGCGAGCCGATTGGAAACCGCACCGGTGGCAGATGACGTGGCCAAAGCCTTGGGCGCCAACCTTTTTTACACACGCCTCTCAGGTCATGGTTTGCCCGGTGAGGCCATGGGTGAAGCCACAGCTCAAGACTGGCTGGCCGATACCTTGGAAGCCGTGCGCATTGGCAAAACACTGGGCCGCAAAGTGCTGCTCATCAGTTGTTCCACAGGTTCTACCTTGGCCACTTGGTTGGCCACCTCGCCCGATGCCGCCATGGTGGACGCGCATGTGTTCATCTCCCCCAACTTTGGTTTGAAAAACAAAGCCTCTGAATTGGTGAACGGCCACTGGGGACACAAAATTGCCTACGCTGTGACCGGGCCTAATGTGGTGTCCAAATCCGACAACCCCCGAGATGCCGAGGGTTGGACGCAGTCCTATCCCACCAAAGCCCTGTTTCCCATGCTGGCCTTGGTGAAGAAAGTGCGCGACTCAGACCTTGGCAAATTCCAAGCCCCAGTCTTGGTGCTCTACAGCGAAAAAGATGAAACGGTGGACCCGACCGAAACCAAGGAAGCCGTGGCTCGCTTTGGCTCAGTGCAAAAAATCCTGGAGCCTGTGGACTTCAGTCAAAGCAAAGGTCAGCATGTTTTGGCCGGCGAAATTCGCGATCTGCAGGCCGTCAAGCCCATGGTGGAATCCATTGTGAAGTGGCATCGGTCACTGCCATAGCGCCCTCATGACGAAAAGCCTTGAATGTGCTTGAGCGTCAAACTTTATGCGCTGGCGGCAGGAAGTTTTTGCACAAAGCCAACAATTCAGCCAGACTTTCCACTTGCATTTTGTTCAGTACTTGGGCTCGATGTTTCTTCACCGTGTCGGCCATCACCCCGGTAGAGGCTGCAATGTCTTTGTTTCCATGGCCTAACATCATCAAGGCAAACATGCTTTGCTCCCTGGGGCTCAAGCCTTCATAAAGATGGGTCACGCGTTGCAAGCGCTGCCGATCGGCATGGCTTTTCGTGTCCAGCGCCAAGCCTTTGTCGATGGCTTGGACCATTTGTATTTGGGTAAACGGTTTCCATAAAAAATCGATCGCGCCCAATTTCATGGCATCAATGATTTCGTGGTTTTGACTGTCACCACTCATGTAAATGATGGGCATATGCCAGTTCTGTTCGTGCAAGGTTTTTTGCAAATCCAAGCCGGTCATCTGCGGCATGCGCATGTCGAGCACCAAGACAGCTGGTGACACACGCCGAGCTTGCTGCAAAAACTCAGCTGCGCTTGCATGGTCGGTGACGCCATAGCCAAGCTGACGCAACACATCGCCCAAATGAAAGCGAATGTCGTGGTCATCGTCCACCAAAAAAACATGGCCTTTGTCTGTCATGGGGTATGCAGGTTCATGTGGGCCTATTGTGAGTCCATCACCACAAAGCACAGACCGAGAAAAATAGCCTATAGGTATTCATCTGTTTCATCTGTTAATGGGTATTCGTGAGAAATTCCCCATTTGGGGATAGGCGAGGCCAGACACCAATGCCACATTTGCGTCAATGCCATTCTGTCTCATCACCCACCCTCATGTCTTCTCCATTCACTGCCGACAACAACATGCTGCCTGAAGCAGGTCGGCTGTTGCATGAAGCACGCCTCAAGCAGGGCTTGTCCATGGCCGAGATGTGCAAAAAACTCGGAATGCGCGCCGAGCAAATTCAAGCCATCGAAGAAGGCAATGCAGCCTACTTTCACAAAAGCACGCAGCCTATGATCTGGTTCGCGCGTTTGTATGCCAAAAAATTGGGGGTGGATTTGCCCGAACTGGTGTTCAACCATATTCAACGCAGTCCCGGCAAAGCCGGCCCAGCACCCATCAAAATTCCTGCTTTTTTAATGAAAACAGCAGACAAAAACGGATAAAAAATGGAAGAGCCAACACACCCTGCCAATGATTTGTACATTCCTAATGGAGTCACATTTGTCGGCACCATCCATGCGCCGGGCATTGCTCAAATCAATGGACACGTGACCGGGGAGATCACCTCACATGTTTTGGATATCGGACCCCAAGGGCACATCAAGGGCAAAGTAAAGGCGAAAGAAATCGATGTTTACGGCGTCTTGATGGACGATGTTGAATGCAAAGGTTTGTTGCAAATTCGCAAAACTGGAAAAGTATACGGTAAGCTAGTTTACGCCGACCTTGACATAGAGCGGGGTGGTCAATTTCAAGGCGATATGCACAACCACCCATGAATCTGCTGCGGTTTTTCAGCAAGTGGTACTCCACTGATTTGGCGATTGACCTGGGCACCGCGAACACGTTGATCTATGTGAAGAATCAAGGCGTTGTGCTCGATGAGCCCTCTGTGGTGGCGATCCAGCACTCCAATGGGTCACTGAACAACAAGAAGATGATTGCTGTCGGGCAAGAAGCCAAGTCCATGCTGGGCCGGGTCCCCTTCAATATCGAAGCGATTCGACCGATGAAAGACGGCGTGATTGCGGACTTCACTGTCACGGAGCAAATGCTCAAGCATTTCATCCGCACGATCCATACCAACA
>Ga0172372_10009839_pt1 | contig 12372 bp, 8 predicted proteins | sample LakKiv5m_2_FD_114544 | JGI IMG/M metagenome (GOLD analysis project Ga0172372, IMG submission 114544) | Freshwater microbial communities from Kabuno Bay, South-Kivu, Congo - kab_092012_9.5m | ecosystem: Environmental > Aquatic > Freshwater > Lake | place: Democratic Republic of the Congo...
CGCCCGCTGGTCCCAGCCGGTGTAGCAGTGGTCGATCAGGCCATGCCCCTCGACCGCCGCGCCCTTCGCCCAGTCCGGCCCCCAGACGCCCCGATGATGAACGGTCGGCAGCACGTCGGCGTCGACCATCCAGACCCCGTCGTTGGCCGCCGTCAGGGTCTCGCCTGTCCGACGCGGGAAATAAGGATGAAGACCCAGGCCGGCGGGCATGGCCGTCTCGTCCGTATTGGTCACGGTGAGCGTGACGCGGAATCCGGTGTCGCCGAGCACGAAGCGCTGCTCGGCGCGATAGGCCCAGGGCCAGGCGTCCGGCGCGTGCTGGTAGGACAGCAGCGCCTCGCCGTCGGCGGCGTGTTCGACGGTCCAGGCCGAGCGCCAGCCCTGGCCGTGCAGCGGGTGCGGGTGTCCCGCCAGGTTCGGCGGCAGCACAACCTCGCGCCCTTCGAACACGAACCGGCCGTGCGGGATGCGGTTGCAGAACGGGACCAGCGGGAAGCTCGCCGTCATCAGGGCGTCGCTCGTCCCAGCCGCCGCGGGCCGCAGCACGTCACGACCGCCGACCGTGAAGCCCGAGACGGCGCCGCCGACCTCGGGAACGAACGACAGACTGGCCTGGCCCTTGTCGATGACGGTCATGCGGCGGCTCCCGAAGATTGACGCCGCATCGGTAGGATCATTCGCCGCGGAGGCCAAGCGCGATGGGAGCGCTACCGTGACGATCGTGGCGGCGGCGACAGGCGCTGGCGCCAGACAACTCCAACGCGACCCGCGCGACATTTCGCCACATGATGCAGAGCCTATTCGAGCAAGGTTACGCCCTTCGCGGGTCCCTGTTCGTCTCGAGACGCGACGCGACAGGGCTTTTCGCGCTCAAGGCGCAGACCCAGGAGACCTCGCCAAAGAGACGTTGCTCGACACCGGTGTCCTGCAGTCGCAACAAACGATCGTCTTTCCGCTCAAAAGATGGATATTGCTGCGGCCTGTGGGGGACAGCGTGGTGTGGAAGCGGGTGATCTTTTGAGCGCAACAGGCTCGGACAAGGCCGTGCTGTTGAGCCTTTATGAGGAGAAGCGGGCCAATCTGGTGCGCTTCTTCGCCGCGCGACTGAGCTCGCGCGCCGAGGCGGAGGACCTGGTGCAGGATCTCTATCTGCGGCTTATGGCGATGGAGGCGGACAGCGCGGTGGACAACCCGTCCGCCCTGCTGCACCGCATCGGCTCGAACCTCATGCTGGATCGCCTGCGCAGCCAGAAACGCTCTGGCGCGCGCGACCATGACTGGCGCGAAGCCAATACGACGGTCCTGGCGGGACACGAGATCGCCGAGGAGCCGGCGGCCGATGAAGTCGTCCATTCCCGGCAACGCCTGAGAGCCCTGGTCGAGGCCGTGGACGACCTTCCGGAAAAGACCCGCCACGCCTTCCAACTGCACAAGCTGGAGGGCCTCAGCCATGCCGAGACAGCCCGTCGCATGGGCATCAGCACCAGTACGGTGGAAAAGCACATAAGCTCGGCCCTAAAGACCCTGACGAGGCGACTGCGTTGATTTATGCATCTCTCAATAGAGGGCGGGGCATCGTCGCGACGTCCTTCCCGTGGGGGATGATGGATCCTCGTCGGAGCAAAGCCGGATGAGCCGGTCAGCGCAGCATCTGCAGGAGGCGGCCGATTGGCTGACCCGATTGCAGCGGCCGGAGGTCGATGAGACCGACTGGCTGGCGTTTGACGCCTGGCTTTCCGAGCCGGGCGCGCAGGAGGCGTATGACGCCATCCAGGCCGTCGACGAGGAGATCTTCCAGCGAGGGGCGGCCGTCCGGGGGGAATTGGCCGAACCCAGGCGCGCCGCGGCCAAGCCGGCGTTCACGATCGACTGGCGTTGGCTGGGCGGTCTGGGCGCCGCCGCCGCCGCGGCCGCCATCGCGATCACGGTGGCGCCGTGGGGCGAACTGCTGCCCCAGCCCGATACGCTCTACACCACCGCCAAGGGTGAAAGCCGCACCCTGGACCTGGCCGACGGCACCCGCATCGACCTGAACACCGACTCGCACGTGTCGGTCCGTCTGGAGAAGGACGCTCGTCGCGTCACGGTCCACGAGGGCCAGGCCCTGTTCGACGTGGCGCATGACAGCGCCCGTCCCTTCCTGATCACCGCCGGCGACGAGACGGTGCGGGTGCTCGGCACCAAGTTCGACGTCCGCCGCCGCGACGGCCAGCTCAGCGTCACCGTCCTGCGCGGCCTGGTCGAGGTCTCGACCGACGGCGAAGACACGCCCGTCCGACTGCGTCCCGGCCAGATGCTGGAGCATGTGGAAGGCGCGTCCGGCGTTTCGGTGCGGTCGGTCGCCGCCGAGGATCAGGTGGGCTGGCGCTCGGGTCGCTTGGTCTATCGTGACCAGCCGCTGGGTCGGATCGTCGGCGACATGAACCACTATTTCGACCGCCCCCTTCGCCTCGAAGGGGAAAATACGGCCATGCTGCGGTTTTCCGGCGTATTGATCGTGGATAGTCAGGATGCGATGGTTCGCCGCCTGACCAGCCTGATGCCTATTTCGGCGACGCCGACCGATGATGCCATTGTCCTGCGCGGAAGGCCGTCCGCTTCGAACTGACGCGCGTAGGCGGGCCTGCTCCTGAGACGGGCCCTTCTCCTTTTCGCCGCCAGCGTCCTGGGACTTGGCCTTAGCGGACGCGGCGCCGCCGCCGCTGTCGATGGCCGCGTGCGCCTGGACATCCGCCAGACGACCGCCTCGGAAACCTTGATCGAGCTGGGCGTCCGCATGGGCGTCAGCGTCGGCGGCGTCGAGGCCTGCAAGGGCCCAGGCGTTCCCCTGGTCGGGTCGTTCACGCTGCGCGAGGCCCTCGACCGCGCCGTGGCCGGACGCGGTTGCGCCTACGCTCTGGTCGACGCGCGCACGGTCCGCCTTTCTCCGCTCAAACCCCAGGCCCGCCCTCAGGTGGTCGCCCGCCCCGTCGCGCCGACCGCGATCGAGCCTGTCGCCCCTCTAGCGCCGCTGATCATCACGGCCGGCAAGCGTCCCGCGCGACTGGGCAGCCTGCCGGGCGGCGTCAGCGTCATCGGCTCGCCCCAACTGCAGGACACCGGGGTCGGCGAGACCGGTTCGGTGGCGCGCCAGACCGCCGGCTTCATCACCACCAACCTGGGCGCGGCGCGCAACAAGATCCTGCTGCGCGGGCTGTCGGACGGCACCTTCACCGGACGCACCCAGTCGACGGTGGGGACCTATCTCGACGACCTGCCGGTCAACTACAACGCCCCCGACCCCGACCTTCGGCTGATCGACGTCGAGCGCGTCGAGGTGCTGCGCGGCCCGCAAGGCGCGCTCTACGGCGGCGGCTCGCTCAGCGGCATCTACCGCATCGTCACCCGCGCGCCCGAGCTCGGCGCCTATTCCGCCTCGGCCGGCGCGACCTTCGCCGACACCGAGTCGGGCTCCAACAGCTATCGCTTCGAAGGCGTGGTCAACGTGCCGACCAGCGCCCAGTCGGCCTTGCGGGCGACGCTCTACCACGACGTCGACGGCGGTTACCTGGACGACGTGAATCTGCGCCTGTCCAACGTGGACAAGACCACGCGCCGGGGCGGCCGCGTGGCTTGGCGGGTCGAGCGGGGCGAATGGGAGGTCCGGCTGGGCGTCGCCGGCCAGAGCGTCTCGTCCAAGGACACCCAGTACGTCACCCTGGCCCCCAGCGGTCCTCGCCGCGCCAACCAGGTGCGCGAGACGCATCGCAACCGGCTCGGCCAGACCTCGCTGAAGATCAGCGGTTCGGGCGATTGGGGGCAGTTCGAATCCGTGACCGGTTACGTCGCCCACAAGTTCGCCAGCCGTTACGACGCCACCCTGGCCCTGACGCAGTTCGCCGAGGCGGGCGTGGAGCTGGGCCTGTACGACGAAAGCTCGCGGGTGCGGATGGCCGTCCAGGACGCGCTCTACACCGGTCCGGAGCGAGGCCGGCTGCGCTGGATGGTCGGCCTTTTCGCCGCCAACAGCATCGAGGAGGGCGACGCGGGCCTTCGCGCCCGGAGCTCGAACGTCACCCGCACGGTCTATAATGAGAACCGCAAGGACCTGCTGAACGAGTACGCGGTCTATGGCGAGGCCAGTTACGACCTCGGGGCCGGCTGGAAGGCCTCGGTGGGCGGACGCCGGTTCAAGACCACGGTCCACACGCGATCCCACGTGCTGGCGCCGTCTCCCGGGACTTCGCGGGATCTCGATCGCAAGGCGTCGTTCAGCGGCTTCTCGCCCAAGGTCTCGCTGCAGCGCGATCTGTCCGGCGGCGGCATGATCTATCTGCTGACCTCGGAGGGCTATCGCGCCGGCGGGTTCAACTCCGGGGGACTGGTGGTCCCCGCGCCGACGCGCCGCGTGTTCCACCCCGACCACCTGCGCAACTACGAGATCGGCGCCACCCTGACCCCGTTCCGAGGCCGCCTGAACCTGCGCACGGCGCTTTTCTACGACGACTGGCGCAACATACAGACCGACCAGTACTTCCCCTCGGGCCTGTCCTACACCGCCAATATCGGCGACGGCCGCAATCGCGGGGTCGAGATCGAGGCCGCCTGGCGCGCCACGAACCGCCTCACCGTTTCGGGCAACGCCCTGTTCAACGAGCCCAAGCTGACCCGCATCGCGCCGGGCTTCGGCATCGGCGCGGCGGCCAGCCTTCCCGGCGTGCCGGACGTCTCCTTCGGCAGCCTGGTCACCTACCATCGGCCGCTGACGACCGAGGCCACGCTGATGCTTACGGCCGAGACCGGCTATATCGGCCGCTCTCGCCTGACCTTTGACCCGCGCTATTCCCCGTCCATGGGCGGCTATTACACCGGCAAGGTCTCGGCCCAGGTGATGACCGACCGCTGGCGCGCGGCGGTGTTCGTCAGCAATCCCTGGAACAGCTCCAGCGACACCTTCGCCTACGGCAATCCTTTCAGCTTCGGCCAGGTCCGCCAGGTCACGCCGCAACGGCCCCGCACGTGGAGCCTATCCCTGTCGGCGAACTTCTAAGCCCGGCCGTCGCAAAGCTTGCATGTTTCTTAGCGCCGGCCCCGGGGGGAGACCGCGAACGGCGCCGTCATCTTCTGTGAGAGCGGCCGCTGGGGCGCGGGACGCTCGATCAGGGATTTCGAGTGATGACCAAGCTTACCGCGCTGCTCTGCGTCCACAACGAGGAACAGCGCCTGCCCGCCTGTCTGGCCGCCCTGTCGTTCTGCGACGAGATCGTCGTGGTCGCCGACCGCTGCAGCGACGGCACCGAAGCCATCGCGCGCCAGTACGGCGCCCGGGTGGTTTCCGGCATCTTCCCGATCGAGGGCGCGCGCAAGGACGCCGGCCTGGCGCGCTGCACCGGCGACTGGATCCTGGAGCTGGACGCCGACGAGGGCGTCACCCCCGCCTTCGCCCAGGAGGTCCGCGAGACCATCGCCCGCGGCGGCGCGGCGGACTGGTATCAGGTGCCGATCGACAACTACATCGGCGACCAACTGGTCCGTCACGGCTGGGGCGGCTCGTTCGGCACGTCCTCGGCCGCGCGCCTGTTCCGCCTGGGCGTGAAGTCCTGGAAGTCCGAGCGCGTGCATCCCGGCGCGAAGCTGGACGGCGTCTACGGCGGTCGCCTGACCCAGCCGCTGCGCCACATGGTCGACGAGGACATCGGCGACATGTTCGCCCGCCTGTCCCGCTACACCGCCCTGCGGGCCCAGGACCTGGCCGACAGCGGCAAGGTCAAGGGAATCGCCGACGACGCCTTCCGCGGCGTTCGCCGGTTCTTCAAATGTTACGTCTCGCGCAAGGGCTATCGGGAGGGCGACCTGGGCTTCCTGATCTCGCTGATGGCGGGCCTCTATCCGATCCTGTCGAACCTGCGCGCTCGCGAGATCCTGCGCAACCGCGCCCGCGAAGCGGCCAAGCCGCCCCCGCCGGCCGCCCTGCCGCTGCGCCGGGCTGAAGCCGCCAACCAATAGTCCCACGCCATGCGGCGGCTCGCCCCCCTCGCCTTTCGCCTGATCCTTGGCCGCGAGCTGCGGCTTTGGACAAAGGCCGGACGCGCGCCGGTCCTGTGGTGGCGCGACGACGACGCGCGCGCCCCCAGCGAGGCGCTGGACAGGCTGCTGGCGCTGTCCCGCGGTCACGCGGCGCCGCTGACCCTGGCGGCGATCGTCAGCCCGCACCTCGACGCCCTGGTTCGCCGCGTCGAGGTCGAACCGACCGTCGAGATCGCCGTGCATGGGTTCAAGCACATCAACCGCCAGCCCGCCGGCCGCGGCTTTGGCGAGGTGGTCCCCGAGGACAGCCTCGAGTGGGTCCGCGCCCAGCTGCGGGCGATCGTCATGGCGTTCCACAAGGCCGGCGCGCAGCCGACCCTGTTCGTGCCGCCCTGGAACAATCTGCAGCCTCGGCTGATCGAGGCGCTCGGCGACTCGTCCATCACCGCCGTCTCCGCGTTTGATCAGGCGCGCGGCGTCTCACAGGGCGTGGCTCGTCTCGACGCGCACCTCGACGTGCTGCGCTGGAAGGGCGGCGCGCGTTTCCGCGGACGCTGGCGGTTTCTGACGCGCATGCGCCGACTGATGGCGCAGCGGCGGGTTTCCGAAAATTGGGACGAGCCGATAGGCCTGTTGACCCATCACCTTGATCACGACGCGGCGACCTGGGCGTTCCTGGATCAGTTCCTGGCCGCTTTCCCGATCCAGGCGCGACAGGACCTGACGCCAGCCAGTCCCCGCGCGCCTGAGGCGCTCAGCGCCTAGAGCCTTCTAGCTTTAGGCCAGTTCGGGACGGTCGCGCAGGCACTCGCCGATGGCGCGGGCGCAGCCCGGCAGGCCCAGCGCCCCCACGAACGACATGGCTACGGCGCAGACCAGCATGATCGGTTGGAAGATGCGCATCGGGAATCTCCGCACGGCGTTCGTCGGTGGCACTGTGCCGGAACAGTAAGACGGAACCTTGACGATTGTTCCGGGCTCGAACGGAAAAATTCAGCGGGCGGCTTTTTCGCCACGCAACCTTCCCAGCCCGTAGGCTCGCCGGGCGGCTTCGATCCGCTCAAGCTTGGCGTAGAAGAGCGACCAGTCATCCGCCTGATCGATCGGCGCCCAGAGGGCTTCGACCTCGTCGATGATCAGCTCCTCGGGCTCTGGACGCTGGAAGATCGGGTCGGCTAGGCGCTCGGGACGGTCGGTGGAATAGTCGGCCAGACGCGCGCGGAAGGCCTGGAACGCCTCGCTTTCATAGAGGCCGGCGCGCGGGCCCGACAGCGCCCGCCCCTCGGACGCCTCGCCGCCGAACCAGTCGAAGAAGAACGGCTCCCAACGCAACGCCTCGCCCCCGTCGGCCAGGGCCCGGAAGGCGGCGTTGACCAGGCCCACGTCCGCGTCGGGGCCCTGGCTCCGCAAGCCCAGCCGATCCAGGATCGCCTCGCGCAGGGCCGTGCGATAGGCGTCGGAGAAGCCGTTCAGCGCCGCCAGCAGTCCAGCTTGCTCGCCCACCAGGGTGAAGCAGGCGGCAAGCTGTTGCAGGTTCCAGAACACCGCCTCGGGCTGGCGACCGAAGCTGTAGAGGCCCGACTGGTCGAAATAGGCGGCGACGAAGTTCGGGTCGTTGCGCGGCAGGAAGCGCCACGGGCCGTAGTCGAAGCTCTCGCCCGTGACGACCATGTTGTCGGTGTTGAGCACGCCGTGAACGAAGCCGGCCGCCATCCAGCGCGCCAGCAGGCGGGCGCTGGCGGCGACCACCCCCTCCAGCAGCGCCGCCGGGCGATCCGGCGCATCGGCCAGGTGCGGATAATAGCTCTCGACGACATGGTCGATCAGGATGGTGATCAGGTCACGGCGATCGAAATAGGCCAGGCGCTGGAACGTGCCGAAGCGGATATGGCTGTGCGACAGCCGAGTCAGCACGGCCGAGCGGGTCGGGCTGGGCTCGTCGCCTCGGGTCAGGGCCTCGCCCGTCTCGATCAGCGAGAACGCCCTGGACGTCGGGACGCCAAGGGCCTCCAGCAGGCTGGCGGCCAGGACTTCGCGGACCCCGCCCTTCAGGGTCAGTCGGCCGTCGCCCGAGCGCGACCACGGCGTCTGGCCCGAGCCCTTGGTGGCCAGGTCCAGCAGGCGGTCGCTTCCCGCCTCGCGCAGCTGGGCGAACAGGAAGCCGCGGCCGTCGCCGAGGTCGGGGTTGTACACGCGGAACTGATGGCCGTGATAGCGCATGGCCAGCGGAACCGGCTGATTGTCCGGCAAGGGCGCGAAGCGGCCAAAGTGCGCGATCCATTCCGCGTCGGTCAGCCCTTCCAGTCCGACGCTGGCCGCCGCGCGATCATTCCGATGGCGGAGGATCGTCCGCGGGAAGTCCGCGGCCTCGACCGGATCGGCGAATTCGCGGCCCAGGAGCTGGAAGCGCGGGGCGGGACGGTAAGCGGAAGACAGCGGCATGGTCGCCAGATGAGGCCGCCGCGCTCACCGCGCAACCCTCCTTCGAAAGTACGCAACGGTCAGCGAACGTTGTCACATCCTGGCAACACGATGCGCTAGGCCGTTTTGTCACAAGGGATTTCGCTTGCCGAACACCCTTGCGGCGCCTAACCCTTGGTCATCCATTCGAACGATCGTTCGAGCGGGGCAACGAAAAACAAGCCTGGGGGCGGGCAAGCGTCTCCGGGCCAACGAACCGAGGTAGGAAATGCGCTTCACCCAGGTGCTCTGCGGCACTGCGTCCGCTGTCGTCCTCGCTGGTCTTGGCGCTTCGAGCGCCGCTCAGGCTCAAACGAGCGACGTTCAAACCGTCGATAGCATTATCGTCACCGCTCAGAAGCGGGAACAGAACCTGCAGGACGTGCCGGTGGTGGTCACCGCCGTCGGCGCCAAGCTTCTGCAGGACACCGGCGTCAAGGACATCAAGGATCTGACGATCCTGACCCCCGGCCTGACCGTGACCTCCACGTCTTCCGAAGCCTCGACCACCGCCCGCGTGCGCGGCGTCGGCACGGTCGGCGACAACCCCGGCCTCGAAAGCTCGGTCGGCGTCGTCATCGACGGCGTCTATCGCCCGCGTAACGGCGTCGGCTTCGGCGACCTTGGCGAGATGGAACGGATCGAAGTGCTGAAAGGCCCGCAGGGCACCCTGTTCGGCAAGAACACCTCGGCCGGCGTCATCAACGTCATGACCAAGGAGCCGGAGTTCGGCTTCGGCGCCAACGGCGAGCTGACCTTCGGCAACTATAACGCCAAAGGCGCGGCCGCCTCGGTCACGGGGCCGCTGTACGAGGACAAGCTGGCCGGCCGCCTCTACGTCGCGGCGCGTCAGCGCGACGGCTACAACGACGTCATCACCGGCGCGGGTCCTTCCAAGCGCGACCAGGACGCCGACCAGAACTTCTACACCGTCCGCGGCCAGTTGCTGTTCATTCCGGACGATCGCTCGACCTTCCGCGTGATCGCCGACTACAGCCGCCGCGACGAGAACTGCTGCGGCGCGGTGCAGATCCGCACCGGCCCGACCTCGGCCATCCTGGCCGCGGCGTCAGGCCAGGCCAACCCCGTGGCCGCCACCGCCGATCCCTTCGACCGCGTCGCCTATTCCAACCGCGGCGCGCCGGCCAAGATCGAGGACAAGGGGATTTCGCTGCAAGGCGACATCGACCTGCCCTTCGGTTCGCTGACCAGCATCTCGGCCATCCGCAACTGGCGCACCGACAACGGCCAGGACTCGGACTTCAGCACGGCCGACATCACCTACCGCAACAAGGACGGCTCGAACTATTCGGAGTTCACCACCTATACGCAGGAGCTGCGTCTGGCTGGCCGCAGCGAGAAATTCGATTGGCTGGTCGGCGCCTTCCTGGCGGACGAGCGCCTGGAGAACCGGGCCAACTTCTATTTCGGCAACCACTACGAACAGTATCTGGGCCGCCTGCTGTCGCGCTCCGCCGCCAATCCGGCCGGCGTCCCCAACTTCATCGCCCTGCTGCTGAACCGCGCGCCCAACACGTCCTTCGCGCCGGGCCAGGGCCTGCGCGACCGCTACGACCAGCGCGCCACCACGATCGCGCTGTTCACCAACGACACCTGGCACGTGACCGACGCGTTCGAGATCACCGCCGGCCTGCGCTACACCGCCGAAAAGAAGAAGCTCGACACCTACCAGACCAACACCGACGGCGGCGTCGGCTGCGGCACGGCCTTGTCGGCCGCCGGCCAGGCCCGGATCGCCAGCATCGTCGGCGCGGCGAACACGGGCACGATCATCGGCAATCTCTGCCTGCCCTGGGCGAACGCGCTGTTCAACGGCCGCGGCACGCATCAGGAGCGCACGGACAAGGAGTGGAGCGGCACGATCAAGGCGTCCTACCGCTTCTCGCCCGAGGTGTTCAGCTACGCGTCTTTCGCGCGCGGCTACAAGGGCGGTGGTTTCAACCTCGACCGCACCCAGTCGTCCAATGGCCTGCCGTCGGGCGGGACGGGCGTGACGCCGATCTATGACACCTCGTTCCCGGCGGAATTCGTCGACAGCTACGAGCTCGGCCTGAAGAACACCCTGTTCAACCGGACGGTCCTGTTCAACATCAGCGGCTTCTATCAGAAGTTTACCGACTTCCAGCTGAACACCTTCCTGGGCACCTCGTTCGTGGTGCGATCCATTCCGGAGGTGAAGTCCAAGGGCGTCGACGCCGACTTCCTGTGGTTCACGCCGGTCCGCGGCCTGACCGTGCAGAGCGGCTTCACCTACGCCCTGACCAAGTATGGCAACCAGCCGATCCCGAACGATCCGGGCAACGCCCTGGCCCTGCTGCCGGGCAGCCGCATGTCGCTGGCGCCGAAGTACTCGGCGTCGGGCTCGCTGACCTATGAGACCCCAGTCGGCGACAACATGAAGGCCCGCTTCAACATCGGCGCCAAATACTCGTCGTCCTATAACACCGGCTCGGACCTGTTCCCGCCAAAGGTCCAGAAGGCCTTTACGGTGGTGAACGGCCGCGTGGGCATCGGGTCGGCGGACGAGCGCTGGACCATGGAGCTCTGGGCCCAGAACCTGCTGAACGAGAAGTACATGCAGGTGGCCTTCAACGGCCCGCTGCAAGGCTCCTCGGGCCTCAGCGCCACCCAGAGCACCTACAATGCGGCGCTGGATAGCATCACCTACGATGCCTTCCTGGGCGCGCCGCGCACCTACGGCGTAACCCTGCGCTCAAGGTTCTAACCGGGAGGGGGAACCCTCGGGCCGCCAAGGGCCCAGAGGGCTTTCGGAAGAGGGAAGGGCGATCCGGGCGACCGGGTCGCCCTTTTCCTTGCCTGGCTCAACTTTTCCGATTTCAGGTCTTTCGGACGACGCCGCATCACCTCAGCATGGCGCGGGGGTATCGATGGACGCCGGGAGACCGCCAGCATGAAGACGATCCGCTTCCTTGGAGTCTGGATCTGCCTCGTGATTGGCCTGGCGCTGGGCGTCTGGAGCCTGCGGACGCCGGCGCCCCTGCCCGCTAACGCGCCGCCGACGGCCTTCTCGGCTCAGCGCGCCATGGCCGATGTCACGGCCATAGCCCAGGCGCCGCATCCCACGGGGTCGGCCCAGATCACCAAGGTGCGGGATCATCTGCTGACGCGGATGGGCGAGTTGGGCCTGGAGGTCTCGGTCCGCCCCGACCAAGGCTTCTACGCCAACGCCAGCAACCCGCGCTTCCTGACCGTCGCCTCGGTCCAGAACCTGGCGGGCGTGCTGCCCGGAAGCCAGCGCGACCTGCCCGCCGTGCTGGTCATGAGCCACTATGACTCGGTCCATAACTCGCCCGGCGCGGCCGACGACGCGGCCGGCGTCGCCGCCGCGCTCGAGATCGCCCGCGCCCTGAAAGCCGGCGGCCCCGCCAAGCGCGACGTCATCTTCCTGTTCACCGACGCCGAGGAGGCGGGCCTGCTGGGGGCGGAGGCCTTCTTCGCTCGCGACCCGCTGGCGGGGCGCGTCGGCCTGGTCGTGAACCTCGAGGCCCGGGGCGACGCCGGCCGGGCGTCGATGTTCCAGACCGGCCCTGACAACGGCGCGCTGATGACCATCTTCGCCCGCGCCGCCAAGGGCCCCTCGGCCAACTCGCTGGCGTCGGCCATCTACGCCAAGATGCCCAACGACACCGACTTCACCCATGCGGTGCGGAAGGGCTTTCCCGGGCTGAACCTGGCCTTCATCGACGACCAACTGGCCTATCACACGCCGCTGGCCAAGCCGGCTCATCTGGAGATGGGCAGCCTGCAGCACGTGGGCGACCAGACCCTGCCGACGATCCGGGCGCTGGCCGACGCGAGCGAACTGCCGCCGCCGGCGCCGGACGCGATCTATTCCGACGTGCTGGGCCAGTTCCTGGTCAGCTA
>Ga0172372_10009841_pt1 | contig 12369 bp, 28 predicted proteins | sample LakKiv5m_2_FD_114544 | JGI IMG/M metagenome (GOLD analysis project Ga0172372, IMG submission 114544) | Freshwater microbial communities from Kabuno Bay, South-Kivu, Congo - kab_092012_9.5m | ecosystem: Environmental > Aquatic > Freshwater > Lake | place: Democratic Republic of the Congo...
CCAAATCCCTGATCAAAAATATTTCCTAATAGATAATTTTTATCTTCCCCGTCTTTTTAGTATTTACCTTTCCACAAAAAACCGATTCGCATAGATTTGTTCCATATCAAAAAATCGGGAGATGTATTTTTTTTTTTCTCTTTATTTTCGGTTACGAAATAGTCGAAATTCCCCCGGAATGGAATTGCAAAAAGAATTTTTCCCGTCCTATCGGTTGTCTTTATTTCTATACTGCCTATTAATATCATTTTTTTAATCTCCTATTTATTTGTTTAAACTGTCCCCCTACCGGGGGAGGATTTACAGGTTTTCTCCCCTCCCAAACATGGGGGAGAGATTCTGAGAGAGGGATCCCCTTTCCGGGGTACTCTGTGACATACTCCCCCTGGAAAGCTTTTAAAATTGCCAATTCCAGTTCCATTAATCTGGCTCCCTCTCGGATACTTGACAGTCTTTTATTATACTCCTCATAAAAGTAACCGATTCCGGATTTATTTTTTTAAGCCTGGCATCCAGACCAAACAATCTTAAAATAAATAATCTATCAAAAATATCGGTCTCAGAATAAAACTGGTAATTAATTACAGCTAAATCGATATCTATTGACACGTTAAAATGTCCCCCCATTAATCTATCTAATTTTACCCGTCTTACATCGGATTCGGAAAATCTAATAAATTCGAAAATATCATTTTTATCATTTTCCCTTTTTTCGATTATTATCATTTTTTTTAATCTCCTTATTTATTTTATCCACGGCACATTTACGCAAAAAATCAGATCTGTTCAGACTGTTATTTTTGCAAAATTTATCTATTAGATGATAATCATCGGGAGATAAGCTTATACTTAGAAATTTAATATTCATACATCTTCCTTTAGATAATATTCTGTAACAGTTAACAACCAAAGATGAATTATTTTTGGAGGAAGATTTTCAAACCCTATCTCCTTACATGCCTCGAATAATCCAATCGCCAATACTGATTTATCGAACGTGTCCCCCTGAAACGGAAACAATTTATCAATGCCTTTTAGTAGCTCTATATTTAAGTCGTGAATTTCTTCTAGTGTCATTTTAAAATTCCCAGATTGTAAAATTTATCTACTATTAGGAGAGTACTTGCACACGATACGAGAGAGATTCCAAAGGCAAAAAAATAATCTGATAAGGTCATTGATTCCCCCCCATTAATCTTTTAAATGATTCTTCGTATACGAGAAACGACTGCTCGACCATGTTTTCAATTTGGTCAAGGTCAATCTGTCCGGAAGGGGAGGAATGATTTTCTAAGTAGTACAAAGTAAAACTTTGAATAATACTACTGTACAGTCTAGACTTCATGTCGTTTAAATTAAGTTCTTGCTTAAACTTAATTTCATTGAATTGATTATTGGGTAAAATCATATTTGATTTCCTTCATAAAATTTATTTTTTAAGTCTGTAAGTAAATGTTCTAAGGTATCGTAAAATCTATTAATAAAATTAACGGGAATAAAGAATCCATTTATTTTAAAATAAATTAAATATGGGAAATTTACATTTCTGTATATATTAGATTTTAAAATCATATTATTATATAAAAAGTAAACTTCCCCCTCTCTAGTTTTTTCCAGATTGTCCATTATTGATTTAAAATCCCGTCTAGGTGTTCCCGGAGTTCTGCGAGTGAATAAAAATATATGGCCGGCTCCGTCCAAAGAGAATAAGACTCTGAAAAAGTACTATAAGCGTATAAACGCTTTTTTCTTTCCCCGGTTATAAGATTTTTTGTCTGTGTCCATTCCCCGGGGTGACCGATTGCAATTTTTAAACCCCGTTTTAAAGCATATTGAGTAATTTTTTTGGTTGTATTCATTTTTTTTAATCTCCTATGTATTTATCAATATTGGCAAGTTTGATAAAATTATCAAGCGTTTTTTTTCTGGATATCAAAAAAAATTCTCTCCCCGGGGGAGGGGAGAGAGAAAGGTTTCTACATTATGGAGATTCAGATCGGTTTTTTAGGGTTTCGGCAAGGGTAAGGATTTCAGCAAATTCTTTAGAATTTACTATTTTTTTAGGCAAATTATTTGCCATTAGTATAATAATTCTTTTTAAAATCTGATAAATTATCTCATTAGTACTCATAATTTACCTACCATATTTTTTATATTTTGATTGGCTCCGCCTTTACTTTCTATGTACAATTTTAACAAGTCTCCCAATACTGGGACGATTTCATCAGATACTTTTTGGATCGTCTCTGCTAAAATAGATTCGTTTCCCGTGCTGTACTCTAGTTTTGCTTTTTCTTTTTCAAGCTCCAATCTCATCATAAAAATTTCTTCCCGGGATTCAATAGACTTCCTGAAATTATCTTCCAAAGCTTGTATTTTTATGTTATTTACCGATACCATAGAGTCTATTTTTTGTTGAGTGAGTATTTCTTGTTGGCTTAAAATTTGCTGTAAAAAGGCATTTTGACTCTTTAAAATTGACGATATGTCCGGATTTTCTCCCCCTTGGGGGGCGGGAAGGTCTGTTTCTTCCTCGAATTCTTCATCTTGGAGGGGGATTAATCCTTTGCGTGTTTTCTGACCGTTTAAAAATAGGGTATATTGCAAAGATTCAGATTCCCCAAAAATATCCTCTAAAATATCCGTTCTGGGAAGGGTCTCTGCTTCAAATTCTTCGGTTTTTTTTCCGTTACCGATTAATATCTTCCCGGATTCTATCGATCCGGAATTGATTTTACGTTTGATTTCCGATTTTAAATTATATAAAATTCTGTCCCCTCTGGCTGAAGGCATACTAACTCCTTATGAATTGTTTAATGTAGTTTATTTACGTTTAAAAATTGTGTAAAGTACTAAAAGCGGGAGAATTATAAAAATTACGGACTGAGTTTTTTTGGCATCCGGGAGGGTGACCGGGAGTATAGAGGGGGAGGGGGGAGAATTAGAAAGGGGGTCTATTGCTTGATTTTTATAAAAAACTGCAAAGTGTATATGAGATCCGGTTGTCTTCCCGGTGTTTCCCGATAAACCTATTAAACTGTCTTTATTTACCGAGTCTCCGGTTTTGACTTTTATAACTGATAAATGTCCAAAAATAAATTTATAGTCTCCGGAAGTAATATTTATGTATTTACCCAGTGCTTTTGTTTCTCCGGTCTTGCTCACCAGACCGGAAAGGGGGGAAAAAACTTCGGTTCCAACTGGAGCGGAAATATCTATGGCATTATGGTATTGAGGAAGACCGGTAAAAGGATTTTTTCTCCATCCATACTGACTTGTTATTTTAGCGTTTTTGTTTTTTATCGGATAAAATAACAATCGTGACTCCCGCCAATATTAAACCTAAAATTAATAAATTATCTGATGTCGTTTCTAAGCGTTTAAATGGTTTATCTATTTCCCGGAAAGGCTTGTCTGTGAGTGCTGTTCCCTCTTCTCTAAAAAATAATACTTTTAGTATTTTTGCGTTTTTATTATCGGATTGAAAGATTTTTAAAAATTGATCCGCCTGTGGATCATTTGACCGGATTTCTTTTTTTAAGATTCCAAGGGGTTCAAAATAACTTGTTCCATCGGTTACAATAAACGATACCCTTTTTGGGTCTTCCGGTCTGCTAACAAAATTCCTGAATTTGGAAAGCCTTGAAGTATTAGAAAGAGATCCGGAATATTCGATCCCGAAGCGTACTTTGGTTGGAGGGGAGACCGGAAAGGAAAGGGCTGTCGGTTTGGGTATCTTCATTTTTTAGATTCGCCTTTTCCCAGTACTTTTATAAGTTTTTCGAGTATTTTTGGATCTTCGATTTCGTTAACTACTCCATTGACTCTAATAACTAAAATAATTTTAGTTAAATCTTTTCTGACGATTCTTCCTTTTGTCCAGACTTCCGATTTTGGATATTTTTTATTAAGTTTTTTGATTTGTATATCGGTCATTAGAAAATTTCATCCTCAATTTGTTCTTTCAGTTCCGCTTCGAGTAAATCCGCCATTGCATTATAGTACTCTTCCCCTCTGTCCTCTACTTCCCCTACGTCTTCTACTGTGAGAGGTTTTGATCGTGTGTCAAGTTCTTTATGTGTTGACTTGTGGACGGAAACTTTTCCGCCAAGTACTTGAAAATCCGGGGTATTGTGATCTAGGTAGTCCCTCTCGCATCTAAACGATCTATCATCTGGATCCCAATCTGAAGTCCAATCCTCGTGTCTGCATTCTTCGTGCAAGTTATTTGCCCAGATTTCCGCTGTCCTTACAAAATTTATATGGGGTACATTTTGACGGTCTCTAAAATAACTAGGCTCCCAGTTGGAGGATTCTACAAAATTATATAGTGCTTGGATAGTTCCCGTTTTATTGAGATTATACCCTTTGATTTCATGTTTTTTTCTGTAGTAACCCTGATAAGACTTATCAGATCTTTCTGCTTCCTTTTGCCAAACTGGAAGATTTTTTCTTGATGGTTCTTTAGGGGTTTTTGGTTTCTTTGGTTTCATGGTGAGGGAGATCTAAAAAATTCTTCCAGTTTCCCCCCCACTGTATATGAGGGAAATTTTTTAAATGTTCGTTGACCGTCTTTTTGTAATCATCGGAAAGAATAAAACCTTTCCATGTCCACGGAAATTCAATTATGTCTATAGCTCGACTAGGCTTAAATAAGTGCTTGGAATTTTTAGTTTTTGAAAAACCTTTTTTTAATAAAATTTCCTGCCGTTCTGCCGTTCTATGTCCTTCAAAAATCCTAAAATCTTTTTGGAATTTATCTTTTAAGATCTTAGACAAGCTTTCATAATATTGAATCAATCTTCCATCTATTAATTCGAGATCTCTATTGATAGGATGTTCTTTCATTTATATTGCCCATATTGGCTCAGGTTCCGGGGGAAAGTCTGGATTCTCTACGGGGTTGAAAATATAGTCTCTTAGTATAAGTCTGTAAGTTATAAATTCTGATTGATTTAAAAGTTTGACGTCTTGTAGTACTGACCAGTCACAAGCTGAAATTTTTCGCTTTGCTTCGTTTTTGCAGTTTAGTTTTGGTTGATATGCAATTAACCGGGATTTTTCGGATTCCCATTCCGTTTTTGTTGGAATAGGTCTACTATCTAACCAATTAATATTTTCATAATTGTAGGGATCTCCCCATACCAATTGACAATTCGGTATTAGTGATTGCATAGCCAAAATATTATAGTTTATGCTCATTGCTGTACTTCCTGTATCAAACAAAAACTTTTTCCTTTTGTTGGGGTAGTGGTATTATTAATACCTAATGTTCCGCTATATCCTGCGTATAATCTAGCACTAAATTTATATTTTACTAAATCAGTTGTATTGGGGAAATCTATAAATAGTTTAGAAAATCCTCCATATAGACTGTTTCCGCCTAGCCCATATTCGTATGATCCGTTGACATCAGTAATCGGTATTTGAATTTGAGTATATGGATTAGATCCAATTTTTCTCCAAATTGAAACCCCAAACAAAGAATTCGATGAAGCTGAAATTGTAGCTGATAAATATAATTGAATTATTGTTTTGCTGTTTACATATTTTGGAGTAATTGAAATTTCCCAAGAGGTAGCGACTGCCGATAAAATGTCTGAATTCCAATTGCCTGTTGTTGTTATGATATGAGTATAATCATTTTCCGAATTTACTGCCTGAATAATATTTCCAGTAAATCCACCATACCCAATACCAAATTGACCGTATTTGGTTCCGCCTGCTGAAAATCCGACTGTATCCTCGGAGATTCTATAAAATCCCGTATTGGCATCGCTTTGAAAGGAAAATCCGGGAGTATTGGGAGTATTTACTCCCTCTGCTCTAAAATGCTTGCCCAGAACCGTAGCTTGTGATAAATCTATAGGAAAAACGGGATTATTGAAAATATCATCAAAAGGTATGGTATAAGTTCCATCCATTGACCTGATTACATATTGCGAATAATCCGGATCGTATTCGATTACATAATCAGACCGGTCATTTTTCCAGGTATTCGGAGCGACTAGGTTCCATGCCATATTTTTATTCCTGTATTAAGTCAAAATTGATTGAATAATCAACTGCAAAAGTCAAAGGATTTGTCGGTACATTAAAGTCAAGATACGGGAAAATACAGAAAGCTAAAAAATTATTTGTTCCGGAGTCAAAATAAAAATCTTTTAAATCTTTATAAAAGGGGTTTATTGTGATAGGAATTGTTTCGTGCTTGGTATTGGTTTTTACATCCAAACAATTCAAAAGGGTCTGTCCGGAATTAGTATTTCTGATCGTGACTTCGTTGTAGGCTGTACCCTGAGAGTCGTTCTGATCCTGAAAAGAAAATCCGCCTGCATATGAAGATCCGTTAAATAAAAGAGTGTATCCGGAGGGGAGAGAATTTACAAAGTCTCTAATAGGATCATCGGTTCCAAAAAATCTATGGAACACAACAAAGGAATTAAAAGACGATCCGGATCCAGTCACAAGGGAATCCGATTGAGTGATCGAAAAGTTTTTTAAACTATAAACTTTATTTTTTGGAATATTTACACATCCTACATAAAATTTCGCTTCGGGAGGATTTCCGGCTCCCGGAGTTTTTGTAAAAATAACAGTCTGCGCAAGGAGTATATGTCTGATTTTAGACAAATTGATACCCGAAAAGAGAGAGTCCCAGATCGTTTATTGCAATAGTTGATCCTGTATTATTGGTGAGTCTTAATTGTACAGATTGTCCGGTTCTAAGAGAGAGAGGTCTGATTTTTATATAAGGCTGTAAAAGTACAGTTCCCCTTTTGTAGCCAATTGTTCCCAGTTGGGTATTTCCGGAAACCATATCCCTATTTCTCATTGTATCGTAAATTCTTATTAGTGCCGACTCTTTATTTCCGTTATATAAAACTTGAAAACCCTCCACAATCATTTCAATACCTGAATTAAATGTAACTTCTACGGCTAAAGTTTCCCCGGTTGCAGTAGAGGAAATCGCCGATGTATTCCGGTCGCCTAAAATTATTGTGGCTGTGGGTCTTTGTGCTTGCTGTTGTCCGAGTGGAATATTCATACCATTTTTCCTATTTTTTAAGTTCTCTCCCCCCGTTTCCAGGGGGAGGATTTTTTTTTATAGCCTTACAGGGGCTGGGGATATTTGGGGGAGTTCTTCCGTTGCGAGTTCAAATTTAATAATTATACCCGCTGTCTGGAGATCGGCTCCTACAGTGACGCCTGTCGGTAAAGACACGATAAAATCGATTGATCTTCCCTGTGCTACCATAAGGGGAGGTGTCCAGTATACCCCGTATTTTTGAGAGTTTTTGACCAACAAAGAACTGTCATTTCGGTAAACGGGAGAAACGATTTCATAAACGTTTGAAGGTGTACCGTCTCTGCCTGAAAAAATCAATTGAGGGAGGGGTTCCATCAATGAACCCAAAAGACCGTCATGTACTACTTTTGTATCTTGTAAAATCTGGATTCTGGCTTGATTTATCAGTATTTCAAGTTGGTTCAATACGGTAGGTACTGCCGGGGTTGCTCCGGAAGTTGGTCGTCCAAAGGCTACGGATCCAAAATTTGTACCATGGATTTTAGCTTTTAAGGCACATACCCTTCCTTGATTATTATCAAAAATATTCTGACCGATTTTGTATTTGTACAGTGTAGGGCTTGATTCCTGACCTGCAAAGGGTCTAAAACCTGTCTGTCCGCTAGTCAATACCCACGAACTGTATTTTTCTGATGTATAAAATTCCACGTCCTGAACTTGCGCTTGTCCGGTTGCGGGATTTGTAAATTTGATTCTTTGTCTTCTCATTAGAGTTTTCCTTTTAGGTTTTTATTTTATGCAAACGGGTCGTTTGTTGATCCATCAATGGCGATCTCAGATTCGCCGTAAATGGATGCCTCAGCCATTCCCTGTATTAATTCCGGGCTGTAATCTTCCTCTCCGTAAAATCCGGTACTCATGCCGAGATCCGTGTCTTCCCCGTCTAGGGTGACTGGTAAAAGTAGGTTTGCAAGTTTATTCCTCGCTCCCTTACTGTCTACCTGCTTGACTGTTTGAGTGGTTACGAGTAGGGCTAGTAAACTGGCTACGGCTCCCCCAATTACGGGGGCGGTATAGGATGAGTGTTTCATGTAAGATGCTCCGCCTATAACTGCCGCCGGGGCAAGTAAAGGCATGACCGAGGTTGGATCATCTTTTTTCTTTAGCATTGTGGCGGCATAGTTGGAAACAATAAATGCTCCCCCGGCTCCAAGTATAACCGATGCCCAGTCGATACGACCGGAAGACTTATGAGATTTTTTCCCGTAGCTTTTTTTCATAGATTTTTTGCGTTTTGCCATTTTTTTTAATTCCTTTATTTTGAATGTATTCTGCTGATTAGTTTTTGAGTTTTGAGATATTCAGAAATTTTTCTTTTGTTTTCTTTTGTGATCTCTTTAACCCTTGAAAGGTATTTTTTGACGGTCTCCAAGGATGCCGATTTTTTCGGTTTCCGGGGGAGTTTTCTCATTTTAGGTTTTTTCATTTTTTCCTCTTATATAGTACAAATAAAATTAATGCGGGAACGATTAAAAATAAATAATTTATATTGCTTCCGGATTCTGTTGATTTTAGAATTTTAAGTTTTGTTTGTAAATCTGGTAAATCTTTTAAATATTTTTCCAGTCTTAAAGATTCATCTTTGGATAAAATTCCGCTGTTTTGCCTATCGTATAAACGATATATTTCTTGGGTCATAACTGCAATTCTGGATTCAAGGTCTTTAATTCTTGCGTCGTTTACAGATCCAAAGTATGTCAATGCTTTAATACTCCCGGGTACATCGTTTATGTATCTAGTTTTCATGCACAAAAAAATTGGTCAATGCCTTTCCGATTGTTCCGAAAATTATTATAATTAAACCTATTTTAGGATTCTCGGAAAGTATTTCGTTGGATCCTAGTGCCTGAGATAAAAATAAAAGTAAATCTCCAATTTGACGGAATTTTTCCGGGGTTGGTTGGTAGTATCCAGATAAATCAAATTTCATTTTATTTTATCCCGTATTTCCTTTATGTCTTTTTTAATTTCTGATAAATCGGTTTCTAATCTGGAAACCAGTTTATCAAAATTTTCCGTTTTTGATTCCAGTTTTACAATTCTTACTACTAGCGTATAGTAGGCAGTTGATAGGCTGACTATATACGATCCAAAATAAAAAAGTTTTTCAATGTCCATTTACCTTTTTTTTCTTATCATTAACAAAGCTAAAATCCCAATTCCGCCTACAATTAAAAGTGTATTGTCTGATTTTTTTTCTTCGATTGGCGTAGTGGCTCTGGCTACTGGTTTGGCTACCGGTCTGGCTACCGGTCTGGCTACCGGCTGAACTGGTTTTTTTTGAAGTTGTGCCAATAACTGAAGGAGATTTGGTTTTTTTGCAGGTTTTTTTTGTGCCTGAGATAAAAGATTTTGTGCCAAAGGTTGCACCATTGATAGACCGGGAATAAATGATGATGCAATCCCAAATCCAGTATTTAACATTCCCGCCTGTCCCTGTGTTAATGCTCCAAGCATTTCTTCACTCTCCTGTTCGGTCAATTCCGTTGGTTCTTCGGTTGGTAAAAATTCGTTATTTGTAAAATCCGCTTGGGGTTGTGGTTCAAACATTTGTTCGTCTTGTGATTGCTCCGGTTCCCCAGGGGAAGGGGGAGCAAAATTTTGAAAAACGCTTTCAAGTCCCTTTGAAATACTTTTAGCCCCTTGAGATATTGATTTAAAAACTTGCTGTGTTGGTCTGGCTAATTGCTGACCGATTTTTTTTGTGTCTATTTTTGGAGCCTTTATGACCGGAGCCTTTATGACCGGAGCCTTTACTGTAACCCTTGGAGGGGTAATTTGTGGGGGTCTTGGAATTGGTGGCATACGGGGAGGGGCTGGAAGCTGTGGGGGTCTCGGGAATGATGGCATGGGAGGGAGTCTGAGAGGGCGAGGGGGAGGAAATTTAATCGCTCTTAGCCAAGCAAGACCCAATTCATCTTCGGAACCCATAGTTTGTAGGTACATAAAATCTTTTTAAATAACTGATTAAAAAAAATCAATTATTTTTAAATAGGAATAAAAGTTTTTTTGATTTTTGGTTCAAAGATATTGATTCCGTATCCTCCCCGGTCTGGATAGGTTGCATCGGCTATTTTCCAGACTCCATTTAAAAAAACTTCGGGGAAAACATGATGAAATCTATTTTTTTTTCCGGTTACAATTATTTTATAGGGAATATTTTTTAATTCGCAAAAACTACAAATTAGAATTGTTTTATCGTCACAATCCCGGGGGGAGTACTCCGGATTTAACGTATAAAGGGGTCTGGATAGGGTTTCAATTTTTTTTGGATCTGCTATGTACGGAAGGTTTTTTACAAATAAGTAAAAATCATAAAAAGGCAAGTTTTTGAATCCCAACAAATCAGTTTTATATTTTTTGCTAAATTCGATAATTTTTAAAACGGTCTTATCAAAGGTTTCCAGTCTGTAAGTATTAATTTCCATTTTTTAATTCCAATAATTTTTTATATTTTTCATTTTTCTCAAATTTCTCTTTTCCAATTTTTCTCTTCTCCCTCTCAAAATCTTCCCCGAACGCCTTTTTCAATAAATATTCCGCTCCGGAATTTTGATTAATGAACCACTCTTTAATGTCCTCTAGTCCAGTTTCATATTTTGGAAGACCAATTTTTTCCCCCTCAGATACTCCCAAAAAATCTATCCAGAATTGGGAAGTCTCCCAATGTCTTTTATGCAATAGCCTTCCGTTTTTGCTTTTTATTGGATCCAAAAATCTTAAATAATAGTATGCAAGTTTTTGAAAATTTCTATCAGAAAATTTAATCCCGGAGGGAATTTTTACAGAACCTACTCCCTTTTTTATCTCTCCGGTCTCTATTTTTATAAATGTACCATGATTGATATATTGATCGGCTGAGTCCTTTCTAAGCTGAAATTCAACCCTTATCCACGGGAAGGGAGATTCTTCCTTTTTCCCCTTATCGTAAATTCTTACAATTATTTCCGACGTTTTCAAATCTCCCAAGTAAATTGTTTTTGCAGTAGTTTTTCCAATTTTACCGGATTCGATGACAGAGTAAACCTCTCCCTCGTAAACCGAAAAATTTCTGAACTTAGTAACAATCTCCCCGGACTTGACTTTTCTGTGGATTTCATCCAGATTTAAAACCTCCCTGTAATCATCCAAGGTCAAATCAATTCTGGTGAATTTTCCGCCTTGCTTAATTGCAAAATTAATGAGATCGTCAAGAGATAAAATCATAGATATTAATTTCAAACTTTTTGCAGAAAGCGAAACATATACCCGGTTCTGTGGTCTGTCTGGACTATAAGCAATTAAAACCCCGTAGATCGTCCAGTATGCCATTGAATAAAATTGGTACCCCTTTTCACTAATTCGCTCCGGTTCTCCCAAAAATACTAAATCTTTTAAAATTTGTTCGGAATAGGGAAGGGTAAAACTTAACCAATCAACAAAGGGAGACTCTACGCCAGTATTGATTTTATTGATTCCTTCAAAAATTTTTGTCATTAGCACCCCCCTGTTAGTAAGGGGGGAGACACGTCTTTTTCAAACTTCAAAATCAAATAATGTACTCTATCAACTTCGCCTTTGTACATTTTATTAATTATTTCTATCGTTTCCGCTTTTCCATATCCCGTATCTAGATAACATTCAACTTGTGAAAGAAAATCAATATTTACAGTTTTTAAAAATATTATCTTTGCAGTTCCCATTTTTATTTGATTTAAATAAATATCATAAATGCAATCTTTAGCATATTTTTTGTCATTGAAAGGTCTTATTGTAGAAAATACTTTATTATTAAGTTTATTATTCCAATTCGTTTTAAAATTCAATCTATCCATAGTCTCCCCATAAATAAAAAAACCGATTTTTTTAAGAGAATCGGAAAAACTCTATATGTTTGGTATGGGTTGAATTATTCCCTTACCGTCCCCGGCTGTAAAATAATTCCATTAAAAAATTCCATCATCATATTTTAGTTCCGGATCCGGGTCTGAGTCAATCGGTTTTTCCCTTTCGGTTTCAGTATTCCAGTAAACATATCCAGACCAAACATTTTGATTTTTAGATTGAGTCTCAAAAATTACAAGCTTCATTCTGTGGTCTAGTAAACCAAATCCCGGAGCAAAAATATTTCCGGATAGATAATTTTTATCTTCCCCGTCTTTTGAGTATTTACTTTTCCACAAAAAACCGATTCGCATAGATTTTTTCCATATCAAAAACTCGGGAGACGTATCTTTTTTTTTCTCTTTCTTTTCGGTACCGAAATCTTAGCAATTCCCTCAGCATGGAATTCAAAAAAA
>Ga0172372_10009842_pt1 | contig 12368 bp, 6 predicted proteins | sample LakKiv5m_2_FD_114544 | JGI IMG/M metagenome (GOLD analysis project Ga0172372, IMG submission 114544) | Freshwater microbial communities from Kabuno Bay, South-Kivu, Congo - kab_092012_9.5m | ecosystem: Environmental > Aquatic > Freshwater > Lake | place: Democratic Republic of the Congo...
ATGATTGCCCAGTCCAGGCCGAGCGCCCATCCCGCCGCCACCGCTGCCATGGCGTTGTCGATCTGAAACGGAATCGTGCCGCCACCCGTGAGCGGAATTCGGCCGAGGTCGAATCGATGCAGCACGGTGGTGCCCTGGACCGCTGCGATGGCATTGCCGTCCAGACGCACTGTGCGCTGATCGGTGGCCGCGTGGCGCTTCATGGCGGCCAGCGAGCCGTCGCGAGCAAAGAAAATCGTTTGGCCTGGGCACACCGACTGCATCGAGGCAACCATGGGGTCGGCGGCGTTCAGCACGGCAAAACCGTTGGGCGCCACGTTGGCCACGATGACGCGCTTCACGAGCGCGAGGTCGTCGATCGAATCGATATGGTTGATTCCCAGGTGGTCGCCCTTGCCAAGATTGGTGACCACCGCGACCTGGCACCGGTCAAAGCCCAGCCCCTCTCGCAGAATGCCGCCGCGGGCGGTTTCAAACACTGCGGCGTCAACCTCCGGGTGCATCAGCACATTGCGGGCACTGCGGGGGCCGGCGCAGTCGCCGCTATCGGTTTGCACGCCGCCCACGTAAACGCCGTCGGTATTGGTCATGCCCACGCGCAGGCCCGATTGCGCAATCAGGTGGGCAATCAGGCGGACGGTGGTGGTCTTGCCGTTGGTGCCGGTGACGGCTACGACGGGAATCCGTCCGCTGTCGGCGTCGCCATAAAGGAGGCGCACAATCGCCTCGCCGACCTCTCGCCCCTTGCCGTATGACGGGCTGATGTGCATGCGAAGTCCTGGCGCGGCATTCACTTCGACGATCGCGCCGCCCTGTTCCTCGAGTGACTGCTGAACGGTCTGGCACACCACGTCGACCCCGGCGATTTCCAGCCCCACCATCTGCGCGGCCTCGACCGCACGCGCCGCGAGATCAGGGTGAACATCGTCGGTGACATCGGTGGCGCTGCCGCCGGTACTGAGATTGGCGTTGTTGCGCAGCACCACCCGCGCACCCTTGGGTGGCACCGAGTCGGCTTCGTAGCCCTGCACCCGCATGCGGGCGTGGGCGATTTCGTCCAGCCGAATCTTGGTGAGCGAGGTGGCGTGCCCCTCGCCGCGCCGCGGGTCGCGATTGATTTCCTCGACCAGCTGACGGATGGTCTGAACCCCATCGCCAATGACATGCGGCGGATCGCGGCGGGCGGCGGCGATCAGTCGATCGCCCACCACCAGAAGCCGGTGGTCGTGCCCGGGAATAAAGCGCTCGACCATGATGTTGGAGCTGAACTGCGAGGCAGCGTTGAAAGCGATGTCGAGGTGGTCACGGCTCACGATGTTGACGGTGACGCCCTTGCCCTGGTTGCCATCTCGCGGCTTGACCACGACCGGCGAGGCGAGATCACGCATCGCTGCCCAGGCCTCGTCGGTGGACCGAACGACCCGCCCTTCCGGAACCGGTACGCCCGCGGCTGCGAGCAGCTTCTTGGTGAGTTCCTTGTCCTGGGCGATGGATTCGGCGATGGCGCTGGTGGCATCGATTTCTGCCGCCTGGATGCGTCGTGCCCGGCTGCCCCAGCCAAACTGCACCAGGCTGCCTTCGGTCAGACGCCGGATGGGAATGTCGCGGGCGCGCGCGGCGTCCGCAATCGAGCCCGTGCTCGGGCCCATTCGAATATCTTCGTCGAGCGTGCGCAGCTGGTTGAGGGCGCCATCAAGGTCGAAGGGCTGATCGTCGCGCGCGGCGAGGCAGAGCGCCTCGGCGAGTTCGAGCGCGAGCCGGCCGACGGGTTCTTCGGTGTACTCAAACACCACCTGAAAGAGGCCCGGTTCGCGGGTGGGCGCTGTTCGGCTGAAGGTGACCGGGCAACCTGCCTGGGCCTGCAGCCTGAGCGCGGCGAACTGCAGCGCCTGCGCCATGGGCACGTCATCGCGCGAACCAATTGGACGGATTGCCCCAATCAGGGGAAAGCGGGCGCGCAGCCGCACCTCGAAGCGGGGAATCCGGTCGATCGACAGCTCGTCGGGCGCGCAGCGCACGATCGCCTCGATCGAGGTGTGGCGGCTCCAGAGATTCGGTCCGCGAAGTGCGCGGATTCGGGTGACTTCCATCGGCAGGTTCCTGCGTACGAGGGGGACGAGTGGGGGAGAGACAGAAGGCGGCAGGCGCGGTTCAGCGGGCTTCCTGCGCCGGCATGGGCTCGAGGGTTTCGAGCCCGGCCTGGATGCGCTCGGGCGCAATGCCGTAAGCCCAGGCAGCGGCAATGGCTGCGAGCAGGCCGTCGTCCGCCGAGCGAGGGTCGCCTTCAATGGGAAGCTCGAGCGTGCCCGCGCGGAGCTGTGCGATGTCGCGATCGCCTTCCCGGAGCCTGATCACGCCTTCATCGAGCACGACTGCGCGCCCCCCGTCCGCAGCGTGGCTCGCCAGGATGGTGGCGGCTGCATTGGCGCTGAAATACATCACCTGACCCTTGCTGAGCGAGGCCATCTCAACCAGCTGATCATCATCGGCATTGAGCACCGCGGTGCCGCGCTTTTCCAGCACGATATCGACCTGGGTACGGAAGACCTTGTAGAGCTGCTCCACCGAGTCGATGTAGCGCTCGGGCACCAGGCACTCGGGGTTCATGCGAGTGATGACGCCCACCTGGCACCAGTCGTAGGCGAGCCCCTGATCGAGGAGCACGTCGAGGCCGTTTTCGATCACGGCCGACTCGATGGACCGGTTGACGAGCAGTCGCTGGCCCGCCAGGAAATTTGCGCTGTCGCGATGGTCGATGCAGCGCGAACCGAGGAACAGTCCGTCACGGCAGGCGAGTCCGACCTTCTTACCCGATATCTGGAGCAGGTGGGCGACGACCCGCGCGGCCAGTCGTGTGCCGCCCGTGCCCGCAATCCCGATCACCGGAATGCGCCCGTCGTCTGTGGCGCCAAACAAATGCTCGATGATCATTTCGGGGACCGGCTTGGGAGGCAGGCCCGGCGGACGCAGATGCGTGGAGAGACCAGGCCCCGCATTGACCTCGACGATGGCGCCACCCTGCGCGGCGAGCGGCTGCGAAATGTCATCGGCAACCAGGTCTATCCCCGCAATGTCGAGACCGACGACGCGCGCGGCGAGCACCGCCTGGCGGGCGGTATCGGGATGAACGAGGGCGGTGCAGTCAAAGCAGACGTTGCCGTTGCGCTGAACCAGGACTCGTACGCCCTCACCCGGGACCGACTCGGGCTCGAAACCCTGGCCCGCCAGATCGAGTCGGGTGGCCGAGTCAATGCCAACACGGTTGAGGGGTGCGTCGCTCCAGCCCGTGCCGCCACGCAGTGGATCGGAGTTGAGCTGAGACTCGATCAGTTCGCGGATGCTTTGCTGACCGTCGCCTGTGACCCAGGCGGGCAGGCCGCGCGCGGCGGCGGCCAGGCGCCCGCCCACCACCAGCAGCCTGTGCTCGTTACCGGTCATGTGCTTTTCAACGATGACGCCACTGCCCTCGGCTGCTGCTACCGGGTAGGCAGCGGCCACCTGCTCGCGCGACCCCAGGTTGAGGCAGACCCCCCGGCCGTGATTGCCGTCGTAGGGTTTGACCACCACGGGCAGACCGATGTCTTCGGCCGCAGCCCACGCGTCGTCGGCGCTGCTCACCATCCGGCCGGGCGGGACTGCGACGCCGCAGGCCGCCAGCAGGGTCTTGGTGAGCTGCTTGTCGCGCGAGATGCCTTCGGCGATGGCACTGGTGCGGTCGGTTTCAGCGGTCCAGATGCGGCGCTGGTTGCGGCCGTAGCCCAGCTGCACCAGGTTGCCATCGTTCAGGCGGATCGCCGGAACGCCGCGGAGCTCGGCGGCCTTCACGATGCCTGCTGTGCTGGGCCCCAGGCAGTTGGAATCGGCAATGTCGCGCAGCTCGTTGATCGCTGCACGCAGGTCGAAGCTGCGGTCGTCATAGGCGGCGAGCACCATTTCGCGGGCAAGCTGCATGGCGCGCAGCGTGACCGTGTCTTCCCAGAGCGTGACGATCATCTTGTAGCGGCCGCGCACGTCGACGCCGCGGGCGCGCCCGAAGCCGCCCGGCAGACCGGCGAGCGACTGCAGTTCGAGCGTGACGTGCTCCATGATGTGACCGGGCCAGGTGCCCTCGTGCAGGCGCTTCAGAAAGCCGCCGCGCTCGTCATAGCTGCAGCGATGCTCGATCAGCGTGGGGAGCCAGCTCTCCAGGCGCTCGGGCAGTCCGGGCACCTTGTCCGAGGGCCAGTCCTCGAGCTCGCCGATGTCGATCAGCGCCTCCATGGCGGGGAGGTAGGACCACATGTTCGGGCCACGCAGGTAGGTGACCGAGAGAATCTCGATATCGCGCTTCATCAGGGGTGGGGTGTCAGGCGTTGGGCCCGCAGGCGCTGGGCGCGCGACAGTGTGGACACGGTTCGCGGAAGTGGCTGGGGCAAGGGATGTCGGTGCGTGTGGGCACGGGGTCAGGCCGGATCAGGCGGATACTGTACGCTTGTCGACCGAACAACGAAAATCGTCCTCTCCCGTGAGTGTGTCCCTGCCGCCCGTGCCGGCCACTGATCCGGCGCATGCGTTGATCGCCGAGCCCTGGCGCGACGCAGTCGCCGCCTGCCTGCAGGCTGACGAACGGGCCCTGGTTGCCCTTGAACTCGATCTCGACCGGCGGCTCCGTTATGGCGCCGGTCTGGTGGTGCTCACCGACCGCGCGCTGCTCGCAAGAGCCCCGGGCGAGGCCGACTGGCGCCGCCATCGGCTGGGTGCTGACACCCGGCTGGAGTTGCATGACCATGCGGGCGCGGGTGCGCTTGAGCTGTTTGAAGCCGACTGTCGGCTCGATGTCTGGCGTTTCACGCTGGGCAGCCATCCGTCGGCGCTGCGGCTGGTGCGGAAATTCGACGAACTGCGCGGAGGCCCGCCCGAGTCGGAACCGTCCGACGCCGACGCCACCGCCCACTGCGAGCGTTGCGGCGCTGACCTCCCCGCTGACGCCGAGGAGTGTCCGCAATGCGAGGCCGAGCTCGCTGTTGCGCCCTCGTCGCGGACGCTGTTCAGGCTGTGGCGGTTCGCCCGCCCGTACCGATCGCAGCTTCTGATCGGGTTTCTGCTCACCCTGGCTGCGACCGCGGCCACGCTGGTACCCCCTTACCTCACCATGCCGCTCATGGATAAGGTACTGATTCCCTACCAGAACGGAACGCCCCTGGACACCACGCTGGTCGGGTGGCTGCTGGGTGGATTGCTGGCGTCTGCGCTCGTCGCCTGGGCCCTGGGCTGGGCGCGCACCTACATCCTCGCGCTGGTGTCCGAACGCATAGGCGCCGATCTTCGTACCGCCACCTATGACCATCTGATGCATCTGTCTCTGCAGTATTTCGGCGGCAAGCGGACCGGAGATCTGATTGCCCGCATCGGCGCCGAAACCGACCGGATCAACCTGTTCCTGTCGCTCCATCTGCTCGATTTCGCCACCGATGTGCTGGTGATCGTGATGACCACCGCCGTGCTGGTGTCAATCGACCCCTGGCTCGCGATGGTGACGCTCTTTCCGCTGCCGCTCATCGTCTGGATGATTCACCTGGTCCGTGACCGCCTGAAGCATGGCTTCGAGAAGGTCGACCGGATCTGGGGGGAGGTCACCAATGTGCTGGCCGACACCATCCCAGGCATACGCGTGGTCAAGGCCTTTGCGCAGGAACAGCGCGAGTCCAACCGTTTCAGGGAAGCGAACCGGCTCAACCGGGCTGTCAACGACAGGGTGAACCGCGTCTGGTCGCTGTTTTCTCCCACGGTCACGCTGCTCACCGAAGTGGGGCTTCTGATCGTGTGGGGTTTTGGAATCTGGCTGGTCACGCGTGATCAGGTCACCGTGGGTGTGCTCACCGCATTTCTGGCCTACATCGGGCGCTTCTACACCCGGCTCGATTCGATGAGCCGGTTTGTGTCCTTCATGCAGAAGGCGGCTGCCGGGGCGAAGCGGATCTTCGACATTCTTGATCACGTCTCGAGCGTTCCCGAGGCCCCGCGGCCCGTGGCGCTCAACCGGGTGAGCGGTCGGATCGAGCTTCGCAACGTCGGATTCCGCTATGGCAGTCGCTCCGTCACCCGCGGCATCTCGCTCACCATCGAACCGGGCGAGATGATAGGCCTGGTGGGCCACAGCGGCTCGGGCAAGAGCACGCTCGTCAACCTGATCTGTCGTTTTTATGATGTCACCGAGGGCGCGGTGCTGCTGGACGGCGTAGATGTGCGTTCGCTGCCGGTGGCCGACTATCGGCGCAGCATCGGCCTGGTGCTGCAGGAGCCGTTCCTGTTTTTTGGCACGATTGCCGACAACATCGCCTATGGCAAGCCTGAGGCCACCCGAGAGGAAATCATCGCAGCGGCGCGCGCGGCACATGCCCATGACTTCATTCTCCGGCTGCCGCACGGTTACGACTCGCTGGTTGGTGAACGTGGCCAGGCCTTGTCAGGGGGCGAGCGGCAGCGCATCTCGATTGCGCGCGCGCTCCTCATCGACCCCCGCATTCTCATTCTCGATGAGGCCACGTCGTCCGTTGATACGCAGACCGAGAAGGAAATCCAGCGCGCCCTCGACAATCTGGTGGCGGGTCGAACCACCATCGCGATTGCGCACCGGTTGAGTACGCTGCGGCGGGCGAACCGGCTGGTGGTGCTCGATCGCGGTCAGGTGGTCGAGGTCGGTGCGCACGAAGAATTGATGGCGCGTGAAGGCGCCTATTTCCGGCTCTATCAGGCCCAGGCCCGTAATGTGGATACCGAGGACGCGCTGCCCGACTGGCGCGCCGAGACGCCGCAACCGGTGCGGGTGGCTTCCGAGGTCTGAGGCATGTCTGGCACCCCCGATTACCCTTCTGCCCGGCTCCTGTCGGGCGCCCTGATCGAGCGCACGCCCGCGGGTCGGCTGCGGCTCACCACGCCCGAGGGGGTGGTGCATGAGCCGGTCCTGGCGGTGCGCGCATTCCCCATTTCAGCGCCCGAGCGTGGGCTGTCGCTCATGAGTGCCGACGGTCATGAACTCTTCTGGATTGAGCAGCTCTCGGCACTCGAACCGGGTGCACGGGCACTGGTGCAGGAGGCGCTGGACGAGCGCGAGTTCATGCCGGTGATCTCGCAGATTCTCGAAGTGTCGGGGTTTGTCACGCCCTGCACCTGGCGGGTTGAAACCGATCGAGGGCCCGCACGGTTTGTGCTGAAGGGCGAAGAGGACATTCGCCGGATTGGAAACGGCGCGCTCCTCATCACCGATAGCGACGGCATTCACTACCTGGTTCGTGATTCGGCAGCGCTCGACCGCACCAGCCGCCGCCTGCTCGACCGCTTCCTCTAGCCCGGCTTACTCGGCGCGCAGGGCCTGTGCGGGCGACAACGACGCTGCGCGAATCGCGGGATAGAGCCCAAAGCACAGACCCGCCAGAACGCTCGCCCCGCACGCGGCGAGCGCGGCTGGCGCGGTGACAATCGCCGCCATTGCAAACTGTTCCACCGCAATCCACGCGCCCAGAATGCCGATGGCAAGGCCCAGCAGGCCCCCGGCCACGCAGACCACCACCGACTCATACAGAAACTGGAGCGCGATGTCGCGCCGGCGCGCACCGACCGCCATCCTGAGGCCGATCTCGCGGGTGCGTTCGGTGACCGTGACCAGCATGATGTTCATGATGCCAATGCCTCCCACAAGCAGACTCACCGAGGCAATGGTGGCGAGAAGCGTACGCATGGTGCCGGCGGTTTTCTGTTCGGCGTCATAGAACGCGTCCTGGCGACGGACCACGAAGTCGTCCTCAAGGCCGTCTGCGATACGGTGGCGGGTTCGGAGCAGGAGCCGGATATCGGCCTCGGCCTGCGGCAGGGCCTGCGCCGAAATCGCCTCCACCATCATGCGGTTGACGCGGTCGGGGAATGCGCTTCCGAACAGATCGCGCCGGGCGGTGCTGAGCGGCACATAGATGATGTCATCCAGGTCCCAGCCGTCAAGCGTCTGGCCCTTGCGAGCCAGGAGTCCCACAACGGTAAAGGGAACATTTCGGATACGGATGGTCTCCCCCACCGGATTCCGGTGGCCGAACAGCTTCTCTGCGATGGTGCCGCCCATCACCGCCTTGCGGGCGGCCGATCGGACATCATGGTCATCAAAAATGCCGCCGGCCGCCAGCGTCCAGTCGCGCACTTCAATGATGTCGGGGTAGGCGCCCTGCACCGGACCCAGCCAGTTCTGGTTGTCGAACATGATCTGGGCCGTATTCCAGGTGGTCGGGGAGACGGCACGCACGGAATCCAGCCCTCTGATCGCGTCCACGTCGCCGAGGGTGAGCGTGGGCGTGGCGCCCGAGGCCTGCCGGACGCCGCTTGCCACGCTCGCGCCCGAGTTGACCACGAGTACGTTGGCACCCAGCGTCCGCATCATCTGCCGCACGCGTTCCTCTGAGCCTTGGGCAACCGCAAGCATCACCATCACCGAGGCGACGCCTACGATCATCCCCAGCATGGCGAGCACGGTTCGAAGCGGATGCGCGCCCAGCGCTCTCCAGGCTTCAGCGGGCAGGGCGGCGAACATGATGTGAACCCAGGCGCCGCGGTGTCATCAGAACAGCCGGAAGCGGAGCCCGCTCCGTGCGGCTGCGTTCGATGCCTGGACAAACTCGCCAATCGCGATGCGATCGCCCTCGGCGATACCGGTGCCGGCCAGCACTTCGGTGAAGTTGCCATCGCTGATGCCCAGCGTGACGCGCTGCCTGCGTAGCGGTGGGCCGCCCGGGGCGTCGTGGGCGACATGCAACTCCGCGATCCGTGTGCGAGCCGTTGCGGGGGGCGGCGCGGCGCGATCGTCGGGTGAGCGCGGGGTCGCCGCACCCGGCGCGTCGGTTGACGCAATATCGCTCGCCGCCTGCGGCCGGAAGCGCAAGGCCAGATTGGGCACCCGGAGCGCTGCGTCACGACGCGCGATTTCCACCTGCACATTGGCGGTCATGCCCGGCAGCAGCAGTCCATCTTCGTTGCGCGTGGCGAGCACCACGTTATAGGTCACCACGTTCTGCTCGATCTTGGGATTGAGGCGGATTTGCCGCACCGAAGCCTCGAAGCTGCGCTCGCCGAGCGCGTCCACGCGGAATCGGGCCCGCATGCCCAGGGTCAGTTGCGCCACGTCGGCCTCGGCCACGTTGGTGTCGATCTGCATGTCGCGCAGATCGCGTGCGATCAGAAAAAGGGTGGGTGTCTGAAAGCTCGCTGCCACGGTCTGGCCGACGTCCACGCTGCGGGCAATCACCACGCCGTCGATAGGCGAGCGGATAGCGGTGTAAGCAAGGTTGGTTCGTTCACGCGCCACCTGTGCCTCGATCGCCCGCACGCGTGCCTGCGCGAGTTCGACCGCCTGCCGCTCGTCTTCCACCTGAGCGGCGGAAATAAAGCCTCGAGCGGCGAGTCCTTCGCTGCGCTCGAGCTTACGTCGAGCGACCGAGAGCTGGGTCAGCATCTCCTGCAAATTGGCCTCGAGCTGCGCGATCTGGGCTTCGATCAACGAGGAATCAAGTTCGGCAAGCAGTTCGCCCGCGCGCACCGGTTGATTGAAATCGACCAGCACGCGCCTGATCCGCCCTGAAATCTGTGTGCCCACATTGACCAGCACCACCGGGTTCAGCGTTCCTGTGGTGGCCACGCTTTGCAGGATGCGGCCGCGATCCACCGGGGCAAAGCGGTATTTCTCCGGGGGCGTCTCGGGCGCAGGGACTGCCAGCAGAAACCAGCCCGCTCCCGAGGCTAGCAGGATGAGAGCGACAACGATGATTCGGCGCATCAGATGAGAAGACAGGTTGGCACACGACGGGCGGGGCGCTGGATTATCGTCCATCCGTCCGGATCCCCCCGGGGGCTTACGGGATTTCCCGGGCACCGGCGACAATGGGCGGCTGCGATCGATTGATCCCGCTGCAGATCGCTGACCTGCTCACCATGACAATTTCCGGAGGTGACACTTGAAGTCCCGTCTAAACGTCAACGGCTCGGTTCGGGAGTTCGAAGCCGACCCGGCCACCCCCTTGCTGTGGGTGCTGCGCGAGCAGCTCGGCCTCACCGGTACCAAGTACGGCTGCGGCGTTGCCGCCTGCGGTGCCTGCACCGTCCATATCGACGGCGTGCCCACGCGCAGCTGCGTCCGGCCCGTGTCCACGGTTGGCGCCAATGAAAAGGTCGTCACCATCGAAGGGCTGTCGCCCGATTCCTCGCATCCGGTCCAGAAGGCCTGGGTGGCGCTCGATGTGCCCCAGTGCGGTTACTGCCAGAGCGGCATGATCATGGCGGCGGTTGCGCTGCTGCGTGACAAGCCCAAGCCCACCGATCGGGATATCGACGATGCGATGACCAACATCTGTCGCTGCGGCACCTACAACCGGGTCCGCGCCGCCATCAAGGTGGTGGCTGAGGGCGGCAATCCCCGCACCGCGGGCCTCGCTATCCAGCATGCCGACGGGAGCACCACATGAGCGAACTGACTGTCACCCGCCGCCAGTTTCTGGCCACTTCCGCCGCGGGCGGACTCAGCCTTGCATTTCATCTGCCCTTTGCCTCGGAGGCCGTTGCGCAGGGCGCCACCACACCCGAAGTGAACGCCTGGGTGGTGATCAAGCCCGACGACACAGTGGTGGTCCGTATCGCCCGTTCGGAAATGGGCCAGGGCACGCTCACCGGTCTTGCGCAGATGGTGGCCGAAGAGTTGGGCTGCGACTGGGCCAAGGTCACCACCGAGCAGCCCACACCGGGCCAAAGCCTTGCGCGCAAGCGCATCTGGGGCAACTTGTCCACCGGCGGCAGCCGCGGCATTCGCGAGTCGCAAGACTATGTCCGCAAGGGCGGCGCGGCTGCGCGCATGATGCTGGTTCAGGCCGCTGCCAACGAGTGGGGCGTACCAGTCGCTCAGTGCAGCGTGAACAAGGGCGTGATCTCGCACGCGGCAAGCGGGCGCAGCACCACCTACGGCAAGGTTGCGGCGGCCGCTGCCAAGCTGAGCCCACCCACCGAGGTGCCGCTCAAGGACTCCAAAGACTGGCAGATCCTGGGCAAGCGTCTTGCTCGCCTGGACACTGCCAACAAGGTGAACGGCAAGCAGGTGTATGGCGCCGACCTCACCATGCCCGGCATGTTGAACGCTGCGATTCGCAAGTGCGCGGTGTTCGGCGGCAAGGTGGTGAGCTTCGATGCGGCGGCGATCGAGAAGCGCCCCGGCGTTCGAAAAGTGCTGAAGGTGCACGACGATGCGGTGGCGGTGGTGGCCGACACCTGGTGGCAGGCCAAAACCGCACTCGACGCTTTGCCCATCAAGTGGGATCTCGGCCAGCATGCCAATGCGTCGAGCGAATCGTTTGCGAAGGTGCTGCAGGCAGGCCTTGATGCCACCGACGCCGTGGTTGGCAACCGCAGCGGGGATGCCCGGGGTGCGATCGCCTCGGCCGCGCGGCGCGTGGAGGCGGTCTACGCCTATCCGCACCAGAACCATGCCTGCATGGAGCCCATGAACGCGGTGGCGCGCTTTACCGCCGATCGCTGCGAAGTCTGGACCCCCACGCAGAACGGCGAATCAGCGCTTGCGGCGGCGTCGGAGGCCTCGGGCCTGCCAGCGGCCAAATGCGAGGTGTACAAGATCAATCTGGGCGGCGGCTTCGGGCGCCGTGGCGCGGTGCATGATTGGGTGCGCCAGGTGGTCGAGATTGCCAAGGCCATGCCTGGTACGCCGGTCAAGCTTCTCTGGACCCGCGAGGAAGACATGCTGCATGGCCGGTTCCACCCGGTCACCCAGTGCAAGCTCACCGCAGGCCTCGATGCGTCGGGCAACATCACCGGCCTTCACATGCGCATCTCCGGGCAGTCCATTCTTGCCGGCGTGTTCCCGCAAAACATCAAGGACGGCAAAGACCCGGTGGTTTTCCAGGGCCTCAATGATGGCGGCGGCGAGGCCATGATCGGCTACAGCTTCCCGAATCTGCTGATCGATCACGCCATGCGCAATCCGCATGTGCCGCCAGGATTCTGGCGTGGGGTCAACCTCAACCAGAACGCAATCTATCTCGAGTGCTTTATTGACGAGATTGCGGTGGCCACCAACCAGGATCCGCTTGAATTGCGTCGCAAGCTGATGGCCAGGCACCCCAAGCACCTGGCGGTGCTCAACGCGGTGGCCGAGCGCGCGGGCTGGGGTAAGCCCGCTCCCGACGTTGATGGCCAGAAGGTCTACCGTGGGCTCGCGCAAACCCATGGCTTTGGCAGCTATGTGGCGGCGTGCGCCGAGGTGTCGGTCAATGCCGCGGGCGAACTGCGAGTGCATCGCATCGTTGCGGCCACCGACTGCGGCCATGCGGTCAATCCGCAGCAGATCGAAG
>Ga0172372_10009843_pt1 | contig 12367 bp, 13 predicted proteins | sample LakKiv5m_2_FD_114544 | JGI IMG/M metagenome (GOLD analysis project Ga0172372, IMG submission 114544) | Freshwater microbial communities from Kabuno Bay, South-Kivu, Congo - kab_092012_9.5m | ecosystem: Environmental > Aquatic > Freshwater > Lake | place: Democratic Republic of the Congo...
CGTCGGAGACGTCGATTGCCGCCGAAGCGATGCCGCGCAAGGCCAGCCCCAAGTCCACGCGCGGCTGGGGGCGATGCAGGGCGGAGAGGCACACGGAAAGAGCCGGTTCGGTGAGCGTATTCTGGCCCTGCAGGTGCGCCAGCCCCAGCGCGGCGCGACCGGGCATGCCCGAGACCCAGATTTCCTCGTACAAGTGTGCCCCCGAGCGCAGCAGGGCTTGCCCGGGCAGGATCTCGCCAAAGATCGTCACGCACAGATTGCGCGGCCCCTTCGTCGTGTCGCCGCCGATCACGTCGATGTTGAACTTTTCGGCACACTCGAAAAAGCCCTGCGCGAATTTCTCGATCCACGTTTCCGTGGCGGCCGGCAATGCGGCGGCGAGCAGCGCCCAGCGCGGCTGTGCGCCCATCGCGGCCATGTCCGAGACATTCACGGCCAGCGTCTTCCAGCCGAGATCCTCGGGATCGGTGTTGGGCATGAAATGCGTGCCGGAGACCAGCATGTCCGTCGACACCACCAGTTCGAAACCGGGGGACGGCTTGACGATGGCGGCATCGTCCCCGACACTCACCACCGTGTGGCGCGTGGGTCGGCGGAAGTAGCGATCGATCAGGGCAAACTCGGATGGCATGCCCGAATATTACTTTGCCGCTCTCATTTGGCGATAACTTCTTCCGGGCGCAATTCCGGCGCCAGTTTGTCGAGCACGCCATTGACGAACTTGTGCGCGTCCGTGCCGCCGTAGGATTTCGTCAGTTCGATCGCTTCGTTGATGACCACGCGATACGGCGTTTCGGGATGATCGCGCAGTTCGCAGGCGGCGATCAGCAGGATGCCGCGCTCGATCGGCGAGACCTCGGCCCACGGGCGCTCGATGTGTGGTTCGAGCAGTGCCTGCAGTTCAGGCAGGTGATTCAGCACCCCGTCGAGCAAAGCGTCATAGAGTGGGCGGTGCGCCTTGTCGAAACCGGCGACCGATTCCGCCTGCACGATGATCGCGGCCGCGTCCTGCCCGCCGATCAGGTGTTGGTACAAGCCCTGCACGACGAATTCGCGCGCGCGGTGACGCGGGCTGGAAGGTTTGTGGGTTACGTTCACTTGGCGGTTTTCCGCAGCAGCTGTTGCAGGTTGGCCATCTCGACCGCGCATTGCGCGGCTTCCATGCCCTTTTGCGTCATGCGCACCTCGGCCTGGTCATCGTTCTCGACGGTCAAGACGGCATTGGCAATCGGGATGCCGGTGGTCAGCTGCACGTCGGTAATGCCACGCGAAGACTCGTTCGAGACGATCTCGAAGTGATAAGTCTCGCCGCGGATGACACAGCCGAGGGCGACCAGCGCAGCGAACTTGCCGCTCTGCGCCATGGTCTGCAGCGTCAGCGGAATCTCCAGCGCGCCGGGCACCGTGGCGAGCATCACGTCGGTGACGCCGAGGCGCTTGAGTTCATGCGCGCAGCCGGAGAGCAGGCCTTCGCCGACATCCTTGTTGAAGCGCGCCATGACGATGCCGATGCGCAGCCCGGCGCCGGCGAGGTTCGGCTCGATCTCGGCGAGATCCGCGCGACCGACAGGTACCGCGGCATGGACGTTGGGCGTGAAGCTCATTTCTCCAGTTCCTCCGGGGACAAGTAGCCACAGACTTCAAGGCCGAAGCCGGCCATGCTGGGCATCTTGCGCGGACTGGCGAGCAGGCGCATCTTGCCGACGCCCACTTCGCGCAGGATCTGCGCGCCGATGCCGTACAGGCGCGGATCCCACTTCTGCGCCGGGCGCGTGCCGTTGGCGCGCAGCGTGTTGAGCAGGTCCTGGCCGGCTTCCGGCCGGTGCAGCAGCACGATGACGCCGCTGCCGGCCTTGGCGATGGTGCGCATCGCCTGGTCGACGCTGAAGCTGTGGCGGCTGCTGCCGCAATCGATGAAATCGAGTACCGAGACCGGCTCATGCACGCGCACCAGCGTTTCGGCCGCAGGATGAATTTCGCCGCAGCTCAGCGCCAAATGGACATCACCGCTGGTCTGGTCGGCGAAGGCGCGCAGGCGGAAGCTGCCCTGCGCACAGGTCACCTCCTTGTCGGCCACGCATTCGATCAGTTTGTCGTTCTCGGCGCGATAGTGGATCAGGTCGCGGATCGTGCCGATCTTCAGCTTGTGCTTGGCCGCGAATTCGAGCAGTTGCGGCAGGCGCGCCATCGAGCCATCCTCGTTCATGATCTCGCAGATCACGGCGGCGGGTTCGCAACCCGCCATCAGCGCGAGGTCGCAGCCCGCTTCCGTGTGTCCTGCCCTGACCAGCACGCCGCCCTTCTGCGCCATCAACGGAAAAATGTGGCCCGGCTGGACGATGTCCGCCGGCTGCGCGTGCTTTGCCACGGCGACGCGCACGGTGCGCGCGCGGTCGTGGGCCGAAATGCCGGTGGTGACGCCTTCGGCCGCTTCGATCGAGAGGGTGAACGCGGTGCCGTGCTGCGCCTTGTTGTCGCGCACCATCAGGGGCAGGTCGAGCTGGCGGCAGCGGCCCTCGGTGAGCGTGAGGCAGACCAGGCCGCGCGCGTGCGTGACCATGAAGTTGATCGCCTCGGGGGTCACGTAGTCGGCGGCGAGGACGAGGTCGCCTTCGTTTTCGCGATCCTCCTCGTCGACGAGGATGACCATGCGGCCGGCGCGCATGTCGGCGACGATATCCTGGATGGGGCTGATGCTCACGGGGTTCGCTCCTATGGGGAAGGCGCGCATTCTACGCCGCTAGAACTCGATCCCGAGGTTCAGCGAGTCGAAGCGCTGCTTGCCGCCGCCGCCCGCCGCGGTGCGGAATTCCTCGCTGCGCGCCACGCGCGTCCACGAGAAGCGCAGCTTGTCGACGCGCATGCCGAAACCGAGCGACCAGTCGCGCACATGCCGGTTGCTCTCGACTGACGGGCCATCGCGAAATACCGGCCCGTCGAGGAAGGTGTTATAGGCGACCAGCCGGTGGTCGACGCCGGCGAAAACCGACCACGACGTCCCGGCATATTCCTTCGCGCCCTGCGCGCGTGTGCCATGCAGCATGGCGCCACCCGGCTCGATGGTGTCCGGCCCGAAGCCGTTGAGACGCCAGCCGAAACGCAACAGCCCGCCGATGCGGGCATGCGTCATCACCGTGCCGAGGCTGCCGCCGCCATGCAAAATCAGGTCGGCGTGCTCGTTGCCGCCGAACATGAACTTGCGTTTCTGCAGGTAGGAAATCATGAACGCCGGCTCGCTTTTGCTCTGGTTGTCCCAGCCTTTGGGCTGCTTGACGCCGATCAGGCTGTGCCAGTTTTTCTGGACCTCTTCGCCCAGCGCCGCCGGGCCGACGACGCCGAGATCGAGTTCCACCGTGTCGAGCCGGTTGTTGCGCGCGCGCTGCGCCACGCCGCCGAGATAGAGCCAGGCCGCCCAAGGCCGGTCGTTCGGCTGCGGGGCCGCGATGGTGATGTCGCGCGGCGTGTAAATGTTCTGGCCGAGGAAGAGTCCGACCTGCACGTCGTCGCCGTTGTCGGGATCGAAGCTGCGCAGCACCTGCGCGGCCGGTGTCTGCAGCAGCTCGAAGGGCAGGCCGATGCCCAGCTTGAGGCCGTTCGTATAGTAGCGGTCGGTGTTCGCCAGCATGTCGTTCTCGACGAAAAACTGGAGCTCGCTGCCCGCGGGCGGCGCGGGGATCGCCAGCGGTTCGGCGGCCTGTGCGGCGAGCGCGGGCGCGGCCAGGAGCAGGAAAACAGTGTTGCGGATAATCATCGACGCATTATTTCATACGCGAAAGTCGGCGCTGGCAGGACGGCATGAATCTGCATAGTGCCGGCTTATCCGGCTTGCTTCAACCAAAAGCCGAACTATCCTTAGCAAAGGAAAGGCAGGAAGTTATTACACGGGAGAAAAGCCATGAAACTCAATACGATAGGAATGCTTGGTGGTCTGATTGCGTCAATCTGTCTGGCGGGGAACGTGGAAGCTGCCGGAAAAGAGAAGATTGATCAGGGCAAAAGTGAGTACATGAACAAGTGCGCGGTGTGTCATGGACAAAGTGGCAAGGGGGATGGGGGTGTGGTCGACGTCTTGAAAGTCGCGCCTACCGATCTCACAACATTAAGCAAAAAAAATGGTGGGGTATTTCCTTTCGAACGCGTGATGATGGTCATCGACGGACGGCAGGTCGTGAAGGGGCACGGAGATCGCGAGATGCCGATTTGGGGTAGCGACTACAGCCGCGAAAAGGGTCGGGCAGGTGAGTATTATTTCGACGTACCCTACGACATGGAGATGTATGCGCGGATGCGGATCCTTTCCATCATCGACTATCTGAACCGCATTCAGGCGAAGTGAGAGTGCAACACCATCACTCCAAGATGGTAGGTGTCACCATATGAGGGCTGGCTTTTATCCGAAGTGTCTGCTGTAGACGACAGGTCTGATCTCCGGACTTCCGGGGCTAATCTCGTTCCCCAGGGAGCCATCAGTACTTACGGAGGTATCAGACCATGTTCAACAAAGGATCCATCTACGCTAGCCATCGCGCGACCAATTCATCCAATGCCGCTGCGGCAAACGCGGTTGCCGCAGCGGAACAGCCCAAACCGCTGGCTGCTGCCGAAAAGCCGTCAGCCGAGAGCGTGCCGGCAGCCGATGCGAACACGCTGGTGGCCAAGCTGGTGGTCGGTTCCGGTGTCAAGCTCAAGGGCGCGGAGATTCTCGACTGCGACACGCTGCTGGTCGAAGGGCGCGTCGAGGCGACCATGGATAGCCGCTTCATCCAGATTACCGACCAGGGCGCGTTCGACGGCAAGGTGAATGTCGATGTCGCCGAGATCCACGGCCGTTTCAACGGCGAGCTGACGGCGCGGCAACAGCTGGTGATCCATGCGACCGGCCGCGTCAGTGGCAAGATCCGCTACGGCAAGATCGTGATCCACGAAGGGGGCGAGTTGTCCGGCGACGTCAAGTCCGCGAATGCTGCCGAGATCAAGGAAGAGGCGAGTGCCAAGCCCGCCATTCCGCTGCCGCTGAGCAAGACGGCGTAGTTGTGATCCTCTAGCGACAAGAAGGAGCACCTGCACATGTACGCACGCATTCGCTTCGTCAGCCCCGGTTCGCGTGAAAGATATTCATGGGTGATCGACACCGAACGCGAGACCGTCAATCACTGGCATCGAGACCACCCCGAAGCCGAAGAACTGAGTGTCATGCCGCTCGACGACAAGGCAGGGCTGGAGGCACTCTACTGGCAGAACTGCCTGTATCACGACGTCTTTTTCGCATATACCACCTGCCCGGAGGTACGTGCGAGCGGCTTGTACGAACTGATGGAAATCCTGGAGCTGGCCAGCCGGTTGCCTGCGGGCCGCGCCAGCGAACTATGGAACCGCTGCATGGCGTTCAGATTCGGCAGCGACCCGATGGCCAACCAGCCGTTGATCCTCCTTGAGCAAGACCGCCCAAGAGCCGTCCCGCCAGCGCCGACATTTGCGTTCTACGCGAGGTCGGCGGCCAATGAGTCGCGCTTGGCCGGCGTGAGGGTTGTTTCAGCCTGATAGTGCGGGTGGTCGATACCGACGCGGATCGCCGCGCCGGTCTTGACGGCCTTGCACATCTCGGGCGAAAGCTCGAAGCGCAGGAAGTGCACTGACGAAGTCTTCCCTTCGGTTTCACGCTCGAGATCCTCGTTGGCGATCGGCGTCACGCGCGCGAAGTCGGCCACCTGCACCCATACGGTTCGCTCGATGCCGAGCAGCTTGGCGAGCTGGATCTTGCGCTCTGCTTCGTCGGAGAATTCGACCATGAAGGTCGCCTTCCAGTTGCTGCCGTCCGGGATCAGCGGGTTGTAGACGTCGAGTTCCTCCTGGATCGCCTCGGGCTCGAACATGCGTTCGAGGCGCAGCATTTCCTGCACCTGGTACTGCATGGTGAGCCGGTCTTCGAAGTGCAGCGTGGCATTCGGGCCGACCGGCACGACGCGGATCTTCTTGTGCGCGATGACCTTGGCGCGGAAGTCCTTGCGCACGCGGGCGTACTGTTCGAGGCTGAAAAGCTGGTCGTGGGTGAGCATGGTGTTCAGACTCCGTAGGCTTGTCTCAGCAGGGTGATCGGATGCTTGGGCACCGTGCCGTCGGCGCGCGCGTGGGCGATGTGGTGGCCGGCCATCGCGCAGTCCGAACCGTAGTGGTCGGGCGCGTTCTGGTTGACGCGGTTGACCACCGGCTTGACGATCTTCATCGCGTACTGGTGGAACTCGCGCTTCACGGCGTAGGTGCCATCGTGACCCGAGCAGCGTTCGATGATGTCGACCGTGGTGTCCGGCACGAGCGACAGGCACTCCTTGGTTTTCGGGCCGATGTTCTGCACGCGCTGGTGGCAGGCGGCGTGATACGACACCTTGCCGAGGCTGGCCTTGAAATCGGTCTTCAGCTTGCCGTCCTTGTGGCGCAACATCAGGTATTCAAAGGGATCGTAGAAGGCGTTCTTCACCTTCTGCACGTCCGGGTCGTCGGGGAACATCAGCGGCAGTTCCTGCTTGAACATCAGCACGCAGGAGGGGACGAGGGCGGTCAGGTCCCAGCCGGCATCGACGAGTTTCGCCAGCACCGGGATATTCGCCTCCTTGGCGCGGCGCACCGACTGCAGGTCGCCGAGCTCGAGCTTGGGCATGCCGCAGCACTGTTCCGTCGGCACCATCGACACGGGGATGTCGTTGTGTTCGAACACGGCGACTAGATCCTCGCCCGGGCCGGGCTCGTTGCGGTTCATGTAGCAGGTGGCGAATAGCGCGACTTTTCCGGTGGTGCCGGCGGCGGGTTCGGCAGGCGTGTCGTCGGAGAGCACCTTGAAACGGCTGCGCAGCGACCGGCTGGAAAACTCGGGCAGCCAGGCTTCGCTGTGGATGCCGACCACGCCTTCGAGCAACTTGCGCACTGGCGCAACCTTGTTAACGGCATTGATGGTCGGCGCGACGATGGGGATGCCGCAGAATTTGCCGACGAGATCGGTGCTGGTCAGCACCTTGTCGCGCAGCTTCGTGTCGCCGGTGCGGAAATGCACGGCCTTGGCGCGCAGCATCAGGTGCGGGAAATCGAGGTTCCATTCGTGCGGCGGCACGTAGGGACACTTCGTCATGTAGCAGAGGTCGCAGAGGTAGCAGTGCTCGACGACCTTCCAGTAATCCTCCTTCTTGACGCCATCGACTTCCATCGTTGCCGATTCATCGACAAGGTCGAACAGCGTGGGGAAGGACTGGCAGAGGCTGACGCAGCGGCGGCAGCCATGGCAGATGTCGAAGACGCGCTCCATCTCTTGGAAGAGCGCTGCTTCGTCGTAGAAGGAGGGATTCTGCCAGTCGAGCGGATGGCGGGTAGGTGCCTGCAAATTGCCTTCGATTGCCATGCGATCCTCCGTCGCGATGTCGTGGGGTCGGGGGTGCGCCGGCGGTTGTTGCTGTCCTGCCGCCGGTCGCGGATCGCTGCGCTTAGCCGAGTTCGGTCAGCGCCTTCTGGTAGCGGTTGGCGTGCGAGCGCTCGGCCTTGGCCAGCGTCTCGAACCAGTCGGCGATTTCGTCGAAGCCTTCCGCACGCGCATCCTTGGCCATGCCGGGATACATGTCGGTGTATTCGTGCGTCTCGCCGGCGACGGCCGTCGCCAGGTTGGCCTTGGTGGTGCCGAAGGGCAGGCCGGTGGCGGGATCGCCGCAGGTTTCCAGGTATTCCAGATGGCCGTGGGCGTGGCCGGTTTCGCCTTCCGCGGTGGAGCGGAACAGGGCGGCGACGTCAGCATAACCTTCGACGTCGGCCTTGTTTGCGAAGTACAGGTAGCGGCGGTTGGCCTGGGATTCGCCCGCGAAGGCGTCCTTCAGATGCTGTTCGGTTTTCGAGCCTTTGAGTTGCATCGTTGTCTCCTCATTGTGGGTGATGAAACAGAACGTGGTGAGCGCCCTGACTTTCAAATACTAGAAGGGTGCTTGGCGCAACGGAAATTGTTTTTCTCAACAGACCCGATAGCGGCTGGCTATTATAAAGACCGGATTAACGATAGCTATTGGCTATATCGAGAATCGCAACAATCAATTGGAAACATGCTGCAGCCGCACATAAAATCCATTTTGCCGCGCTGGTTATCGGCGCAAAACATTCACCCATCATCACCACTTAACCAAACCAAGGAGAGTCTCATGTCATTGATCAATACCACCGTAAAGCCGTTCAAGGCACAGGCCTATCACAACGGCAAGTTCGTCGAAGTCACCGAAGCCAACCTCAAGGGCAAGTGGGCGATCTTCTTCTTCTACCCTGCCGATTTCACCTTCGTCTGCCCGACCGAGCTGGGCGACCTGGCCGACCTGTATCCCGAGTTCCAGAAGATCGGCGTTGAGTGCTACGGCGTGTCCACCGACACCCACTTCGTGCACAAGGCCTGGGCCGATGCCTCCGAAACGATCCGCAAGATCAAGTACCCGATGCTCGGCGACCCGACCGGCACCATCAGCCGCAACTTCGATGTCATGATCGAGGAAGAAGGCCTGGCGCTGCGCGGCACCTTCGTCATCAACCCCAAGGGCGAAATCAAGGTCATCGAGATTCATGACCTGGGCATCGGCCGCGACGCCGCCGAACTGCTGCGCAAGGTCAAGGCCGCCCAGTACATCGAGGCGCACCCGGGCGAAGTCTGCCCCGCCAAGTGGAAGGAAGGCGATGCCACGCTGAAGCCCTCCCTCGACCTGGTCGGCAAAATCTAAGAAACAGCGTATCCCATCCACCCCGGCCCGGCCGGGATGGATGGCAGCGGAAAGCCAGACCGAAGCCTTTCCACTGCCATCCCCGCACAAGGAAACCATCATGCTCGACGATGCCATCAAGGCCCAACTGGGTGCCTACCTCGAACGCCTGATCGACCCGATCGAACTCGTCGCTTCGCCCGACGCGAGCGATGCCTCGCGCCAGATGAGCGAATTGCTCGCCGAAATCGCCGCGCTGTCGCCCAAGGTCAGCGTGCGCGAGGACGGCAACAACGATCGCCGTCCGTCCTTTTCGGTCGGCAAGCCGGGCGCGGTGCATCGCATCCACTTCGCCGGCCTGCCGATGGGCCACGAGTTCACCTCACTGATCCTCGCGCTGCTGCAGTCGAGTGGCTATCCGCCCAAGGTCGATGCCGCGCTGATCGAGCAGATCAAGGCCATTCCGGGCACTTATAAATTCGAGACCTTCATCTCCCTGTCCTGCCACAACTGCCCGGACGTCGTGCAGGCACTCAACCTGATGGCCGTGCTCAACGCCGGCGTCGAACACACGATGGTCGACGGCGCGCTGTTCCAGAAGGAAGTGGCAGCGCGCCAGATCATGGCCGTGCCGGTCGTCTATCTCAACGGCGAAGTGTTCGGCCAGGGCCGCATGACCATCGAAGAGATCGTCGCCAAGCTCGACACCGGTGCGGCGGCACGCGCTGCCGAGGAAATCAATGCGAAGGAACCGTTCGACGTGCTCGTCGTCGGCGGCGGTCCGGCCGGCGCGGCGGCGGCGATCTACGCCGCGCGCAAGGGCATCCGCACCGGCGTCGTGGCCGAGCGTTTCGGCGGCCAGGTGCTCGACACGCTGGCAATCGAGAACTTCATCTCCGTGAAGCACACCGAAGGCCCGCAACTCGCCATGGCGCTCGAGCAGCACGTCAAGGAATACAACGTCGACATCATGAACCTGCAGCGCGCCGAAGCGCTGGTTCCCAGCGAGAAGATGACCGAGGTCAAGCTCGCCGGCGGCGCCAGCCTCAAGGCAAAAGCCGTGATCCTCGCCACCGGCGCGCGCTGGCGCGAAATGAAGGTGCCCGGCGAGCAGGAGTACAAGGCCAAGGGCGTTTGCTTCTGCCCGCACTGCGACGGCCCGCTGTTCAAGGGCAAGCGCGTCGCGGTGATCGGCGGCGGCAACTCCGGCGTCGAAGCCGCCATCGACCTGGCCGGCATCGTCGGCCATGTCACGCTGCTCGAGTTCGACAGCAAGCTGCGCGCCGATGCGGTATTGCAGGACAAGCTCGTCAGCCTGCCGAACGTCACCGTCGTCAAGAGCGCGCTGACCACCGAAGTCGTCGGCGACGGCCACAAGGTCACCGGTCTCGTCTATACCGACCGCACGATGAATGAAAGCCATCGCGTCGAGCTCGAGGGCATCTTTGTGCAGATCGGCCTGCTGCCGAACACCGACTGGCTCAAGGGCACGGTCAATCTCAGCAAGTACGGCGAGATCGAGGTCGATGCGCGCGGCCAGACCTCGGTACCCGGCGTGTTCGCCGCCGGCGACTGCACGACAGTGCCCTACAAGCAGATCATCATTGCCATGGGCGAAGGGGCGAAAGCCTCATTGTCGGCCTTCGACCATCTGATCCGTTCCGCCGGCTGACGACGGAACGGGTGGCGGTGCGGGTCTCAGGGTCTCAGGGCCGCAGGACGGCCCAGCCCTGCTTCTGCTTTTCGATAATCTCGACGACGCCGGCCTTCACGAAGCCGATGCCGGCATGCATGTCGGCGTCGGTCAGCTTGCGGGCTTTCATCGTGTTCCGGCACATCACGACCTGCGTGCCGCCGGCCATGGTGTCGTCGATACGGTTCGCCAGCTGCGAATCGAACTTGAGCAGGCCGGCGCCGTTGCCGAAGACCACGAGTTCGACATCCACCTTGTCCTTGCCATATTCGGCCTGAATGTTCTTGATGACATTCAGGGCCTGATTCCATGTGGACACATTGTCGTCGCTGACCTGAATGACGACGCCTTGCTTCGTATCGGCCTGCGCGCTGCCGGCGAGCCCGAACATCATTACAGCGATGACCAACATTGCCTTGCGAATCATGTCTCTCTCCTTGGGATTGGTTCGTGTTTTGCGTTTGCTGCAAGCGGAAGACGCGTTACCCCGGCGATTTATTCCAGATCGAGCCGTTCCGCTGCCATGCCGTCCCGCCAGCGCCGACTTTTCGCTGCGGGGCGAGCGCTATAATTGCCGCCCATGTCCTCCCAACTCACTGATATCAAGGCGCATCTGGCCGACCTGCTGCGCGTCGCGCTGGAAAGCGTCGCGCCAGGAGCGCAGGCCGATATTCGCCTCGAACGTCCGCGCGATGCTACGCATGGCGATTTTTCCAGCAATCTGGCGCTGCAGATCGCCAAGGCCCTGAAGGAAGCGCCGCGCAAGATCGCCGAACGTCTGGTGCATGAGCTGCCGAGCTCATCGTGGATCCTCAAGGCCGAGGTGGCGGGCGCCGGCTTCATCAACTTCACTGTCGCCGCCGCCGCGAAGACGGCCGTGGTGCATGCCGTGCTGGCGCAGGGCGACGCGTTCGGTCGCGGTGCGCCAAAGCCGGGAAAGATGCAGGTCGAGTTCGTTTCGGCCAATCCGACCGGCCCGCTGCACGTCGGCCATGGCCGTGGCGCGGCTTACGGCGCCAGCCTTGCCAGCCTGCTGGCCTTCGCCGGCCATGAGGTCTGCCGCGAATACTATGTGAACGATGCCGGCCGGCAGATGGATATCCTCGCGGTGTCGACCTGGCTGCGTTACCTTGAAATCTTCGGCGAGACCGTGCCATTCCCGCCCAACGCCTACCAGGGCGACTATGTGCGCGGCATGGCGCAGCAGGTGAAGGAAGCGCATGGCGACCGCTACGTGCATCCGGCTGCCGCCGTGCTGGCTTGCGTGCCGCCCCTGGTTGGAGATCAGCCGGATGTCGAGGCGCACCTCGACGGGCTGATCGCCGCGGCGAAGGGCATGCTCGGCGAGGAATGGTTCTACATCCACCAGCATGTGCTGTCCGAGCAGCTCGCCGACTGCCGCGAGGATCTCGAGGAATACGGCGTGCATTTCGACTGCTGGTTCTCGGAACGCTCGCTCTACGATACCGGCATGGTGGAAAAGGCCGTCGCCGAACTGGACAAGCGCGGCCATCTCTACGAGCAGGACGGCGCCAAGTGGTTCCGCTCGACGCATTTCGGCGACGAGAAGGATCGCGTCATCCAGCGCGAGAACGGGCTCTACACCTACTTCGCCTCCGACATCGCCTATCACGCCAACAAGTTCGCGCGCGGCTTGACGAGCGTACTCGACATCTGGGGTGCCGACCACCATGGCTACATCGCGCGCGTCAAGGGCGCGCTCCAGGCGCTCGACCTGCCGGCCGATGCTCTTGAGGTGTCGCTCGTCCAGTTCGTCAGCCTCTATCGCGGCAACGAAAAGGTCTCGATGTCCACGCGCGCCGGTTCTTATGTGACGTTGCGCGAGCTGCGCGACGAAGTCGGCAACGACGCCTGCCGCTTCTTCTATCTGCTGCGCAAGCAGGACCAGGCCCTCGATTTCGATCTCGATCTGGCCAAGTCGCAGTCGAACGACAACCCGGTC
>Ga0172372_10009845_pt1 | contig 12362 bp, 11 predicted proteins | sample LakKiv5m_2_FD_114544 | JGI IMG/M metagenome (GOLD analysis project Ga0172372, IMG submission 114544) | Freshwater microbial communities from Kabuno Bay, South-Kivu, Congo - kab_092012_9.5m | ecosystem: Environmental > Aquatic > Freshwater > Lake | place: Democratic Republic of the Congo...
ATTTTTCATAAAATAAAATTTAATTCGCTTTTTGAATTAAGTAATGGATTCAGATATTTATTTAATGCTAACTACAAACCTTATTTATTTATTGAGGGCAACTTTTACTTAAACAATTCTAGTTTTATTACTGCTCATATAGGTTTTGGTGGCTATGGCAAATTTACAGGTGGAGTTAGCGCTAACTTTTACATAAATAAACACATTAATTTAAGAATTGGCAGTAACAGTATTCAGGGTATAGTTCTACCAAATAAATCAATTGGAATTGGTGGATTTTTCAGTTGTGGTTATAAATTTTAACTATGAAATTTTTTTATTTATACTTAGTTTTTCTTCCAATTTTATGCTTTTCTCAAGTAAGTGATACCGTATTTTATAATTTTTATGGAGGCCCTAACCAAGAGGAAGCCAGAGATTTTATTGAAACATCCGATAAAGGATTTTTGATCTGTGGTAGCAGTAGCAGTTTTGGTCAAGGCGCCAGTTCAATTTATTTAATTAAAACCGACAGCAATGGAGTTTTTAAATGGAGTAAAACTTATGGAGGTATAAATTCAGATAGAGGAATGTCTATTTTAAAAACATCTTTAAATGGTGCCATAATAAGTGGATACACAAATTCCTTCAATAGTTTTGAATATGATATTTTTTATTTAAAAATTGATTCCGTTGGCAATATTATCTGGCAAAAAACGTTTGCAGAAAACGATTGGGAATTTGCTTACTCCTCTACCCTTTTGGATAATGATGAATTAATTATTGCCGGCGAAACTTATTCAAACACAAATGGAAACTCAGATGGATTACTTTTAAAAATTAACTCTTTAGGTGATGTAGTTTGGTCAAAAAAAATTGGTTTTGAAAATCAGGATGCTTTTCGATCTGTTACTTTTAATAATGGATTTATTTATGCTGCGGGTTCTACAACTGATAACCAAACAAATTCAAGTAAGCCATTTATAATAAAACTAAACTCCAATGGAAGTATCATAGATACTTTAATTTTAAAAACGGATAACAGATTTAATTATAAACTTAATTGCATTACTAATTTTAATAATAGTTCATTATTAATAGCTGGTGAAATTGAAAAACTTGACAGTATTTTACCTCAAAGTGAGTTCAGGTTAAAAATTGATACAACATTATCGGTTATTTGGAGAGACTCTGCTCAATTTTCTGCAATAAAAAAAGGAGAATATATTTTTAGACACCCGTTAAATAACCATTTAATGACAGTATTTACACTAAACGGAGGAAACGGTAAAACAGCAATGTTTCTAGCTGATTATACTGATCATTTTTACTATAATTTCGGAAGCACCTATGGTGGTTTGGAAGAAGAACAAGGAGTTAAAGGTTTACTTTCTTCTAGAAACAAATTGGTTTATTTAGGAAACACAAAAACTTGGGGTTTTGGCGATCAGGATTTTTGGTTAATAATGTTTAAGGCAGATTCTCTTATATCAGATCACAAAACTAAAAACAGATTTTATACCGATACCACTTCTTTATCACCAATAAATATATTAGAAATAAATAAGGATAATAAAATTAAATTTTATCCAAATCCTGTTTCAAAAAACAGCACTGTTCGTATAAAATCATCTCATATACTTTCAAATGCAATACTTGAAATAACAGATGTTTTTGGAAAACTAATTTTCACCAAAGAAATTTCATCTTTTGAAAATGAGGAGATTAGATTAAATGATCTTCATTTATCGGTTGGTTGTTTTATTATAAAAGTAAGTTCTGACACAATAATTCAACAATCGAAATTAATTTTAACTGATTAATTTATTTTAACAAGCAAGATGTTTTTTAATTTAATAAACTAGCATCATGAAGTTAATTTTTACTCTTTTAATGTCATCGTTAACAACTCTATTAAGTTGTCAGAACAATAATAAATCAATTAAAAACAAAACAATGCACGATTCAGAAAAAATAATAAAATCAGAGGATGAATGGAGAAAAACATTAAGCCCTGATCAGTATAGAATTTTAAGGGAAAAAGGAACAGAGAGGCCTTTTACCGGAGAATTAAACTCAAAAACAGATGCCGGTATTTACATTTGTGGTGCTTGTGGATTTGAGTTGTTTTATTCTACTATGAAATTTGAATCGCATTGCGGTTGGCCTAGTTTCGATAATGAAATAGGAGATGGTACTCGTGTAAAAAAAATAAAAGATTTATCACACGGGATGGTAAGAACAGAAATTATATGTTCACGTTGTGATAGTCATTTAGGACATATTTTTGATGACGGTCCAACAGAAACAGGAAATAGGTATTGTGTAAATTCTTTATCGTTAAAATTTAAGCCAACCGATAAGAAATAATATACCTATTTCAAATAACTTAAAATCTTTTCTACACTTGCTTTAGCATCGCCATACAACATTTCTGAATTTGGCTTGTAGAACAATGGATTATCTTCACCTGAATAACCGGCAGACATTGAACGTTTCATGATAATCACTTTTTCTGCTTTCCACGCTTCAATTACTGGCATACCATAAATAGAACTATTTGGATCATCCTGAGCACTTGGGTTTACAACATCATTAGCACCAATTACCATTACTACATCCGTATCAGGCATATCATCGTTGATTTCATCCATTTCCAAGACAATATCGTAAGGCACGTTAGCTTCAGCTAATAATACATTCATGTGACCTGGTAATCGACCAGCTACCGGATGAATGGCGAAACGCACATTTTTACCGGTTTTACGAAGTGTTTGAACTAAATCATAAATAGGATATTGAGCTTTTGCAACCGCCATTCCATAACCGGGAACAATTACAACTGATTTTGCTTCTTTCAATAACGCTGCAACCTCTTCGTGGTTTAAAGAGGTAACTTCTCCTTCAATTGCTTTTTTCTCGCCACTTTTTGCTGCACCACTTCCGCTTGCAAAAATTACAGAGAAAAATGAACGGTTCATGGCGTGGCACATGTGCATAGATAAAATAGCCCCTGAGCTACCAACTAATGCACCTGTTACAATTAACAAATCGTTTCCTAACATGAAACCAGCAGCTGAAGCTGCCCAACCTGAATAAGAGTTTAACATAGAAACTACAACAGGCATATCACCGCCACCAATTGCCATAACTAAAACAACTCCTATGAAAGAAGCAATTAAAGTCATGATTCCTAATGGTAACATTCCAGTTGTACCTTCTGCCATACAGAAAAGCACTCCAAGGATAATACAAGCAGTTAGTAAAACTAAATTCATTAATTGAAGTCCGTTGAAGCTCCAAGGTTTAGATGGAACTTTACCATCCAATTTTCCCCAAGCAATAATAGAACCTGTGAAAGTAATTGCACCAATAAAAATTCCTACAAAAACTTCTACTAAATGAATGGAATGTTCTGCACCGGTTAATGCTTGAGTAGCAGGATCTAAATAAGAACCAAAACCTACCAAAACAGCTGCTAAGCCAACAAAGCTGTGTAAAATGGCAACTAATTGAGGCATAGCTGTCATTTCCACTTTGCGGGCAACCATAACGCCAATAAAAGAAGCTATTGCAATTGCAGCGATAATATAGGTTTGTCCTTCAACGCCTTTTCCTAAAACAGTTGCTAAAATGGCAACGATCATCCCAACTATTCCATAAAGAACGCCTCGTTTAGCAGATTCCTGAGAAGATAATCCGCTTAAACTTAAAATAAACAAGATACTTGCAAATAAGTATGCTGCTGTTTGTATTTCTTTTGCTATTTCAATCATGACTAAAATCTTATTTTTTAAACATTTTCAACATACGGTGAGTAACTACAAATCCGCCAACAATATTGATACTTGCCACTAAAATTGCAATAGAAGCAAGAATGGTCATAATATTGGAGAAATCGTTTTTAGTTTGCAACAAACCACCTACGATAATAATTCCGCTTATAGCATTAGTTACCGCCATTAAAGGTGTGTGCAATGAATGCGACACATTCGTAATTACTTGCCAACCTACAAAAACTGCCAAGACAAATACTGTAAAATGTTGAATGAATGCAGATGGGGCAAATGCTCCAACTAATAACAATAAAGCGCCAACAACCGCTAAACTAATAACAGTTGAAATAGCTGTTTTTTTTGCTTTTTCTTCTTCAGATTGTTTAATTTCCTCTGCTGTAGGTGCAGCCACTTTTTTAGAAGCACCACCAGCCGTTGGGCTTACCTGAAGAGGTGCCGGTGGCCAGTTTATTTTTCCATCATATGTAACCATTGCACGAGAAACAACCGCATCATTCATGTCGATTTTAAATTTCTCAGCTTTACCCATGTCATCAAGTAAATGACACAAGTTATTACCATACAATTGAGAAGCTTGATTTGGCAATTGATTTAGTTTACCAACAATGGTAACTCCATTTGGAGTAGTGTAAATTTCATTTGGTTTGGTATAAACACAATTTCCTCCAGTTGATGCAGCCAAATCTACTATCACCGAACCCGGTTTCATAGCATCTACGTGGTAATCTAAAATTAATTTTGGAGCTGGTCTGCCCGGAATTTGTGCAGTAGTAATTATAATATCAACTTCCTTAGCTTGTTCAAGGAACAATTTCATTTCTGCCTCAATGAATTCTTTACTCATTTCTTTAGAGTAACCAGATGCAGTTGCACCATCTTCATCAATTTCAACGGTAAGGAACGATGCTCCCATGGATTGAATTTGTTCGGCAACTTCTTTACGCGTATCAAACGCACGAACAATTGCACCTAATGAATTGGCTGCGCCAATTGCAGCTAAACCTGCAACACCTGCACCAATAACTAAAACCTTTGCAGGATCAACTTTTCCTGCAGCGGTAATTTGACCGTTTAAAAAACGACCGAAATAATAAGAACCTTCAATAACAGATCTGTAACCTGCAATGTTTGCCATAGATGAAAGCACATCCATTTTTTGTGCTCTGGAAATACGCGGAATAGCGTCCATTGCAACAGCATTCACTTTTTGATCGGCTAACTTTTGTAAAAGTTCTTGATTTTGTGCCGGCCATAAATAGCTTAACAACACCAAACCCTCGCGCATCAAAGGAATCTCCTCTGTTGCAGGTTCTTTAACTTTAAGAACGATATCGCTATTGCCGTAAATTTCGGCAGCTGTTGCAACTAATTTTGCACCTGCTTCTTCAAATTCTTTATCCGAGAAATTTGCCTTTGCCCCTGCTCCTTGCTGAATAAACACTTCAAAACCTTGTTTTTGAAGACGTTTAACAGTTTTTGGTGTGGCTGCAACTCTCAACTCATTTGGAAAAATTTCCGAAGGAATTCCAACTTTCATTGTTTTTTAATTTTAGGGTAGCAAAGAACGTAAAAATTAGAGATATAATCAAAAAAAGATTTCATATTCAAACGTGCTTTATCCAAGTTAAATTAAACAAAAAACCCTGCTAAATGCAGGGTTTAAATTTTATGCTTTTGCAGCAGTTACAGTTTTAATTTTTTTCTTAATCCATTCAGTTGTTACTGAACCCGGACGTTCAATTGGTGAGTTGGTTGCTCTGTCCCAAATTAAACTTGCCATTACTCCTAAAGCTCTGGAAACACCAAACAATACAGTATAAAAATCATACTCATGCATTCCGTAATGAACCAATAACGCTCCTGAGTGAGCATCCACGTTTGGCCAAGGATTTTTAATTTTTCCGGTTGCTTCTAAAATAGGAGGAGCAACTTCATAAATCATCTGAACAATTTCACAAATATCATCGTGCTTAATATATGTTCTGTAAAAATCTTGTTGAGCTGCAAAACGAGGATCTGTTTTTCTTAATACAGCATGTCCATAACCCGGTACAACTTTTCCTTCAGTCAATGTTTTTTTAATGTATTCAGCAATTTGCTCTTTTGAAGGTAAACCGCCACCTAAACTTTCTTTCAATTCCATAATCCAAGCTAGAACTTCTTGATTAGCTAAACCATGTAATGGACCAGCTAAACCTGACATTCCTGCGGCAAAAGAAAGATAAGGATCGCTTAATGCAGAACCAACTAAATGAGTTGCGTGTGCAGAAACATTTCCTCCTTCGTGGTCAACATGGATCGTTAAATATAAACGCATTAATCGTTTCATATCAAACTCCTCATATCCCAACATATGAGCAAAATTTGCTGCCCAATCTAATTTATGATCCGGCTCAATATGCGCTCCGTTTTTATATTTTCTTCTATAGATGTATGCTGCCACACGAGGTAAACGGGCAATCATGTTCATCGCATCTTCATACACATATTCCCAATAATCTTTTTTATTGATACCTTTTGCGTATGCTTTAGCAAAAACAGATTCAGTTTGCATAGCTAAAATACCGGTAATGAACTGAGTCATTGGATGCGTGTCAACTGGTAATTTATCAATGACATCAAATACGTGTTTTGGTACGTTGCTTCTTTTCATCCATTCGTTAGTGATGAAAGTAACATCATCTTGAGATGGAAGTTCTCCAACCATCATCAAATAAAAAATACCTTCTGGTAAAGGCTCTGTTCCACCCGGAGCTTTTGGTAATTGTTTTCTTAGTTCAGGAATAGTATAACCTCTGAAACGAATTCCTTCTTCAGGATCAAGTTTAGATGTTTCAGTAACCATACCCACCATACCACGCATACCTTGATATACCTGAGCGACTGTAATTTCACCTAATTTTAAATCACCATGATTTTTAATAATGTCTTTAATTTCACCTGATAATAAAGAAGATTTTTCTTTGAATTTTTCTTTTAACCTGTCCATAATTTATTTGATATGTATTTTACATTCGGCCTATAAAATTAGATTTTAAACCCATAAAAACAAAAAAATATTACCATTTTATTTATAACTATCAATTAAATTTCACAAAACAATACTCTCTTTTATTAAAAATGAAATTAAATCGATTACAACATACTTAAAATAAAATGGCAATTAAAGTCTAAACTTTAATCACAAAACAAAAAATTATTTTTTTTGTTTTCCTAAACCAATATACATTTCTAGACCTAAAATCCAGAAACCTGCATTAGAATTGTTTTTATATTTTGAAACTTCAATTCCTGTTTCAGATAGATTAATTTGTTCAGGATTAAATTTCCATAGCAGTTGCTGCGCAGCTAAATAAAATCCGAGAGTTAATCGTTCTTCTGAAAAAAAATTAATACTATATCCCGGTTGCACATAAGCCATTTCAAAATTTGGATCTTGTGGTTTTTTATCAAGACTCAATATACCGGTATAAAAACCTTTTTTATAACCTGCATTTATAAAAAAAGAACTAAATATTTTTTGAGAATGATAATAATCATAACCTATACGAGCAAAGACACCATACGACTGCATTTTAGTTTTAGCATTATATTTGGTTCTATTGGAAAGTGACAATAAGGAATTATGAAAACCTAATCCGGCATACCAATAGTTTCCTATTCTTATCGCAGAAAGCACATTTACTTCATAAATGCCAATCATACTTTTTCGGAACAAAGAACTGCTTAAAGGATTTGGAACTCCGGAAGAAAGCCGAATGGATACAGGATGAATTTTTTCTGGCGGATCAGCAGGAATTTCATTTTCTTCAGAAATAAAAGATTCATTTTCTGAAGCAGTACTATCAATTTGAGCAATTGAATGTTTAGTAAAAAAGAAAAAAAACAAAAATAGAATAACAATTTTTATAGATGAAACCAAATGAGTAAATGATATTCTATTCATTTCAGTTTATATCTTATTCGTTCAATACTTTTAACTTAACCAACTCTACTTTTTGTTTTTTACGTTGCATAATTTGAAGTTCATATCCTTCAATTTTTCTACGTTCGTTTACACCAGGAATTCTTCCGAATAATTGATTTACAAAACCACTAAGAGTGTCGTACTCATTACTTTCAGGTAAAGCTAATGGTAATGAAGCATTAATATCAGAAATATTTGCCTGCGCTTTAATTAAAAATTCGTTATCATTGATTTTATCAATATCCGGTTTTTCTTCATCATGTTCATCCTGTATTTCTCCAACCAATTCTTCAATTATATCTTCCATGGTTATAATGCCGGCAGTTGCACCATGTTCATTCGTTACAATAGCAAATTGAATGTGCATACGTTGAAAATCGCGAAGTAGATCATTTACTTTCATTCGTTCAGGAACAAAATGTGCGGGACGCATAATTTCTTTAATACTTTTGAAACGGTTATCTATCACCGCTTTTAAAAGATCTTTTGAATGAACAATTCCAATAACATTATCAATATCTCCTAAATAAACAGGTAATCTGGAATATCCTTCATCAATAATTTTTTTAATCACTTCTTCTTTTCTTGTTTCAATATCAATGGCAGAAACTTTGGTTTGATTAACCATGATTTGTTTTACCACACGATCATCAAAATCAAAAACGTTTTGAATCAATTCATTTTCACTTGGCTTAATAGCTCCACCTTCCTCACTTTCAGTTAATATTAAACGAAGTTCCTCCTCTGTATGAACATCTTCTTCGTTTGATTTTTTTATGCCCACCATTCTTAAAAAAAGGTTAGAAGATTTGTTCAACAACCAAATAAAAGGGCTAAAAACAATGTAGAAAATTTTAAGTGGAAGTGCGAAAATTAAAGTAAGTTCTAAAGGAAATTTAATACCAAACATTTTAGGAATTTGTTCGCCTAAAGTAATATGGAAAAAAGTAATAATTGAAAATGCAATTGGAATAGAGATACTATGAATAGCAAATGAATCTGGTGCAAAACCCATTTTTAAGAAAAGTAATTGAACTACATGTGAAATAACATCTTCGCCTACCCAACCCAAAGCTAAACTTGCTAATGTTATTCCTAACTGTGTTGCAGATAAATATGCATCCAATTTTTCAATTAATGTTTTCGCTGTTTTTGCTCTTGTGCTACCTTTTTGAATTCTAAGATCAATTTGAGATGCTCTCACTTTAACTAAAGAAAATTCTGCAGCAACAAAAAAACCATTTAAAAGTACGAGAAGAAATGTAAAAAAAAGTTCTAAACCCATAATATTAATTTCATGTTAAAGATAAGATATAATCGTTGTGATTAACTAAGTATTTTATTTATAGTTTTTAAAATAATTTTTATGTCTGAAAATAACCCAATTTCATTAATATAACGAAGATTCAAATTAAGTTTATCCGGCATTATTTCATCGATGTATGTTTTTTCAGGATCTGATGATTTTGCTAAAATTTCGTTTTCATTAGAATACTGAATTGATGCGTAATCTGTAATTCCGGGTTTTACTAAAAGCACTTTTAATTGTTCTTCATTATATAAATCAACATATTTTCTTACCTCGGGTCGAGGGCCAACTAAACTCATGTCTCCTATAAAAACATTAATGAGTTGAGGCAATTCGTCTAACTTATATTTACGGATAAAATAACCGGATTTAGTAATTCTACTATCTCGTCCGCCAACTGTCAATAATCCTTTTTTATCTGATCCAACACGCATGGAACGAAATTTATACAATTTGAAATCTACACTATTTTTACCTACTCTAATTTGTTTATAAAAAACACCACCTTTTGAGTCAAGTAGAATTATTAGAGATAATAAGATAAATATAGGTGAAAGTAAAATTAATCCAAGTAAAGAAAAGAAAATATCAAAACAACGTTTAGCCATTACATGACTTGTTTTAAAGCATTATTTAAAGCACTACAAACTTTTAACACATCTTCGTTGCTTAAATTATAATAAAGCGGTAAAGTAATTTCTCTGCAATAATTATCATAAGCAACAGGATAATGTTTTTCGCTATACCCTAATTTTTTATAATAACTCATTGCAGGCACTGGTATAAAGTGCACATTAACCGAAACATCCTGATCAAAAATCAAACGCATAATTTCATCGCGTTGTTCTTCTTTTGCACCTTTTATTCTTACCGGAAATAAATGATAGGAAGAAGTTTTCTCTGCTGTTTGAAAAACAGGTAATTCTAACAACACATTTATTGAAAGTTCTTTAATGTATAAATCTGCAATTTCTTTACGGCGTTTTAAAGTATCATTGTCGTAACGCTTTAATTCAACCAAACCAATTGCGGCTGAAATGTCGGTCATATTACATTTGTAACCTGGCTCTATGATATCATAACGCCAGTTTCCTTTCTGTGTTTTTGCGAGTGCATCTTTATTTTGCCCATGCAACGTAGAAATACACAGCTGCTGATAAATATCCTGATTATTAAATGGCTCAGGTAGATTTAGCGCCACTGCCCCACCCTCTGCTGTTGTTAGATTTTTTACAGCATGAAATGAAAATACAGAAACATCAGTTAATGTTCCGGTATGTTTACCACGATAATATGCCCCAAAAGAATGAGCTGCATCGGATAAAATTAATATTCTGCCTAATTTATTTTGGTTTTCAGAACTTGGTTTAAATATGTTTGAATACTTTACCGAAAGTTTATTTATGGTTTCATAATCACAAGGAAAACCGGCAAAATCAACAGGCATGATAACTTTAGTTCGCTCATTAATATTTCGTTCAATTTCATGCACAGAAATATTAAAATCATGTTTGTTTACATCCACAAAAACTGGTTTTGCGCCACAATGTATAACTACATTTGCTGTAGCAGAATACGTGTAAGCAGGAAGAATTACTTCATCACCTTCTTTCACACCAAACCAGCGGAGCATGATTTCTAAACCTGCAGTTGCAGAATTTAAACAAAGCGTTGCTTTGTTTCCGCAATAGGTGGTAAGTTGCTTTTCAAATTCTTTGGTTCTTGGACCGGTGGTTATCCATCCGGACTGAATTGTTGCAGTTACTTCTTTAATAATTTCTTCATCTATTCGGGGAGGTGAAAATGGTATCATAACACAAAAATAATCAAATAAAAAAAGCAACTAAAAGTAGTTGCTTTTAAGTAATGAAAAAACAATTGTTTATTATTTCCCTAAATCATCAAACGAAATATCGTTTGATGAATTTGTTGCATTTTCCAATGCAGGAGAATTTGTTTTTATATATTCTAAAGATTCGTTTAAACCTTCCATAAATTTTTCAAAGTCTTCTTTATAAAGAAAAATCTTGTGTTTTTCGAAAAAGAATTTTCCATCATCTGCAAAACGTTTTTTGCTCTCGGTAATAGTTAGATAGTAATCTCCGCCCTTTGTAGATTTCACATCAAAGAAATAAGTTCGTTTCCCTGCTCTTACAGATTTTGCATACAAATCAACTTGATCATTTTTTTCAATTTCTTCACTCATGGTTTAATCTTTAAATCAATTTAAACTATTTTATTAAGCAATTTTACAAAAAAGAAGTACAAATAAAAAATTAATATTCGTCTTCATTAAAGAAGAAATCATCTTTTGTTGGATAATCAGGCCAAATCTCTTCAATCGTTTCGTAAGCCTCACCTTCATCTTCAATTTCCTGAAGATTTTCAATTACCTCCATTGGCGCACCCGATCTTAATGCAAAATCAATCAACTCATCTTTTGTTGCCGGCCAAGGGGCATCTTCCAACCATGATGCTAATTCTAATGTCCAATACATAACTTATTTAATATAAAAATTTAAAAACTTTACTCGGCTGCAAAAAAATAAAAAAAAACGAGACGAAAACTAAAATAGAACAAAAAATAAAGCAATGATTATCAAACAATTGTGAATATTGAGCAAAATAAAATTAATTTACTTAAGGTTTTACTACTAATCTGTATTCTGTTCTTCTGTTTTCTGCATGTTGTTCTTCGGTACAATAAACGTTGTCGGAACATTTATTTAGTAATTTAGATTCACCATATCCAATAGTTGTTAAGTTGTTAGCTGGTACACCAATTTGTTTAGCATAATTTGCTGCAGATTGGGCTCTTTTTACAGAGAAATATATATTTGTAGCTTCACTGGCAAAACAATCAGTGTGACCACTTATTTCTAGATATATTGTTGATGATTTTTTCATGATTTGAGCTAATTTATTTAAATAATTTTTATCACTCTGAGAAATTGAAAAATCACCGCTTTTGTATGTAATGTTCTCTTTAATTTTAAGTGGTTTAGCAAGAAGTTTAAGTAAAGAGTCGGTAGAAATAGTAAGTAAGTCGTCTACAGAGTTTGTATTTGAGCTATTTTCTTTCAATTCATTACCATCATTATTAGCTTTTTTTGATGATGGTGGTTTATTATCTATTTTATCTTTAGTAGTTGTATTTTGATAAGTTGATTTAATTTTATCATTCAACACTAGCGATATATCTTTTTCTGAAACATCAGTCATAAATGATCTATCTGCAGTTAATAATTTATATTGAAATCCATTTTTTGTTCTAAAAATCTCTTTAACAGTGTTCCCGTCTTTTGATTTA
>Ga0172372_10009849_pt1 | contig 12361 bp, 9 predicted proteins | sample LakKiv5m_2_FD_114544 | JGI IMG/M metagenome (GOLD analysis project Ga0172372, IMG submission 114544) | Freshwater microbial communities from Kabuno Bay, South-Kivu, Congo - kab_092012_9.5m | ecosystem: Environmental > Aquatic > Freshwater > Lake | place: Democratic Republic of the Congo...
CGCTCCTTCTTCGTTGATCATCGAGTTGCGCAGAAACCCGGTCGCTACGATCTGCTCTTGGGTCGCGTCCGGCAACTCATCGCCCGCAATTTGTTCGATCACAAACTGATCGTAAGGAAGGTCCCGATTCAACGCGTTCAAAACGTAATCACGCCAGGGCCAGATCTCCCGGGGGAGGTCCTTCTCATACCCATCGCTATCGGCATATCGTGCCGCATCCAACCAAAGCCGTCCCCAGCGTTCACCATAGTGCGGGGATCGCAGCAAGCGTTCTACCTGCTTGGCGTAGGCATCAGGAGATTTGTCCCCCAAGAACTCCGCTAACTCCACAAGGGTCGGAGGTAGGCCAATCAAGTCCAGCGAGAGACGCTTCAGTAGTGTCGGACGATCCGCCTCAACCGCCGGTCTCAGCCCCTCTTTCTCGAGTCGACCAAGCACGTATCGATCAAGGTCATTCCTCACCCAGCGCCCGTCACGATTCTCCGGCAGCGAGGCGCGAACAGGTGGCACAAACGCCCAATGGTTCCGTGGATCCGGGACCTCCGCTGCGTGGCTATGCATCAACCCCGTCATCTCCAGCATCACCAACACAACTCCGATCACAAAATAGCGGATGCTAGGGCGATTCGGTTTCATGCGGGGTTGCGTTCGTCGCTTCTCAAGGCTCCACTCGAAAGAATCGACGAGGTAAAAGGGTCGGAACAACGACCTGAAAGCGCCCGTGTTCATTGATCGTCACCGGCTCCGTTACGCGCGCCCAGTCGGGATCCGGACCCAGTCGAAGCGCATCGCGCGCAATCGTCTTTCCTCGACTCGGCAACGTGCTCGCCGAGGAAAGTGTTCCGCTGCTCGTGCTGTTCGTCGGCCACGTGACAACGACCGTATTTGTCGACGTCATCTGAATCGAAAGCGTCGAATTCGTGCTGGTCGTGTTGGTCAATGAGGTCGTTGCAAAGTAAAGCAGTGCACTCAATGAAACGGAGTCCGCTTGAAGCAACGGAAAGGTCGACTTGTTCTCGCTCGGGTTGTGGAACTCGAGCAGGACAAGATGGTCAGAGGTCGTATTGACGTTCGTGGCCTGCACGCTGGTTTGCGACGTGGCGAGTTTGGGATAGCTCGCCACCAGGGTGAAATTCGTAAGCGCGCTCGACCCACCGTTCGCCACGGCCAGCAGCGTGTTCGTGTCGAACTTTCCCTCGAACAGATAAAACGATGCGTAGGCCCCACTCGAACTCCCGGTCCACGGCCGCCATTGAAACGATGGGGAAGCACCGAGCGCAGAAAACGGGACGACGTTCGTGATGAAGGGATCAATCGTGGGAAAGTCGTTGGTCAGATTGACCGCAAAGGTGTTGGTAGTCAGTGTCACCTTCTTTGTGACGAAGTTCGTGCTGGCAACCTGCGTGACGAGTGAATATGCACCCACCGGATACGCCGCGTTCAGAAGGGTTAATCCAGAGACCGTCACCGAGTTGGTCACCGTAGCAGGCGCGTAGTTCGTGCTCGTGCTCATCTGCACCGTGCTACCCGCAAGAGCTTCCGAGACCGACGGGGTCAGAAGGTCCGCCTTTTGGAGTCCCGTGCCCAAGACGCTGACTTCGAATCGATAGCTCAACGGAACGATGTTCGTGCTCACGGCGGTCAACCACTTGGATCGTTGGAGTGTGATCGATGCCGTCTGAGCCCGGGCAACCGCGCAGTCAAAACTCGGCGAGGCATTAGCAAACGCTAGTAGCACGTAGGCAAAGCCCAACGATCGTCCGACCGACCGCCGCAGCCAAGCCGACACCCCAAAGGCTCGAAATCGAAATGGGTATGAGATCATCGGTGGGTGTGGGTTTGAACTAATCCATTGTTGCCCCGACCCCCGGTTGAACGTCAACGTGAATTCAGGTTCTCACTTGGCGCTTCGATCCTCAAAGAAGTGCCATCCGAAAGTTGCAATCGAAGCACGGGTTCCTTCGGATCTGCTAGCACCTGCACTCCGCCTTCTCGATGGGCTTCGAACACCTCCACACCCAAGCGACTCAATCGTTCACGGGTATCGTGGCGGAGTTGTTCACCCATCGGAAAACGTGCCGACTGCACCCATATCGTTCTCGGTTTGAACGTCGTCATCAGTTCATCACCCAACGGTTCACCACCGGTGGGAAATCCAGTCACCCACAGGCTGATGGGTTCTACCTTCGAACGCGTTCGGGCCAACAGGTTGCGCTGCCCTGTCGAGCCCAGGTCTGAACCCAGAACCACACCCGGATACGGTGCGTCCAGACGCAGCACCATCGCAAGGTCGTCCGCTCGTGAGGCCTTACCCTCCCGCAGAGGGTGCAAAACCACCAAAGGCCCAACCCGATCGCCCGCACCAACACGTCGCACCGGAATCCGATCTTTCTCATACGCGCCAAGTACAGCGTTGTAGCCTTTCGAACGGTATCGCACATCGCCAACGATCAATGTTTCTATCGGCACTTCGGTCTTGAGGCTTTCCGCCCCTCCATAGTGCCGCAAATCGCCATGGGTCAGGATTAAGGCACCGAGTCGATCAACGCCGCGCGCACGCAGAAGGGGCAGCACCAGTCGAGACGTTGCGTTGCTCGTCCCACAGTCGATAAGGATCGGAGCTGGAAGCTGTCGACCCGAAAGCAGTGTCGCCTCCCCTCCGTCCAACGGAAGCACATCCATGCGAAGTCTTGGCGTCCGAGTCCATTCAACACCCCCGCATACCACCATTACTCCGATCACGAGCCCCCCGCAGGCTTTCCAAGCCGCCGCTCGCCCCCAGAACGAGGGCGATCCCAACGCCGCGAGCGTCACAAAAATGCTGATGACGGTGAACGCACTCGGAGCTTCCACATACCAAAACGCACCCGGTAACTCCGCGAACCACTCGCTCAGGCGGATCATGCACCACATCCAGAACCACCCGCTGTGGTTGAACAGCTCAGCCACCCCAGGAAGCCATTCCCCCACGAACAACGAACCAAGCGCACTGGTCAACGCAAGGCCGCTCAACGGAACAATGATCACGTTCGCCACCACGCTCACCGGTGTCACCAAATGAAAATAATACGCCACCACGGGTACCGAACCAACCCATGCCACCGTCGATGGCAGAATCAAAGTGCTTACCCAGCGCAGGCCCTGTCGACGCCATCGACTGCTTCGGGTCTCTAAATCCGACGGCAGCAAAGGGTCCCTTTCACACAGTTTATCCACCTGCAACTGAAGCTGCGTGGCGGTCCAAGCAAGGTAGAATACCGCCACAAACGAGAGTTGAAATCCGGCCATGAAGAGTTGCTGCGGATCGAAGGCAAGAATGATGGCTGCCGCCGCCCCCAATGAGTTGAGCAAATCGGACGGACGCCGAAGCGCCCACCCGCCCGAGACCACGGTGGTCATCACCGCAGAACGAACAGCAGAGGCTTCAAATCCCGTGGCAAAGGTATAAAGCCAGATGATCGGGATGGAAACCAAACCACTAACGGCCGGGGAAAGCCGAAGGCAGCGCAGCAGTCGCACAAAGACCAAGGCGACCAGTGAGATGTGGAGCCCACTCACCGCAAACACATGTAGCGTCCCTGAGCGCATGAACGGCTCCGATACCTCCTGGTTCAAACCTGGCTTCCACCCCAGCGCCATGGTGCATTGTAATCGCCATGCCTCATCCTCCTCCGGAAGCCCGAAACGCAGAATACGTCGACCCCACGCCACAAACCGTGCCTCCCAAGGGGGTTCCAATTGACCCGCAGAAGTCGCCGGCGAGAGCACGAGACAATCCCCCGGACTCTCCAAGGCGAGTGTGTAGTGGATTCCTTTTTGCCGTAGATACTCGCGGTAATCGAAAAGCCCAGGCAACTTGCGGCGCGGGGGCGCGGCAAGCACTCCTCGGGCTTCGATCAGCATGCCCCGAAAAAGGTTCGTGCCGGAGATCCTCTGAGCGTGAATCATCACCACTCCGCGAGCCGCCTTCCAAAGTCGACCCTCCGATCGCAGACAAACTCGAAGTGGCACATGCCAACGCATCGACGACACACCAGCCTCAGCCCCCTCCACTGCGGGGGTCTCCATCAACTCGCCAATGAACCCCACCAGAGCCGGTGCTTCGCCTTGGCTCAATCGGAGATCGCACGACGAGAGGATGGCTCGATCCACAGCAATCGAAAGCATTCCGGTCGAAAGAATCGCCATCCCTATCCCCACCACCTGCGTGCGCGACATCAACGCCGCAAGGATCCAGAATCCAACACACATCGGCAGAGCCAGGAAACAATCTAAGCCCAACCTCCAACCAAGTCCTATTCCTGCTGCATAACAGGCCACAACCCAAAGCATGGGTCGTCGCATCATAACTCACCCAACCTCCTTTCCGTCCGTAGTTCCACCTCGAATACCCCACTCCACAGCGGAGTAATCATCGATACCTATCCAACCGCGACCCACTCACCACCCAACGACCCACCCCAGGGTCAGTGCGATCGATCGCGATCTCTAAACCACAACGCCACACACACCAAAGCCAACGCTGCTCCCATCGAATCGATGAACACATCGCGCACCGATCCATCACGCGTGCTCACGAAGGATTGATGAAACTCGTCCGTTCCCGCGTAGACCGTAGCCAACAACCAAGCCCGCACCAGAGCCACACGCGAAGGCCCTCGATCACAAGCGCCAGACGACACCACTGGTGCAAGCGCCCGCAGCAACAGCAACGCAAGGACCGCATACTCCGTCACATGCCCAGCCTTCCGCACGACCACCTGCACAGCACGGACTGTGTCGTCCGTGATTTCAGGGAAAAAAAACCGTAGCACCGGCCCAATGATCCGCGACGTATGCCGACTAGCCAACAAGTCGGTGGATCCGATATAAATCACCGCCATCCACAGCACCACAGGAATCCAGGCCTGCCACCGACTCTTCGTTCGAGCTCCTTGCACACGGACATTAAAACAGGTCCATAAAAGTTTTGAACACTAAAACCGCGCCGAAAGGGATTTCAGCCCGGTAGGTAGGGACGTCGCGCCCTTCGTCCGACCGAAGCCAAGGCGAATGCGAATGCGACGTCCCCGTCCGGCGCTAGCCGGACGGATCGAAGCTGTATGTCGTCCCGCGTGAAGGCTTTGGGGAAGGCTGGGAGACATGTGGCTCCCGAGCGTCCGGCTCGCGCCGGACGCGGACGCCCCGGCGGGGCGTCCCTACCTCTGTGCTCTCTGTGAACTCTGTGGTGAACCTCCGTCTTCAACACGAAGTCACACAGCCGGATTATGATTAAGATTACGAGTAAGAGTAGGAGGGACAGAACCCTATGCCCCACCACCCCACTGAGCCGCTGAGGCGCGGAGCCGGAAAAAGAACCCCCGCTCTGCGTCTCACCCCTTCTCTCGCCCTCTGCGTTAAAATTCCCCCACTCTGCGCTCTCAGCGGCTCTGCGCGATACACTCCCCTCCCCCGCTCCGCGTTCTCGCCACTCAACTCACCCGCGGTTTCGTTCCATAAAATCCGCGTAGGCCCGCGCGATTCCATCCACCAACCCCGTCCGCGGTGCCCACCCCAAGCTCGTGATGCGCGAAATATCAATACGCTTCGCCGGCGTCCCATCCGGCTTGCTTCGATCCCACAAAATCTCACCCTCAAACCCCACCACCCCGCGCACCGTTTCAGCCAGCTCACGAATCGTCCGATCCACACCCGCGCCCACATTGATCGGCGCAGCGTCGTCGTAATGTTCCATCAAGAACACACAGGCCTCAGCGAGATCTTCCGAGAATAGAAACTCCCGACGCGGCGTGCCCGATCCCCAGCACGTGGCCGATCCCAGACCATCTCTCTTGGCTTCATGAAACCGACGAATGAACGCCGGGAGCACGTGAGAATGTGTGGGATGATAATTGTCTCCAATGCCGTAAAGATTACACGGCATGACGCTAATGAAACGGGCTCCATACTGCTTGCGATAAGCCTGACACAACTTTATCCCCGCGATCTTCGCGATCGCATACCATTCGTTTGTAGACTCCAGCGGCCCGGTGAGCAGCGCACTCTCCAGGATCGGTTGCGTCGCCTCCCTGGGATAAATGCACGAGCTACCCAAAAACAACAGCTTCTTCACCCCGAACTCGTGCGCCCCTCGAATCAAGTGGTTCTGGATCTGCAAGTTTTCATAGAGGAAGTCGACCGGAAACGTGTAGTTCGCCAAAATCCCACCCACCTTCGCCGCCGCGATGAACACATACTCCGGCCGCGTCTCCTCATAGAAGCGCCGAACCGCCGACCAATCTTGCAGATCCACCTCCGCCCGCGTCCGCCCAATCAGGTTGCTGAATCCGCTTTCAATCAGCCGACGCCAGATCGCACCCCCGACCATTCCACGATGGCCCGCGACGTAAATTCGGGAGGATCGATCGAGTCCGATATTCATGTGTATATAGGCGTGCCATGCCCAACGGCGGGGGTGACGGACGTGCCCATACCCAAGATCAACTCCCCAACGTGCCCAATGTGTTTTCCAAATCTCACGGTTTAGGCCTCCGAGGGGGCGGTTCCGCAGGAGCCGGGAGTGGTGCCGGGGAACTGAGCTGCGCGTAAACCCATGTCTCAACCGGCCGCAACGGTTGCAGCCACCGATAGAATGGCGAATAGACCAAGCGCAAACGCGCCACCGATAACAAGGCCGAAAGACAGGCTCGTATCAGCCCGCGCGTCAGCGTCGACCCCAGCTTGTCTGTCCACTCGGTCGGCACCTCGGCAATCGTGAATCCCTCCCGCTTCAGCGAATACAGCAGGTTGATGTCAAAGGCCATGTCGGTGATCTGGAGTCTCGGGTGGATCCGTTCAACAGCCGCCCGGCGCATAACCTTCGCCCCGCATTGCGTGTCCTCAATCCCCATCCAAAATAGGGTCTGGACGATCGCGTTGCCTCCTCGGCTCACCAATCGTCGCATGCCTGATTGCACTTGATGCACCCGGGCACCATCGATCCAACGCGAACCAATCGCACAGTCGAAACGGTCGCAGTGCGTGACCAAGTCATGAAATGCACGTGGCGGAGTCGCTCCGTCGGCATCCACAAACCCAATTCGATCCGCAAGCGGAAAGAGCTTGAGCCCTTCGATCAACGCGCCACCCTTGCCAATTCGCCCTGGAAAGTTGATGGCACTGATTTGCGGGAACTCGCGCGCCACCTGGTTCACCACGGCCAGCGTGTTGTCCACACACCCATTCAGCACCACGACAATGGAAAAACGTCCCGGCATGTGCTCCTGGAAATACGCGGCGTAATCCCGGAGGACCGGCGTGATCCGACCCTCCTCATTGTAGGCGGGGATCAGAATCAGAAGGCTGGGAAGGGAAGAGCTCACATCAAACCTGGCGTTAATGGCTGGACCCGTAGTCCGCTCGCTGGTGCCGTGTCGGGAAATGACAGCAAGCCTCGCGAGCAGGTCACACCGCTAAAGGGGTCGTTCGAGATCAACAGATTTCCGTCGAGGTCCAGATAGTCCGCCAGTTCTGCCAAATGCCCCGCAGCCGTTATCAGCACGCTGGTCTCGATCATGCACCCAATCATCGTCTTGAGCCCGAGTGCCCGCGCTGCTTTCAAAGCCTCCACCGCCCGGCTCACCCCGCCGGTCTTCACCAGTTTCACGTTCACCGCATGAAAACAATCGGCACACCTCTCCGCATCCCCTGCATCCACATAAGATTCGTCCGCCATCAACGGTATCGGGGAGCGCTGCTTCAGCCAGATCCAGTCGGCGACCGGAGTCGATGCCGGCATGGGCTGCTCAATGAACTGGATCCGCGGATCACGGGCCAAGGCCTCGAGTTGGGTCAAGGCTTCCTCGCGCGTTTTCCACGCCTCGTTGGCGTCCAGTCGGATCCATACCTCCGGCGCGGCCTCCCGCAGGGCTCGGAGGTTGCCAGCGTCATCCAAGCTGCCGACCTTCAGCTTCAGGACCGGATACTCAGCCGCTTCAAGCACCTTCTGGCGAATCACCTCCGCGCTGTCGATGCCGATGCTAAACGAAGTGAGGTGTTCACCGTTTCGAAAACCCAACCCAAAGAGTGCATGGATGGGTCGGCTCATAAGCTGGCCATGGCCATCAAGCAAGGCCATGTCGAACGCCCCTTTCGCAGCTTCAGCCCCCGCCCCCAACGCACGCACCTTGAGCATCGAACCCTGCGGATCCGCAAAATCCAACGCATCAACAGGCACACGCTCGAAAAACTCGACGCATGAGTCCACCGACTCACCATATCGCGTCGAGGGCGCGGCCTCGCCTCGACCAATCACCCCCGTGCGTTCGTCACGTAGTTCGAGCACCACAACCGGAAACTCGTGCGTGCCGCCCCCGCCCCCCGGGCCAAGACGGCTCGCGATCGCCCATTTATGGGTCAATCGAAGCCCAAGTCTTTGATAGCTGAGTTTCACAGACCAAAAGCAAACCCTAAACCGAGGCTTGAATCAACCGGTGAGACAATCTTTTTGAGCTTCTTTACCCGTTCGCAATCGGTTTGAATGCGCCTGTTTTTCGTCAGACGAACCGGGCAACACGAGATCAAGCAGTATGGCTGGACATAGTAAATGGGCGAAGGTCAAACATTTCAAAGGTGCCATCGACGCCAAACGAGCGCGCATCTTCGCCAAGCTCTCACGTGAAATAACCATTGCGGCGAAAATCGGCGGCGGCGACCCCGATATGAACCCCCGCCTCCGCATGGTGCTCCTCCGCTCCCGCATCGCCAGCATGCCGTCCGATAACATCGACCGCGCGATCAAGCGCGGCACAGGGGGTGCCGACACCTCGAACTACGAAGATCAAACCTACGAGGTTTACGGCCCCGGCGGAGTCGCAATCTTAGCCGAATTGAGCACGGATAACCGAAACCGCACCGCCGCCGAAATCCGCAGTATTCTCACCAAGAACGGTGGTAGCATCGCCACCTCCGGCGCCGTCACCCGGCTCTTCCATCGCAAAGGCCAAATCATCGTCTCCCGCGACGCCGCCAACGAAGATACCCTCATGGAGCTCGCCCTCGAAGCCGGCGCCGACGACTTCCGAGCCGAACCCGAAGGTTACGAGATCCTCACCGACCCCGCTCAGTTCGAAGCCGTTCACAAGGCTCTCGACGCACGGCAAATCAAGTCCGACTCCGCTCAAATCACATTCATCGCCGAATTGATGGTTCCCGTCGCCCCCTCAACCGAACCCGCAGTCTCCAAGCTGATCGAAGCGATCGAAGATCACGACGACGTCAAAGAGGTCTATTCTAATGCTGAGTACGCCGAATGACGATCGCGGCCCCTCGGCCGCGCCGCGCTCCCTCTCGACGCGATTGCTGAGTCGGCTGGCCGACGTCATCTATCGTTTCCCTCGGCTCTTTTTCTACCCTCAAATCCTCCTCTTCGCGGCCTCCATCCTCTACACCGTCGCGAAGTTGGAGTTTAGCACCAGCCGCAACGACCTCGTCGGCTCCGAGAAGAAGTATCACCAGAACTTCCTCCGATTTAAGCAGGACTTCCCCGGCCAAGACGACTTAGTCGCCGTCGTCGAGAGTGAAGACATGGAGAAGAACCGGCAGTTCGTCGAACGGTTAGGTCGACGCATCGAGTCCGAAACCAACCTCTTCACCGACGTCTTCTACAAAGGCGATCTGAAGCTGATGGGGCCGAAGGCGTTGCTGTTTCTGCCCAAGGATACGCTGGGCGAACTGCACCAGACTTTGCGAGATTATCGGCCATTCATCGACCAGTTCTCCCAAGCCACCAACCTGACTTCGTTGTTCGATCTCGTGAACCGCCGGTTCTACGCGGCCCGGCGTGAAGCGTCGGGCGATAACGAAGGGTTTCTCAAAGCGTTCCCCGCGCTCGAGCGCATTGTTCGACAAGCCGACGCCTCCCTCAAACGCTTTGGCCCACCGCCTTCGCCAGGGCTCGATGCCCTGTTCGGCGCAGGCGAGGAGGCAGAACGACAGAAATACATCACGTTCGCCCAAGGCCGCATTTATCTGGTTTCCGCCAAAGCACGAACCGAAGGCCAAAACGAGGATGCAGTGCGACGTTTGAGAGCGTTGGTCCTTGAAACCCAGAAAGAAGTCCCCGGGGTCAACGTCGGGGTCACCGGCGAACCGGTGCTGGAGATCGACGAAATGGAGCAATCCCAGACCGATTCGATCTTCGCAACCATCGTCTCGCTCGTCATCGTTGTGTTCCTCTTCGTCTACGGCTATCGCGAGACCGGCCGCCCTCTCAAAGCGACCGCCTGCCTGATCATCGGGTTGGGTTACACCATGGCCTTCACCACCGCATCCGTCGGGCATTTGAATATCCTCACCATCACCTTCGTGCCCATGTTGATCGGGTTAGCCATCGATTTCGGCGTCCACCTCATCTCACGGTATGAAGAGGAGCTTCGTTCCGGTGCCACCGAACGTCAGGCGCTTGAGAAAGCCGTCGTCAACACCGGCCAAGGGATCTTTACCGGTTGCTTCACCACTGCGGGCGCGTTTCTCGCCATGGGTATCACCGATTTCAAAGGGATCCAAGAAATGGGGATCATTTGTGGTGGCGGCCTGCTGATCTGTCTGATTCCCATGATGACCCTCCTGCCCGTCCTGCTCCTGCGCGGTCGCCAAAATCAGATCGACCATACCGCCATACACGGTGTCGAACAGCGCGAACGTTGGGAAAGACTGTGGTTGAACCGACCGGTCTGGGTCGTGATTTTTACGGTGGCGATCTCGATTCTGAGCGCCCTTCAACTGCGTCGAGTGGGATTTGACTACAACCTCCTGCACATGCAGTCCGAGGGCTTGCCCGCCGTGGAGTTCGAACAAAAACTGGTCCGCTCAGCCGGTAAATCGGTCCTTTACGGGGCCGTGGTCGCCAACTCAGTCCCCGAAGCCAAAGCGCTGCAACATCAACTCACCAACCTCGTCACCGTCTCCGGCGTCGATTCCATGGCCGCATACCTGGATGTCGACGCCACCGAACAGCTCGCCACGATCTCGGAGATTCGGAAGGAACTTTCGACCATCCGTTTTGCCAGCCCAGATCGCGACAAGGCCCGCGTTGGGGAACTCGGCCAGATTCTGTGGTCGTTGGGAGGTTACCTCGGGCTTGCAGGCGAAGCCGTCAACGAGGAGCTTCGCAAGCTGGAAGCCCAGCCCGGACCAGACCAGGCGTCTGAAGTCAGCAAACTCAAATCGATCCAGGCTCAAATGATTAGCCTGCGCTCGGCTCTCGAAACATTTCGAAGGACCATGGCTTCGATGGATCGTTCCAAAGCAGAAGATCAACTGGCGTTGTTCCAGCAAACGTTGTTCCAGGACATCCATGAAACCTTCGCCGCACTGCGCGGCCAAGACGATCGGGCTGCCCTCACCGCCGCCGATCTACCCTCCAACCTCCGCAATCGATTCATCGGTCGCGGTGGAAAGCATCTGCTCCAAGTCTATCCAAAGGAAGATGTCTGGGACCGAGAGCCACAAGAGAAGTTTGTCAGCGACCTGCGAACGGTCGCACCCGAAGTCACCGGAACACCTGTTCAGCTCTTCGAATACACAACGCTCCTCAAAACCAGCTACGAACGCGCCGCCTGGTACGCTCTCATCGCCATCTCGATCCTGGTTTTCATCCACTTTCGAAGTCTCTCCTGCGTAGTCCTCTCCCTCCTCCCGGTCTTGCTCGGGACCTTGTGGATGGTCGGTTTGATGGGCTGGCGCGGAATCGATTTTAACCCCGCGAACATCATGACATTGCCCCTGGTGATCGGCATCGGCATCACCAGCGGCATTCATATTCTCAACCGCTTTGCCGAGGAACAAAACCCGAGCATCTTCGCCAAAAGCACGGGTAAAGCCGTGCTGATCTCCGCCCTGACCACCGTCGCCGGATTCGGCAGCTTGGTGCTCGCCCAACACCAAGGCATCCGCAGCCTAGGCTTCGTCATGGCCGTTGGAACCTCCACCTGCATGATCGCCGCTCTCGTCTTCATCCCAGCCCTGCTCAACCTTCTGACCCGTGCCGGGTGGCAAATGAAAAAACCCAGTGTCGATAATGCACAATCGCCACTGGGTTTGGGAGAAACCGAGGCTAAAAACCTCAATTGACGCCTATCCAATAGGCCAAAACCACATCCAAGTCAATCGCATAGCCCACAAAACACCCTTGTTTTTGCCATCAAATCATACCGTTAACGTTATTTTAGTATTGCAACCAAATCAGAGATGTCGGGTTAGAAGAGGAACCAAACCACCGCAAGACCCCAAGCCTTCCTAATTATTCTCGCGCAGAGGGGCTGAGGAAAAAAGAACTCCCTTCCCACTCCGCGAACTCAGCGGCTCTGCGCGATACACTCCC